>Ga0210144_1000152_pt1 | contig 39661 bp, 29 predicted proteins | sample Muzzi_PWA_D2_FD_185532 | JGI IMG/M metagenome (GOLD analysis project Ga0210144, IMG submission 185532) | Wetland microbial communities from San Francisco Bay, California, USA, that impact long-term carbon sequestration - Muzzi_PWA_D2 (SPAdes) | ecosystem: Environmental > Aquatic > Marine >...
TCAGATGCTCGAGCAAACCTCTCGTACCACCCGCCGCTCCTCCCCCTGGTGGTGGCTCGCCGCAGTCGCACTGGTGCTCGGTCTCGTGCCGGTGACGATCGTCGCCCAGGCCCCACCTGCCCCACCCGCTCCACCCGCCGAGCCGGTGACGCCGGCAGAGACCGCACCGGCCGCGCCTCGAGCCGCTCCGGTGGCGGCGCCGGCGCCGGCGGCCGATGCCGCACCGGCGGTCCCGGGCGCTCCCGCGGTCGCCCCGCAACCGAGCCCGAGCCCTGGACTGAGCCCAGCTCCGGGCCCAGCCCCGAGCCCGGCCCCGCAGCCTGCCGGCCACCTCGCCGCACTGCAAGAGCCCGCGGGACCGGCCCCCGCCGCCCCGCCGGCTCCCGCCGCGCCCCCGGCACCGGCGACGCCGCCGTCACCGCACGCTGCGTCCAGGTCCGGAGCGACCTGGGTCTGGTCGGACGACGGCGACGACTACGCGCTGCTGCTCCAAGGCTCACACGTGATCATGCACGGCGATGCCGAGGACGCGGACCGCGTGCGGTCCCTGCGCACCGGTGACGAGCCGCTCCTCTGGTTCCGTCGCGACGGCGCCGAGTACGTGATCCGGGACCAGGACACGATCGAGCAGGCGCACAAGATCCTCAAGCCGCAGATCGAGCTCGGGCAGCGCCAGGGTGAGCTCGGCGGCCGTCAGGGCGAGCTCGGCTCCAAGCAGGGTGAGCTGGGTGCACAGCAGGGTCGCCTCGGCGCCCAGCAGGCGGAGCTGGCGGCCCAACAGGCGGCCCTGGCCATGGCCGCGGCCAACCTCGGTGACGAAGGAAAGGCGAAGCAGACGGCGAGCCAGCGCGAGCTGGGCGAGCGCCAGCGGGCCCTGGGAGAAAAGCAACGCGAGCTGGGCCAGAGGCAGCGCGAGCTGGGTGAGAAGCAGCGCGCGCTCGGCGAGCGGCAGCGCGCCCTCGGTCAAGAGCAGCGCGAAGCCGCCGAGCGAGCCCGCGACCAGATGGAAAAGCTGTTCGACCGGGCGCTCGCCGACGGCCTCGCCGAGCAGGTCGATTGACCGTCAGCCCCCGCGTCCCGTTGCACCGCGGGGCCGGCGCCTCGAGCTGGGCGCCGTCCCCGCGTTCGTTTCCGGCCGGTACACTCGGCCCATGAGTGAACCGCACCTGTCGGCCGGTGTCGTGGTCGTGCGCAACCCCCGCGAGGAGCCGGAGTACCTGGTTCTTCGCTCATACAACCACTGGGACTTTCCCAAGGGCGAGGTGGAGCCCGGCGAGCCCCCGCGGCAGGCCGCCGAGCGTGAGGCCGAGGAGGAAGCCGCTCTCCGGGGCCTGCGGTTCCACTGGGGTGAGCGCTGGCGCGAAACCGAGCCCTACCGCGGCCACGGCGGCCTCAAGATCGCCCGCTACTACCTGGCCGAGGCCCCGGCCGGCACCGAAGTCGACCTACCGGTCAACCCGGAGCTGGGCCGGCCCGAGCACCACGAGTTCCGCTGGCTCCCCCGGCGCCTGGCCGAGAGGCTCCTGCCACCGCGCCTTCAAGCGGTTCTGGCGTGGGCCGACTGGACGATCGCAGCGAGTGGCGACGCGCACGGCACACACCCCCGGGAACAAGAATGACGCCGCGGCGGTTGCATAGTGGCGAGCACGTCAGGCAACCTCTGCGACCGCAGTTCCACGTCCGGCCGTGCCATGCCCGTAGACCCGAGCATCCGCCGGACGCGCCCGGCGATCATCCAGCGAACCCTCGCGGAAGGACCCTTCACCATGGCCGTCTCCCGAAACGATCCCTGCCCGTGCGGCAGCGGCAAGAAATACAAGAAGTGCTGCCTGGGCAATCCCGACCCAAAGAGCGCCCGGCACTCCAAAACCCTCAAGATCCTGTTCGCCGTCCTCACCGTGGTCACCGTCGCCGCGTTCCTGCTCGCCGGGCGCGGCGTCGGCTCGGCCGTGGGCTTGGCGAGCTTCAGCCTGGTGGTCGGCTACCTGCTGATCGGCCCGTCGCCGGCGAGCGACGGCGGCGCCGGCCCACAGAGCGGCCCGCCCATCTGAGCTGGCGCCGGACGGGTCTCCTGGACAGCCGCGGTCGGGGTGCATAACATCAGCGGCCTCCGAACCCGCGACCGAACGAAGCCTTGAGCACGCCCCCGAAGCACCCTGACCCGCCCCGCGCCACCGGCTCCCCCGGGAAGTCCGCGGCAGGCGCCCCCTCGCCCCGCCGACGCCAGATCGTCTTCCTGGTGCTCTTCGTGGTGATCCTGGCCGGCAGCTTCACCCTGTTGTCCGTCCACTGGGTCAACGACCACGTGGTCGAGCCGTTCACGGCCGGAGTCGCCTGGGCGAGCGGCGTCGCCCTGGACGGCCTCGGCCAGGGCGTGGTCCGCCAGGGCACGGTCCTGCGCAATGCCCGCTTCGCGGTCAACATCGAGAACGGCTGCAACGGCATCGAAGCCATGTTGATCTTCCTGGCGGCGGTGCTCGCCTTCCCGGCGAGCTGGCGCTGGCGCATCGCCGGCCTGGCCTTCGGTGTGGTGGCGATCCAGGTGGTGAACCTGGTGCGCGTGGTCGCCCTGTTCCTGACCGGCGCGTACCTGCCGGGCTTCTTCGACACCTCCCACACGGTGATCTGGCAGACCCTGGTCATCCTGTCCGGGGTCGCGCTGTGGATCCTCTGGGCCAACCGCGCCGGCATCCGGCGGCCCACCGCGCCCGGCACCGGGGCCGAGGCGTGACCCGGCGATCCCGGGCGCACCGCCCTGCCGCCCCATCCCCCGCTCCGGAACGTACAGACTTCGGCCGCCGGCTGGTGCGCAACACGCTCCTCTGGATCGTGCCGGTGGCCCTCGTCTGGCTCGTCCTGACGCCGCTCTACAACCGGTTCCTGGAGGTGGCAGGGCAGAACGTCCTGCACCTGCTGATCGAGAGCCCGGACGTCACCCGCCTGATCCCGAAGGGCGACCACTACGCGCTGATCTCCCGCGTCGACTTCCCGACCGCCAAGAACGTGGTCTCCTCCTTCCGGGTCACCGACCTCCACTTCCCGGTCATCCTGCTGGTGGCCCTCTTCCTTGCCACGCCGAACGTCCCCCGGCGCAAGCGCCTGGCGGACCTGGGCACGGCGCTGATCGTGACTGCTTTCTTCCACATCGCCCTGGTGGTGTTCTGGGTCCAGTTCACCTACGCGACCCAGCTCGGGGCGTGGAGCGTGGAGCACTACGGCGCGGTGGCGCGCAACGTCTGGGGGCTGGGGAAGCACGTGCTCGACCTGCCGGTCAAGCTCGCCTTCCCGCTGATCCTCTGGTCCGCGTTCTACCTCGACCGTCTGCTGCCCGCCGCGATGGCCCCCTCGGCAGAGCGCTCTTGAGCCACGGCGCGCACGCGATCGGCCTGCCGGGGTGGATACCTGCCGCGGCCTCGCACCACGACATCTAGTATGATTCCCCAGAATGACCCCCATGGATGGTGCCGAACCCCTTGCCGGCCGCCGCGCGCTCTGCTAGGCTCACCGGTCTGACGCCATGCTGAAACTGAAGCGCCTCGAGCTGTCCGGATTCAAATCCTTCGTCGACCCGACGGACCTGAAGTTCGCCGGTGGCATCACCGCCATCGTCGGACCGAACGGGTGCGGCAAGTCGAACCTCTCCGACGCCATGACCTGGGTGCTCGGCGAGCAGAGCGCCAAGACGCTCCGCGGCGCGACCATGGAGGACGTGATCTTCAACGGCTCCTCGGAGCGCAAGCCCCTGGGGCTCGCCGAGGTGTCCCTGGTGCTCGAGACCGATCCCTCCTTCCCCCACTCGGAGGAGGGGGAGCTGACGATCGGCCGCCGCGTCTTCCGTAGCGGCGAGAGCCAGTACCGGCTCAATGACCGGATCGTCCGGCTCAAGGAGATCAAGGACACCCTGATGGACACCGGCCTGGGCATCCGGGCCTACTCGGTGATCGAGCAGGGCAAGATCGGCATGATCCTGTCCGGCAAGCCCCAGGAGCGGCGCCGGTTGCTCGAGGAGGCGGCGGGCATCACCCGCTACAAGGCCCGCAAACGGGTCGCCGAGGTCAAGCTGGAAGAGGCGCGCGCCAACCTGCTGCGGCTGGATGATGTGGTCGGCGAGGTCGAACGGGCTCTGCGCTCACTCAAGCGTCAGGCGAACGCGGCACGGCGCTACCAGGAGAAGCAGAAGGAGTACCGCCGGCAGCTCGAGCAGGTGCTCCTGGGCCGCTGGCGCCAGGTCCGCGACCGGCTGGAGGTCGTGCGCGCGGAGCTGGAGAGCGCCCTCGCCCGCGACGCCGAGCTCGCCGCGGACCTGCACCGTCGGGAGGCCGAGCTCGCCGCGGGCCGCGAAGAGCTGGACCGGTTGGCCGAGGCCGTCGCCGAGCGCCACAAGACCGTCGCCGACCTGAGCGCGACCATCGAGGGCCGCCAGCAGCTCCTGAAGAGCGGCCGCGAGCGGGTCCAGGAGATCGCCGAGCGGATGGCGAGCGGCCGCGCCCTGGCCGAGCGCCGGAGCCGCGAGGCCGAGGAGCGCTCTACCACCCTCACCGACCTCGAAGAGCGCCGGGCCGAAATCGACCGGGAGCTCGCCACGGCGGCGGACGCGGTCCACCGGGACGCCGAAGAGGTGAGCGCCGCCGAGCGCGGCCTGGCCGACGCCGAGCGCCGGCTCGAGGCGGTCCGCGCCGAGCTGCTGGAGGCCGCCGCCGAGGTCAACCGGCTGCGCCAGCGGGTTCACCAGGGCGAGATCGAGCTCGAGAAGGCCAACTACCGGAGCCACCGCCTGTCCGAAGAGCTCGCCGAGCACGGTGCCGAGCTGGCCCAGGCCGCGGAGGCGCTGGAGGTGGCCACCGCCCGGGTCGCCGACCTCGAGGGCTCGATCGCCGAGCGGGCGGGCGGCATCGAGAGCCTGCAGAAGCGGCTCGAGGAGGTCCTCGCCCAGGAGGCGCGCGCCGCGGACGAGGTGCGGCGCCTGGAGGGGCGCCTGTCGGAGAGCCGCCAGCGGCGCAAGCTCCTGGAAGAGCTGACCCGCGCCCACGCCGAGCGGCGGACCGCCCTCGAGCAGGCGCTGGCGGAGAACGGGATCGCCGAGCCCGCCTACCTGGCCGACCGCATCCGGGCCGTCGACGGTTGGGAGCGCTCCCTCGACCGCTACCTGGGCGAGCTCGCGGACGCGGTGGTCGTCGACGGCGACCGCGACACGCTGGAGCTCGCCCGCGGCCTCGAAGAGCGGGCCGCGGCCCAGCTCGTCCGCCCCCTCGCCGATGCGGCGGAAGTGCCCGAGGTCGACGATCCGGACGTCGTCCTGCCCCTCGGCCGTGCCCTCGGTCTGGACGCGGCGCTGGCGGCCGCCCTGCCCCCGGCCTACCTGGTGTCGGACGCCACCGCGGCCGAACGCCTGGCGCGCAGCCATCGCGGCGCCGCGTTCCTGGCCCCCGAGGGGCTCTGGTTCCAGGGGGGCGTGGTCCACGTCCCCGGGCGGCGCGGCGAGCCGGGCATCCTCGAGCGGGAGCGGCAGAAGACCGAGCTCGACGAGGCGATCCCCCGCCTGGAAGGCGAGCTCGAAGCGGCGGAAGCAGAGCTCGAGCGGCTGGTCGCCCTGCGCTCGGAGACCGCCGCCGCCAAAAACGACCAGGAACGCCTCATCGCCGGCCAGCGCCAGGAGCTGGCGGTCGCCCGCGCCCGCAAGGAGGACGCGGTGGCCCGCCACCAGCGGCTCCAGGCCGAGGGCGAGAAGCTGACCCACGAACGCAACACCCTCGACACCGAGATCGGCGAGGTGCGCGAGCGCCAGGCTGCCGCCCAGGCGGAGATCCAGGCCGCCGAGGCGCGCCACGGCGCACTCCAGGAGCGGTTCGATCGGCTGGGCGAAGAGGTGCGGGAGGCCAAGGAGCGTCGCGAAAGCCTGCGCGAGTCGAGCGCCGGCCGCCGCGGGCACCTGGAGCTGCTCAAGGAGCGGCTCGAGTCCCACGACCGGGAGATGGAACGGCTGCGCCGCGAGATCGACGAAGGCCGCCGCCAGGCGGGCGCCTGGACCGAGGAGGCGGAGCGCCTCACCGGCCGCCGGAGCCAGCTCGAGTCCGACATGGAGCGGGCGGAGAAGGAGCTCCAGGACGCCCTGGAGCGTCGGGACGAGGTCCAGCGGGCGACCCTCGGCGAGCAGGAGCACCTCGACGGACGTCGCACCGCCATTCGCACCCTCGAGGGCTCGCTGAACGAGGCCCGGAACGAGCGCGACGGCGCCCGTGAGGCGGTCGAGGCGCTCCGGATCAAGGAAGCGGAGCTCAAGCAAGAGGCCGGGCACGTGGCCGGCGACTTCCGCGAGGAGTTCCGCCGGGACCTGCCCGCACCGTCCGCCGGTGAGGAGGACGATGAAGCGTCGGCGGACCTGGCGGAGCTGGAGGTGGAGCTCGCCCGCACCAAGGCCACCCTGGAGCGGCTCGGCCCGGTCAACGTGCTGGCAGTCGAGGAGTACGAAGAGCAGAAAGAGCGGCACGGCTTCCTGACCGAGCAGCGCGCCGACGTCGAGCAGTCCGTGGAGAGCCTGAAGCGGACGATCCGCGAGATCAACCAGACCTCGAGCGAACGCTTCCGCGAGACCTTCGTCGAGGTCAACCGCTCGTTCGGCGAGGTCTTCACCAAGCTGTTCCGGGGCGGCGAGGCCGAGATGCGGCTCCAGGACGACGAGGATCCGCTGGAGAGCGGCATCGAGATCGTCGCCCGCCCGCCGGGCAAGCGCCTCCAGAACCTGATGCTCCTCTCCGGCGGCGAGAAGGCCCTGACCGCGGTGGCGCTGCTCTTCGCCCTGTTCCGGACCAAGCCGTCCCCGTTCTGCATCCTGGACGAGGTCGACGCGCCGCTCGACGACTCGAACACGGTGCGCTTCGTCGAGATGCTGGCCGAAATGGCCGGCGACACCCAGTTCCTGGTGATCACCCACAACAAGATCACCATGGAGGCCGCCTCGACCCTCTACGGCGTCACCATGGAGGAGCGGGGCGTCTCCAAGCTGGTGTCGGTGGAGCTCGACGATATCCACCCTGAGACCGACGCGGAGCAAGCAGCCACGGCTTAGAAGTCCACGAGGAGCCGCGTCGGTTTCTCCGCTCCGGTCAACCTGGATGATCCCCTCGATCCCCATCCCCTCGATCCCCTTCCCACCGGCGGGGGGAAGGGGACGCCCCCACCCGGAAGTCTCGGTAGCCCGTTGCCCACGACGGTTCGATCCGTTAGACTCACGCCTCCGCGGCCGTCGCGCCGCACCGGGCTCCAGCCCCCCCAGAGCCGACGTAGCTCAGTGGTAGAGCAGCCGCCTCGTAAGCGGCAGGTCATCGGTTCAAGTCCGATCGTCGGCTCCACTCTCTTTCCCTGAAGAGAAGCATCCTGACGCGCCGGACGGTGCCTCCCAGCGGCCGCTCTCGGCCTGGTGCAGGCACAGACTCGCCCTGCATCGAACGAAACGAGAGCGACGATTCCCACCGGCGCGGCAGCGCCCGCGTTGCGGTCAGGAGGAGAGGGCCGCGACCAGCGTCGGCACCCAGGCGATCAGTAGCAGGACACCGAGGGCGACGATTCCCCGGTCGAGACAGCGGCCGGCCGACTCGACCCGGGGGCGGGCGCCGGCGAGGACCAGCCAGGCGCCGTGGCGGACGGCCTGGGCCGCCACGTAGAGGAGCACCAGCCAGCCCAGTTTGTGGAAGGCGAGGCTGGCGGCCAGGTCCCCGTGGACTGCGGCGACCCAGGAGCGGGTCAGGCCGCACCCCGGGCAGGGCAGCCCGGTGACCCGCTTGAAGGCACACACCTCCGGGAGGCGGTGGCCTTCGAGGGTGACCCCTCCCCCACCCTGCCGGGCCGGATCGAGCAGCATGGCGCCACCGATCATGCCCAGGCAGAGGAGGAGGACCATCCAGTGGAGCCGTCGCTCCGCCGCCGCCGTGGTCAACTGACGAACGCTTGCTGGACCTCGGGCTTCATCAGCACCACGAGGGCCCAGATGCCGATCGGGATGCCGAGCAGGCAGCACGGGCTGATGCACGGCACCATCGCAAGGATGCTCGCCACCACCGCCAGCGTCCGGTTCTGGAGCTTCCTCATCTCGAGCGCGGCCCAGATGACGAATCCGGAGACCGCCAAGCCGAACAGAGCCAGAAGAATGCCGACACCGCCACTCATGATGCCGATGTAGCGGTCGTACTCCTGGAACTCGCTCAGACCGGACATGCCGAACCCGACGAGGTTGGAGAGCAGGCTGACCAGGGCCATGAGAACGCCGAGGGCCGCCGTGACGATCAGTCCGATGGCCGGTCCCTCGACTTGCTGGCGCGCGTTCACCGGCGGTGGTCCGGAGGGCGGCGGCGGGGGCGGTGCGATGGGCTGGCTCATGGGTCTCCCCTTTTCTCCCCTGGGGCGAGTCGACGCTCGGTCGACCGGTTGGTCAGTGCTCGTTCGCTCCGTGCCACGAGATCGCGGCCCGAGCCGGACGCAGTGCGCGCCCCAGACCCGAGCCCACGGCGCTCGCAACGCGGTCGCGCGTTGATGCCGTGCAGACTCCGGATGCATTGTAGCTCGAACAGGGAGCCGGCCGCGGGCCGAGAACCGTCTCTACCTGCGGCCGAAAAGCCCTTTGTTCGTCTCGTTTCCTGCTTTCCACTGCACTGAAACAGGGGGTGCCCAAACTACCTCCGAAGTACGATCACCGAGATCGAAGGCCGGAACCTCAGGGAGAGATGACGTGACCGAAGAGTCGAGCACCGGGCGTGAGCTCCGGCCCCTCTACTGCCTCGCCGACAGCCAGTTGCTGTTTTGGCGGGATCCGGAGAGGGGCGGGCCGTGGCTCGGCAGGCTGGCCCCGGATCTGCCGCAGTCCGGTGCCCGGGCGGCGTACGTGGGAGCCTCGAACGGCGACGATCCGGCGTTCTACTCGATCTTTTCGGCCGCGGTGGAATCCCTCGGCATCACCGAGCACCGGATGATCTTGTCGACCTATCCCTCGGAAGACCGCCAGTTCCTGGAGACGGCGGACCTGGTCCTCTTGGCCGGGGGCGACCCTGTCCGCGGCTGGCGCATCTTCGAGCAGAGCGGCATGCGCGAGACCATCACCCAGCGCTACTTCGAAGGCGCGGTCCTCGTGGGAGTCTCCGCCGGCGCCGTCCAGCTCGGCTGGGCGGCGGCCCCGGGCGAAGAGCCGGCGGACCGGTTCGACAAGGACGATGTCCACTTGACCTTCCGCCTCGTGCCGGCGATCCTGGATGCCCACGGCGAGGGCGCCGACTGGCACCATCTGCGGCGGGTGCTCCAGGTCTCCGGATTGACGGTCCGGGGCCTCGGCATCCCCTCGGGCGGCGGCCTCGCCTACCATCCGGACGGCACCGTGGAACCGATCCGGCGCCCCCTCCAGGAGATCGTCCTGGAAGATGGAGAGCTGCGCCAGAGCCTACTGTTCCCCGGGGAGCCGGCACCGCAGGAGCCTGAGCTGATCGAGCCGACGATCCACTGATCCAATGATGTCCCGAGACGATCACCGGAGCTCGTTGCCGTTCCGACGGCAGCGTTGCGAGACCTCCGGAACCGGGCTTCAACGAGCCTGACCTAACCCGACGAACCCAACCGAGAGGAGATCGACCCCATGGCTGAAATGGGCAGGTATTGCAAGGCATATCTCGCGTCCGACCTGAAGAAGTTCAAGAATTGGAACCCGGAGCTGGCGAATCTGCGCCAGCCGGAGCCCGAAAAGCCGAACGAGGAGGTCGAGACGCGAACCGAGCTCGGCGACGACGACATCCTGTACGTTCAGGAGGATCTGATCGTGACGGACGGCATCTTCCGTGACGAGAACGTCATCTTCCAGGACGACAGCGACGCGTGGAAGGAGTTCTGCGAGAAGACGCTCGAGTTCGCGATCCCAGAGGACGTGCAGGCGATCGGTGCCGAGGTCGACGCTGCAGGAAACGGCGACGACGCCGAAGCAGAGAACGAGTAACGAGTCAGGACCTGCGCGACCGGGTGCATAGGTCTTGCACGTGCAGATCCAAGGCGCAAGGAGGAGGCGATGCAAGAGCATCGTCGACGACGAGCACCGCCGGAGATGCTCGCAACCACTAGGCACACGGCAAGAAAAGCGGGCGGCACCACCTCACGGTGGCTGCCGCCCGTCGTCGTTCTGGTGACTTGATCGGCTAGGACGGCCGTTCGGCCTGCTGGTGAGGCCGACTCTTCGAGCGCTGCAGAACGGTCGACACCTCCTCGACCATCCGCGCGGTCAGCGTCTCCAGGTCCACGGCCTTCTTGAACAGGAGGAGCGCCGCGATGACGTTCTGGTGGACATCGCGGGACTCGAAGATCGGGACCATCTCGCTCGCCAGGCGCTTGATCTCCGCCGTGCGGCTCTGGCGCAGGTAGAGTGCTGCCAGGTCCAGGCTGACGAGCGCCACGTCGACGCCGAGCTCGAGCTCCAGGAAGCCCTTGCGGACCTCGAGGAACGCGATCTCGGCCCGCGACTCGTGGCCCAGGCCGAGCTGGATGTTCCCCTCCAGCCAGCGGAGCCGGAGCAGCTCGAAGCGGCGACCGATCTCGACCGTCCGCTGCCGGACCCGCGGCAGCATGGCCTGTGCCTCTTCGTAGCGCCCCAGGTGGGTCAGGTACTTCATCAGGTTCTGGTGAGCGACCAGCACCAGGTGGGGGTCCCGCTCGGCATCGATCATGCCGACCGCGTCCTTGAGGACCCGGATCGCCTGGTCGGACTCCCCCTCCTCGCTGAGTAGCAGCGCCTGGGTGACCATGGTCCGGCCGGCCAGGTGCCGCTCGTCGGTGGAGACGTAGATCCGGACCGCCTTCTGGATCAGCTCGCGCGCCTCCTGGAGACGCCCCTGAACACGGCAGAGGGTCGACTCCAGGCCGAACAGACGCGCCTTTTCGAGCAGGTCCCCGCTACCCTGGGCGATGAACCCCTCGGCGATCCGAAACGCTTCCCAGGCGGAGCGGAAATGACCCCGGATCCGTCGGAAGTTGCCACGGAAGGCCCAGGCTCGCCCACGCAGGTCGTCGAGGATCTTGGCGCCCATGAGGGCGGGGCTGATGGTCTCGATGAGCTCCAGGACGAGGTCGACCGACTCCTCGGCCTCGTCCGGGTGGTCGAGCCCGCGCTCCCAGATCGCGTCCAGCCAGAGCTCGGCCAGGGGCACGCTCTGGAAGCGTGGGTTGTTGCGGGTCAGCAGGCGCTGCCGCTCGCGCGGGTGCGAGAGCAGCTCGACAAGCAGCTCCGGCGCCTCGTCCTTTTGCCGGAAAAGCTCCGCCATCGAGCCTTCGAGCCGTCTGCGGACCCGTTCGAACGAGATTTCGCCGGAGTCTCGGCCGGAGCCCTGCTCCGGGGCGTCGAGCGTCTGGGCGGCAGCCCGCGTGGCAGCGCCCTCGACCGCAGCCACCCCTCGAGCGTCGCCGGTTTGCCAGTCGTCCGCCGCTCCGGAGCAGTCCGGGCAGGCGTCCAAAAGATGCCAAGCGATCTCCCGCATCTCCTCCGGGGAAGCCTTCCCCTGGAGGAGTCTGTCGAAGAGCTCGGGGTCGAGGTGTCTGTACGCCATCTAGAGCGCCTCCTCGCGGCTCTGAACGAACACCGAATTGAACATCATCTGCTGTAACTCTATGGCCTTTTGCCTCGCGGTGCAACCCCCCCTCTTGCGTTCATACGGCCGATCACGTCGATGGTTGCCTGTGCACCACCGAACGGTGCGGGCTCAGTTGCCTGTGGCGCTGAGTGTCGGCCCGGAAGTCATGGGGCTGGCGGCATAGACGCCGTCCGGCTCGAACGTGTCGCCCGACTTGCCGAAGATCGCCGTCGGCGTGTCCGCCTGGACGGTCTTCGCACCGGCGTCGTCACCCTGGGTCCAAGACAGGATCGGACGGAACAGGTCCAGCCAGAAGCTCCACGAGAAGATCGAGACGGTGGTGGTGTCCTGGGCATGGAAGCCCTGGAGACCCGCGGCATAGGCCGGGACGGCCGAGAGTGCGAGGCTTAGGACACAAACGGCGACAACCGAGACCATAGCGCGCTTCGAGATCGGGAACATGGGGAATCTCCTTTGTTCATCAGCATAGTCAATGCGAGGAATCACTCGCGAGGCACGTCCGTACCCACGGAAGACAGCGATGCGGATGCCGCCCGCAGGCAGATCACGGCCGTCCCGCTTGCCGTCGTTCCGGGCACTCTCTGTGGACGTGGCCATCTATCAATAACTCGTACGGCCACGAGCCAAAACCGGGACACACGGATCCGACAAGGACTCTGCGAGCGATCGCCACGCGCGATAGACTGTCGAGCTGCCGCGGTGGCCAGACGCCCCGCGGCGGACCGTTTTCCGACGATACCCCGGCGTGGGCGCGCCGGATCTTCTTGTACCGACCGAGCCAAGAACATTCCATGACGACCCCCCCCTTCTCCGCGACCGCCGCGTACCGCCAGTCCGCCTGGGACCTCCGCGAGCTACTGCCCGACGCCACGGAGCAGACCCTGAGCGAGCGGTTCGACGAGATCCGGACCGCCGTCGAGCACTTCGAGCGCCACCGGAGCGCCCTGACCGACTCGCTGACGGTGCAAGCCCTCGTGGACATCCTGCAGGAGTACGAAGCGATCATCGAGAAGGCCTGGATCCTGTCGGGCTATGCGTCGCTCACCTTCTCCGCCGACACGCAATCGCCGGAGAACCTCAACCTGCGGAGCCGGGTCCAAGAATTCCTCACCGGCATCTTCAATCGCATCCTCTTCTTCAGCCTGTGGTGGCGTGCGCTGCCCGCCGAGGCGGCCGAGCGGCTGCTGCCCGACCGCGCCCACCATTCGGACGCCCGCCACTTCCTGGAGGAGCTCCGGCTGCTGGCACCGTACACCCTCGACGAGCGCAGCGAGCAGGTCATCAATCTCAAGGACGCCAACGGCGTCGACGCGCTGCTGACGGTGTACTCGATGCTGACCAACCGGCTCGAGTTCGAGCTCGAGGTGGCGGGCGAGCGCCGGTGGATGACCCGCGACGAGCTGATGCGCTACGCCTACTCCCCGGACCCGGACCTCCGGGCCCGGGCCTACCAGGAGCTCTACCGGGTCTACGGCGACGACGCCGCGGTCCTGGGCCAGATCTACGCTCACCGGGTGCGGGACTGGGCGTCCGAGAACGTCGACCTGCGGGGCATGGGCTCGCCGATCGCGGTGCGCAACCTGGCCAACGACGTTCCGGACGAGGCGGTCGATACGCTGCTCGCCGTCTGCCGCGAGAACCGCTCGGCCTTCCAGCGCTACTTCCAGCTCAAGGCCGCGTGGCTCGGTATGGAGCGCTTGCGCCGCTACGATCTGTACGCGCCGATCGGCACGTCGGATCGCCAGGTGCCGTACGACGACGCCGTCCGCCTGGTGCTCGGGACCTTCCACGACTTCCACCCGCGCTTCGCCGCGCTCGCGGAGCGGGTGTTCTCCGAGGACCACATCGACTCCGAGGTGCGCAAGGGCAAGCGCGGCGGCGCCATGTGCTCGACCGTGTTGCCGCCGATCACGCCGTGGGTCCTGGTCAACTACACCGACCAGCCGCGGGACGTGGCCACCCTGGCCCACGAGCTCGGCCACGCCATCCACAGCATGATGGCCGCGGAGCACTCGTCGCTCACCCAGCAGCCGTCGCTGCCGCTGGCGGAGACCGCGTCGGTGTTCGGCGAGATCCTGGTCACCGAGCGGCTGCTCGAGCGTGAGAGCGATCCGCTGGTCCGCCGCGAGCTGCTGGCCAAGTCGGTGGATGACATCTACGCCACCGTCCTGCGCCAGACCTACTTCGTCCTCTTCGAGCGCGAGGCCCACGAGGCGATCCGCGCGGGCAGCTCGCTCGATGACCTGGAGCGGATCTACCTGGAGAACCTGTCCGAGCAGTTCGGCGACAGCGTCGAGATCCCGAACGAGTTCCGCTACGAGTGGCTGTCGATCCCGCACATCTACCAGAGCCCGTTCTACTGCTACTCCTACGCCTTCGGCCAGCTCCTGGTGCTCTCCCTGTTCCGCCGCTACCAGCGGGAGGGGGAGGCGTTCAAGCCGGTCTACCTGCGGTTGCTCGCCCACGGCGGCTCCGCCCGGCCGACCGAGATCCTGTCCGAGGCCGGAGTCGACATGAGCGACCCCGACTTCTGGCGGGGCGGCTTCCAGGTCGTCGAAGAGATGGTCGAAGAGCTCGCCGAGCTGACGAGCTAGGAGCCCCTCTCTCCTCCAGGTCGCCGAACCACGCCGGAGGGGGGTGTGCCCTCCCCTCCGGAGCCCCATCTCTGCCCGATGAAACATTCCTCGGGTTCCGGTCGTCTTGCAGGATGAACGCGGACGACGCACTTCACAAGGAGACCCGAGATGAAGACCCGATATACCCTGATCCTCGCAGCCCTGGCCCTCCTGGTCGCCTTGCCGATGGCGGCCCACGCGGCGAACCAGGACCTCTGGATCCACGTCAAGGTCCACGAAGAGGGCGGCGACAACACCCACGTCACCGTCAACCTGCCGGTGAGCTTCCTCCAGGGCGTGCTGCCTCTGATCGAGAACTCCGGCGAGTTCCACACCGACGGCGCCCGGATCGAGATCGAGGACTCGGACATCAGCATCGACGACCTGCGCCGGGTGCTCCAGAGCCTCAAGGACTCCCCCGACGCCACCTTCGCCGAGGTCCAGACCGACACGGAGAAGATCGTCTTCTACAAGCAGGGTGACTTCCTGCGGGTCGAAACCGAGGAGAGCCAGGACGGCACCGAGGTCACGGCCCACTTTCCGATCAGCGTGCTCGACGCCCTGTTGTCGGCGCCCGGACAGCAGCTCGACCTCCAGGCGGCCATCGAGGCTCTCGCCGCCCAGGGCCCCGGAGAGCTGGTGACCGTGCGTGACGGCGAGACGAGCGTCCGGGTCTGGATCGACGCCCTGGCGGAGGCGGAGTAGGGCCATGGGGCGCCTCGCACGCATCGCCGTCGCCCTGACCGTCGCGGTGGCTGTCTTCTTCGCCGGCACCGGGGTCGCGCTGGCCGCCACGGTCATCCACTCGGGCGTGGTCACGGTGCGGGTGCACGAGAACGGGCCGGACGGCACGAACCTGTTCATCCCGCTCCCGGCAGCCCTGGTCGACCTCGCCCTCGGCATCGCCGAGCTGGCGATGCCCGCCGAGGACCTCGCCCAGGTACGCTCCGAGGCGGCCCCGTACCAGCCGACGCTCCGGGCCGTCGCTCGGGAGCTCGAACGCTGCCCTGACGCTGTCCTGGTGAACGTGCAGACGAACGACGAGTCGGTCCACGTGGTCAAGCGGGGTGGCACCTTCCTGGTGGAGGTCGAGGCCCCGGACGCCCACGTCCGTGTGGCGTTCCCGGCGCGCACCGTGGCCCGGGTGGCCCGGTTCCTCGACGCCTGAGCACCCTTCCTCCCAACCTTCCTACGGGCGACGCGGTTCTCCGCGCCGCCCGTTTCTTTTGCCCACCGTCTTCCTTCTTCCCCCCCCCTTGACTTACGCTCTTTTTGCGCCTAACATGCTCCCTCCGGAAGGGCGGTAATCAAGCGGCTCTCCCGGGAGATCGACCACGGATCGATGCCGTCAGATGGCCGTACGCATCCAGATTTCGGAATGGCTCGAGGGGGAACCGGCCGGAGAGCTTGACGCGCCTACCCCCCGCGACGAACCCCGGCCGGCCCCCGAGCCTTCCCTTGTCCATCGCCATGACGACCCGTCCGGCCCGGTCGACCTCGCCACCCTCCGCCGGCACCTCACCACCGGCCGGGAGCTCGCCCGCAAACGGGCCGAAGACGACCGACCGCCCCCGCTCGCCACCGCCCTGCCGGGGCTCGACCGGCTTCTCTGCGGCGGGCTCTGCCGCGGCGAGCTGATCGAGCTGACCGGCGGCCGCTCCTGCGGGCGATTCTCCTTGATCCTGGCCGCCCTGAGCGCGGCGGCGGACGCCGGCGAAGCCGTGGCCCTGGTCGACCTGGGGGACGGCCTCCAGCCGGCTGACCTGGCCGCCGCGGGCGCGCCGCTCGATCGGCTCCTCTGGCTGCGCCCCCGGCACGTCAAGGAGGCCCTCGGCGGCGCCGAGATGGTGATCTCCGGCGGGTTCCCCCTGGTGGTCATCGATCTCGGCCTGCCACCGGTCCCCGGTGGTCGCGGCCCCGCCGCGGCCTGGCTGCGGCTCGCCCGGGCCGCCGCGCGCCACGGCAGCGCCCTGCTGGTCTCCTCTCCGTACCGGGTGAGCGGCGCCGCCGCGGCGACCGTGTTGGCGGCGGACGGGCGCCGGCTGCTCGGCCGGACCGCCAGGGCGGCCGGAGCGGGAGCGCCGCCGCTGCTGCTCGGGCTGGACGCCACCCTCCGGATCGAGAAGGCGCGGATACGCCCACCGGAAGCGCGGGAGCGCATCCGCCTGCTCACGGCCGACGCCATGGACCATCCGACCGCCCGGGTCACAGGCACCGGCGACTCCCCGGCCGGGAGCCCGGAGCAGCGCACGGCACAGAGCGCGCGCGATCGTTCCACCCGCCTCCGGCTCGCCGTCGCCGGGGCCTGAGCGGTGCTCCCTCGCCGTGGTCGACCGCCGTTCGAGCCGCAGCCGCATCGCGTGCCTGGTCACCCCCCTCTTCCCCCTGGCCGCCCGCCTGCGCAGCGAGCCCGAGCTCCTCGACGAGGCGCTGGCGGTGCTCGAAGGGGTCGGCGCCCGGGCCCGGGTGGTCGCCGCCACGCGGGCCGCCCGCAAGGCCGGCGTCCGCCCCGGCATGAGCCTGCCCCAGGCCAGGGCGCTCCTCCCCGACCTCGCCGCCCGCGGGCGGGACACGGAGTGCGAGCGCTCGGCCCGGGAGGCACTGCTCGAGGTGGCGGAAGCCTTCTCTCCCAGGGTCCAGGACGGAGCGGGAGACGGCGACGAGGGAGTCGTCTACCTGGACGTCACCGGGATCGATCGCCACTTCCCCGGCGACCCATCCCCGGCTGATCCGGCCGATCCGGCCAGAGCGGAGGGCCCCGAGCACCGGGCCGGCCGTGCCATGGCCGCCGCCGCCGAGGCCGCGGGTCTGCCGGTGTGGGTGGGGTTCGCGGCGAGCAAGCTCGCCGCCCGGGTCGCGGCGGCCGGCGGCCCCGGGCCCACCGTGGTGCCGGCCGGCGAAGAGGCCCGCTTCCTCGCCCCGCTGCCGCTCGAGCGGCTCTGCCCCGAGGTGCGGGTGGCCGCCGTGCTGGAGCGCTGGGGGGTCCAGTCCGTGGGGGAGCTCGCCCGCCTGCCCGCGGCCCAGGTGGTCAGCCGCCTGGGGGAGACCGGCCGCGCCCTGCACGCGGTGGCGCGGGGCCTCGACCCCCGGCCGCTCGCCCCGCGGCAGCCGCCGCCGGCGTTTCGCGAGGGGATGGACCTAGAGTGGCCCCTGGTCGCCCTGGAGCCGTTCCTGTTCGTCGCCCGGGCCGCCCTGGAGCGGCTCTGCCGGCGGCTCGAAGGCCGTGGCCTCGCCTGCACCCGCCTGGAGCTGTCCCTGCGGCTGGAGCCGGACGGCCACGACGACCGGAGCGTGGAGCTGCCCGCCCCGACCACGGACGCCAAGGTCCTGCTCACCCTGGCGCGGCTCGACCTGGAGGCCCGGCCGCCGGGAGCACCGGTCGCCGGCTTCACGTTCGACGCCCACCCGAACGAGCCCCGCGGTGCCCAGCTCTCCCTGCTCGGCCCGGAGGCGCTGGCCCCGGACCGCCTGGCCACCACCATCGCCCGGCTGTTCGCCCTCCTCGGCCCGGGGCGCGTCGGCTCACCGCGGCCGGTCGACGCCCACCGGCCGGAGCGCTTCGAGCTCGCCCCCTACGAGCCGCCGCCCCCGCCGCCGGCGCGGCGCCCGCCCGCCCGCGGCCGCGGCCTGCTCAGCGTGCGCGCTTTGCGCCCACCGGTGGCGCTGGAGGTGATCGTGACCGGGGACCGGGCCGACGAGGTGGCGGAGCGGAGCCTGCTCTCCGGGGCGACCGAGCCGGAACCGGACGGCGCGGCGGAGGACGTTCGGCGCCCGCTCTCGGTCCGGACCCTGGAGAGCCGGGAGGGGCCGCCGATCGACGGCCGGGTCCGCGTGGCCTCGGGCCCCTGGCGGCTGGAGGAGGGCTGGTGGTCGGACGACCCGGCGGACCGGGACTACTGGGACGTGGAGCTCACCGGCGGCGGGCTGTACCGCCTCTACCGGGACCGCCGGACCGGCGCCTGGTACGCCGACGGGATCTACGACTGAGATGAAGTTGCGCCTCCACTCGACACCGGCTCCGGGCGGGGGCGCCCCCTTCCCCCCGCTACGACCCGGTCGGCTCCACCACCCGGAACCGGGCGCTGGCGCTCCAACCGGCGACCCCCGGCAGGCCGACCTCGAGCGCGTAGGTACCCGGGGCCAGCGGCCCCGGTCGCAGGTCGATGGCGAGGATGTCCGGGGTCCCCGCCTCCCCCTCCTGGCGGCCGGCGAAGACCGCGCGCACACCGTCGACCTGCTTGCCCTCCGCGTCGAGCACCCGGACCCGCAGACCGAACTCCGACTGCGGCAGGCCGTAGCCCATCACCATCAACGGCCGGCCGCCCTCCCGCTCGACGCTCGGCACGGTGGCCGGGACGAAGTGGGCCTTCTGGAAGACGAACGGATAGGACTCCGCCCGCTTCTTGCCGGTGTCAGCGCTCTTGCGGACCAGGATCCAGGGCTCCCCCGCGACCTGGACGAAGGTCGGCGGCAGCAGCACGCCGAACAGGTCGCCGGAGCGCGGCACGGTCACCGGCACCACCCTGAGCGCCGTCCGTCCGGTGTCGAGGCTGTGCACCAGGACCCGCACCTGGAGCTCGCCCGGTGGCAGCTCGATCTCGTCGAGGATCTTGAAGCCGCCGTCGGGCGACGGCAGCTTCGACGGATCGAGCAGGATCTGGCTGTTGCTGACGGCGACCACCGAGCCGCCGGAGTCGAAGCCGTAGATGTAGATATCCGCCCGCTTCGGGCCGCTCGCCCCCCCGCCCTGGTCTCCCTGGCCGCCGCTGAGGCCGGCTCCCGAGAGCTCCACCAGGACCGGGACCTTCGCACCGTCGTCTTCGAGACGCATCGGCGCGGCGAAGACCTGCACGCCGATCTGGTCCTGCTCGTCGGCGCTCAAGAGCATCTCCCGCGCCCGGTCGCGCCAGTCCTGCCCAGAGCTCGCCGACCAGGGCCGCGGCGTGTAGTAGCCGGTCCGGTGGATCAGGCGGGCCTTGCGGAGGTCCGGATGATTCCCGGTCAGCTCCACCTTGATCCGCCGGAACGACCCGTCCATCGGCACCTCGCCGGTCTGGAACCCGAGGACGTAGGTCACGCTGGTGCGCTCGAGCACCTTGCCCACCGAAGAGGCCAGGTCCGCCGAGTTGGAAATCAGCTCGCCGCCGGTCTCCTCGGCCAGCATGCCCAGCGCCTCGCGCCGGAACCGGCGGTCGGGGCCGGCACCGACCGCGCCGGTCTCGATCGACTGGATCGACCAGCCGGAGCGCCGGAAGTCCTCGAGCGCCTTCTCGATCTCGGTGGCGAGCCAGCTCTGCCCCTCGTCGGTGTAAACCCTGGAGTTGAACCCCATCGTGAACAGCATCAGGTACTTGGAGCCCTCGATGAACGCGGTCTGGCGAGCCAGCGAGTGGAGGGCGGAGATCAGCGCCGAGACCTGGGTTCCCCGCTCCTGGCGCATGTCCTCCTTGGCGAAGTTCGCCATGTCCTGAATGGTCTCGGTCACCCCGTCCCCGCCCCTGCCGCCACCGCCCTTGACGCTCCAGTCGAGCGTCTGGTCGGCGAGGCTCCGCCGGGCCGCCACCGACTGCCCGAGCTCGCCCACCGACACGTTCCACCCCTCGTAGTCGAGCCCGAGCGGGTCCTTGCCGCGGCGGCGCAACTGGCCCGCCGCGGCCTCCTGGTCACACCCCTCGGCGTCGTCTGGAGACACCAGGCAGCCGAGCGCCTCGAGCGCCCGGACCACCTCGGTCCGATCTGAGGTGAACCCGATGACCGAGGAGTACCCGCTCCGGCCATGGAAGAAGGCGACCCCCACCAGGTCGGTGGGCTTCAGCTCCTCCCGGACGAGGTGGAGCGCCGCCTTCTGCGCCTCGGCGATGAACTGGACCGGCGTGAAGTCGAGGTCGAAGAAGAGCAGGAAATGGCGCCGCGCCGCGGTCGGGACCGGTGGCGCCGGCCCCTCGACCGGGCTGGCCTCGCGAGAGCTCTCGACGGTCCCTTCCTCCAGATCGACGACGTCGAAGAACTGGACCGGCCGCGCTTCTCCCTCGTCGTAGACCGTGAAGTCGGAGGCCTTGAGACCGCGCACCGGCTCCCCCTTGAGCACGACCTGGACCGGCACCTCGACCACGGTGACCGTGGTCTCTCCCGAGAACTTCGCACCGGGTGGAGCCGACTGGGCCGACTGGGCGTGGGCGCCGGAAGCGAGGATCAACGCTGCAATCGTGAGCGAGAACGAAAACCGTCGACGGATCATGGCCTACCCCCGCAGAGTGATGGTGCACGTCCAGGCTACCGCACGAGACCTGGGTTCCCCTTGTTTTACGCCTCGGTTGCGCCTAAAATCTTCTCAAAGATGGCCCGCCATAGACCCACGCCCCCCCGCTACGCCGAGCTGCGCACCGCCTCGGCGTTCTCGTTCCTCGACGCGGCTTCGGCCCCCGAGGACCTGGCCCGGCGCGCCGCCGGGCTGGATCTGCCGGCCCTCGCCCTGGTCGACCGCAACGGCGTCTACGGCGCCCCCCGGCTTCACGCCGCCGCCCGCGCGGCCGGCCTCCGCGCCCTGGTGGGAGCGGAGGTCGTGCTGGACGAAACGGCAGAAGGAGGCGGCGGGGCGCCCCCCTCCCAGCGGATCCGGCCTGCCAGGCTGACCCTGCTCGTCGAGAGCCGCGCCGGGTACCGCAACCTCTGCCGTCTGCTCACCACCGCCGCCCTCAGCAAGCCAAAGGGCGAGGCGCGAGCCACCTGGAGCGAGATCGCCGCCCACGCCGATGGCCTCCACTGCCTGAGCGGAGGGGACGAGGGACCGGTGGTCCGGGCCTTCACCGGAAGGAAGGACGGAGCGGAGACCGGAGCGGAGACCGGCTCCGACGATGCCCGGCGGGTGCTCGAGCGGCTCCGTTCCCTCTTCCCGGACCGGCTCCACGTGGAGATCCAGCGCCACCACCTGCGTGACGAGGAGCACCGCAACGCCGCCCTCCTCGCCCTCGCCGAGAGTCTCCGCCTGCCGACGGTGGCCACCAACGGCGTGCGCTACGCCCGGCCGGAGGACAAGCCGCTCCAGGACGTGCTCTCGGTGATCGGCCACCGGACCACCCTGGACGGCGCCGGCCGCCTGCTCGCGCGCCACCGGGAGCGCCACCTCAAGGGCCCGGCGGAGATGGCCGCCCTGTTCGCCGACCTGCCCGGCGCGGTCGAGCGCGCCGCCGAGCTCGCCGGGCGCCTGGAGTTCACCCTCCAGGACCTGGGCTACCGCTTCCCCGACTTCCCCCTGCCGCCGGGCGAGACGCCGGCCTCCTACCTGCGCCACCTGACCTGGAACGGCGCCCGCGCCCGCTTCCGGCCGCTCACCGCCCGATCCCAGGCCCAGATCGAGAAGGAGCTGGCGATGATCGAGAAGCTCGGTCTGGCCGGCTACTTCCTGATCGTCTGGGACATCGTGCGCTTCTGCAAGGAGCAGGGGATCCTCGCTCAAGGGCGCGGCTCGGCCGCCAACAGCGCCGTCTGCTACGCGCTCTCGATCACCGCCGTCGACCCGGTGAAGATGGACCTCCTGTTCGAGCGCTTCCTCTCCGAAGAGCGGGGCGAGTGGCCCGACATCGACCTCGACCTGCCCTCCGGCGACCAACGCGAGCGGGTGATCCAGTACGTCTACCGGCGCTACGGCGAGCGTGGCGCGGCCATGACCGCCAACGTCATCACCTACCGGGACCGCTCCGCCGCCCGGGAGGTGGCCAAGGCCCTCGGCTACTCGCGCGAGCAGGAGGACCGGCTGTCGAAAGCCCTCGGGCGCTTCAGCTACGACACCAGCCGTGGGGACGAGCCCGCGCTCGACAGCGCTCTGGCCGAGGCCGGGTTCGACCCGCGGGAGCGGCGGGTGCGCCTGTTCGCGGAGCTCTGGCAGCGGGTCCACCACCTGCCCCGCCACCTGGGCCAGCACTCGGGCGGCATGGTGATCGCCGCCGGCCGGCTGGACGAGGTGGTGCCGCTCGAGCCGGCGGCCATGGAAGGCCGCGTGGTGGTCCAGTGGGACAAGGAGGACTGTGCTGACTTAGGCATCGTCAAGGTCGACCTCCTCGGCCTCGGCATGCTCAACGCCCTGGAGGAGGCGGTGCCGCTGATCCGCGAGCGCGAAGGGGTCCATGTCGACCTCGCCCACCTGCCGCCGGACGACCCGAAGACCTACCGCATGCTCCGGGCGGCGGACACGGCGGGGGTTTTCCAGGTGGAGAGCCGGGCCCAGATGGCCTCCCTGCCCAGAAACCGGCCGGAGCGCTTCTACGACCTGGTCATCCAGGTGGCGATCATCCGCCCCGGGCCGATCGCCGGCAACCTGGCCCACCCCTACTTCGAGCGCCGCCGGGGACGCGAGCCGGTCACCTACCCCCACCCCTGCCTGGAGCCGATCCTCGAGCGCACCCTGGGGGTCCCCATCTTCCAGGAGCAGATCCTGAAGATCGCCATGGCGGCGGCGGGCTTTTCCGGCGGCGAGGCCGAGGAGCTCCGCCGGGCGATGGGCTTCAAGCGCTCGCGGGACGCCATGCGCCGGATCGAGGACCGCCTGCGCGCCGGCATGCGCGAGCGCGGCATCGTCGGACCGGCTCAGGAGGAGATCCTGCGCGGCATCACCTCCTTCGCCCTCTACGGCTTCCCCGAGTCCCACGCTGCCAGCTTCGCCCTGATCGCCTACGCCAGCGCCTACCTCAAGGCCCACCACCCGACCGCCTTCCTGATCGCCCTGCTCAACGCCTGGCCCATGGGCTTCTACCATCCGTCCAGCCTGATCCAGGACGCCCGCCGCCACGGCGTCCGGGTCCTGCCGATCGACGTCAACCGGTCCGACTGGACGTGCACGTGGGAAGACGGCAAATGCCGGCTCGGCATGCGGTTCATCCACGGCCTGCGCCGCGCCGTCGGCCACGCCATCGCCCACGAGCGCCACGCCACCGGCCCCTACCCCTCGATCGAAGACCTCGCCCACCGCGTCCCCCTGCGCGGCGACGAGCTCGCCACCCTCTCCTCCGTCGGCGCCCTGGCGAGCCTCGGCCTGACCCGCCGCCAGGCCCTCTGGCAGGCCGCCCGGGCCGGCCGCCCCGCCGGGCCGCTGTTCGAGGACCAGCCGGACGAAAACCCGTCACCGCTCGCCGAGATGACCCCGGTCGAAGAGACGGTGGCCGACTTCGCGGGAACGTCGCTCACTACCGGCGTCCACCCCATGGCCCACTTGCGGGGCGCCTTGAAGGCGAAGGGCATCGTGCGCACCGCCGACCTGGCCCGCTTCCCCGAAGGGGCGCGGCTCAAGACCGCCGGCTCGGTGATCGTCCGCCAGCGGCCGGGCACCGCCAACGGCATCCTGTTCGTCACCCTGGAGGACGAGAGCGGCATGACCCAGGCGATCGTCCCGGCGGAGCTGTTCCGGGAGCACCGGGCGCTGGTGGCGGGGGCGGCGGGGCTGGTGGTGGAGGGAACGGTCCAGGCCAAGGACGGCGCGGTCTCTCTCCGCGCCGAACGCTTCTGGCCCCTGCCCAGGCTCGCCGCGATCGAGAGCCACGACTTCCGGTGAGGAGAGAGCGGGGCGGGCGGAGTGGACGAGCGGGGCGGGCGGCCGAGGCAGGTCCTTCGCCGGGAGGTCTGCCGGGAGCGTCCGGTGGGGAGGGGCCAGGGGCCGGCTCGGATGCAAGGACTCCCGGGGCGAGTCCTCGCCTGCCCGGCGGCCGCGTTCAGCGGGACTTCACTGCCAAGGCCGTCGAGATCGCGGCCGCCGAGCACCCCGTGGCCCCTCCCCACCGGACGCTCCAGCCTGCGGAACGTTCGTCAAGGAGCCGTCACTGCCGCCCTCCCAACGCCTCGATGAGCAAGGGGGCGACATGACGACCCACCACCATTCACCTGGCACCTGGAGAATTGGATCGGGGCCAACGATCTCTGGATCGCGGCGACTGCCGTCGCCAACGCCATACCCCTCGTGACCGCGAACGTCGAACACTTCCGCCGCGTGCCGGACCTCGAAGTCGTCGGCTACCGGTGACCATCCCCGGCCGCCACCTCCCTGGCACACCGTGGCCGGAGATCTCGTTCGGCGAACCGAACGGTCGGCGGCTCAGCCGATGGCGCAGGTGGTTTGGCAGGTCCCGTTGAAGCAGACCCCACCGATCCCGCCTTTCGGACAGGACTCGCAGAGCGCCGGACACGGGTCGCACCAGCAACTCTGACCGTTGTAGCCGCAGCGGGTGCAGCTCCCGCCGGTCGCGCCGGGCTCGGCCGGCCTGGTCTGGAGCAGGGGCGCCTCGAACACCGGCAGGGCGAGCTGGTCGGAACTCGCTCCGCACGCAGGGGTGGAGACCGCGTCCGCGGTCGCCGGGGCGATCGCGTTGCCGGCCGCGGCGACGGGTGTGCCGGGAAACGCCGCTGCCGCGGCGAGAAGGACGAGGACGAGGGCGATGCGATGAGCTGAGCGCTTCATGGAGAGCCTCCTGGTTCGCTCCAGCGGTTGCGGATGGACGCCGCCCCTCGGCGCCGCAGGCGCCGGGGCTCGGCATCGATCGAGTGGGACTTTGTTTCAGTATAGCAGGATGTTCGCTCTACCTGCGGCAGGTCTGAAGCTGGGCGGAAGGACAAGAGAACGAGACCGGCGGCAAGGGCGCAACGACAAGGCGTTCCGATCACGGCTCTCACCACGCAGAGACCGGGGCCACTCTCCGCCGCAGGCCGTCGTCGACGACGAGGCGGTGGCGGTCGACGGTCAGCTCGCCTTCAACGACAGACTCAGGAGAAGTCGACCCGGTAGCGGCCGCCCCGCATCAGCTCGACGGTCGTGCCGTCGGACATGATGAGGTCCACCCGCTCGACCGTGACGTCCGGCTGGAGGACCGGGAGGTAGACGCGGTCGATGTGGACGACCTGGGAGGGCGACGAGAACGCGCCGGGGCCGACGATGCCGCCGAAATGGTCGCTCCGGCCGAAGGCGATGTGGAGGCCGAGCTTTTCGTCCAGCAGGACGGAACCGATGGGCTCGAGCCGGAAGTCGGCGAGGATGCCGAGACCGAGCTCGGCCAAGTTGCCGTAGGCCGGCTCGCGCGCCAGTCGCTCCGCCTCGCGCCGCGCCGTCGGGCCGCCCTCCTCCACCCCGACCGCCCGGTTGCCCTCGATCCGGTAGATCACCACCTCGCCGGGTGCCGGCACGCCGTCCGCCTCGCGGTCGCTGTCCACATCCGGTAGTTGCACCGGCAGGCGCCCCGCGGACCGGCTCGGCTCGCCCTCGACCTCGCCTTCGTAGGGCACGATGTAGGTCTCCCCCGACGGCAGGTTGCCGGCGGTCCCGGGCTCGCGCAGCAGTCCGCCGGAGGCGTGGGCCTGCCGGTGGCGAAGATCCAGGGTGAGCTGGCAACGCGCGCTGTCGGGCCCCGGTGACTCGTCCGCTGCCGAACCGGCCACGCGGAACACCAGCTCCGCCCGCTCCGCCCGGTCGAGAAGCCCTTTGAGCACCCGGCAGCGCCGGTCCACCTCCACGTAGTCGAGCCGCAGCGCCGGCACCATGGCGCGGGAGAACCCGGGCATGGTCGCCGCCCGGAACCCGTGCTCGCGCGCCGCCACCTTGAGCGGCGCGGTGGCAGAGAATTCAGTCGGCGCCAGGAGGAGGTCGAAGCCGCTGAAGACGTCCTCCATCGGAACGGACTCGGCCGGGCCCAGGTCGTCGACCGACGCGGGCACTCCCGCCCCGACCGTCGCCCGCCACACCCGCTCGGGCAGATCGGCGTTGTTGCCGCCGCTGGCCGGAAACCAGAACAGCTCCACTTCCAGGCCCAGCGTCTCCCGCGCGCCGCGCAGCCGCTCCCACCATCCGCGCGCCATCCCCCGCCGCTCCCGCCACCCGGCCCGGTCCGCCACCCCCGCCCGGGGCAAGTCCACCAGAATCCCCAGCGCCCGCTCCCCCGGCCGCGGCGCGAACACCCGCTCGACCAGGGCGACCAGCTCCTCCGTATTCAGCTCCTCAGGACGTCCCATCATGCTCTCGATGATACGCGGGCTCGACGACGCCGACACCGATCCACCTCCGCACACCAGCCGTCCCGGCCTCACCCCGCAGCGAGGATCAACGACCTACCCACCCGGCGAGCGGTGCGCAGGCGGAGCGGGTCGGGAGGCCCCGCCGCAGGGCGTCGAGGACCGCGCGCGCGAAGTCCTCTGAGCTGGCTGCCAGGGCCGGCGCGGTCCGAGCCCCGGGCCGCACGATCAGCTCCCAACCCTCCACTTCGTGCGGCCACCCGGAGGCGGGGCCTCCCGACCCGCTCCCGGCAGACCTGCGAGACTTGCCCACTCGTCACGAAGTGGGTTCCTGGCGACCTCTAATTGAACGCCTTGCCGTGCACCACCGCGAACAGGATCCAGCCGATCGCCACCGGGCAGAGCACCCTGAGCGCCCACTTCCACACCCAATGCAGCGGGAACGGCCCCGCCCCGGCCTCCAGCTCGTCCCGCGTCAACCGGTTGGACAGGAACCAGCCGGTGAAGACCGCGATGAAGAACCCGCCCACCGGCAGCAGCCAGTTGGTCGCCAGGTAGTCCATCGAATCGAAGATCCCCACGGCGTGGTGGCCGAACGGCCGCACCCCGCTGAACGGCGCGTACGCGCCAAACGAGAGCGCCGAAAAGCCGCCCAGGGCGATCGTCACCAGGCCGACGATCCACGTCGACCGCGGCCGGCTCCAGCCCAGGTGGTCGATGAAGTAGGAGACCACCACCTCGAGCAGCGAGATCGTCGAGGTCAACGCGGCGAACGCCACCAAGAGGTAGAACATCGGCGTCCAGAGCACGCCGCCGGGCAGGGCGTAGAGCATGCGCGGGATGGTCGTGAACAGGATCGTCGAGCTGGCCGTGAAGGTGCCCTCGCGCTCCGCCGCCGGCACGCTGAAGATGATCGAGAACATCACCAGCGAGGCCATCAAGGCGATCGCCGTGTCCAGGATGCAGACCATCGCCGTGTCCCGGCGGATCGACTGGGTCCGCTCCGTGTACGAGCCGTAGGTGATCATCGCTCCCATGCCGAGCGACAGGCTGAAGAAGGCCTGCCCGACCGCCTCCAGGATGCCGTCGCGAGTGATGTGGCTCGACTTGAACAGGAAGGCGATCGCCTCGTGGAAGCCGGGCGACCAGGCGGACACCACGCACAGCGAGATCAACATGACGAAGAGGATCGGCATCAGGACGCGGGTGACCCCTTCGATCCCCTTGCTCACCCCCATGAGGATGACCGCCATGGTCATCAGCATGAAGAGGATAGAGAAGGTGAGCTGGAGCCAGCCGTTGCCGAGGAAGAACCCGAACTGGTCGCCCAGGCCGGACGCAATCTCCGGGGTGAAGCCCGTCACCGACCAGTACAGGCACTTGCCGAAGTAGTAGACGGTCCAGCCCGCCACCACCGAGTAGTAGGACAGGATGATGAAGCCGGTCGCCACGCCCAGGTACCCGACGCCGGCCCACAGCCGGCCGCCGGCGATCCCGCGGGCGAGCTCCAGAAACGCGCTCACCGGGCTCTTCGACGTCCGCCGGCCGATCAGGATCTCGGCCATCATCACCGGAGCGCCGATGGCGGCCACGGCCGCCAGGTAGATCAGGACGAACGAGCCACCCTCGTTGGCGTAGGTGATGTAGGGGAACTTCCAGATGTTCCCCAGGCCGATCGCCGAGCCGGCGGCGGCGATGATGAAGCCCAGGTGGCTGAACGAGGCGCGCTTCTCCACAATGATCCCTCCCTCCAGCAGACCGGTACCCGGCCGCCGCACGCAAATCGTTCACGGGGCGGACAGGGGGGATATCACGACAACGCCGCGGATTCTACCTGAATCCCTCCGCCGTCACGGTTTCCCGCAGTGGGTGCACTTGCTTAGGCGATGACTGACTTGAAGACCTCATCCGCCCCAGCGAACCCTCATCAATCGTCGAACGCCGACGGCACGGAAGCCACCGCCAAGCGATCGCTCCGCGAGCCCGACCTGGTCGACCCGGCCCAGCCGACGGAGCCGGAGACCCAGGTGACTCCCTACGACGAGCTCTGGTTCCGCCGCCGTCCGCTCGAGTAGGCCCCGGTCAACGCCCGGTGGGCGCCTCCTCGGCCTCGCTTTCGGCGGCCGCCGGTGCTTGCTCCACGATCTCATGGCCCCCGACCGCGATCGGCCCCGGAATCGCCTGCTCGATCCCTGACGGCCAGGTGATCTCGATCCGGTCGGCGTGGTCCGCTGCCCCCAGCCCGACATAGAGCGGCACGTCGCTCTGGGACAGGTACCCGCTCTTGCCGTCGACCTGCCGGGTCAGCACCCGACTGCCGACGTGGACCCGGACGACCGCCCCGAGGCCCTGCCGGTTGGACTTCGTCCCGCGCAGTGCGAGCTTCAGGTAATGCACCGGCCGCTTGTCTGACAGATCGCTCAGCAGCACCTGGGCCGGTGAGTTGAAGTCGTTGGTCACCAGGTCCTGGTCGCCGTCGCCGTCCAGGTCGACCAGGATCGACGAGCGGCAACCGAGCGTGGCGGTCAACATCTGCCGGCCGCTCCGCCCGCGGCAGTAGGGCGCCTTGGCATCCGCGCCGGAGCAGTCGACCTCGAACCAGGGCGTCTGGGTCCGGCCGCCGGGGCGCGGCTCGAGCCCGAGGGGGAAGGCGAGATCGACGAACCGCTTCCCGCCGTCGTTGATCAGGATCGAGCTCGGCTCGTAGCGGTACGGGAAGTTCATGCTGTTGGTCACGACCATGTCCTCGAAGCCGTCGGCGTTCAGGTCGCCGACGCTGACGCCCCACGGCCAGTAGGTCTCGACCCCCAACTGGTCGGACACCTCCTCGTAGCTGCCGTCGCCCTTGTTGCGGTAGAAGGCGTTGCCGAGGATGTTGTTGGAGCTGTCCTGGAGATAGTCCTCGTCCCAGGCGATGTTCGACTTCTGGCCCTCGTGCTCGTAGTCGACGGCGCGGCTCATGTCCGAGTGCATGTCCGTCAGGTAGAGGTCGAAATCGCCGTCGTCGTCGTAATCCAGGAAGGCGATCCCCATGGCGCCCCAGGGAGTTTTCGGGAACCGCTTGGCGGTCTCGTCGACGAACTTCTTGCCCTCGACGTTGCGGTAGAAGTGGTCGTCCCCCTGCATGTTGAGCACGTACAGGTCCGGGTAGCCGTCACCGTCCACGTCCGAAAAGTCGGCGTCTCCCGACCAGCTCACGTCGTCCAGGCCGCGCTGGGCCGAGACCTCGGTGAACTTCAACCCGCCCCGGTTCTCGTACAGCAAGCTGCGCTCGAACCGCTCGGGGTAGAGGTGGCCGTGGAAGGCGTCCGTGTAGCCGATGTAGTAGCCGCCCGGCCCCTTCTCGGGGTGGGTGTAGACGCCGATGTCGGTGACGAACAGGTCGAGCAGGCCGTCCCGGTTGTAGTCGAACCAGACGGCTCCGGAGGAGTGGCCCACGTGAGTCAAGCCGGCGCTCTCCGTGGCGTCACGGAACCGGCCGCCGCCCAGGTTCTCGAACAGCACGTTGCCCATGTTGACCGTCGTGACGTAGAGGTCCGGATCGCCGTCGTTGTCGGCGTCGGCGAAGGAGGCGGTGACGCTGACCCGATCGGCCAGACCGACGCCGGCCTTGTCGGTGATGTCCTCGAAGCGGCCGCCGCCCAGGTTGCGCCAGAGCTCGTTGCGGCCGAGCTGGGTCAGAAAGTAGAGATCGACCCGGCCGTCACCGTCGACGTCCGCCGCGGCGAGCCCGTTGCCGTGGTCGTAGTGGACCTGCTTGTAGGCACGCCCCCCGTCGTCGACGATGTGGTGGGTGAAATCGATGCCGCTCTCGGCCTCGTGATGGTGGAGACGAAAGCCGACGAAGGCATGGACCGCCTCGGCCGCGGCGCTCTGGTCCTTCATCCGGCGGGCAAGCGACGCCGCCCCGGGATCGTCGCTCGGGGTGGCAATGGTCGGGAGGGCCTTGGAGGGAGCGGCCGGTGCCGATAAAGCGGCGGAGGCCGAAAACAGGAGGAACGACAAGGCGACGAAAGCACGACGGCAAGACAACTCCATAGCACGCCTCCGGGGTAGGTGCTGTCCCAGGTTTTCAACGTTTACTGCTTCATGCTGAACTCTATCAGGTAGTGATCAGAGTCCGGCGATACGCTCCGGCACAGCGTAGATGTTGAACCGCTGGCCGCGCAAGAAGGCGACCAGGGTGACCCGGAACCGCCGGGCGATCTCGACCGCCAGGCTGCTCGGCGCAGAGACTGCGCACAGAAGCGGCGCACCGGCGGCGATCGTCTTTTGGAGCAGCTCGAAGCTCGCCCGCCCGCTGACCATGATCGCGCGCTCGCCGAAGGTCCGCTCCGGTCCCAGCTCGCCGTCGAGGAGCGCCCGGCCGACCAGCTTGTCCAGGGCGTTGTGCCGGCCGACGTCCTCGTACACCGCCAGCCGGTGGCCGGTGGTGTCGAACAGGGCGGCGGCATGGAGCCCACCGGTGGCGTCGAACGCGGTCTGGGCCTCGCGCAGGGACTCGGGGAACGAGCACACGGTCGCCGGAGTGAAGACCGGCCCCGGACCGATCGGTGCACAGCCGGCGACCAGCATCTCGTCGAGCGAGGCCCGGCCGCACACGCCACAGGCGCTGCCGGTGAAAAAGTGCCGCTCGAGCGAGCGGAGCGTGGGCAGGCGCCGGGCGGCGAGCTCCACCTCCACCACGTCCCGCGCGGAGGCCTCTCGGGTGCCCTCCGGGCCGTCGTCGGGCGGGATCTCCTCGGTGAACCGCTCGATCCCGGAGATCAGGACCCGATCCCGGATCAGGCCCTCGCCGAAGAGGAACCCGGCCGCCAGCTCCCGGTCGGCGCCGGGTGTGCGCATGGTCACCGCCAGGGTGCGGCGCTCGCCCCCCGCCTTGAGGCGGATCTCGAGAGGCTCCTCGACCGCCACCCGGTCCATCTGTTCGGCGACCGCGCCTCCCACCACCTCGTGCACCGGCACCCGGATCCGATCGGTCCCTTCGACCATCTCCGGGCGATCCGGCAGATCGGAGGCCGCAGGCCGGGTGGCTACCTCTGGCGTGCCGAGCTCGTCAGACATTTCCGCAACCCTATCGTTCCTCCGTCCCGGCGACTAGCCTGCACTATTCATGAGACGCCGTAGCGAGAGTCGCAAGTGCGCGTGAGATCAGGGCGCACACAGCGATGCGCGACGCAGGCGTACTGTACGGTACGTCGAGGAGCAAAGAGCGAGTACGCCCTGAGATTGCGTGCAATTGCGGCTCGCAGTAGGTGGCTCATGAAGAGTGCAGGCTAGCCTGCACTCCCACAGCCCCGGCGCTCGCGGGCTCGCCGGCGATAGACTCCGCCCGCCGTGTCGACGACCCGCCCCAGCTCCCGCGACGCCAGCCTTCTCGGCCGCCTGGCGGTCGTCGGCGCCGCCTTCCTCTTCTCCACCGGCGGTACGGCCATCAAGCTGACCAGCCTCTCCCCCTGGCAGGTGGCGAGCTTCCGCTCCGGTATCGCTGCACTCACCCTGGCGATCCTGGTGCCCCGGGCGCTCCGCTCGATCGACCGGCGGACGCTGCTGGTCGGCGTCACCTACGCGGCGACCATGATCCTCTACGTCGCCTCGAACAAGTACACCACTGCGGCGAACGCGATCTTCCTCCAGTCGACCGCCCCGCTCTACATCCTCCTGCTGGCGCCGCGCCTGCTGGGCGAACGGGCCCACCGAAGCGACCTGGGCTGGATGGCGGCGATCGCCCTCGGCCTCGCCGCCTTCTTCGTCGGCGACCAGCGGGCGTTCGCCACCGCGCCCAATCCGTGGCTCGGCAACCTGCTCGGCGCCGCGTCCGGCATCACCTGGGCGTTCACCATCATGGGGCTGCGCTGGGTGGGAAGCGCGCGGGTCCCGCGGCCGGGGGAGCCCCACGGCGAGAGGAGCCGCCCGGGTGCCGCCGCGGCGCTGGTCGGCAATGCGCTCGCCTCGCTCGTCTGCCTGCCCTGGGCGTTGCCGGTGGCCCTCGCCTCGACGGGCTGGATCGACTGGCTGGCGGTGGTCCACCTGGGCGTCTTCCAGATCGGCGTCGCCTACGTCCTGCTGACCGACGGCATCGAGCACGTGCCGGCGCTCGAGGCGTCGCTGCTGCTCCTGATCGAGCCGACCTTCAGCCCGTTGTGGGCGTGGATCGTCCACGGGGAGGTGCCAGGGCCGTGGGCCTGGGTGGGCGGTGTGCTGATCCTGTCGGCGACCATGGGCATGGCCATCGCCGCCGAGCGGCGCAAGCGCAAGCTCCGCCGCCAGGTGTCTTGAGAGGCGAAAGGTCTGCCGGAAGCGGTTCGGGAGGCCCCGCCTCCGGGACGCCACGCGAACTGGACGGTTGGAGGCTCAACGCGTGGCTCGGCTCGGAGCGCGCCGGGCCGCCCTGCCAGCTCAGAGGACCTCGCGAGCACGCTCCTCGACGCCCTCCTGGCGGGGCCTCCCGAACCGCTCCACGTGCGAGGCGCTCGCCCCCCACTCCACGAAATGTTGGGAGAAGTTCTGCCGCAACCGTCAATGACGACGAGGAGCAGACGGGCGGGGGCGCCCCCTTCTCCCCCTGGGGGTGAGAAGGGGGACGGGGGGTTGTAGGGGGGATCCAGCGGATCGTCAAGGTCGATCGCCACGCGGCGACTGTTCCTCCGCGAGGCACCCTTCAGAAGTCCATCCTCGGTCCTCTGCGGCTCCCCGACCGGGGGTCGGGGGGTTGTAGGGGGGATCCAGAGGATCGTCTCAGTGGATCGGCGCGGCGAGACGATTGGTTCGTGCGAGTGAGGCTCGACGGTCACCGCCCCGGTCCCAGCCCCAACACCGTCCTTCCTGACTCAGTGCATCGCGGCAGAGGGAAGGAAATAAAAAATAATCCCCAGGATCGTGTAGACCATCAGGAGTTGGACGCCTTCGAGCCAGTTCGACTCGCCGTCGCCGGTGGTCTGGCCGGCGATCCAGACCGCCAGGACGATCGCCACCACCTCCGCCGGGGTGAAGACCAGGTCCATCGGCCCGGGGCCGAGGAACCGGCTGGCGAACACCAGCACCGGCGCCACGAACAGGGCCACCTGAATCGAGCTGCCGACGGCGATGCCGACCGCCAGGTCCATGCGGTTCTTGCGCGCCATGAGGACCGCCGTCGAGTGCTCCGCGGCGTTGCCGACGATGGCGACCACGATCACGCCGACGAAGATCTCGGTCATCCCCAGGGCGTGGGCCGCCTCCTCCACCGAGCCGACCAGGATCTCGCTCACCCAGCCGATCAGCGCCGCCGCGCCGACCAGCACGCCGATCGACTTCTTGAGGCTCCACGATGCGTGCCCCACGTCCCCGACGCCGGCCGCCTCGGCCGCCGTGCCGGTGAAGAGCTGGCGATGGGTGTGGAGCGAGAACAGCAGCATGGCGCCGTAGGTGGCGATCAGGACCACCGCGATCTCGATCGACAGCGTGCGCTCGGAACGGGCCGCCTGGGGAACCAGGTGGTGGAACATCGCCGGCATGATCAGGGCGACCGCGGCCAGGGTCAGCATGGTCGCCTGGACCCGGGCGCCGGAGACGTTGAACTTCTGGTGCTCGAACTTGACGCCGCCGGCGAAGAACGCCGCCCCCATGACCAGCAGGACGTTGCCGAGGATCGAGCCGGTGATCGAGGCCTTGACCACGTCGGTCAACCCCTCGCGCAGGGCGAGGAGAGCGATGATCAGCTCGGCCGCGTTGCCGAAGGTGGCGTTCAGCAGGCCGCCGATCCCCTCCGTCGTCCGCTCCGCCAGGTGCTCGGTCGCCTTGCCGAGCCAGCCGGCCAGGGGGATCACCGCCACACAGGCGGCGAGGAAGGTCCAGGTCGCCGAGCCACCGCCGAAGAGGTCGAGGCCGATCGCCACGGGCACGAAGACCAACAGCCAGTCGAGGGAAGGTTTCAGTCGCATCGAATCCGGCCATTCTAGCCCGACAGGCAAGGCGCCCCTTGCAGCGGCTATACTGCGCACCATGCTGCGCGAGCCCTCCAAAGAGCTGCTGGAGACCGCCATCGACCTCGAAGCCTTCGTCACCGAGGTCGAAGCGGCTCTGACCGAGGCCCTGGACACCGGCACCAACGCCGGGCCCGAGGGTCCGGAGATCCTCATGGAGGCGGCGCGCAACCTGATCCTGGCGGGCGCCGCCAAGCGGGCGCGGCCGCGGCTGACCTTCCTGTTCGGCCGCGCCATCGACGCGCCGGTGGACGCCCTGGTCGACGTCGCGGTCGCCGGCGAGCTGATCCACGCCGGCAGCCTGCTCCACGACGACGTGGTCGACGGCGCCGAGACACGCCGCGGCCGGCCGACCGCCAACGCCCTGTGGGGCGCCACGGCGGCGGTCCTCTCCGGCGACCTGGTGCTGACGCTCGCCTTCGTCCAGCTCCGCCAGCGCCCGCGGGTGATCACCTCGGAGGCGGTGGAGACCATCGCCACCATGACCCGCGGGGTGATGGCGGAAGTGCTGGCACGGGGCCGGGTCGAGCTGCCCCTCGACCAGTGGCGGGCGATCCTGTCCGGCAAGACCGGCTCGCTGTTCGCCTGGTGCGCCCGCTCCGCGGCCCTGCTGGTGGACGACGACGAGGCCGCCGAGCGCTTCGGCGAGTGCGCCGAGCGCCTGGGCATCGCCTTCCAGCTCGCCGACGACCTGCTGGACCTCCAGCGCCTGGGCACCGGCAAGGACTCCTTCGCCGACATCCTGAACCGGGAGCCGACGTTCCCGATCCTGGTCGCCGCGGGACGCTCGGAGAAGGTCCGGCGCGAGGTCGCACGGCTGTGGAACGCGCCGCGGGTGACGCCGGAAGACGCCGAAGCCCTGGGCCGCTCGGTCCTGGCCACCGGCGCCGGCGCGGCGACCGTGGACGCGCTCCACGAAGAGATCGCCGCCGCCCTCGAAGCCCTCGGCCCCTACGCCGAGCGCCCCGGCGCCCGCGAGATCGTCGCCTGGAGCCGCGAGCTAGAAGCCCGCGCCCGCAACACCCTGCGGCCGAGGGGCTGAGGCGAGGAGGAGGGCCGGCACGAGCGAGCGTTCCACGGGGTGCTCGGAGACCACGCCCACTACGACCCTTCGGAGTCCGTCCCCGGCCTGTCGTGGTCTCCGGGCAGCCGAGCGCCCCGCCCCGAAGTCCCTCCACGCGAGGCGGCCCCTGGAGCGCTCGCTCGCGACGGACCTCCGGTGCCTACCACTCCACAGGCACCCGCACCCGCCCGCGCTCCCGGTGCCTGAGCCACACGCACCCCTCCCGCCGCCCGTACAGATACAGATCCCGCGTCAGCTCCACATCCTTCTTGCAGTAACTCTCCACCAGGTCCAGCCGCCCCTCCCGCACCCACTCCAGGCACTGCAACCCGTCGGCGGACTTGGCCGCCCCCAGCGTCTCCCCCGCCAGGTGGTCCAGCCCGACCCGGAACCCGATCGCCCGATGCACCTCCTGGAGCAGATCGAGCGTCCGCGTCACCCGCCGGTAGTCGAGCCCGGTATAGCCCGAGAGCACCGCGTAGTCGAACCGATTGACGTTGAACCCCACCACCAGGTCCGCCCCGATCAGAAGCTCCGACAGCTCCCCCACCCGGTCCTCCCGGAACACCTCGAAGCGCCCCTCCTCCAGCAGGCAGGCGACGCCGACCGCGATCCCCATGCGGTGGGCGTTGCCCCAGCCGCCCACCTCGTCCGCCGAGCGCCGGGTCTCCAGGTCGAAGAGCACGGTCAGAGTGCCCTGAGAGGCGGCGGCGACGGGGCCCGCCGGCACGACCCGCGGAGCCGCCGCCGGCGGCTCAGGCGCGCCCGGCGCTCCATCCACAGTGTCTGACGCGACCTCGGACGCTCCCCCGCCCTCCGGCCCATCCACCCCCGGTGTGTCCGCCGGCGCCGCCAGCCCCCCAGAGACCGCCAGCCCCCCGGAGACCTCCGGCTCCCGCGGCGGCACCACCCGCCGGGTCGTCGCCGGCAGCGCCGCCTCGGCCGCCTCCAGCTCCTCCCGTTCCTCGGCCGCGACCCCTTCGGGCAGCTCCATCGGCTCCTCCCGGTCGAGTAGCATCCGCAACACCCGCGCCGCGCCCGGCTTGTCCAGCGGCCGGTTGCCGTTGCCGCACTTGGGGCTCTGGATGCACGATGGGCAGCCGCTCTCGCACGGGCAGCCGTCCAGCAGGTCGAGCACTCGGCCGAGCAGCTCCGGCAGCTCACGGAAGCCGCGCGCGGTGATCCCCACGCCGCCCGGGTGGCCGTCGTAGATGAACACCGCGCCGGAGCCCACCTGCGGGTGCCGGTGGTAGGAGATGCCCCCGATGTCGCCGCGGTCGCAGAGCGCCAGGATCGGGAAGAGGGAGATCGCCGCGTGCTCGGTGGCGTGGAGGGCGCCCAGGAAGTGCTCCCCCTCGCGGCGCAGGGTCTCCTCAAACCGCCGCGGCGCCTCCCACCACAGCCCGACCGTCTCGAACTCCACCGACGGCAGCTCCAGGGCGTGCTGGCCGAGCACCTCCTGGTTCTGGATCCGCTTGCGCTCGTAGCCGACCACACGCTCGGTCACCTTGAGGCGGCCGAGCCGGGCGACGAGCCCCTGTCCGTCCCGGCGCTCGTCGAGCACCTCCAGGACCTCGGTCTCCTTCTCCGTCAGCGGGGTCGTGAAGTAGTCGACCTTGCCGCGGCGCACCAGCACGTGGCGATGGTCCAGGTCCAGAACCTCGACCTCGTGCTGGCGCCCGCCGTGGAGGTAGATCGCCCCCGGGTGGCACTCGTGGAGCACCCGCACGCCGTCGACCGTGCCGATCATCTCGCCGGTGCCGGCGTCGACGATGTCGTACGTGTCGCCGCCGCCGCGCAGGTTGACCCGCCGTTGGGGCCGGCGCGAGGGCGACAACACCTCGGATCCGTCGGCGGCGGCCAGCAGGCGCCGCTCCTCCACCATCGCACCGACCAGCGGACCGTGGCGCTCGAGATATCCGCCGGCGGCACCGTCGCGCGCCGGCGTCAGCGGCAGCTCGGCGGCGGCGCAGACCAGGTGGGCCCGGGTCACCGGCTCGTTGGCCGGGTCGACGATCAGGCGCTCGCACGGGCGCTCCAGGAGCTCCGCCGGATGCTCCAGGAAGTACTGGTCCAGGGCATCGGGCATGGCAACCAGTGCGGTCACGGACTCGCGGCCGCCGCGCCCGGCCCGGCCGGAGCGCTGCCAGGTGGCCATGACGCTCCCGGGGTAGCCGACCAGGATGCAGGCGTCCAGGCCGCCGACGTCGATTCCCATCTCGAGCGCCGACGTAGAGATCACCCCGTCCAGGCGCCCCTCGAACAGCCGTCGCTCGATCGACCGCCGCTCCTCGGGCAGGAAGCCGGAGCGGTAGCTCGCCACCCGCCGGGCGAGCTCCGGGTCCTGGCGGCGGAGCCACGAGTAGAGCAGCTCGGTGATCCGGCGTGCCTTGGTGAAGACGATCGTCTTCGCCCCGGAGCGAAGCAGCTCGACGAACAGCGCCAGCGCCGTGGTGTACGGGCTCGCCTCCGGCCGGAAGAGCAGCATGTGGCGCGCCTCCCGCGGCGCACCGCTCTCGGTGATCCAGTGGAACGGCTGGCCGGTCAGGGTCTCGGCGAACTCGCCGGCGTTCTCGGCGGTCGCCGAGGAGGCGATCAGCGTCGGCTCGGCGCCCTCGGCGCGGCAGATGCGCAGCAGGCGCTGGAGCACGTGGTGGAAGTGGGAGCCGAAGATCCCGCGGTAGGTGTGGAGCTCGTCGAGGACGATCCAGCGGACGTTGGCCAGGTACTCGGTCCACCCGGACCAGTGGGAGAGGATTCCCAGGTGCAGCATGTCCGGGTTGGTGATCAGGACCCGCGGCGGGTGGCGGCGAACGGCGGCCCGCTCGGCGCGCGGCGTGTCGCCGTCATAGATCACCGCCCGGGCTCCCGAGTCCCCGGCGCGGGCCTTGGCCTTCTCGTCGTCCCCGTCGGCTCCGTCCAGGAGGCCGGCGCCCCGGGCCAGGGCCTCCAGCTTGGTCCGCTGGTCCTGGCCGAGGGCCTTGAGCGGGAACAGGAAGAGACCGCGCCCCGGGCCGCCCCGGAGTGCCTCGAGCAGCGGTGGTAGGTGGAAGACGAGCGATTTGCCGGAGGCGGTCGGCGTGGTGATCAGAACGTTCTCGCCCCGGGCGACGGCGTCCAGGCCCTCGACCTGGTGGGCGAAGAGGCGCTCGACGCCGGCAGCCGCCAGGGCGTCGCGGAGCGCCGCGGGGAGCGGCTCCGCGAGCTCGGCGTAGCGGGCGGGGCGCCCGGGGAGGGTGTGGGAGAAGACCAGCTCGTGGCCGAGCTTGTCGTGGTCGCGCAGCCGGGCGATCGCCTCCGCGATCGTGACGACGGAGGGGCTCATCGAGGGGTCAGTCTACCGCCCCGCTTACTCCAACGGCTCGAAAAACCTTCCCGACCGGAAGTGATAGTCCGTCCGGTCCAGCGAGAACGCGACGCCGACCGCGTGGCCGAGGATCAGGTCGCGGGGCACGAAGCCGATGACCCGGGAGTCACGGCTCTCGTCCCGGTTGTCGCCCATCATGAAGTACTGCCCCTTCGGCACCAGGATCGGGCCGAAGTCGCCCCTGCGGGAGTGGAGCGCGGGAGTGACCATCACCGGGTGGCGCTCCTTGCCGATCTCTTCCCACGCCATCTTCCGCGGGAACGGATCCTCCTTGGGATCGATCCGGCTGGCGATGCTCTTGTCGATCGGCTCGTACTCGGCCGGCTGGCCGTTGACGAACAAGTGGTTGCTGCGCAGCACCAGCTCGTCTCCCGGCAGGCCGATCACCCGCTTGATCAGCCTGCGCCCGTCCTCCGGGCTGAGCAACACGACGATGTCACCGCGCCGGGGGTTCGCCCACTCGGCCAGGCGCCAGGTGGTGAACGGGAACTTGAGGTCGTAGGCGACCTTGTTGACGAACACCCGGTCGCCTTCGAGGATCGTCGGCTTCATGGAGCCGGTGGGCACGTCGTTCCAGTCGGCCACCGCCGAGCGGAAGGACGAGAGAACGAGCAGCAGCACGAGGAGCGGCCGGAACCACTCCCAGGCGCTCCGCCACCAGGACGACCCGCCGTCGGAGGCCTCGCCGTCCGCCGCGGCACCTTCGCCGAAGGGGCCGGGAGGACCCGCGTCCGCACCGGCGGGCGCGGCCGGGAGCGGGGCGGGCTGGTCGGCGGTGGCCGGGGCGGTGGAGGCGGCGGGGTCGGTCTCGTGCATCGGTTCTCCTCGACGGGTCCTCCGGGTCCAACACCGACGGCAGTGTGAAGATTCTCCGGCCGGGCCCGGCCCGATCCGGCTCGGGCCGACCCGGACTGGACGCGCACCCCGATCGCCGGTCTACTCAGCCGCTCCGATCTGTGGTAGAACGCCGAGAGAAGCTCGCTGGCCGCAGCCCTTGGCCGGGCGGGCGACTGGGACCGCGCGGACCGCCCGAAACCGCAGCTCGACGTTCGAAC
>Ga0210144_1000153_pt1 | contig 39633 bp, 34 predicted proteins | sample Muzzi_PWA_D2_FD_185532 | JGI IMG/M metagenome (GOLD analysis project Ga0210144, IMG submission 185532) | Wetland microbial communities from San Francisco Bay, California, USA, that impact long-term carbon sequestration - Muzzi_PWA_D2 (SPAdes) | ecosystem: Environmental > Aquatic > Marine >...
GCGTCGCGGCCGCTGCTCGGCTTCGCCGATCCGGCATTTGCGGGCAGCGACGAAGGCGGCGCCGGCATGGCCGCCCTCGACGGCCTGTGCCGCGAGGGCGGTGCCGTACCGGCCGCGGTGCTGCGCCGCCTCGCGCCGCTGCCGGAGACTGCCGCCGAGCTGCGCCGCGTCGCCGAGGTGCTGGGCGCCAGCGACGAGGATCTCTATTTCGGGGCCGCGGCGCGGGAGGACCGGCTGCGCTCGCTGCCGCTCGACCGCTACCGCATTCTCTACTTCGCGACCCATGGCCTGTTGCCGGGCGAATTGCGCTGCCAGGGCGAGCCCGGCCTGGCGCTGACGCCGCCCGACCGGGACGCGGCGGGCCCCGAGGGCGACGGGCTGCTGGAAGCCAGCGAGATCGCCGGCCTGCGGCTCGACGCCGACCTCGTGGTGCTGTCCGCCTGCAACACCGGCGGCGGTGGGGGCGCGGCTTTCGGCGGCGAATCCCTGTCGGGCCTGGTGCGCGCCTTCTTCCAGGCCGGCACCCGCTCGCTCCTGGTGTCCCATTGGCAGGTCGACAGCGTTGCGACGGTCGATCTCATGACGCGCGTGTTCGAGGACGTGGCCGCCGGCGCCGACACGGCGGAGGCCCTGCGCCGCGCGCAGATCGCGCTGATCGCCGATCCCCGCACCGCGCATCCCTTCTTCTGGGGCGCCTTCACCCTGATCGGGGCCGGCACGGGCCGGACGCTGGCCGCCGAAACCGCCGGTTTCCGGCCTTCGGAGGTCCCGACGGCGTTAGGGAAGCCTTAAGCGAGATCTTAGTAACATATTGATTCGAAAAGGATACCTTCAATTTTACCGATCCCGGCAAGGATGCCGGAGGACAGAGAGAGGCACCCGGCTCGCCGGGGACAGGAGGTTGCCATGAAACGTGTCGTCTGCGCGCTCTTCGCCGTTGCCCTGACGCTCGGCGCCGCGTCGGGCCGGGCCGATCCCGGCCTGTCGAACAATCAGATGGTCGTCATCAAGGCGACGGGCGCGACGCTCCAGGAAGGCCAGATCATCGACGGCGGCGCGCCGCTCAAGCTCGAGGCCGGCGCCGAGGTGGTGCTGATCGGGGCCGACGGGGCGACGGTCACCCTCAGCGGTCCCTACAACGGCGAGCCGGCGGCGGCACGCGGCGACCGGGTTCGCAGCCCGAACATCGTCAAGGCGCTGGGCGCGCTGCTGTCGAGCCGCAAGTATTCGACCGCCTCGCTCGGTGTCGTGCGCTCCGCGGACGCCGGCGAACTGCGGCTGACCTCGCTGCCGAGCCCCTGGGTCGTCGATATCGAGGCCTCCGGCCCGCGCTGCGTGCGCTCGGACATCGTGGTGCTGTGGCGCGACGATGCGGCGGCGGCCAGCACCTTGACCATCTCGCGCGGCGGCGCCGCCTTGACCGCTCAGGCGGATTGGGCGGCGGGCGACAACGTGCTGCCGCTGACCAGCGACCGTTTCCGCGACGGCGGGCGCTATTCGCTCGAAGTCGACGGCAGGCGCATCGCGGTCACCTTCCACATGCTGCCGGACGGCCTCACGAAGATCGGCCAGCAGGCAGCCTGGATGGCCGAGTCGGGCTGCAAGGAGCAGGCGCTCGCCTTGCTCGACACGCTGTGACGGATGTGGCGCCGTGAGCGGTCGCCGCGACCGCGGCGGTCCTCCGACGGGGCCGCATACGTCGGGCGCGCATACGGCGGCACATAGGGGGGCGTATAGGGGACCGTGATCGAGCGGGGGAAACTCTGGGCCGGGCCGGCGTCCCCGTGGCGCCGGCTCTCGGTCACCCTGGGCCTGGTGTGGCTGGCTTGCGTCGTCGGAGGCTTTTTGCTGCCGCGCGGCGTCCAGGTGTTCGACTTCGTCGAGAAATGGGTGGCCGACCTGCGCGTCGCCTCCCTGACCCCGCCGATGCCGCAGCGCAGCGACATCGTGCTGCTGACCATCACCGAGGACACCCTCTCCCGCTTCCCCTACCGCTCGCCGATCGACCGCGCCTTCCTGGCCAAGGTCGTCGCGCGGCTCGACGCGGCCGGCGCGCGTGCCGTCGGCATGGACATTCTCATCGACCAGCCAACCGTGCCGGAGAAGGATGCCGCCCTCGCCGCGGCGGTCGCAAAGGCGCAGCTGCCGGTCGTCGTCGGCTGGGCCGACCTGCGCGACGGCCTGACCGAGCGCCAGGGCGCCTTTCTGCGCGACTATCTGCCCGGCGCCATCAAGGCGCACGTCAACCTCGTCAAGGACGACCGCGACGGGACCGTGCGCTGGACCTTTCCGGGCCGGCAAAGCGAGAACGGCTTCCGCCCCGGCTTCGCGGCGGCGCTGGCCGAGGCTGTGGGGGTCGAGGCGCCGCGGGAGCGCGCCCGCCTCCTGTACCGACGCGGCACCGACGGCAGCGTGGCGCCCTTCCCGATGTTCCCGGTGCATCTGGTCGACGTCCTGCCGCAGGCCTGGTTCGCCCACAAGATCGTGCTGATCGGCGCCGACCTGGCGACCGAGGACCGCCACCGCACGCCCTACGCGACCCTGCTGGGCGACCACGAGGGCTCCGTGCCCGGCGTGGTGATCCATGCGCTGACCCTCGCCCAACTGCTCGACGGCGAGCGGTCCCGCGAGATCGGACCGGCGACGGAGATCCTGGTGCTCGCGGTGGCCGCGGGCCTTGGCATCGTGCTGGCGGTCGCCGGCTCGGCCGTCCTGCTCAAGATACTGTTCGGCCTGGGCTTTCTCTTCGCGCTCTGGTTCGGCGGATTTGCGGTTTATGCCTGGGGCGGCCCCTTGCTGCCGCTGTTCGTGCCCAGCGTCGCCTTCACCATCGCCGCCGGCCTGGGCAACGCGGTGACCAGCCAGCGCTACAAGGCGGAGAAGGAGCTGGCCGAAGCGGCCGTGCGCGCGCGCTCGGAATTTCTCGCCATGATGAGCCACGAAATCCGCACGCCGCTCAACGGCGTGCTCGGCGTGATCGAGCTGCTGCGCAACTCGGCGCTCGACCGCGAGCAGCAGCGGATGGCGACGGTCGTGCAGGACTCGGCGCGTTCGCTGCTGCGCATCCTGAACGACATCCTGGATTTCTCGAAGATCGAAGCCAACAAGGTCGAGATCGTGCCGGAGCCGACGTCGCTGCGCCGTTTGATCGACGGCGTGGCCGCGACCTTCGCGCCGCTTTCTGCCAAGAAGGGAATCGCGCTCGACCTCGACGTCGCGGCGAACCTGCCCGAATGGGTCCTGGTCGACCCGCTGCGGCTGCGCCAGGTCCTTGTCAACCTGCTCGGAAACGCGATCAAGTTCACCGAGCGCGGCGGCGTGGTCCTGACCTGCCGCCGCGCCGATGCCGGCGACGACGGCGCGGAACGCCTCGTGCTGCAGGTGAAGGACAGCGGCATCGGCATGTCGCAGCGCGCCGTCGCGCGGCTGTTCCAGCCCTTCACCCAGGCGGACGGCTCGACCACGCGCCGTTTCGGCGGCACGGGCCTCGGCCTGTCGATCTCGCTCAAGCTGATCGAACTGATGGGCGGAGTCATCGAAGTCGACAGCCGCGAGGGCAAGGGCAGCGCCTTCTCCGTCACCCTGCCGCTGCGGCCCGGCGGCACGCCGGCCAACGATGCGGAGACCGCGTTGCCTGAAATCGTAGTGCAGGACCTGGCGGCCTCTTCGACGCTCGATTCAGGCGCGGCGGCGTCGGGAGCAGGGCCGCACGTACTGGTCGCCGAGGACGATCCGACCAGCCGCTGGCTGGTGCAGCGGCAACTCGCCCAGCTCGGCTACGACGTCACACTGACGGAAGATGGCCGCGCCGCCCTGGAGGCCTACCGCAACGGCGATTTCGCCCTGGTACTCACCGACTACCACATGCCGGAGATGGACGGCCTGGACCTCGCCCGCGCGCTGCGCCGCGTCGAGGCCGAGCGGGCGATCCCGGGCGATGCGCGCGTGCCGATCCTGGCGCTGAGCGCCGACGCGCTGCCGGGCACCCTGGCGCGCTGCCGGGCGGCGGGCATCGACGACGTGCTGACCAAGCCGGCGCAGCTCAGCGTGCTGCGCGACAAGCTGGCGGCCTGGCTCGGCCAAGCGAAGGACGGGCCGAGCGGTGCCGCAAGCGACGGCGCAGGCGTCAATGGAACGGGCGTCAGCGGAAAAGGCATCAACGGCACCGCGATCGGCGGCGAAGGGACGGACGCCGTGGCCGGCGACGGCGGAGCCGGACAGGGCCTCACGGCAGCGGCAACGGCGCCCGTCCTGGACACCGCGGCCTTCGTCGAGATGTTCGGCGGCGTGAACGACGACGTGCGCGCCGCGCTGCGCGGCTTTCTCTCGGGCGGCAAGCGGCTGATCAAGGAGATCGCGCGCCTGGCCGAGGCCGGCGATACCGCGGCGCTCGGCAAGTCGGCGCACCGCCTGGCCGGCGAATCGGTTTCGGCGGGCGCGGTGCAGCTGGGCCGCCTGTGCAGCGAGATCGAGCGTGCCGCCGCAGACGACGATTGGGAGCGCATCGGCAGGCTGCATCCGCGCCTGCCCGATGCGCTGGCGCGTGTCGATGCCGCAATCGCGGAGCTGTGACGTAGCCCCGGTTGAGAGAATGTTAACGGTGCCCATGTTGGTATGGAGCTGCCGGCTCCCTGCCGCGGCGACGGGCCGGTCAGCGGGAATGTGATGCCATGGTAAATTTCGAAGACCTCAGCGTCCTGGTGATCGACGATTCGAAATTCATCCGCGACACCGTTCGCCGGATCCTCCGCTCCGTCGGCGTCAGCAAGATCCGCATGGCCCCGAACGGCATGGTCGGATTGAAGATGGTCTCCCAGGACCGCTTCGATGTCGTGCTCTGCGACCTGAGCATGGAGCCGATCAACGGCATGCGCTTCGTCGAGTTCCTGCGCAAGCACGAGAATCCGAAGCTGCGCGGCCTGCCGGTCATCATCCTGACCATGCACAACGAGCAGGAGATCGTCAGAAAGGCGATCGAGCAGGGGATCGACGGCTATCTGCTCAAGCCGGTGTCGATCAAGTCGATCAAGCAGCGCATCGAGCAGGTCCTGGACGGCGAATCGCCGGCGCAGCCAGCGACCGCCTGACCGGACCGCCGAGGACGGTCAGTCCGCCCGCATCTCCCGGTACGCCGCCAGCGCCCGCTCGCGGGCCGCGGCATGATCGACGATCGGCCGGGGATAGGTCTCGCCGAGCCGAACGCCAGCCGCGTCGAGCACCTCCTGCGGCGCGGTCCAGGGGCAGTGCAGGTGGTCGTCGGAGAGGCGCGCGATTTCCGGCACCCAGCGGCGCAGATAGCGGCCCTCGGGGTCGAACTTCCGGCTCTGCAGGATCGGGTTGAAGATGCGGAAATAGGGCGCGGCGTCGCTGCCGCTGCCGGCGACCCACTGCCAGCCGGCGACGTTGCTGGCCAGGTCGGCGTCGACCAGCGTATCCCAGAACCACGCTTCTCCCGCGCGCCAATGCATCAGAAGGTGCTTGGTCAGGAAGGACGCGACGATCATGCGCACCCGGTTGTGCATCCAGCCGGCCGTCCAAAGCTGCCGCATGCCGGCGTCGACCAGGGGATAGCCGGTCGCGCCCCTGCGCCAGGCACGCAGGGCGTCGGCGTCGTCGCGCCAGGGGAAGGCATCGAATTCGCCGCGCGCGTTGGCCTCGGGCAGCGTCGGGTTGTGAAACAGGAGGTGATAGGAAAACTCGCGCCAGCCGAGCTCCGAGAGGAAGACCTCGGCGCTTTCCGCCAGGCCGCGCCCCGGCGAGTCCGCGACGCGGTGCTGGACCGCATGCCAGACCTGGCGCGGGCCGATCTCGCCCCAATGAAGATGGGCCGACAGCCGGGCCGTGCCGTCGCGGTCCGGCCGGTCGCGCTGCGTCGCGTACGCCGCCAGGCCGTGCTTCAGGAAGGCGGCCAGCCGGCGGCGTGCCCCGCCCTCGCCCGGCTGCCACGCCTCCGCGAAGCCCGCGGCCCAGTCGGGCCGGCGCGGCAGCAGCGCCCAGTCGTCGAGGCGATCGCCCTTCGTCCGTGGCCCGGCCAGGCGGAGCGACCGCGGCGCCGGCTTCGGCGCCGCCGGCGCCGGCCCGGCGCGGCAGGCGCGCCAAAAGGGCGTGAACACCTTGAACGGATCGCCGGCCTTGGTGGTCACCGTCCAGGGCTCGAACAGCAGGCCGGCATTGAAGCTCTCGACGGCGAGCCCGGCCGCGCGCAGCTCCGCCTTCAAGCAGCGGTCGCGCGCGACCGCCGCCGGCTCGTAGCAGCGGTTCCAGTAGACGGCCGTCGCGCCGGTTTCCTCGACCACGGCAGGCAGCACCTCGGCCGCCGCGCCGCGCTTCAGGAGCAGGCGCGCCCCGCGGTCGCCGAGCGCGCCGTCCAGCGCGGCGAGCGCGTGATGCAGCCACCAGCGCGCCGCGCCGCCCAACCCGCGCAGGCCGGGCGTTTCCTCGTCGAGGATGAAGAGCGGCACCAGCGCACGGCCGCTCTCGGCGGCAGCCCGCAGGGCCGGGTTGTCCGCGAGCCGAAGGTCGCGGCGAAACCAGACGATGGCGGGCGCCTCGGCCGAGGCGGGTCCGCTCATCCGGCCGCGGGCGTCACGGGGCCGCCGGTCTTTTTCCAGGCATCCAGGCCCCCCTTGATGTGGCGGCTGTCGCGCAGGCCGGCCTCCTGCGCCATCTGCACGGCCATCGCCGAGCGCTCCCCGTAGGCGCAATAGAAAACCAGATGCTTGCCGGTCGCCGCCACCAGCTCGTGCAGCAGCCCGCCCGACCCGACGTTGTCGCCGAGCTCGCCGTAAGGCGCGTGCACGGAGCCTGGAATCTCGCCGTGGCGCCGGCGCTCCGCCTGGTCGCGCAGGTCGACCAGGATCACGCCCGGGTCGCCCACGAGGTTGCGCACCTCGTCACAGCCCAGCGACCAGCCGCGCGCCTCGATCTCCTCCTGGCGCATGCCCACTCTCAGGTTTGCGGGCACCGCAACGTCCATCATCTTGGGGTTGGCGAGATTCAGGTTGCCCATGATCGCCACGTAGTCGTCGACCGAGGACACCTGCAGCCGCGGGTTGTGAGCGCGCTCCTCGCCGATGGTGCTGACGGTGTCGCCCTTGTAGTCGTGCGCCGGGTAGACCAGCGTGTCGTCCGGCAGCTTCAGGAGCTTGTTGAACAGCGAATCGTACTGGGCGCGCGCGTCGCCGTTCTGGAAGTCGGTCCGCCCGGTGCCGCGAATCAGCAAGGTGTCGCCGGTGAAGACCCGGTCCTCCATGACAAAGCTGTAGGAATCGTCGGTGTGCCCCGGCGTGTACATCGCTGTCAGGCCGAGGCCTTCGATCTCGATGCTGTCGCCGTCGGCGACGCGCATCGAGACGACGTCGACCTTGCTCTGCTCGCCCATCACGGTGATGCAGCGCGTGCGGTCGCGCAGCGCGCCGAGGCCGGTGATGTGGTCCGCGTGGACGTGGGTGTCGACCGCCTTGACCAGCCTGAGGTCGAGCTCGCCGATGAGCTGCAGGTAACGCTCCACCTTGTCGAGCACCGGATCGATGATCAGCGCCTCGCCGCCGCGGCGGCTGGCCAGCAGATAGCTGTAGGTCGAGGAGACGCTCTCGAAAAGCTGCCGGAAGATCATCGCGTTCTGGTCCTGCTATTTCGGGTTTTCAACACTTGCAGTCGCTGCAGCGGGCAACGATTCCAGCGGCGCTCGCCACGGTATCGCACCATGGTCAAGCCGCGAAGCGTAAGCCTATTGCCCCGGTGAGGAAATGGCCTGCGCCGGCCGCCATATCAACCGCAGCGAGAGGCTACCGGGGAAAGAGTTCGGAGGGAACGGGCTCATCCCCGGTCACTCGGCCGCGGTGGGCCGCACCGGCGACGTCCGACGGACTCAAGAGCGTCGCCTTTTCCGATACCCGGCGTGCAGAGCGCCGGGGCGCGGGGCGGGGGTGCCACTCCAGTCCGGCAAGGGGCGGGCGCGATCGTGCGACGCCGGGCCGTGCAGCGTCTTGGGAAACGACGCAGCCAATCCTGCCGAACATACATTCAGATAGTCCATGGTTTGGGCTCGACGCCGCTATACCGACCAAAGTAGTAGGTCGTTATTTCACAGATTTTTTACAAATTGCCATTAAATCGATAGGACTTAGCGGTAACAGAAGGGACGATACCGCTGCAAGAATTAGACGAAGAGTTAGGGGCAGGACGAAGCGATCAGATCTGAAATATATACGTTTATATAGGTCTGCGGGCACTGACGGCCGTTCCATTCGGGCATGGCGCCGGGGACGCGGACGCAGCGCAGGCGGCTTCCAAGATCGGAAGGAAGGTTGGGAAATCATTAGGGGGGAGCCTGGGGCACGAACCGCGGATGACGGGCGGCCGGCGCAGTGGGGGCGCCGCCGCCCGCATCCGGACGGCGGATACGGGCGACCGCGAATCTAACGACTTGGCTTCAGTTGCCGATGACGGAGAAAGGAACGACCGAAATGAGACGATCTAAGATCAAATTTCTTCTCGATGGCGCCGTCGGCATCGCGGCCGCCTCGACCTTGGCCTTTGCCATTGCCGGTGCCGCCTCGGCCGGCTCCACGTCCAACGAAGAAGACCATGCCTCGGACGTGGGAGCGACCCAGCAGGCGACCGCCGCGACTCAAGAAGACGAGAACACGGCAGCACACGGCACGGGCAGCGCCCACTGGACCTACGGCGGCAATTCCGGACCCGAGTCCTGGGGCCGCATGTCGCGGGACTTCCGCCTTTGCGAGGCCGGAACGATGCAGTCTCCGATCAATATCGACGCCTCGGACAGCCCCGGTGCCAGCATCCATCCGATTAAGTTCGATTACCACCCCGTTCCCCTCAGCATCGTCCACAACGGACATACGGTGCAGGTGAACTACGCGCCCGGCAGCACCATCACGGTCGGCGGAAAAACCTACGAGCTGCTTCAGTTCCATTTCCACACGCCGAGCGAGCATGCGGTGAAAGGTCACCGGGTGCCGATGGAGGTGCATTTCGTTCACAAGAACGAGCGCGGCGAGCTGGCCGTGGTCGGCGTCCTGCTGGAAAGCGGAGAGGAGAATATCGTGCTCCGCGAGATCTGGAACCACATGCCCAAGGGTCAGAGCGCGGAAAAGGCCTACGACGACGTCGTGATCAACGCCCGCGACCTTCTGCCCGGCGATCAGGGCTACTTCCGCTACATGGGCTCCTTGACGACGCCGCCCTGCAGTGAAGGCGTCAACTGGTACGTCATGGAAACGCCGATCTCTGTCGGCATCGACCAGATCGCCCAGTTCGACCACGCCGTCGGAAAGAACGCGCGGCCGCTGCAGGCCCTCAACAATCGCATGGTGCTCGAGCCCATCACATCCAACTGATCCTGCTCGTAGCTACATGCGAGACGGACGAGAAGATAGGAGTCTCAAGAGATGAAAAGCCCATTCAAGGCATTTGCCGGCAAGGGCATTTCCGTTGCCCAGAAGCTGATGCTGATCGTCGGCTTCTGCATCGCCTTAACCGGCGTCGTCGCCGTGACCGGTATCGTCGAGCTCAACAATATCGGTTCCGAAATCAAAGGAATCACTGAAGAGGACATTCCTCTGACGGATGCGGTCAGCACGATCACCACGGACCAGCTTCAGCAGGCTGCCCTGCTCGAGCGCGCCCTGCGCGTGGCCGGCGTGCCCGACGAGAGTCAAGCCACCATCCAGGACATCGAGAAGTCTCTCGACGATTTCGCCGCGAAGGTCCAGGAGCAGGTCAAGACCGCGGAGACGCTGACGAACGAGGCGCTGGCGGTTGCGGCCACCGAGCAGGACAAAACCGAGTTCGGGAAAGTCAAGGACCGGCTCAAGCAAATCGCCGACGAGCACGGCGCGTACGACGACCAGATGCGCGAGATCCTGAATTTGGCCAAAGAGGGCCGCACCATGGAGGCGAGCCAGCTCGTCGAGAAGCTCAAGGGCAAGGAAGACGCTCTCGACAGCGACATCGAGGCCCTCCTAACCCAGATCCAGGGCTTCACCGATAACTCGTCGAAGGCGGCCGAAGACAGCCAGAAGTTCGCTCTCCTGTTGATGACGATTATGTCCGTGGCCAGTGCCATCGTCGGGTTCGCTCTCTCCTGGTGGGTCATGCGGCGCAGCGTTTCGATCCCCCTGTCGGAGGTCGTGACCGCGCTCAACCGCCTGGCCGACGGCGACACCAACGCGAGCGTCACCGTCCGCAACGACGACGAGATCGGACAGGTCGCCAAGGCCTTCCAGACCTTCAAGGAGCGGACGCTGGAGATGCGGCGCATGGAGGAGGAAAAGATCGAAGCCGAGAAGCGTGCCGAGGAGGAAAAGCGCCAGGCCACGCTGAAGATGGCCGACGATCTCGAATCCAGCGTCAAGGGCGTCGTCGACAACGTCGCCTCCGCCGCGACCGAAATGGAAGCGACGGCGCAGTCGATGTCGTCCACTTCGGAGGAAACCAGCCGGCAGGCAACGGCGGTCGCCGCGGCCTCGGAGCAGGCCACGACCAACGTCGAGACCGTGGCAACGGCCGCGGAGGAGCTCTCCACGTCGATCCAGGAGATCAGCCGACAGCTGGCCCAGGCGACCGGGGAGGTCACCACCGCGACCAGCCAGGCTCAGCAGACCAATCAGACGGTCCGGACCCTTGCCGAAGGGGCCCAGAAGATCGGCGACGTGGTCGTGATGATCCAGGACGTTGCCGAGCAGACCAACCTGCTCGCGCTCAACGCGACGATCGAGGCGGCCCGCGCCGGCGATGCCGGCAAGGGCTTCGCGGTGGTCGCCTCCGAGGTCAAGTCGCTTGCCAACCAGACGGCCAAGGCGACCGAGCAGATCTCGGAGCAGATCGCCGGCATGCAGAGCATCACGCAGGAGACCGTTTCGGCGATCGAGAGCGTGGTCAACGCGATGGGCCGGATCAACGAGGTGACGGCGAGCATCGCCTCGGCGATCGAGGAGCAGAACGCCGCCACCCAGGAAATCGCCCGCAACGTCCAGCAGGCGGCCAGCGGCACGAAGGAGGTCTCCGCCAACATCGTCGAGGTGAACAAGGCGGCGACCGACTCCAGCGCCGCGGCCACCCAGGTGGTCACGGTCGTCGGCGAGCTCTCCAAGCAGTCGGAGATCCTGCGCACGGAGCTCGACAAGTTCCTGAGCACCCTCCGGGCGGCTTAAGGATCCGAAATACGGGGGACGCGGCCCGGGCGCTTCGGCGCCCGGGCCTTTTTCTTGCGCGGTCCCGGCCCCGTCCGGGCGACGCTCCGGGCGCCCAACGGACCGAAGCGGTCGGTCGCGCCGTCCGGGCATTGGTTAACGCTTTGGCAAGGCCCTTGGGCGATCCTCGGAGACACGGTCGCCGCGACGGCGCGCCGCATGGCGTGACCGGGCGAGGCGAAACGCGCGTCGGATCCTGGAGTGTGGGCCATGACGGACACGATGGACGGCACCGAGGATTTTCGCCTGACGACCGCGGAGATCCTCTATCGCATGCCGGATTATCCGGACCTCATCCAGAGCTACCTTTGGCAGTCGCTCGACCGCCTGCCGGATTTTCCCAAGCTGCACGAGTTTCTCGGCTTCTGGGAGCGCGAGCTGCAGGGCGAGCTCCACTCGGTCCGCATCGGCTACGTCGGTCTCATCCAGCCCGCGGAATGGCACGACGACGACATCATGGGCACGCTGCAGTAGCGCCGCGGCGGTTCACACTTTCGGCAGCGTCTCCAGAAAGCGCACCGGCGCGCCCGATGGCGCTCCCAGCAGCTCATCCTCCCGCATCACGACGGCGCCGCGAATGACCGTCGCGCGCGGCCAGCCGGTCACCGTCACGTCCTCGAAGGGCGACCAGCCGCATTTCGACGCCAGCCACGTGCCGGAGATGGTGCGCCGCGCCTGGAGGTCGACCAGCGTGAAGTCCGCGTCGTAGCCGACGGCGATGCGGCCCTTGCCGGCGATCCCGTAGATCCGCGCGGGGCCGCTACAGACCAGGTCGATCAGACGCTCGAGCGACAGCCGCCCCGCGTTCACGTGGTCGAGCATCAGCGGCAGCAGCGTCTGCACCCCCGGCATGCCCGAGGGCGAACTCGGATAGTCCCGCGCCTTTTCCTCGGCGGTATGCGGCGCGTGGTCCGAGCCGATCACGTCGACGACGCCCTGGTCGAGCGCGCGCCACAGCGCCTCGCGATGGGCGGCGGTCCGGATCGGCGGGTTCATCTGCGCCTTGCTGCCGAATCGCTCGTAACAGTCCGGCGCGGCCAGGGTCAGGTGCTGCGGCGTCACCTCGACGGTCGCCAGATCCTTGTTCGCGGCCAGGAGCGGCATCTCGTCGCCGGTCGAGACGTGCAGGACGTGGACCCGGCGCCCGGCGGCGCGGGCGATCCGCAGCAGCCGCTGCGTCGCGCGCAGGGCCGTTTCGGCGTCGCGCCACTCCGGATGCATGGCGACCGGCGCGCCGCCGCGCACCAGCGCGAGGCGCTCGCGCAGGCGGCCTTCGTCTTCGGCGTGGACCGCGACCCGCCGGGTGCCGCTGCGCAGCACGGCCTCCAGCGTCTCGTCGTCCTCGACCAGCAGGCTGCCGGTCGAGGAGCCCATGAAGATCTTCACGCCGCAGCAGCCCGGCAGGCGCTCCAGGACCGGCAGATCCGCCGCGTTCTCGTCCGCCGCCCCGATGAAGAAGGCGTGGTCGACCCAGGCACGCCCCTCGGCCCGGCGCAGCTTGTCCGCCAGGTCCTCGGCGCTCAGCGTCGACGGCGAGGTGTTGGGCATCTCGAAGACGGCGGTGACGCCGCCGAGCGCCGCGGCGGCGGTACCGCTGGCGAGATCCTCCTTGTGCTCGGCGCCCGGCTCCCGGAAATGCACCTGGGTGTCGACGACGCCGGGCAGGACGTGCAGGCCGCCGGCGTCAAAGACCTCGGCCGCCGCCCCGCGATCCAGCTGCCCCAGCGCGACGATGCGCCCGCCGCAGAGTCCGACATCCGCCCGCGTCAGGCCGCCGGGCGTCGCCAGCGTTCCGCCGGCGATGATCAGATCGTATCGCTCGCTCATCTGTCCGCTCCCTCCCGCGCGGCCGTGCGCGCCGCCAACAAGTCCTGAAACAACTGCAGATAGCGCCCCACGCAGGCCGCCTCGGTAAAGTCCTCCTCATAGCGCCGTCGGCCCGCCGCGACCAGCCGGTCGCACAGCGCGGCGTCGCCGAGCACCCGCGCGATCGCCGCGGCCAGGGCCGCCGGGTCGTCGACCGGCACCAGCAGCCCGTCCTCGCCGTCGCGGACCAGCCAACGGGGCCCGGCGCTCGCGGCCGCGACCAGCGGCCGCCGGCTGGCCCAGGCATCCAGGATCACCGTACCGAAGGGCTCGAACCGCGAGGGAAAGACGCAGAGGTCGGCCGCGGCCAGAAGCGCCCCGCGGTCCTCGCGCCAGCCGAGGAAGCGGACGCGCTGCGCCACGCCGAGGTCGCGGGCCAGCGCCTCGAGGTCGCCGCGCAGGGGCCCCTCGCCGGCGAGCCAGAGATAGGGGCGGGTCTCGAGCGCGAGCGCCCGGAGCAGGACGTCGAGCCCCTTGGCAGGGTGCAGGCGGCCCAGCGCCACCAGCAGCGGCGCGTCCTCGGGCGTATCGAGGCTGGCGCGCGGCACCGCGTCGGACGCGTCGATGCGCGCGAAGTTGGGAATGAGGTGGGCGCGACCGCGCGGCCAGCCCTCGCCGACGATATGCTCAACTAGGTCCGGCGTGTTGCAGATCAGATGGTCGCAGCGCCGGTAGTTCTTGATCTTGTAATAGCCGCCGAGCCGCGCGAGGCGCAGGAAATCGCCCCTGGGACAGAGCGCACTCGCCCGGTTCATCCAGGTCATCACTATGTCCGGCCGATAGATGCGGATCTGCCGGCGCAGCACCGGAACGGTGGTGAAATCCAGCCAGCGGCCGAAGGGCAGCTCGACCGGAGTCACCCCGCCGCTGCGCAGGGCGACGCTGCGCCCCAAATGGCTGCGGATCACCGCCAGCTGATCGAGGCCGGCGCGATGCAGTGCCAGGATCAGGTTGACGAAGAAGGTTTCGGCCCCGCCGGCCCTGCCACCAGCCATGACCTGCATGACGCGTAGCGGCCTATCCTGATGGGTCGCCAGCGCGCGCAGATCCGCCTTGCCGGTCACGGCCGGCGGCGCCGTCGCGGCGGCGGTCGGTGGGATCGAAGGCGGCGGGCACCCATGGCCCGCGTCTTGTAGCCTGCGCCGGGGCCGAGGGCAAAACCGCCATCGGCCCGCGCCGCCTTGCCAACGCCCGAGGTGGCGGCTACCAATCGCCGAACTGCCGGCCGAGACCTCATGACCGCCGAACAGACCGACCGCATCCTGGTCATCAAGCTCTCCGCCCTGGGCGATTTCATCCTCTCGGTCGGCGCCTTCCAGGCCATTCGCCGCCACCATCGGGATGCCCACATCACGCTGCTGACCACCCGGCCCTTCGCCCGGCTGGGCGATTCGAGCGGCTGCTTTGACGCGGTCTGGATCGACCGGCGGCCGCCGCTGTGGCGCGCCGACCAGTGGCTCGCGCTGGCGCGGCGCCTGCGCGCCGCCCGCTTCGACCGGGTCTACGATCTGCAGCGCTCGCAGCGCACGGGCTGGTATTACCGGCTGGCCGGCCGACCGGCGTGGAGCGGCGACGTGCCCGGCTGCGCCTACTACTGCGACATGCGCAAGAATCGCGACCGGCACATCTGCGAGCGTCAGGCGCAGCAGCTCTCGGTCGCCGGGATCGCCGAGGTGGAGCGCCCCGACCTGTCGTTCATGACGGCGGACCTCGGCCGCTTCGCATTACCGCCGCGCTATGCGCTGCTGGTGCCGGGATCCTCGGCGCATCGCGCGATCAAGCGCTGGCCGGCCGCGCGCTATGCGGTGCTGGCGCAGTCGCTGGCCGCGCAGGGCGTGACGCCGCTGCTGATCGGCGGCCGGGCCGAGGCGGCGGAGCTGGCGACGATCACCGCGGCCTGCCCCGAGGCGCGCGACCTCAGCGACCGGACCAGCCTGGAGGAGCTCGCCACCCTGGCGCACGGCGCCGCCGTCGCCGTCGGCAACGATACCGGCCCAATGCACCTGATCGCCGCCGCCGGCGCGCCGAGCCTGATGCTGCTGTGCCGCGAGACCGACGCCCTGCTGAGCGGCCCGATCGGACGCCGAACCGCCGTCCTGCAGAGGGACTTCCTGGCCGATCTCGCGCTCGAGCCGGTGCTCTCGGCGGTTCAGCGCCTGATCGACGCCGGCGACTGATCGGGCGCCGGGCGCGCCAGGAGATCGGCAGCGGCCCGGAACGCAGCCTCGACCGAGAGCCCGTCCATCAGGGTCTCCTGCGGCCGCCCCGCGGGCGCGCGCCGGCGGTCCAGCTCCTCGCAGGACTCGACCGTGCGCACGACCGCGCAGTGCGGCCCCCAGGGCGCGTAGCGCCGCTCCTGGCTCGGCCCGAACAGGCCCAGCGTCGGCACGCCGGCGGCGGCGGCCAGGTGCATGAGCCCGGAATCATTGCCGACGAAGGCGCCGCAGCGGGCGAGGCAGGCGGCCACGATGCCGAGATCGCCGACCCCGACCAGATCGACCCGGCGCGCGGGATCGAGCGCGGCGAGAACCGGCGCCGCCTGGGCGCGCTCGTGCGGCGCGGCGAGAATCGCGACGCGGGCGCCGGCCAGCGGCCCCCCGGCCGCGGTCAAGCGGCGCGCCAGCTCGGCGAAGCGATCGGGCCGCCACTGCTTGCCTGACCAGTTTGCGGCCGGGCCGACCGCCAGCACCGGCCCCGCGCCGGGCAGCAGCCGGGCCGCTGCGGCCTCCTGTTCCGGACCGAGCCAGACCCGCGGCGCCGGCGGGGGATCGCAGCCGACGAGGTCGCCGAGCTCGACCACGCGGTGGCGCGCCGGGTCGGGCGGCCCGATGACCAGGCGGCGACGTGTCCGAAGCAGATAGGCAATGGCCGAGGCGCGCAGATCGACGGCCAAGTCCCAGCGCCGCGGCGCGACGCGGCGCCACAGGTCGAGCCAGTGACGATTGAACGACCGCTTGTCGATCGGGATGACCGATTCCAGTCCCGGCACGGCCCGGAACAGCGGCGCCGAGACGCGGCCCGCCGCGACGGTCACCCGGGCGCCGGGGTTCTGCGCGATCAGATGGCCCAGAAGGCCGGTCGAGAGGACCGCGTCGCCGATGCGCGTCGAGGTGATGAACAGCAGGCGCATGCCACCCCAGGTGCGAATGCCCTTTGCGGGCCTGAACTCGGCCGGGTTATAGGCGGCGGGGCCGCGGCTGCCAAGGCGGCCCCCCTTGCGCGCTTGCGCGGCGGTCGCCAAGTTGGTGCGAGGGGTTGGTTCGAGGGACGGACCGGACGGGAGGCGTTCAGGTGTCACGGCGACGTGCGACGATCCTGGAGGCCCGCGCGCTGCTGCGTGTGGCGGGACCGGAGGCGCGCAGCTTCCTGCAGGGCGTCGTCTCCAACGACGTCGCCAAGGTGGCGCCGGACCGGGCATTGTGGGCGGCGTTGCTGACGCCGCAGGGCAAGTTCCTGCACGAATTCTTCCTGACGGCCGACCCGGCCGCCGCCGACGACCCCGGCGCGCTGCTGCTCGACTGCGAGGCCGAACGGCGCGCCGACCTGAAGCGCCGCCTGTCCGTCTACAAACTGCGGGCCAAGGCGGAGATCGGCGAAGCGGACGAGCACCTCTGCGTCGTCGCCCTGTTCGGCGACGGGGCGCTCGGCGCGCTCGACCTGCCGGCCGAGGTGGGGCACGCGCGCACCCTGGCGCCGGGCGGGCTGGCCTACGTCGATCCGCGCCTGCCCGAACTGGGCGCCCGCGCCGTCCTGCCGCGGGCGGCGCTGGACGACACGCTCGACGGGCTCGGCTTCGCGCGCGCCGAACTGGCCGAATACGATGCCTTGCGCATCTCGCTCGGCGTGCCGGACGGCAGCCGCGACCTGGAGCCGGACAAGGCGCTTCTGCTGGAGAACGGCTTCGACGAGCTGCACGGCGTCGATTGGCAGAAGGGCTGCTTCGTCGGCCAGGAGCTGACGGCGCGGATGAAGTATCGCGCACTGGTCAAGAAACGCCTGCTGCCGCTGGCCTTCGATGGCCCCGCGCCGCCGCCCGGCGTCGCGATCGAGCAGGACGGCAAGGAGGTCGGCACGCTGCGCTCGGTGGTGGACGGCGTCGGCCTCGCCCTGCTGCGCCTCGACGCGGTGGAGCGCGCGCCGCAGGCCGCGCTGCGAGCCGGCGAGGCGACGGCGCGCCCGATGAAGCCGGGTTGGCTCAAGGTCTGAGCGCGGCGCGCGCCGTCACGGGTCCAGGACCGCGGCGAGGTCCGCGATACGCGCGAAGGGCGATTCGCCTGGCGGCGGCGCGAGGGCCATTTCCTGCCGCGCGGCGCGCGCCAGACCGGACCGGCCGAAGCGGGCCTTGAGCGCCTCGACCACCCAGGTCTCGGCCTGCGCCTGCCGGGCGAGGTGCAGGCGGTCGTGCTCGGCAAGCCAGGCGGCCCGCCGGTCGAGCAGCGCGACCAGCTCGTCGAGCCCGTCGCCACGGCTCGCGGACACCGCAAGGGCCGCGACCGGCCAGCCCTGCGGCCCGCGCGGCGCCGTCAGCGAGAGCGCCCCCTTCAGATCGGCCAGCGCACGCTGCGCCGCCTTTCCGAGGTCGGCCTTGGTGACGACGGCGACGTCGGGGATCTCGACGATGCCGGCCTTCATGAACTGGAGCGAGTCGCCCGATGCCGGCTGCACGCAAAAGACCACGGTGTCGGCCGCCATCGCCACGTCGGTTTCGGATTGGCCGACTCCGACGGTCTCGATCAGCACCTTGTCGAACAGCGCGCGCATCAGCACCATCGCCGCGACGGTGATGTCGGCGAGACCGCCGAGCCGATCGCGCGCCGCCATGGATCGCACGAAGACGCCGTCGTCCTCCGGATTGGTCAACAGACGCATGCGGTCGCCCAGCAAGGCGCCGCCGCTGCGCCGCGACGAGGGATCGACGGCGATCACGCCGACCCGCTCGCCCCGGTTGCGAAAAGCGGCGACGAGACGACCCGAAAGAGTCGACTTGCCGACGCCGGGCGGGCCGGTCAGTCCCAGGACCTGCGCCCGCGGCGCCGCGTAGGCGGCATCGAGCAGGGCCAGTGTCTCGGCGCCTTCGGGCGTACGCTCCAGCGCCGCCAGGGCACGCGCCAAGGCGGCCTTGCCGCCAAGTTCCAGGGCCTTCAGGGGCGAAGACGCAGTCGATTCGGGCATGGCCGCCAGTTGGCCGAGCGCTTGCGAACAGGTCAAGGGCGCGCGGTCACGGCATCGGTCATGGCACCCGTACGACATTCCCTGTAGACTTGTGCAATCGAGTCCTTGCCGTATGGGTGATCGCAGAATGGCGATGCAAGAGCGGACCGTCGCGGCCGGCGACTACGTGTACCGGGAAGGCGACCCCGGCGACGCGGTCTTCGTCATCGCCGACGGCGAGGTCGAGGTATTGCGCGAGGTCGACGGCGAAACCTTGCGGCTGACGACCCTGCGCAAGGGCGCCATATTCGGCGAGATGGGCGTGATCCGGAAGCGGCCGCGCTCGACCACGACGCGCGCGCTCGGCAATCTGACGCTTCTGGAAATTCCGGCGGAGGCCTTTCTCGGTACCTTCGAGGAAGACAACCCGCTCGCCCTGCCGCTGCTGCGCATGCTGTGCGAACGCCTGGTCGAGGCGAACAGCAAGCTGAGCGAGATGGGCGCCTTCAGCGAGCCGGCGAAGAGCGAGACCGTCGCCCGCATCCGCCTGCTGCCGGCGTCGCGCGAGGTCGAATCGCAGATCGGCACAGAGGGCGTCGTGGTCGGAGAGCTGCCGTTCCATGTCGGGCGCAGCGCGCCGAGCAGCAAGACGCCGGCGATCGGCGGCAAGGAATTGATGCTGCGCGCCGCGCAGGAATCGCAGATCTCTCCGCTGCATTTCGCGATCGAGGAACAGGACGGTCGTATCGTGCTGCGCGATCTCGACAGCCGCCTGGGCACCCTGGTAAACGGCCTGCGGGTCGCGCATTTCGAATACAGCAGCACGGCCGATCTGCGCTTCGGTAACAACGACGTGCAGACCGGCGGCAGCGAGTCGCCCTATCGCTTCCATGTCATCGTCGAACGGAACGACGACGCGGCAACCGACGCGTAGGCGGGCGGGCTCGAGCTCGGCATTTCCCGTTCGGGACCGGGCGGCGGCCCGACCATTCCGAACGCCGCTTTCGATGCCGATGGCACGAAACGCCGCGCACCGTTGCCGCCCTCCGTCAAGCCGTCCTCACCAATAGAGCGGCATCGAACGCGATCACGAGGCGGGCCGACCCGCTCGCGGTGTTCCCCCCTATATCTCTAAGGTTATTTTGCCTTCGCAAGCGCGCGGCATGGCCTGCGCGAGAAAGGCTGCGGTCCGGACATCGGACCGGCGGCGTTCCTTGTGGCGCCGCTGGTTATCGACGACAATGCCGGGCCGAGCGGTATCCCGCGCGAATCTTCTTAATCGATGTAGGCACGTTGGGAATGGTAGGGTTCCAGGACGACCCGAACGGCGGGAACGAGCAGAATCTATTGCACGCCTTGGTCCGCAAGCTGTCGGCTTTGGGCAACCTGAGCCGGGAAGACACCGCCTTCATCGAAGCGATCCAGACCGAACGGAAACGCTTCCGCAAGGGCGCCGAGATCGTGCGCATCGGGGACCTCTACAAGGCGGTCTCGGTGATGTGCGAGGGTTGGGCCTATCGCTGCCACACCTTCTCGAACGGCCGCCGGCAGATCCTCGGCTTCGTCCTGCCCGGCGATTTCATTGCCCTCCATGTCAACTTTCCGCGCGCCGCCGATCACTCGGTCGTCGCCATCGCGGAGTCGACGGTGGCGATGATTCCCTTCGACCGAATCGAGGAGATCCACCGCCACCATCCGCGTATCGCCGCGGCGCTCAGCTATTCCACCGCGGTGGACCATATGCGGCTCGGGGCGCACGTCGCGCGGCTCGGCCGGCGCGACGCCTACGAGCGCATGGCGCATTTCCTGCTGGAGCTATGGGACCGGCTCAATGTCGCCAATGGAACCGTCAGCGACTCCTTCGACCTGCCGCTGACGCAGGAGGAGATCGGCGACCTGCTCGGCATGACCGTGGTGCACGTCAATAGGACGCTCAAGCGACTCGACACCTCCGGATTGATCGTCAGACAGCGCCGCCGGATCAGGATCGCTGATCTGGCGGAGCTCAAGGCCCTCGCCGACTACGATTCGGCGCCCGCGACCATCGTGGCGCCGAATACCGGCAAGGGAGAATCCTGATCTCCGGGCGGTTTCCGATCCGGGAGGCGGAATCGTTCGTCGGGACCGTCCCGCGGCCCTAGCCTCGGTCCGACGCTGTCTTGACGTTCGCCTTCTCGGCCAGCGCCGCCTGCGCCGCAGCCAGCCGCGCGATCGGCACGCGGTACGGCGAGCAGGAAACGTAGGTCAGGCCGACGCTCTGGCAGAAACGGATCGACGCCGGGTCGCCGCCGTGCTCGCCGCAGATGCCGAGCTTGATGCCGGGCCGCGCCGCCCGGCCCCTTTCGCAGCCGATCCGGACCAGCTCGCCGACGCCGTCGCCGTCGATCGTGATGAAGGGGTCCTGCGCGATCAGCCCGCGCTGCTCGTAGATGCCGAGGAAGCTGGCGGCATCGTCGCGCGATAGTCCGTAGGTCGTCTGCGTCAGGTCGTTGGTGCCGAAGCTGAAGAACTCCGCGAGCTCGGCAATCTCGCCGGCGCGCAGGCAAGCCCGCGGCAGCTCGATCATGGTCCCGACCAGGTATTTCAGCTCGACGCCCTGCTGCGCCATGACCTCGCCCGCGACGCGGTCGATGAGGCCCTTGAGGACATCGAGCTCGCTGCGCAGGGCGATCAGCGGAATCATGATCTCCGGCTCGACCGTGTCGCCCGTGGCCTTGAACACCTGGGCCGCGGCCTCGAAGATCGCGCGGGCCTGCATCTCGTAGATTTCCGGGAAGGTGATGCCCAGTCGGCAGCCGCGGTGCCCCAGCATGGGATTGGCCTCGTCGAGCTTGAGCTTGCGCGCGCGCACGTGCTCCAAGGAAACGCCGGCCGACTCCGCGACCTCGGCCATCTCCGCGTCCTGATGCGGCAGGAACTCGTTGAGCGGCGGGTCGAGCAGGCGGATGGTGACCGGCAGCCCTTTCATGATGTGGAACAGCTCGATGAAGTCCTGGCGCTGCATCGGGAGGATCTTGTCGAGCGCCTTGCGCCGTCCCTCGCCGCTGTCGGCCAGGATCATCTCGCGGACCGCGACGATGCGCCCGGCATCGAAGAACATGTGCTCGGTGCGGCTGAGGCCGATCCCCTCGGCGCCGAAGCGCCGCGCCGTCTGGGCGTCGAGCGGCGTCTCCGCATTGGCCCGCACGCCCATGCTGCGCAGCGCGTCGGCCCAGCCCATCAGCGTTCCGAAGTTGCCGGACAGCTCCGGCTGGACGGTCGGCACCTCGCCCAGCATGACCTCGCCGGTCGCGCCGTCGATGGTGACGATGTCGCCCTCGGCCAGCTCATGCTCGCGCACCCGCATGACGCCCGACTTGTAGTCGATCCTGAGCTCGCCGGCCCCGGCGACGCAGGGCCGCCCCATGCCGCGCGCCACCACGGCCGCGTGGCTGGTCATGCCGCCGCGCGTGGTCAGGATGCCGCGTGCCGCGTGCATGCCGTGAATGTCCTCCGGCGAGGTCTCGACCCGGCACAGAATCACAGCGTCCCCGTTGGCCGCGCGCTGCTCTGCCACGTCGGCGGAGAACACGACGTGCCCGGAGGCGGCGCCCGGCGAGGCCGGCAGGCCGCGCGCGATGATCTTGCGCTCCGCCTTGGGATCGAGCGTCGGGTGCAGGAGCTGGTCAAGGGCATTCGGCTCGATCCGCGAAACCGCCTCCTCGCGCGAGATCAACCCCTCCTCCACCATGTCGACGGCGATGCGGATCGCCGCGTTAGCGGTCCGCTTGCCGCTGCGGGTCTGCAGCATGTAGAGCGTGCCGCGCTGCACGGTGAACTCGATGTCCTGCATGTCGCGATAGTGGCGCTCCAGGGCTTCGCGCACCTCTAGGAGCTGCTTGAACACCTCGGGCATCACCTCTTCCATCGCCGGCAGGCGGGAGCGGTTATCCTCCTTGCCCATGACGGTCAGGTGCTGCGGCGTGCGGATGCCGGCGACCACGTCTTCGCCCTGGGCGTTGACCAGGTACTCGCCATAGAACGCGTTCTCTCCGGTCGAGGGATTGCGGGTGAAGGCGACGCCGGTCGCGCAGTCGTCGCCCATGTTGCCGAACACCATGGCCTGCACGTTGACGGCGGTCCCCCAGTCGGCGGGAATCTGGTGCAGCCGCCGGTAGGTGATCGCCCGCTGGTTCATCCAGGATCCGAAGACGGCGCCGATCGCGGCCCAGAGCTGATCCTTGGGATCCTGCGGGAAGGGCGCGCCGGTCACCTCGGCGATCTTGTCCTGATAGGCCCCGATCACCTTGCGCCAGTCGTCGGCGTCGAGGTCGGTGTCGAGGTCGACGCCCTTGTCCTCCTTGTGCAGCTCGAGGATTTCTTCGAAGTAGTGGTGCTCCACGCCGAGCACCACGTCGCCGAACATCTGGATGAAGCGGCGATAGCTGTCGTAGGCGAAGCGTTCGTCGCCCGAGTGGTGGGCCAGCCCGACCACGGTCTCGTCGTTGAGCCCGAGGTTGAGGACCGTGTCCATCATGCCCGGCATCGAGGCCCGCGCCCCGGAGCGTACCGAGACGAGCAGCGGGTTGTCTCGTTCGCCGAAGCGCGCGCCGACCAGTTCCTCGACCCGGTGCATGGCGCTGCCGACCTCCTCCGCGACGCCTTCGGGGTAGGCCTTGTCATGGGCATAAAAGGCGTTGCAGACCTCGGTGGTGATGGTGAAGCCCGGCGGTACCGGCAGGCCGAGGGACGACATCTCCGCCAGGTTCGCCCCCTTGCCGCCGAGCAGCTCGCGCAGGCTCGCGCCGCCTTCCGCGGCGCCGCCCCCGAAGCTATAGACCCAATTGGCCATGGTTCATCCCTCGATCTTGGAAAAATCGGCGACGCGGTCGAGCGTCGCCCCGATGCGCGACAACAGGCGCAAGCGGTTGGCGCGCAGGTCCGCGTCCTCGGCGTTGACGGTCACCCGGTCGAAAAACCGGTCGACCGGCCGACGCAGCCCGGCCAAGGCGGTCATGGCAGCGGTGAAGTCTTCATCGGCCAGGGCATCCCCGGCGCCGGACTGCGCCTCGAGAATGCACTCGGCCAGGGCCTTCTCCTCGGGCGCGATCAAGCGGCCCAGGTCGACCTCCTCGCCGTTGTAGACCGCTTTGTCCCTTTTCGATTCGATTCGCACGATGTTTGCGGCACGGCGGTAGGCGACCAGCAGGTTGGCGCCGTCATCGCTGGCCAGGAAGCTTTCCAGCGCCCGCACCCGCGCCAGCAGGCGCACCAGGTCGTCCTCGCGGCCGGCGGCGAACACGGCGGCGACGAGGTCGTGGCGCACGCCCTGGTCGCGCAGCGCTACTTTGAGCCGTTCCGCGAAGAAATCGAGCAGCCCATCGATCACCCCGGCCCGGTCGGCCGTGTCGAACCGGCCGTTGTTGTAGGCGAGCTCAAACAGCGGCCGTAGCGGCAGACGCAGACCGTTCTCGACGATCAGGCGAATGACGCCCAGCGCGGCACGGCGCAGAGCGTAAGGATCCTTCGAGCCGGTCGGCTTCTCGTCGATCGCGAAGAACCCGACCAGCGTATCGATCTTGTCGGCCAGCGCGACGCAGACCGAATTCGGCTTGGTCGGGCAGGCGTCGTTCGGGCCGAGCGGCGCATAATGCTCGGCGATGGCGTCAGCAACGTCGGCGTGCTCGCCGTCGTGCAGCGCGTAGTACCGTCCCATGACGCCTTGCAGCTCGGGAAACTCGCCGACCATGCCGGTCACGAGATCGGCCTTGGCGAGACGCGCCGCCGAGCTCACGCGGTCGACGTCCGCCCCCGGTACCTGGCGCGCGATCCGCGCCGCCAGCACCTGTACGCGGTCGATCTTGTCGTCGAGCGTACCGAGCCGCGCGTGGAACACGATGTCGCGCAGGGCGGGCGTGCGCTGGCGCAGCGGTACGTTGCGGTCCTGGTCCCAGAAGAAGCGGGCGTCCGAGAGCCGCGCGCGCAGCACGCGCTCGTTGCCGGCGGCGATCGCCTTGCCCTTGTCCGCCGTCTCCATGTTGGCGACGACCAGAAAGCGCGGCGCCGGGCGGCCCTCGCGGTCGAGCAGCGCCAGGTATTTCTGGTGCGCGCGCATCGCCGTGGTCAGAACTTCGGGCGGCAGGTCCATGTAGTCTTCGTCGATGCGCCCGGCGAGCACCACGGGCCACTCCACCAGGCCGGCGACCTCGTCGAACAGTGCCGGGTCGTCCTTGAGCGTCAGCTTCGCCGCCGCGGCGCGGCGCTTGGCCTGGGCGACGATCGTCGCTCGCCGTTCGTCGCGGTCGAGCATGACCTTGTGCGCCCGCAGCTTCTTTTCGTAGTCGGCGAAGCCCGCGGCCTTGAATCGCTTGGGCGCCAGGAAGCGATGGCCGACCGTGGTGTCGCCGAACGGCAAGCGCGCGCCGTCCTGGTCGAGATCGATCCCGCCGCGCAATGGACGGCTGTCGAAGACGGCGAGCGCACCGTGCAGCGGGCGCACCCAGCGCAGCTGTCCGCCGGCCCAGCGCATCGACTTGGGCCAAGGGAAGCCGCGCACCACCTCCGCAATGAGATCGGGCAGCACCTTGGCCGTGGCCTGCCCCTTGATCCGGCGCACAGCAAAATAAAAGCTGCCCTTGTCCGTTTCGCGCAGCTCCGCGTCTTTGACCGCTTTCAGGCCGTTCGCCTTCAGGAAGCCCTGGATCGCCTGCTTCGGCGCGTCGGGCCGCGGCCCCTTGCGCTCGTCGACCGTGTCGGGCTGCTTGTTCGGCAGGCCCGCGACGACGAGCACCAGCCGGCGCGGCGTGACGTGCGCCGCGGCGCTGTCGAACGACAGCCCGGCCGCCTGCAGCCGGTCGCAGAACAGGCGACGCAGGTCCTCCGCGGCGCGCGCCTGCATGCGCGCGGGGATCTCCTCGGACAAGAGCTCGAGCAGGAATTCCGCCATCTCAGCCGGCCTCGCCCTCCGTCGCCGGCGGCGCCGCCTGGGTGGCGACCCAGGCCTCGCAGCAGGCCTTGGCCAGGGCGCGCACGCGCCCGATGTAGGCCTGGCGCTCGGTCACCGAGATGACGCCGCGGGCGTCGAGCAGGTTGAACAGGTGACTCGCCTTCATGCACTGGTCGTAGGCCGGCAGCGGCAGCGGCCGGTCGCGCTCCAGCAGCAGCCGGCACTCGGCCTCGGCATCCTCGAAGTGCCGCGCCAGGGCGTCGGTCGAGGCGACCTCGAAGTTGAAGGCGGAGAACTCGCGCTCGGCCTGCAGGAAGATATCGCCGTAGCGCTTGCCGCCGGCGCTGGCGGGCACGCCGTCCCAGTCGAGGTCGAAGACGTTCTCCACGCCCTGCACGTACATGGCCAGCCGCTCCAGGCCGTAGGTCAGCTCGACCGAGACCGGGTCGCAGTCGATGCCGCCGACCTGCTGGAAGTAGGTGAACTGGGTCACCTCCATGCCGTCGCACCAGACCTCCCAGCCGAGGCCCCAGGCGCCCAGGGTCGGGCTTTCCCAGTCGTCCTCGACGAAGCGGATGTCGTGCTTCAGGGGATCGAGCCCGATGGCCCGCAGCGAGCCGAGGTAGAGCTCCTGCGCCTCCGCCGGCGAGGGCTTCAGCAGCACCTGGAACTGGTAGTAGTGCTGCAGGCGGTTCGGGTTCTCGCCGTAGCGCCCGTCGGTCGGCCGCCGCGAGGGCTGCACGTAGGCGCAGCGCCAGACGTCCGGCCCCAGCGCGCGCAGGGTGGTCGCCGGATGAAAGGTGCCGGCGCCGACCTCCAGGTCGTAGGGCTGCAGGATGACGCAGCCCTGCTCGGCCCAATAGTCCTGCAGCTTGAGGATCAGGCGCTGGAAACAGGTGGCGGAATCGGGCTTTGCCGCGGCGCGGGGTTTGGGCGGATCAGAGTGCATCGCGGGGCTGCGGGCGTTTTTGTTGCGCTGCGAAAAGCGGGCGCAGATTAGCCCCCGCGATGGGGCAGATCAAGCGAACCCGGCGGGAAACCAAGCGTTAACCTTTGCCCCAGATACTGGCTGTCGACGGACGAACGGCAGCCGGAAGGAGAGCGAAATGGGCCATGTCGGGGCGCTCTGGCGCGGAGAAGTCGCGCTGATGAAGACCGGCGTGTTCTACGGCCTGCTGGGCCTCCTGGCGCTGGTCTGCCCGCTCCTCGCCCTCAGCGCCAGCGGCCTTGCCGCCTCCGCCCCCTGTCGGCCCGCCGTCCTGGCGCTTTCCGTCGCCCTGCTGGTCTATGCCCTGTTCATCGCCGTGGCGGTGTGGCGCAGCGCCGGCAACTATCGCGGGCCGATGGCCTGGCGCCTGCTGGCCAAGGGCTCGATCGTCGCCGTCGCGCTGCAGGTGCTGGTCGGCGTCAGCCAGGGCTGACGCCGCCCGCGGGACTCCTCCCCCAACCTATTCCGGCATGACCGGCGCCAGATAGGGCGCCGGCGGCTTCTCGTCGGGGCCGAAGGGGCCGGGCACCACGTGATGGACCGACGGCAGGCTCTTCAGGTAGGCCACCAGCGCCGCGGCATCGTCGTCCGTCAGCTTGCCGTAGGAATGATACGGCATGATAGGGGCCAGGATGCGGCCGTCGGGCCGTTCGCCGGTCCGCACCGCATGAATGATCTGCTCGGCGCTCCAGTCGCCCAGCCCGGTCTCCTTGTCCGGAGTCAGGTTCCGCGGATAGAACACCCCGAGGCCCGGTAGCAGGAAGCCGATATCGGAGCCGGCGAGATAGCGCGCCGGGTCGGGCTTGCCGGCCAGCGCCCCGTCGGTGTGGCAGCCGGTGCAGTCCATGATCGTGGCGAGATAGGCGCCGCGCTCCTCCGGCGAATGTGCCGGCGCGCCCGTCGCAAGCGCTAAGACGCCGACGAGCAAGCCCGCCGCCGCGGCCCCAAGTCTGGTCACTGTTCCTCTCGTCATATTCTTTCGAGTCCTCTCCCAAGTTCGATTCCGACGCCGAGGCCTGGCCTATCCGGCAGCGCGTCTTTTTAGCGTCCCTTCGATCCCGCGTGCAGCGGCCGTGCGATCGCTTCGCTCGCCGCGGGCGCACGCGCCAACCCAAGCCGGGGATGGACGGCGCGGGCCAGGGCCGCCATGGTCACCATCAAGACGCCGCTCGCGACGAAGACGATCGGCAGTCTAAACGAGAGCAGCAGCAAGGCATAGACCCCGGGCGGCACCATGTCCGCCATGTCGCGATAGGTGGAATAGACCGAGGTCATCTCGGCCCGCTCGTGCGGCCGCACGGCCAGGAGGAACGGCATGTTGCCGACCGAATCGAGCATGACCATGAGAAAGGCCGCGGCGACGAGCAGCCCGAGCGCCACCCAGGGCAGATTTGCCACGACCGCGGCCAGCAGCGTCGCGGCCCCGGAGACCCCGAAGCCCACCGTCAGGATCCAACGCAGGCCGAGGCGCCGGCCGCACCAGCCCCACAGCGGGATCAGGAACAAGAAGCCCATCACCAGCGAGGAGACCAGGCCGCCGACATAGGCCCCAAGGCCCGACTGGACGGCGAAGATCGGCGCGTAGATCAGGAACATGGCCCACCAGGCGTTGCGGCAGATCGACACCGTCCAGGCCATGACTAGGCGCTGCTGCGCGAAATAGCGGCGGATGTTGTGCAGCGGATTGGGTGCCGGCGTGCGCGGTTGCGACAAGGCCGGGCTCTCGGTCAGGCGCAGCGTCCAGAAATAGCCGAGCACGACCAGCGAACAGGCCGCGCTCGCCAGATAGGCGGCCCAGGGGCCGAACTGCTCGGAAAGGGTGACGCCGAGGAACGGGCCCACGGTCCAGGCCGCGGCAGAGTAGAACACGCGCTGCGGCTCGGCGCGACCGAGGTCGCGCCGCGCGATGTGGTCCATGATGTAGAGGTTGAGGCAGATGGCCATGGCCACCACGCCGAGGACTCGCAGCATCATGCCGAGCACCTGCGTCGTCGGCGTCCCGCCGGCGAGCACCACGGCGGCCAGGCCGAGCAGCACGACGCCCGCGGTGTAGACCCAGCGCCGTGCGGTGCGGCGCACGATCCAGGGCACCAGCAGACCGCCGGCAAGGCCGACCAGGCTGGCCGAGAAGAACAGCACGCTGACCGTTTGCGCGCTGCCGACGATGCGCAGCGCCTCGAGCGGAATGACCGTGGTCAGCAGGGCGCGGGTCAGCGACTCCAACGCGAAGAGGACGCCGAAGGCCCGCGCGCCCGGCGTCGCGACGCGCCTGAGCCAGATCGGATGGCGGACGAACAAATGACCAACCCCGCGCGCCGCCGTGCCCGGCCGACGCGTTGCTGCCTATGCTTCGGCATGATGGCGACAGTTTCGGCGGCGGGAGAACTGCGTTGCGCGCGGCCCAGCCCCGCGACCTGCGCAGGGCTTGGCCAGCGTCGGCCGCCTGACCGACCGCTCAGTAAGGGCAGTCGCTGCGGCCGCAGCTCGATGCGCCGCGCGCCTGGACGTAGGCGCGGCACACCGGGCATTGGACCATGTCCTCGGCGTCGTCAGACGCGGGGCTGGGCCGGCCCGGCTTGCGCGGCTTGGCGGCGCGGGTTCCCTTCGCCTTGAGCTCGGCGTCGCGGGCGGCCTGCAGGCGCGAGACCCATTTGAAGCCGTACCATACCGCCGCCACGATGGCGATCAGGACGATGAGTTTCTGGAGGGAGAAACCGAACATCGGCCCCTTGTAAGGGCCGCCCGGCGCAGGGGTCAAGCGCCGCGGCGCCGGGGCCGCGGCCGGCCGCGCCGCGTCACAGGCCGAAGCGCGACCAGAGCGCGCGCTCCTCGACCGCCGCCAGGGCGCCGCCGATCCAGTCCGCCGCCATGGCGGCGCGCGGGTCCGCGGCGGTGCCGAGGCCGAGCCGGCGACGCCACCAGGGCCGGCGGCCGTCGACCCGCTTGAGTACGACCTTCTCGCCGTAGCGTGCGCGCAGCACCTGGCGCAGCTCGCCTAAACCATCGGCCAGGCCGCGCTCGATCGCCTTGCGTCCGACCCAGAACTCGCCGCTGAACAGCTCGGTCTCCTCGGCCTTGAGGCGGTCGCCGCGCCGCTGGCGCACGGTCTCCTTGAAGGCCTCGTGGATATCCTGCTGCACGCCCTTCAGGCGTTCCACGTCGCCCGGGTCCTCGGGGCGGAAGGGGTCGAGCAGCGACTTCCTTTCGCCGGCGGTGTGCAGGCGGCGCTCGACGCCGATCTTGTCGAGCAGCGCCGAAAAGCCGAAGCCCGCCGAGATCACGCCGATCGAGCCGACGATCGAGGTCTCGCGCAGGTAGATCTCGTCCCCGGCGCAGGCCAGCCAATAGCCGCCCGAGGCGGCGACGTCCTCGCAGAAGACCAGGACCGGCACCTCCTTCTCGGCGGCCAGGTCGCGGATGCGCCGAGCGATCAGGTCGGACTGGGTCGCCGACCCGCCGGGCGAATTGACCGAGAGCGCGACCGCCGCCAGGCGCGGCAGCTCGAAGGCGCGGTTGATGGCGGGCTCGAGCGCGGCCAGCGTCATGCCGCTGCGCAGCGGCCCGAGCGAGCCGATCACGCCCGACAGGCGCAGCACGCCGACGACGGGCGGCGGGTTCTTGAGGCCGGGAATCGGAAGCCGGGCGAGGAGTCCGCGAAGGTCCATGCCGGAAAGATAGGGGGGAGGCCCCCGGCTGCCAATGGCGAGCGGACGCGACGGTCCGGGCAGTGGGGGAAAGCGCGGGCGGGGAGGACGGGCTCAGAGCGCCAGGGGCCGGGCGCCGCGCAGCACGGCCTCGGCCTCGGCCGTGAAGCCGCCGCCGGCCTCGTGCAGCACCAGCCCGGGCAGCAGCGCGAGCGGCGTGGCGACATCCTTGCGGGCGCGCAGGACGACCCGCTTGGCCGGCCGACCGCCGCCGAGCCACAGGGGAAAGACGACGATCTCGCCCAGGCAGCCGCGCAGCGCGCCGAGCAGCTCGTCGAGCCGGTCGGCGCGATGCACGAAGCTGACGCTGCCCTTGGGCCGCACCATGGCGGCAGCGGCGGCGACCCAGTCGGCGAGGCCCGCGCCGTCCTCGCGGTTGGCCCGGGCGCGCGCCGCGTCGGCCGACGGCCGGCCGCGCGCGGCCGCGTGGTGCGGCGGATTGCACAGCACGTGGTCGAAGCTGCCCGGCGCGAGGCGCGGCGGCGGCCGGCGCACGTCGCCGACGAGGGCGAGGACGTGATCGCCCTGGCCGTTCAGGCGGGCGTTCTCACCGGCGGCGCGGGCAAGCTCGGCCTGCAGGTCGAGGCCGACGACCTGGAGCCCGGGCACGCGGGCGAGCAGGCAGAGCGCGGCCGCCCCGACGCCGCAGCCGAGGTCGAGCACCCGCTCCCCGGGGCGGGCCGGCACTGCGGCGGCGAGAAACACCGGGTCGATGGCGCTGCGGTAGCCGGCCACGGGCTGGCGCAGCACGACCCGGCCGTCGAGCAGGCGGTCCTCGCTCCAACCCTCGGGCGGGCCGCCGCCCTGCTGCGGCGCGGCGTCCGATTGCGGCGTCACGAGCTGATCTCCGCGCCCTCGCCGGCGCTCTCGAGAACATGGCGGGCGCGCCGGTAGTCGTCATCGGCCACCATGAGCCGGCGCGGAATGGCGCCGGCGGAACCTTCGAGCACGCTGGTGTGTTGGTCGAGGACAAGGACGGCGATGCCGGAATCGGCCAGCAGCGCCTCGATCCAGGACAGCTTGACCAGGTCGTTGCTGCGCAGTAGTTCCTTCATCCCTGTGCCCCGGCGCCTTTCGTTAACCGGCATCAGCCGCCCGACGGGCCGGTCGGGGCGCGGGCTTGACCGCCCTGCCGATCCCCCTATCCTGACCGGTCGGGCGCCCGGATCGCGGCCGGCCGAGCCATGATAGCCGGGGCCTGCAGCGGCGCAAGAAAGCGCCGGGCCCGGTTGGGGCGGGCGACGGCGGGACGGGCGCAGGAGGCGAGGGGAAGGCAGTGACGCTAGCGGCGGAAATCACGCCCAAGGCGAGGCCGGTGACGGGCCTGGAGCCTTTGACGGCCCTGGTCGCGGACGACCTGCAGGCGGTCAACCGCCTGATCGTCGAGCGCATGCATTCGCCGGTCGCGCTCATTCCGCAGCTCGCCGGGCACATCGTCGCGGCCGGCGGCAAGCGGCTCCGGCCGATCCTGACGCTCGCCTCGGCGCGGCTCTGCGGCTATCGCGGCGCGCGGCACCTGGCGCTCGCCACCTGCGTCGAGTTCATCCACACCGCGACGCTCCTGCACGACGACGTGGTCGACCAGAGCAACCTGCGCCGCGGCCTGTCGACCGCCAACGCGGTCTGGGGCAATCAGCCTTCGGTGCTGGTCGGCGACTTCCTGTTTAGCCGCGCCTTCCAGCTCATGGTCGCCGACGGCTCGCTCAAGGTGCTGAAGATCCTGTCCGACGCCTCGGCGGTAATCGCCGAGGGCGAGGTGCAGCAGCTGATGACCAGCAACGACACCGCGACCGGGCTGGAGGACTATCTGCAGGTGATCGGCGCCAAGACCGCGGCGCTGTTCGCCGCGGCCTGCCGCATCGGCGCCGTCGTCGCCGAGCGTCCGGAGGACGAGGAGCAGGCGCTCGACGTCTATGGCCGCAACTTCGGCATCGCCTTCCAGCTGGTCGACGACGTGCTCGATTACTCGGCGCGCCAGGCCGAGCTCGGCAAGACCGTCGGCGACGACTTCCGCGAGGGCAAGATCACCCTGCCCGTCATCCTGGCCTACGAGCGCGGCAGCGCCGAGGAGCAGGCCTTCTGGCGGCGCTGCCTGGAGGACATGGAGCAGAGCAAGGCCGACCTGCCGCGCGCGCTCGACCTCATGGCGCGGCACGGCGCGCTGGCCGACAGCATGGTGCTGGCGCGCGACTACGGCAAGCAGGCGCGCGACGCCCTGCAGGTCTTCCCCGACGGCCCGGTGCGGCGCGAGCTGCTGGCCGTCGTCGACTTCTGCCTCGGGCGCGCCTACTGATTCCCACGAACCGACGTCACGCCGCGCGGGTTGCGAGCTTGCGCCGGTATTCCTCGACGCGGTGATCGAGCACGGCGCGCGCGAAGCGCGCCGGCGTCAGCGGCAGTTGGACGATGCGGCGCCACAGGTCGGCGCCGGGCACCAGCCGGCCGTCGTCCTCGAGGTGCCAGGCGGCGCCGCCGTGGCGGTAGCCGAGGGGCAGCGGATAGCGCGGCGCGATGTCGTCGCCGTTGACCACGCGCACCACCCGATCGAGCGCCCGGGCGAAGGCGGCGTCGCCGACGCGCGGCGCGCCGAAGCTGTAGGCGGCGTCGGGTCCCGGCGGCAGGGTCGCGGCCAAGGTGGCCAGCGCCCCGCCCATCGAGTGCCCGGTGAAATAGAGCGGCCGCGGCGCCCGGTAGAGCAGGACCTTGACCTCCTCGACGACGTCGAGCAGCGCCTCGAGGTAGCCGGCGTGTACCTTGCCCGGGCCCCAGGCCTGCCGCCGCACCCAGAGGTTGGAGAGCACGTCGGCCAGGCTGAAGCCGGCGAAGACCTGCGTGCCGCGAAACGCCAGCGCGGTATGTCCGGCGCGGCGGATCGCGTAGGCCTGGGTCGCGTCGCGGTCGAAGAATTCGACCTCGGCGTCGGGCAGCGCGGCGCGCAGCGCGTCCGGCGGCAGGTAGGCGAGTGCGCTGTAGCCCGCCAGCGTCGCGGCCAGCTCACGATCCATTGAGCTGGCCATTGTGTTGGCCGTCGCCCAGGTCGCGCAGCACGCGCAGGGCGTCGAGATCGTCGAGCGTCAGCGGCCGCGTCGCGCTGCCGCCGCACAGCACGTCGAGCGCGCGCCGCTCGGCGTCGCTGTTGACCCGGTGGTAGGCGCCGATGCTCATGGCGCAGACCGCGGCCTTGAGCGTCTCGGCCTCGGCGTCCTTGGCCTGGCGCACGGCGGCCACGCCGCGCGCGAGCCCGGCCTGGCTCGCCGGCGTGCAGCCGGCCAAAAGAAAGGCCCCCAGAAGGGGGCCCAGACAAAGCGCGTGCCGTCGTCGTCCGATCGTCGGGGTCATGCCGTCTCCTCCTCGATGAGCGCATTGAGCAGCGGGCCGGCGCGGCGCAGGAAGTCGGCGGCCCGGCCCCGGCCCGCCGCGCTGTTGAAGTGCGCCTTCCAGTAGCGCGCCAGGCCCTCCAGGTCGGCGGCCGCGGGCAGGGGCTCAGGCCGCCGGCGGTAGATCAGCCGCGCCACGCCGGTGGCGTAGGCGAGGTTCCACACGAGCTGCGACTCGCCCGGGGCGCCCGGGGCGCCCGGCGCAGCGAGGCGCAGCAGGCGCGCCGCCACGACCGGCCGATAGGCGAGATAGCTGCGCCACAGGTCGCGGTGGGTCGCCGGCTCGATCTGATAGAGGCCGCGCGCCGGCCCGCCGCCCGCCTGGCGCAGGTGCACGAGGCCGCTTTCGGTCAGCGCGGTGCCGAGCAGCAGGCGCTCCGCCGCCGCGCCGCCGAGGCGCAGGCGGGCGAGCGCCGGGCGGATCGCTCCGCGCAAAAAGTCGTGCGGATCGAGCACGGGCGGCTCAGCGGCCGCCCAGGCCGGACCACAGCGCCGCGAGCGCGGTGGCGGTCGCGGTCAGCAGGCCGCCGAGCCACAGCAGCGTGCGTAGCCCCGCCTTGCCCTGCGTGGCGACGCGCACCAGCTCCTGCTGGGTCGACTCGACCTGCGAGAGCCGCGCGTTGAGGCGGCGCAGCTCGGCCTCGGTGACGGCGCGCAGCGCAGCGATCTCGCTGCGCAGCTCGGCGTGCGTCGGACTTCGCATGGGTCGGTTCTCGTATCGATGGGACCGCGAGGCCGGGGACCGCGGTGCGGCCTTCATGCTTCGACGGGCTCAGCATGAGGGTCTCGCGCACCAAGCCCGTCATCCTGAGCCCCGCATCGCGCGTTCCTCGTCCTGAGCCTGTCGAAGGATGAAGGATGAGGGACGAAGGACGTCGCGTGCGCTCCGGGCGCGTTGCCTGGCGGCGCGGGTCTCAGACGTCGCTGCGGAGCGTGAGGCTGACCCCGGCGAGCGCGGTGCCCGGCGTCGGCGAGCCCAGCGCCGGCCCGAAGACCTGCAGCAGGTCGCCGGGCGCGAAGGCGGTGGCGCTCGCCGCCGCGAAGGCGCCGCTGTCGTCGAGCGCGGCGAAGCTCAGCGTGGCGAACTGGGCGCCGTTCCGGCGCAGCGAAAGGACCGCGTCGGGCTCGCCGCTCGCCGGCGGCATCGCCGCGCGCGCCCGGCTGCCCGCCAGCCCCGCCGGCAGGGTGAAGCCGCGCACCGCCACGGCCTGCGCCTGGAGGACGTCCGCGGCGACCGTCGGAATGAAGAGCGCGAGGTCGTAGGGCCGCGTCCCGGCGCCGCCGGCGATCTCCACGATGTCCGTGCCGTCGCCGTGCAGCAGCTTGGCGCCACCGGCCGGGACGAGGACCTGCGCGCCCGCCGGGCTGCCGGCGTCGTCGACCGCGACGCTGGCGTCGATGCCGCTGCCGTTGACCACGGCGAAGAGGTGCGCGCCGCCGGCTGGCACCAGCAGGAGGCCGAGCGCCGCCGTCGGGCTGCCGCCGAGGTCGAAGACCGCGTGGCCGAAGAAGTCGTCGGCGCCGAGCACCGCCTCGGCGCGGGTCGGCGAGCCCGGCAGGTCGGCGAGCGCGACGGCGAGGCGCTTCTGCGTCGCGTTCGACAGCAGGTTGTCGAGCGCGTTGCTCGTCACCTCCTTCTGCGACTGGCTCTGCGCGATCAGGCTGCCGTCGCCGTGCTGTCCCAGGTTGTCGAGCGTCGTCATGGTTCACCTGCCGTCATGGACTCGCCTCAGGCCGCAAAGCTCGCGTCGGCCGGCACGCCGCGCCCGACCGTCGCGCTGATCTGATAAACGCGGAGCGAGAGCGAATCCTGCACCGCGCCGAAGTCGGCGACCTGGTCGCTCGCGCTGTAGCGCGCGCTGCGGCTCGCCGGCGTGACGAAGGAGCCTCCGGGGCTCGGCGTCTCGGTGATCGTGCGGACGACCGCGCCGGGCGGCGAGCCGAGCGGATCGAGGATGTCGACCTCGTAGGCCTCGCGCTCCTCGCCGAGCGGCACGTCGAGCCCGTCCTTCCAGGCGCCGCCGAGCCGCGTGCGCCGCACCCAGGCGAGCGTCCAGTGCTGCGGCGAAACTCCGCGCGCGGCGGTCAGGTGGACCGGCGCATAGGGCATCTGCGAGCGGCCCTGGAACGGCAGGGTCTTGGTCGTGCCGCCGGCCAGCGTGCCGCCCAGCGTCACCGCGCGGTAATGGCGCAGTGCCGCGAGGTCGCCGTCGGGCAGGGCCTCGCGCAGCAGCGTCAGCGGCGACAAGACCACGACACGCTCGCCCACCGCGTGCCCGGCCATGGCCCACTCGGTGCCGCGCCGCCCGCGCAGCAGCGTGGTCAGCGTGTAGGAGCCGTCGGCGTTGAGCGTCGCGCCGGCGAACTGCACCACCTCGTCGCCCAGCAGCAGCGCGTTGGCGCCGTTCAGCACGTCGAGCTCGGTCGCGCTGGCCAGCCCGCCGCGGAACAGGCGCAGCGTCACGGCGTTCCCGCGGTCCCAGGTGCGCCCGCCGTGCCCGCCGTCGGCGGCGAGCGCGGTCAGGGCCAGGCCGTGCGCCGCGTTGCGCGTCGCCGGCACGCCGGCGAAGGGCTGCAGGAAGCTGTCGCCGTCGGCCGACTTGTAGACGCTGGCGCCCGGCCAGGCGCCGTCGCCGAAGCCGCCGGCCGCGAGATAGATCCCGAGCCCGTCGTCGGCATCGCGCAGGAGCGGCGTGTCCATGAGGTGCAAGGCGGTCGGCCCGGATATCCGGATCGTCTGCGCCGCGAAGCCGGCCGCCGCGCCGCCCACGGCGAGGCTCAAGTGCACCGCCGCGTCCTCGGCCAGCAGGTCGAGCGCCAGCGTGCCGTCGTCGGCGAAGTCGGCCTTCGTGACCTCGACCGGGAAGCTCGCGCCGCCGCGCGTCACCGTGCCGACGTCGCCGGGGTCGAGCCGCAGCCACGACCAGTCGACGCGGCAGGCGTAGCTGTTGCGCCCGACCCAGTCGCCGAGCAGCAGGGTCTCGGCGATCCGCGCCGCGGCGTCCTTGTCGAGCGCGCCGGGGAAGTTGACCGTGACCCGGCGCCGGGTCGCGACCGCCTCGCGGATCCGCTTGGCGCGCTGCGTGTTCGTCTGGTAGTCGCTCGACGGGTCGGCGTAGGTGAGCTCCACCGTCTCGGGCAGCGACAGCTCGCGCGCCCGCGTCTCGTGCAGCAGCTCCGGCACCTCTTCCGCCGCGGCCCGCGCGCCGAGGTCGGCCTCGCCCAGCGCGAAGACGCCGGCGCCCCCGCGCTTCACGAAGGACATCCTCCAGTCGGACTCGCGGGCGCGGAAGCGGAACGCGGCGGCCAGCGGCTCGAGCGCGCGGCGCGCCGTCATGCGCCGGTCGACGACGTATCCCGCGAGCGTGTCGCTCAGCGCCGCGCTGTCGACGTCCTCCGCGAGGTCGAGCCCGATCTCGGCCGAGAGGTCGTCGACGATCTCCTTGACCGTCACGCTGCCGCCGGTCATGCGGTCGAGGAAGAGGTAGCGCAGGCGTCGCGTCGGCACGTTCTCGAACACCAGGATCGCGTGGTTGAGCGCGTCGTAGCTGTACTTGGTGTTGCCGCTGTTACTGCGGCCCCAGAGCGACTGGTCGAGCTTGCGCAGCTCGGCCATGGCGACCAGGTCGACCTCGACGAAGCGCCCGCTCTGCAGCAACAGCCAGAGCCGCCCGCCGAGCGGCCCGTTGCGGAACTGCATGTCGTCGCGGCCGTTCGGGTTGAGCGGCTCGCTCAGTGTCAGCGTCGCGTCGAGCGTGCCGGCGTCGAGGTCGTAGCGCGCCAGCGTGTCGGACGCCGTCTTGCAGACCAGCGCGTTCTCCTCCTCGAGATAGGTTAGGTACTGCAAGCCCGTCGCGCCGGCCAGCGTCGCGCGCGCGACGACCCGGCCGCTGCCGCCGTCGAGCTGAAAGAGGTAGCCGTTGGCGGCGTCGGTCGCGCCGAGCCAGACGCTGCCCTCGCCGTCGCGCGCGAAGGCGCGCCGGTCGGTCGCGTAGCTGCCGGCCGCCGGCGGCACCGCATCGGCGAGGTCGTAGTCGGTCAGCTTGACGATCTCCGGCACGCCGCCGACCGTGCTCGTCGCCGAGGGCGGCAGCGCCAGCACCGCGACGTGGCCGGAGCCGCCGGTGACGAAGAGGCGCTCCGCGGTCGCCGCCCCGCCGCTCGCGTCGCGCGTCAGGGCGACGGCGAAGATGTCCTCGATCTGCCGGTCGCCCGGCGTCGCCGTGCCGCCGGCCGAGAGTGCGATCAGCGCCCCCGTGTCGGCGCCGTAGCCCTGCACCCCGCCGTCGGTGTCGAACAGCGCGCGCACCGAGTGGTTGAAGTAGACGTTGCCGGGCGCGTCCATCGCGAAAGTACCGGTGACGAGCTCGCGCCCGCTCGTGATCTCGGGCTCGGCCAGCGCCTTGAACAGCGGCTGCTTGCCGAGCGCGTCCCAGCGCCAGATCGTGCCCGCCCCGACCAGCGACATGAACCAGGTCCGGTCCGGCGCCCAGAGCAGGCGCTGCACCTCGACGTCGTCGTCGGTCGCCACGTCGACCACGGGGTAGCTGGCGCCGGCGTTGAACGCGACCTCGGCGGTGATCTGTGGGATGCGGTTGCCGTAGTCGGCGAGCGGCAGGTCCTGAAAGACCGCGCCGACGACGCCGCGGTAGGCCGGCGTGTTCGCGACGCCCTTGTCGGCCTGCTCGGCCGGGTCGGGGCTTTGCGTCTCCGTGCCGAGGTAGAGCCGGAGCGCCGGCGTGCCGAGCCCGTCGGGGTCGGCGAGGAAGCTCGTCTGCGCGCCGCTGCCCGTGCGGTCCATCAGCAGCTTGCCGTCGGCCCAGATGCGCAGGACAGCCGCCGCCGGCCCGGCCGCGAAGTTGACCCGGAACGAGGCGGTGTACTTGAAGGTGACGGCGGTCAGGCTCGGCCCGCCCTTGCCGCCCTGCTCCTCCTCCAGGCGGTGCTCGACCAGGCCCGGCGACCACACCACGTTGCCGCCCAGGCGCATCACGCCGTAGGCCTTGGGGATCGGCCGGCCGTAGGCCGAGGAGGTGACGCTGAGGTCGGCCAGGCGCGGGCCGACGGTCTCCTTGTCCTCGGCGAAGATCAGGCGGTCGATGAAGCCGCCGGCGACGCCGCCGACGAAGCCGCCGATCGGGCCGAACAGCGCCTGCCCGGCCAGCCCGAGCGCGAGCGAGGCCATGCGTCTAGGCGCGCTCCGGCGCCGCGGCGGCGCATTCGTCGCCCGTGTCCGTCAGCGCCGCAAGGCGGAACGCGGCGACGGCGCGCCAGGCGGGCGGGCGCGCATGCTCGACCACGCGGCCGGCGCCGGCGTCGGCGTGCAGGATCATGTCGGGCTCCGTCACTAGGGCGAGGTGCTGGGGGGCGCGCGCGACCTTGAACAGCAGCAGGTCGCCGGGCCGCGCGTCGCGCGGTTTGACTCGGATGAGTTGCGGCGCGGCGAGCAATCCGCGCAGCAATGCGGCCCGATCGGGCGGCCGCGCAAAACCGCTGTGGCGTTCCACGTCGCACGCGAGGTCGTCCAGCCCGACGCGGCGTGAGACCACAGCCCAAAGGCCGAGACAGTTCGCACCGCTCTCGCAGGCGCCCGCCGCTCTGTACGGCACGCCGATCAGAGAGCGTGCAGCGGCGATGAAGGCTTCGGGAGAGAGGGAAGCAGCGTGCATCGGGATTCCTGGAACGCGCGCGGTCGCGAAGCCGCGGCCGGCGGTGTGCCAAAACTCACAGCCGCGCGCCGCGGCGGCCGTCACGATGGGTAGCGGGGTCCCCATAGCGACCCCGGAACACGGGAGACGAACGATGCGAAGCACAACCCGACAGATCGTCTTTCTCATCGCCGGCGGCATCGTCGCAGCCGGCCTTTCGGCCGCGGCGGCGCAGGATCTGAAGGTCGAGCCGCGCCATCAGCCGGCCGAAGAAGCCTTGCCGGCCCAGGTCAAGTTCGGCATGCCCGGCGAGTTGGTCATCGATGCGACCGACGGCCGCAGCATGCTTCCCACGGTGGATAGGGACCTGACCTTCAAGTCGCGTCGGGAGCTCTTCGAGTGGGCGATCGAGTATCTCAATGGCCAGCCGGTCTACGACGAGCAGAAGAAGCTGGTCGGCGTCCAGGGCGAGATCACGCAGTACGGCACGCTCACGCGGGTCGACGAGCGCACCCGGGAGGTCCAGCCGGTCGCCGACCCGATCGAGGCCATCCTCGGCGGCAAGACGGGCTACATGTCGCTCGAGGGCGAGAACAAATGCATCGACGAGGTGCGCTGCGGAAAGGAGAAGAAGACCGAGCTCCCGACGCCGCCCGGCGTGAAGCTTGCCAGCCTGGACTTTCCGCCGACTCTCGTCAGTCATGCGCCGGGTGGCCGCACGGCCTGCAATTCGGCCAACAGCTATTGCATCCGCGGCG
>Ga0210144_1000155_pt1 | contig 38988 bp, 31 predicted proteins | sample Muzzi_PWA_D2_FD_185532 | JGI IMG/M metagenome (GOLD analysis project Ga0210144, IMG submission 185532) | Wetland microbial communities from San Francisco Bay, California, USA, that impact long-term carbon sequestration - Muzzi_PWA_D2 (SPAdes) | ecosystem: Environmental > Aquatic > Marine >...
TGGTCGAGGCGAAGAACCATGCCGAGGCGCTGGTCCACACGACCGAGCGCAGCCTGAAGGAGGCCGGCGACAAGGTCGGCGCGGCCGAAAAGACGGCGATCGAGGAAGCCGTCGCGGCGCTCAAGACGGCGATGGAAGGCGACGACGTCGACGACATCAAGGCCAAGACCGAAGCGCTGGCGCAGGCTTCGATGAAGCTCGGCGAGGCGCTCTACAAGCAGTCCGCCGAGTCCGAGGGCGGCGATGCCGGCGACGGCGGCGCCTCGGGCGATGCCTCCGGCGGGTCCGCGGGCGGCGGGTCCGAGGATGAGGTGGTGGACGCCGACTTCGAGGAGGTCGAGGACGACAAGAAGGGCAAGACCGCCTGAGGCGGTCGGGCCCGCCTTGCAAGATCGACGCGGCGGACGAGGGCCGGATGCGGACGGAGAGGACGACGACAAGTCTTCCCGGATGGCACCGGCCCCGCTGCGTCGGGGTATACGTCGTGTGACGGTGGGGCGCACGAATGGCGAAGCAGGACTATTATGAAACACTCGGCGTCGCCCGGGACGCCGATGCCGATGCGATCAAGAAGGCCTACCGAAAGCTCGCGATGCGGTATCACCCGGACCGCAATCCGGGCGACGGCACGGCCGAGCACCGCTTCAAGGAAGTCAACGAAGCCTACGACGTCCTGAAGGACACGCAGAAGCGCGCCGCCTACGATCGCTTCGGCCATGCCGCCTTCGACGGCAGCGCCGGCGGGCGCGGCGCCGGCGGATTCGATTTCAATTTCGGCGCCGGCTTCGCCGACATCTTCGACGAGATGTTCGGCGACTTCATGGGCGGGCGCGGCGGCGGCGCGGCGCGCGGCGCCGACCTGCGCTACAACATGGATATCTCGCTGGAGGACGCGTTCCACGGCAAGACCGCGGAGATCCGCGTGCCGAGCAGCGTCACCTGCGACGCCTGCGCCGGTACCGGCGCGGCCAAGGGCTCCTCGCCGATCACCTGCGGCACCTGCAAGGGGCGCGGCCGGGTGCGCGCGCAGCAGGGCTTCTTCACCATCGAGCGTACCTGCCCGAGCTGCCACGGCGCGGGCCGGGTGATCGAGAACCCCTGCACCGTCTGCCGTGGGGCCGGGCGCGTGCAGCGCGAGAAATCGCTCAAGGTCAACATTCCCGCCGGGGTCGAGGACGGCACCCGGATCCGGCTCGCCGGCGAGGGCGAGGCCGGCGTGCGCGGCGCGGCGCCGGGCGACCTCTACATCTTCCTCAGCGTGGCGCCGCACCGGCTGTTTCAGCGCAACGCCGCCGACATCTATTGCAAGGTGCCGATCCCCATGACCACGGCGGCGCTCGGCGGCAGCATCGAGGTGCCGACCATCGACGGCCAGCGCGCCCGCATCAACGTGCCCGGCGGCAGCCAGAACAGCCGCCAGTTCCGCCTCAAGGGCAAGGGCATGCGCATTCTGCGTTCCAACGCGCGCGGCGACATGTACGTCGAGGTCAGCGTCGAGACGCCGATGAACCTGACCAAGCGTCAGGAGGAGCTGCTGCGCGAGTTCGAGAGCGAGAGCAAGGGCAAGAAGACCAGCCCGGAATCCGAGGGCTTCTTCGCCCGCGTCAAGGAATTCTGGGAAGACCTCACCGAGTAGCGCCGCCCCGCCGCGCGCCTTTCCCGGCGACGCGCGCCCGTGCTAAACCCGCCGGCGGACAATGACAGGCGGAGAGGGCGGCCATGGAGACCATGAAGATTGGAATCGTCGGCTGCGCGGGGCGCATGGGCCGCATGCTGCTCGGCGCCGTGCAGGCCGCCGAGGGCTGCGACATCGCCGGCGGCACCGAGGCGCCCGGCGCCGCCGCGGTCGGCCGCGACATCGGCGAACTGATCGGCCTCGGGCCGCTCGGCCTGGCGGTCGGCGACGACCCGCTCGAGCTCTTCGCCGCGGCCGACGCGGTGATCGACTTCACCGTGCCGGCGGCGACCGTCGCCCATGCCGAGCTCGCCGCCCAGGCCAGGGTCGCCCACGTGATCGGCACGACCGGCCTCGATGCCGCGCAGGAGAAGGCGGTCGAGCGGGCGGCGCTGCACACCGCCGTGGTCAAGGCGGCCAACATGAGCCTCGGGGTCAACCTGCTGCTCGCCCTGGTCGAGCGCGTGGCCGCGACGCTCGGCGACGACTACGACATCGAGATCCTCGAGATGCACCACCGCCACAAGGTGGACGCGCCCTCCGGCACGGCGCTCGCCCTCGGCGGCGCGGCGGCGGCCGGGCGCGGCGTCGCGCTCGACGCCGTGGCGCAGAAGGTGCGCGACGGCGTCACGGGCGAACGAAAGCGCGGCGACATCGGCTTCGCGACGCTCCGCGGCGGCGACGTGGCGGGCGAGCATGCCGTCATCTTCGCCGGCGAGGGCGAGCGCCTGGAGCTCGCGCACAAGGCCTCGAGCCGCGAGGTCTTCGCGCGCGGCGCGGTCCGGGCCGCGCTGTGGACCCGCGGCCGCGAACCCGGGCTCTACTCCATGCGCGACGTGCTCGGGCTGGCGTGAGCGTCGAGATAGGCGCGCCGCGTCGCCGCGAAGAACAGGACCTCCTGCCCGTAGTGCCGGGCGCAGCCGCGGTCGCGCAGGCCGATCTTGCGCAGCACCCTGTGCGAGGCGGCGTTGCCCGGATGGCTGACCGCCACGATGCGCGCGAGCGCCAGCGTCCGGAACCCGTAGTCGAGGGCAGCGGCGGCCGCTTCGCTGGCGAAGCCGCGGCCCCAGGCCTCCCGCGCGAAGCGATAGCCGATCTCGATGAGGCCGCTGTCCTCGAGCGGGAACAGCCCGCACCAGCCGATGAAGCCGGGCGCCGCGCGCTCCTCGACGTGCCAGAACGCGGCGCGCCACTGCGGGCCGTCGAGCGCGGCCCGGAGCTCGGTGCGCTGCGCCGCGGCGTCCTCGGGGATGGGCCGGATGAAGCGCATGACCGCCGGATTGCGCTCCATGGCGAGGCGGGCATCGAGGTCCGACGATCGGGGCGGGTAGAGGCGCAGCCGCGGGTGCGCGACGCAGCGCACCCGCCGTAGCGCCTGGCGCAGCGCCCGCGCCAGGTCGTGCCGCTCCTCGGCCGTCAGGAAGGCGCCGACCGCCAGGCTGCGGCCGTGCGAGCGCAGCATCAAGGCGCCGTCCTCGCCGGGCCGCTCGTCGACCAGGACCTGAAGCCAGTAGGGTTGCAGCTGCCAGGTGCGCCGCTCGCCCCAATGGCTGACGCGCTCGACCACCAGGGTGCGGCGCGTCAGGCGCAGCGTCTCGTACATCCGGGCGCGGCGGTAGTTGATGCGGAACGCCAGATAGATCAGCGCGACGTCGAGCCCGAAGAAGCCGACCACCGGCCAGGCGCCCATCAGGAAGAACGCCAGGCCGGCAACGAAGCTGACGCCGCAGACGGCGGCCATGAGAACGACGAAGCCGCGCGGCCCCAGGCTGCGGTGCGGCCTCAGGCGGGCGTCGAACAGCAGTTCCTCGTCGCGCTGCGGGTGCGGTTGCTGCGTCATGGCCTTCGTCGCTCATCATATGGGATCGCCCCTGCGCAGGCAAAACGGCGCGCCGGGGCCAGGCCGCGGCGCGGGGGGCGGATTTTTGCCTGTATCCCCCCCGCGGAGGCGATAGAGTGGCCGCCATGAAAAAGGCCGAGGCTGCGGAGCTCTTCGATCGCCTAGCGGCGAAGATCGCCATCCCCAAGGGCGAGCTCGAATACATCAACCCCTACACCCTGCTGGTCGCCGTGGTGCTCTCGGCGCAGGCGACCGACGCCGGGGTCAACAAGGCGACGGCGCGGCTGTTCAAGGTGGCCGACACGCCGGAGAAGATGCTCGCGCTCGGCGAGGCGCGCCTCAAGGACTTCATCAAGACGATCGGCCTGTACAACGCCAAGGCCAAGAACATCATCGCCCTGTCGCGCATCCTGGTGGAACGCTACGGCGGCGCGGTGCCGGCCGACCGCGACGTGCTGCAGACGCTGCCCGGCGTCGGGCGCAAGACGGCCAACGTGGTGCTCAACGTGGCGTTCGAGCAGCCGACCATCGCGGTCGACACGCACATCTTCCGGGTCTGCAACCGCACCGGCCTGGCGCCCGGCAAGACGCCGCTCGAGGTCGAGCGGAAGCTGGAGAAGATCGTCCCGGAGGCGCGCAAGCTGCACGCCCACCACTGGCTCATTCTGCACGGGCGCTACGTGTGCAAGGCGCGCAAGCCGGACTGCCCGGCCTGCGTCATCCGCGACCTCTGCCGCTACAAGGCGAAGACCACGCTGGAGGCGCCGGCGAAGCCGGCCCGCAAGGCGGCGGCCAAGCGGAAGGCGGCCGGCAAGGGGCCGGGCAGGACGGGCGGTGCGGCGAAGCGGCGGGTCGCCGCGCGCCGCGGCGCGTGACGGGCCCGGGAGCGGCTCAGCCGCTCTGGCCGACCAGCTGCGCGCGCAGCAGGCGGTTGAGGCAGGGCCGCGCGGCCACCCGCTGGGCGTCGAGGTCGCGCGCCTCGAGATAGGTCACCCGGTAGCTGCCGCCGCCGTCGTCGTACAGGAAGACGTCGAAGATGCAGCGCTCGGCGCTGTACTGGCGGATCTCCGCCGGCGGCTCGCGGCGCACCAGATCGGGCGCGCCGAGCAGGGCGTCGACCTGATCGCGGCCCAGTCCCATCAGGCGCTGGGGATCGTCGTCGACCACGGGTTCGGGCGGTGCCGCCGGCGGCAACTCGGCGACCTCGGGCGGGGCCGGCTCGTCGGCGACCGCCGCCGCTCCCGGCTCGGCTTCCGCCGCCGGCGCGGCCGTCTCGGCCGCGGGTTGCGGGGCGACGGGTTCCGGGGCCGCCGGCTCGAGCTCGGCCTGGCAGGCGGCGAGCAGCGCCGCGCCCAGCGCCAGCGCCGGCCAGATCCGGCGCGCGGTCCCTGCGGCGGCGCACGGCATGCCCGGCAAGGCGCGCTCAGGCCCGGTCCTTGGCGGGCAGCTCGCGCGGATCGTAGCGATCGACGTCGCCGCCGAGCTCGGCGCCGCGCTCGGTCTCGATCTCGCCGTACCGCAGGCGTCCGCGCGCCCGGGCGGTGCCGCGCAGGCTGAGCAGCGCGCGGACCTCGAGCTCGCCGGTGAACTCGCCGGCGATATCGCAGCTCTCGACCGCGGCGCGGCCCTCGACCCGGCCGCTTTCGGCGATCTCCAACACGCGGGTCTCGGCGATGTCGCCCTCGACGATGCCCTCGACGACCAGGCGGTCGCAGTCGCGGATCTCGCCCGTCAGGCGGATATCGGCGCCGACGACCAGGCAGCGGCCCGGCTGCGCCGCGGTCAGCTCGTCGCGCAGCCGCTCGGCCGGCGTGCGCACCGGCGCCGTCAGCGGCGGGCGCGTCGGCCGCGTCACGGCCGGCTGCGGCGGCCGCGGCTGGGCGACCTGCGGTTGCGAAGTGCGGGGCTGTGGGGTGCGGGGCTGTGGGGTGTGGGGCTGTGGGGTGTGGGGCTGGGCCGCTGCCGACGCGCGCGCCGCCAGGCTGCCCGGGCCGGCCGACACCGTCGCCGGGCCCTTCGACGCGACCTCGCCGCCCGCCCGTCCGCCGCCGCCCGCCGGGGCGTCGCGCCGGAACGGCTTCATCGGCGGCATCTTCAGCGGGATCGCGCCCTCCGCCAGCGCCTCGGCGGCGCGCTGCGCGTCCCGCTCGGAGTCGCGCTGAGGCGGCCCGCCGCGGCCCACTGGGCTCTTTGTCTGGCCCCCGGCCTGGCTCGCCGGCGGCTCCGGGTCCTTGCGCGAGGAGCGACGCTTGCCGAACATGCCCTGCTTCCTTCGTTCACCTCTGCGCCGGCGTTGCGACCACCGCCGCGAACTTTTCGCGCTGCCGCAGGGTCTCGAAAACGTGGACCATGAACGCGGTCGCGATGAGCGGCGCCACCAGGTTGACCAGCGGAATCGTCATCAGCACCGTGACCAGGACTCCGGCCATCATCAGGCGGCCCCGGAAGGCCCGACGCAACCGATCGACCGTGGGCATGGCGAAGCGCCGCACCGCGACCAGCTCGAAATATTCCCGGCCGAGAAGATAGCCGTTGAGCAGGTAGAAGACAAAAAGATTGAGCGGCGGCGCGAACAGCAGCAGCAGATAGAGCGGCAGCGCGACCGCGTTGGCCGCGACGGTGACCGCGGCGAAGACCGCGGCGCCCCAGATCATTTCGCCCCAAGGCTGACGCCGCGCCGGGCCGTGGTCCGGATAGTGGCGGCGCTCGACGGCGGCGGCGACGTCGTCCAGCAGAATCGACATGACCAGGACCATGACCGCCGGGAACAGGAAGAAGGTGGCGATCAGGATGCTCGCCACCGCCGCCGCGCCAAAGATCCAGGCCAGCAGCCCGCTCCAGAAGCCGCCCGGCTCCTGCCCGGCGAGCCAGTCGGAGAGCGCCTCGCCGGCCCAGGAGATGCCGAGCCAGGCGAGCAGCCAGAGCACCGCGAAGACGACGGCCGAGGCGGCGACGGAGATCAGCAGCACCCGCCGGAAGGCCGGGTCGCCGAGCTGTGCGGTGGCTTTGATCAGGGCGGAGAGCATACCGGCATGCTGTTTAGCGGCAGGCTCGGGCGGCGGCAAGGGACGGCACGGCCCGCGCGCGCGGCGGCCCGGCGAAAGTCGCGGGAATTGCAGTGGAAATCCCGTCCGGCCGCCCCATATGACGGCCCGGGCGCGGGCTTGCCGCCGGCTTGGTGGCGGCTATACTCGGCGCCGACCGGGCCGGCCAGGCGGGCGCCGGCCATCGGCATGACACAGGTGTGCATCCATCATGGCTGAAGACAGCCTCGACGTCGTCGGCATCGGCAACGCCATCGTCGACGTTCTGGCGCAGACCGACGACGCCTTTCTCGCCGCCCAGGATCTGCCCAAGGGCGCCATGACCCTGATCGACGCCGGGCGCGCCGAAGAGCTCTACGCCGCCATGGGCCCGGGCGTCGAGGTGTCGGGCGGCTCGGCCGCCAACACGCTGGCCGGCCTGGCCGCGCTCGGCGGACGCGGCGGCTTCGTCGGCAAGGTGCGCAACGACCAGCTCGGCGGCATCTTCCGCCATGACATCCGCGCCACCGGCGTGACCTTCCGCACCCCGGCGGCGACCGACGGCGCGCCGACCGCGCGCTGCCTGATCTTCGTGACGCGCGACGCGCAGCGCACCATGGCGACCTACCTGGGCGCCTCGGTCGAGCTTGGCCCCGACGATCTCGACGCGGAGATGATCGCCGCGGCCAAGGTGACCTACCTCGAGGGCTACCTCTGGGACGCGCCGGCCGCCAAGGAGGCCTTCCTCGCGGCCGCCCGCCAGGCGCACGAGTCAGGCCGCAAGGTGGCGCTCAGCCTGTCCGACCCGTTCTGCGTCGAGCGCCACCGCGATTCCTTCGTCGAGCTGATCGGCGGGCACGTCGACATCCTGTTCGCGAACGAGCACGAGATCTGCTCGCTGTTCCAGGCCGAGGACTTCGACCGCGCGCTGCAGGCGGTGCGCGGACACTGCGAGATCGCCGCGCTGACGCGCAGCGCCAAGGGGGCCGTGGTGCTTGCGGGCGACGAGGTCCACGTGATCGACGCGGAGCCGGTCGACCAGGTCGTCGACACGACCGGGGCCGGCGACCTCTTCGCCGCCGGGTTCCTCTACGGCTACACCCGGGGCGAGGGGCTCTACGACTGCGGCCGGATCGGCGCGGTCGCTGCGGCCGAGGTGATCTCGCACTTCGGCGCGCGGCCGGAAGCGCCGCTCGACCGGATGATCTCTGAGCGCATGGCGGCGGGATGACCCGGCCGCGGCGGGACGCGGGCCCGCTTTTTTTGGAGAGCGACGCAAAATGAGCACCGGCGCGCTGCGCAACGTGGCGATCATCGCCCACGTCGACCACGGCAAGACCACGCTGGTCGACGGACTGCTGAAGCAGTCGGGCACGCTGCGCGACAACCAGAAGATGGCGGAGCGCGCGCTCGACAGCAACGACCTGGAGCGCGAGCGCGGCATCACCATCCTCTCCAAGTGCACCTCGGTCGCCTGGCACGGCACGACGATCAACATCGTCGACACGCCGGGCCACGCCGACTTCGGCGGCGAGGTCGAGCGCATTCTCTCCATGGTGGACGGCGTACTGCTGCTGGTCGACGCCGTCGACGGGCCGATGCCGCAGACCAAGTTCGTCACCATGAAGGCGCTGGCGCGCCGCTTGAAGCCGATCGTCGTCATCAACAAGGTCGACCGGCAGGAGGCGCGGCCGCACGAGGCGCAGACCGAGGTCTTCGACCTCTTCGCCGCCCTGGGCGCGAGTGACGAACAGCTCGACTTCCCTACGATCTTCGCCTCGGCGAAGCAGGGCTGGGCGGTGACCGATCTCGACCAGCCGCGCGAGGACCTGACGGCGCTGTTCGACCTCATCGTCGCGCACGTCGTGCCGCCGGTGGCCGACGAGACCGGCCCCTTCGCCATGCTGGCGACCACGCTGGAGTACGATTCCTATCTCGGGCGCGTGCTCACGGGACGCATCCACAGCGGCACGGCGCGGCTCAACATGCCGGTCAAGGTCATGACGCGCGACGGCGCCACGCGCGAGACCGCGCGGCTGACCAAGCTGCTCGCCTTCCGCGCGCTGAAGCGCGTGCCGATCGAAAGCGCCCGCGCCGGCGACATCGTCGCCGTGGCGGGCCTCGCCGAGACCACGGTGTCCGACACCATCTGTGCGCCCGAGGTGACGACGCCGATCGCGGCCCAGCCGATCGACCCGCCGACGCTGGCCATGACCTTCTCGGTCAACGATTCGCCGCTCGCCGGGCGCGAGGGCGACAAGGTGACGAGCCGCATGATCCGCGCCCGCCTGCTGCGCGAATCGGAGGGCAACGTCGCCATCCGCGTCAGCGAGACGCCCGACAAGGACGCCTTCGAGGTCGCCGGGCGCGGCGAGCTGCAGCTCGGCGTGCTGATCGAGACCATGCGCCGCGAAGGCTACGAGCTTTCCATCAGCCGGCCGCGCGTGCTCTACCGCAGCGACCCGGAGACCGGCCAGCGGCTCGAGCCGATCGAGGAGGTGCAGATCGACGTCGACGAGGACTTCGCCGGCGTGGTGGTCGAGGCCCTCGGCGGGCGCCGGGCCGAGATGACCGGCCTGCAGCCCTCGGGCGGCGGCAAGGTGCGCGTCAGCTTCCTGGCGCCCTCGCGCGGCCTGATCGGCTATCATGGCGAGTTCCTGACCGCAACGCGGGGCACCGGGGTCATGCACCGCCTGTTCCACGGCTACGCGCCGCACAAGGGACCGATACAGGGCCGCCGCGAGGGCGTGCTGATCTCCAACGCGAGTGGCAGCGCCGTGGCCTACGCGCTGTGGAACCTGGAGGAGCGTGGCGTGATGTTCATCCAGCCGGGCACGACGGTCTATCGCGGCATGATCATCGGCGAGCACAGCCGTGGCAACGACCTCGAGGTCAACCCGCTCAAGGCCAAGCAGCTCACCAACATCCGCGCCGCCGGCAAGGACGAGGCCGTGCGCCTGACGCCGCCGCGCGCCATGGCGCTGGAGGAGGCGCTCGCCTACATCGCCGACGACGAGCTCGTCGAGGTGACGCCGCGCTCGATCCGCCTGCGCAAGCGGCTGCTCGATCCGCACGAGCGCAAGCGCCAGAGCCGCCTGCAGGATGCCGGCTGAGCGAGCCGACGATCGGACACGCGTCCGCGGCCGGCTGAGAACCTGGGGGCGGGCGCTCTCGGTCTACCGCGACCGGCGCTTCGTCTACATCCTGCTGATGGGATTCTCGAGCGGCCTGCCGCTGCTCCTGACGCTCTCGACGCTGTCCTACTGGCTGGCCACCGTCGGCATCGACAAGACGGCGATCGGGCTGTTCGCGCTGGTCGGCTTGCCGTACAGCTTCAAGTTCCTCTGGGCCCCGGTCATAGACCACGTCGCGCTGCCGTTCGTCACGCGCCGCTTCGGGCGGCGGCGCGGCTGGGCGCTGGTGATCCAGGCGGCGCTGATCGGCGGCATCCTGCTGATGGGCCTGACCGACCCGGCGCGCGATCCTTGGACGACGGCGCTCGCCGCCTTCGTCATCGCCTTCTTCTCGGCCAGCCAGGACATCGTCGTCGACGCCTACCGCATCGAGATCCTGGCCGAGCACGAACAGGGCGCCGGAGCGGCGGCGACGCAGACCGGCTACCGCTTCGGCCTGCTCCTGGCCGGCGCCGGGGCCGTGGCGCTGTCCGATTTCGTCGGCTGGCCGGTGATCTTCGCGGCCCTCGCCGCCTGCGTCCTGGTCGGCGTGGCGGCGGTCCTGCTGGCGCCCGAGCCGCAGGTCGCCGAGCGCGTCTGGCACGGCGCCGCCGACTCGCCGCGGGACTGGCTGGACAACGCGGTCGTCGCGCCGTTCCGCGACTTCCTGACGCGCCCCGGCTGGCTGGTCATCCTCGCCTTCGTCCTCCTGTACAAGTTCGGCGACGCCATCGGCGGCGTGATGGCCAATCCCTTCTACGTCGCGCTCGGCTTCACCGGCGTCGAGATCGCCAGCGTGACCAAGATTTTCGGCATGGTGGCGACGCTCGCCGGCATCCTCGCCGGCGGCGTCCTGGTGGCGCGCTACGGCATCTTCACGGCGCTGCTGGTGGGCGGCATCCTGCAGGCCGCGACCAACCTGCTGTTCGCGCTGCAGGCCATGGTCGGCAACGACGTCGCCGTGCTGGCGCTGACCATCGGCGCCGACAACTTCACCGGCGGGCTCGGCTCGGCGGCCTTCGTCGCCTACCTCTCGAGCCTCTGCAGCGCCGCCTTCACCGGCACGCAGTACGCGCTGCTCACCTCGCTGATGGCGGCGGGGCGCACCCTGCTTTCCTCGGGCGGCGGCTGGCTCGCCGACCAGACCGACTGGGTGACCTTCTTCGTCCTCACCACCGGCCTGGCGGCGCCCGGCCTGCTGCTGCTGCTCTGGCTCATGCGCCTGGCGCCGGTCGGCCTCGCCGAGAAGGGCGGATCCTGATCGCGGCGTGGCGGAAACGGCGCGGTGGATGCGGTACGGCGGGCGGGGCGTGGCGCGCGCGGCGCTGCTCCTGTACCATCCGCCTGTCGCGGCGCGGCTCCGGTCCCTGCGGGCCCGCGGCCGGCTGCTGTCCGGGGGAGACGACAGGTGATCGATCGCGTCGAGATCCACAACGGCGACATCACCAAGCTCGCGCTCGACGCCATCGTCAACGCCGCCAACGAGGGCTTGGCGCCCGGCGGCGGCGTGTGCGGCGCGATTCACCGCGCCGCCGGGCCGGAACTGGCGGCCGCTTGCGCGCGCATCGGCCACTGCCCGACCGGGGGCGCCCGCCTCACGCCCGGCTTCGCCCTGCCGGCGCGCCACGTCATCCATGCCGTCGGCCCGGTCTGGCAGGGCGGCACCGAGGGCGAACGCGAGCAGCTTGCCAGCGCCTACCTCAGCAGCCTCGATCTCGCCCAGCGCCACGGCCTCAAGGCAATCGCCTTTCCGGCCATCTCGACCGGCATCTACGGCTATCCCCTGAAGGAGGCGACCGCGGTCGCGCTCGACACGGTCCTGCAATGGCTCGAGAAGGAAGCCGTGCCGGAGCGCGTCGTGTTCTGCGTCTTCGGCGACGCGGCGGAGCGCGCCTACCGCGAAGCGCTCGCCAAGCGGGCCTGACCGGCATCGACGGGAGCGGATCGACCGCATGAGCGTGCGGAACCTCAAGCGACTGTTCGAGCCGAGTTCGGTCGCGCTGATCGGCGCCAGCCGCCGCCACGGCTCGCTCGGGGCGGTGCTCGCGCACAACCTCTTCACCGCCGGCTTCTCCGGCTCGGTCCTGCCGGTGCATCCCGAGTACGAGGCGGTCGAAGGCGTGCTGGCCTACGATTCCGTCGCCGACCTGCCGCTGACGCCGGATCTCGCCGTGATCGCCACGCCGCCGGCGAGCGTCCCGGGGCTGATCGCCGAGCTGGCCGCGCGCGGCACCCGCGCCGCCGTCGTCATCACCGCGGGCTTCGGCGAGGGCGCGGACGAGGGCGGCCTGGCGCTGCGCCAGCAGATGCTCGACGCGGCCCGGCCGCACATCCTGCGCATCGTCGGCCCGAACTGCCTCGGCGTGATCGTGCCGGAGATCGGGCTCAACGCGAGCTTCAGCCACGTCGCGCCGGAGCGCGGCGACCTCGCCTTCGTCACCCAGTCGGGCGCCATGATCACCGCGATGCTCGATTGGGCGGCGCCGCGCGGCATCGGTTTCTCCAAGATCGTCTCGCTGGGCGACATGTCGGACGTCGACTTCGGCGACATGCTGGATTACCTCGCGACCGACAACGATACGCGCGCCGTGCTGCTGTACATCGAATCGATCACCCATGCGCGCAAGTTCATGTCGGCGGCGCGGGCCTGCGCGCGCACCAAGCCGGTCATCGTCATCAAGGCCGGGCGCCATGCCGCGGCGGCCAAGGCGGCGGCGACGCACACCGGCGCGCTGGCCGGCGCCGACGAGGTCTACGACGCGGTCATCGCGCGCGCCGGCATGCTGCGGGTCTATTCGCTGCACGAGCTGTTCGACGCGGCCGCCACCCTGGCCATGGCGAAGCCCGGGCGCGGCGACCGCATCGCCATCCTGACCAACGGCGGCGGGCTCGGCGTGCTGGCGACCGATGCGCTGATCGACGAGGGCGGCCAGCTGGCGGAGCTGGCGCCGGAGACCGTCGCCCGGCTCGACGCCGCGCTGCCGCCGACCTGGAGCCACGGCAACCCGGTCGACATCGTCGGCGACGCGCCGGGCGAGCGCTATCGCGACGCGGCCGAGATCCTGCTCGAGGATCCCAACACGGATGCACTGCTGGCGCTCAACTGCCCGACCGCGGTGTCGTCCTCGACCGAGGCCGCCGAGGCGATCATCGCCGTCGCGACCGGGCACCGCCGGCCGGTCTTCGCCGCCTGGGTCGGCGACGGCGCCGGACGCGCGGCGCGCGCCCGGCTGTCGGAAGCGCACATCCCGGCCTACGAGACGCCGGAGCAGGCGGCGCGCGGCCTGATGCACCTCGAGCGCTATCGCCGCAACCAGCAGCAGCTCATGGAGACGCCGCCTTCTCAGCCGGAAAGCGGCGAGCCCGACCGCGCGCAGGTCCGCCGGCTCGTCGAGGCGGCGCTCGCCGGCGCGCGCGCCTGGCTGAGCGAGGCCGAGTCCAAGCGGGTCCTGGCGGCCTACGGAATCCCGGTGATCGAAACGCGGATCGCCGAGACGCCCGAGGCCGCGGTCGCGGCGGCGCGCGAGATCGGCTTTCCCGTCGCGCTCAAGATTCTCTCGCCCGACGTCACGCACAAGCTCGACGTCGGCGGTGTCGCGCTCAACCTGACGAGCGTCGAGGAGGTGGCGGCCGCGGCCAAGGCCGTTGCGCGGCGCCTGCGCGCGGCCCGGCCGGACGCACGCCTCGAAGGGTTCACGGTCCAGGAAATGTGCCACCGGCCGGAGGCCGAGGAGCTCATCCTGGGGATGACCGTCGATGCGCAGTTCGGCCCCATCATCCTGTTCGGCCAGGGCGGCTCGGCCGTCGAGGTTCTGCGCGACCGGGCGGTCGCGCTGCCGCCGCTCAACATGATGCTGGCACGCGCGCTGATGGCGCGCACGCGGGTCCACGCTTTGCTGCAGGGCTATCGCGGGCGCCCGCCGGCGGCGCTCGACGAGATCGCCGACGCGCTCGTCAAGCTGTCGCAGCTCGTTATCGACACGCCGGAGATCGCGGGCATCGACATCAACCCGCTGCTGGCCGACAGCCGCGGCGTCGTCGCGCTCGACGCGCGGATCGCGGTCGCGCCGGCCTCGGCGCCGGGCGCGGCGCGCCTGGCGATTCGCCCCTATCCGCAGGAGCTGGAAGAGCGCTTGCGCCTGCCGGACGGGCAACCCGTCCTGCTGCGCCCGATCCGGCCGGAGGACGAGCCGGCCTTGCGCGCGGCCTTCCTCAAGCTGACGGCGGAGGACGTGCGCATGCGGTTTTTCGCCCCGCTGCGCGAGCTGAGCCACGCCTTCGCGGCGCGCCTGACGCAGATCGACTACAACCGCGAAATGGCGCTCATTGCCGTCGACCCGGCGAGCGCCGGCGCCAAGACCGAGATCTGGGGCGTCGCGCGCATCGCCGCCGACCCCGACGATGAGCGCGCCGAGTTCGCCGTCACCGTGCGCTCCGACATGAAGGGCCGCGGCCTCGGAACGCTGCTGATGCGCCGCCTGATCGCCTACTCGGCGGCGCGCGGCGTCGGCGAGCTTTGGGGCGACGTGCTGGCCGACAATCGCCGCATGCTCGAGCTCATGCGCGGCATCGGCTTCGCGATCGAAGCGGTGCCGGGCGAGACCGGCATCCTGCGCGTGCGGATCCGGCCCGGCGACGCGGCGGGCCAGGCATAGCCCGAGGTCGCGAGGCTCTCGTACCCGTTCCTCGACGCCGTCGCCAAGATCACGCTGCCGATCATCTGCCCCGAGTACGGCCGGCGCCCCCGTTTCGCCTCGAGCGCGGTGGTGGTTTCGACCGCGCTCAGTCCCCCGATGGTGACTCTGCTGGTCTATCCGTCGCGGCTCGGCTGAGCCCGGCCTTTCCGGCGTCGCGCTGCGACGCCATGTCGAGGGCGTAGCCGGCCGCCCGCACGGTGCGAATCAGGTCCGGCTCGCCCGGCGCGTTGAGCGCCTTGCGCAGGCGGCGGATATGGACGTCGACGGTGCGCAGCTCGACGTAGACGTCGCGCCCCCAGACCGCGTCCAGTATCTGCTCGCGGCTGAACACGCGGCCCGGGTGGCGCATGAGGTGATGCAGCAGGCGGAACTCGGTCGGGCCGAGGTGGATCTCGCGCTCGCCGCGATAGACCTTGTGCGCCGCGAGATCGACGGCGAGATCGCCGAAGCGCAGGACCTCCTCGCTCAGGCCGGGCTGCGCCCGGCGCAGCAGCGCGCGCATGCGCGCGATGAGCTCGGTGGGCGAGAACGGCTTGGTCATGTAGTCGTCGGCGCCGCAGTCGAGCCCGCGCACCTTGTCGGCCTCCTCGCCGCGTGCGGTCAGCATCAGGACCGGCAGGGCGCGCGTCTCGGGCGCGCGGCGCAGGCGGCGGCAGACCTCGATGCCGGAGAGCAGCGGCAGCATCCAGTCGAGAATGACGAGGTCGGGCTTGTCCTCGCTGATGCGCAGCATGGCCTCCTCGCCGTCGCCGGCCTCGCTCACCGCGTAGCCTTCACGCTCCAGGTTGTAGCGCAGCAGCGTGACCAGCACCGTCTCGTCCTCGACGATCAGAATCTTGGGAGTCATGCTCGCATCCGCCGCAGTGATTTTATGTTTTGTCGCTAGCTTTGCGTCCCGTCGTCCTCGGGCGGCGCGACGACCTGGAAGCTGGTGGTGTCGCCCTTCGGGCGGCCGCCTTCCAGGCGCTTGCCGGTGACCAGGAAGTGGATGTTCTCGGCGATGTTCGTCGCGTGGTCGCCCATGCGCTCGATGTTCTTGGCGATGAACAGAAGGTGCGTGCAGGGCGTGATGTTGCGCACGTCCTCCATCATGTAGGTCAGCAGCTCGCGGAACAGGCCGGTGTACATCTCGTCGACTTCTTCGTCGCGATGCCAGACGTCGATCGCCCGCTCCGCGTCGCGCTCGGCATAGGCGTCGAGCGTGTCCTTGAGGATGTTCTGCACCAGGCGCGCGAGGCGCGGGATGGCGCTGGCCGAGGGCACCGGCGGCGTCTGGTTGAGCGCGATCGAGCGCTTGGCGACGTTGGCCGCGTAGTCGGCGATGCGCTCGATGTCGCTCGAGATCTTGAGCGCCGCGATCACCTCGCGCAGGTCGATGGCCATCGGCTGCCGCAGCGCGATGAGGCGTACCGCGGCGTCGTCGATCTCGTCTTCCAGGGTGTCGATCGCGGCGTCGCCGGCGATCACCTTGCGGGCGAGGTCCTCGTCGCGCTGCGCCAGGGCCTTGACGCCGGCGGCGATCTGCGCCTCGGCCAGGCCGCCCATGCGGGTGACGAGCGCGCGCATGTCGTTGAGGGCCTCGTCGAAGGACTTGACGATATGTTCGGGTGCGCGCGCCATGTTTTCGTCCTTTGCTTCAGCCGAAGCGGCCGGTGACGGAGTCCAGGGTCCGCTGGTCGCGCGGGTTGGTGAAGACGGCCTCGGTCGAGCCCTGTTCGACGAGCTCGCCCAGGTGGAAGAGGGCGGTGCGCTGCGACACGCGGGCGGCCTGCCGCATAGGGCGGGTAACGATGACGATGACGTCGAGCTCGGCGCGGCCGCCCGTCTTGCCGACCCGGCTGCGGAGCCGGACGACATCCAGGCCGCGGCCGCGGGTGTCGATCTTGTCGAGCGCGGTGTCGCCGGTCGCGCGGCGGTTCTCGATCACATCGTTCATGCGGTTGAGGCAGCGCAGAAAGGCCGACGTGCCGCAGTCGGAGCGCCCGATCGGGCCGGCGACCTCGCCGTCGCGGATATCGGCCTCAACCTCCCTTGAGGCATGGTCCGCCCCGTAATAGACGTTGACACAGCGTGCCGTCAATTTTGCCGCAGCTCCCGATGCCGGAGAAGAAGGATCGATCTGCAAAGCTGCCGCCATGTCCGGATCTGTCATGAGCGGCGCTCGAAACGCCGGCGCTGCGGCTCGACACAGATTAATCCTCCAATCCGATGCCTGGCTGCATTTTCTTGAGCCGATGCGTGCACCGGCGACCGCGGGGCGTGCCGGGCGCTCGCAGGACGGACGCTAGTCGCGCTCGGAGACTCGTTTACTACGGTACCGTGACAGTTTGATGACAAAGGGCGGACCGGCGGCCGTTGCCGCCGCGGATCCGAGGCGCTCGGCGCCTGGAACCCGCGATCCCGCCGATCTCGAAGGGTTTAGGCCCGCCCGGCGCGTGGGTCGCGGTCCCCGCGCAGCCCGTGGCGCCCGCACCGCATCGGGCCCGGCCCGGCGTCGCGCCTGCGGGCGTCGATCCGAAAGCGAGGGGGGAACGACGCGGGCCCGCGCTTCCCCGAGAAAGCGGCGCACTTGTCATTTGGCTGTCATGCATCGGTGCTAGGTTCACCGTGAATAGTCGTTCGAGGGGCATCGACGGCTATGGGCCGACCCAGAACAGGCGGTGTCGGTCGTGCTCCTCGACGTTCCGGAAATTCGTCCCGACGCGGCGTCTTCGGCCGGTTCGCGGATGAAAAAGAGCGGACGGCACCTCGCGCGCTGGGCGGTGCCGCAACCTTCGAAACACACTTGGAGAGGACCAATGAAAAAATTCATACAGGCCACCGCAGCGGCCGGTTTCGTCATGGCCGCGATGCTCGCGCCGGCCGCCGCGGCCGACATCTCGGGAGCCGGCGCGACCTTCCCCTACCCGATCTACGCCACCTGGGCGGACGCCTATAAGAAGGAGACCGGCATCGGGATGAACTACCAGTCGATCGGCTCCGGCGGCGGCATCAAGCAGATCAAGGCCAAGACCGTCACCTTCGGCGCGAGCGACGCGCCGCTCTCGGGCGAGGACCTCGAGAAGATCGGCCTGGTCCAGTTTCCGATGGTGATGGGCGGCATCGTGCCGGTCGTCAACCTGAAGGGCGTTAAGCCGGGCGAGCTCGTCCTCGACGGGCCGACCCTCGCCAAGATCTTCCTGGGCGAGATCAAGACGTGGGACGACCCCGCGATCAAGTCGCTGAACCCGGGCGCGGCGCTGCCGTCCCAGGCCATCGCCGTGGTCCACCGGTCGGACGGTTCGGGGACGACCTTCAACTTCACCTACTACCTGGCCGACGTCAGCAAGATGTGGAAGGACGAGGTCGGCAACGGGAAGGCCGTCGAATGGCCGGTCGGCATCGGCGCCAAGGGCAACGAGGGCGTCGCCAACAACGTCGCTCAGACGTCCAACTCGATCGGCTATGTCGAGTATGCCTATGCCAAGCAGAACAAGCTGACCTACACCAAGATGATGAACAAGGCCGGCAAGACCGTCGCGCCGAGTTCCGACACCTTCCAGGCCGCGGCAGCGAATGCCGACTGGTCGTCGAAGCCCGGCTACGGCGTGATCCTGGGCAATCAGCCCGGCGACTCGTCCTGGCCGATGACCGCCGCGACCTGGATTCTGGTCTACAAGCAGCCGCAGGATCCCGCGGCGACGGCCGTCGCGCTCAAGTTCTTCGCCTGGAGCTACGCCAACGGCGGCAAGATGGCGGAATCGCTCGATTACGTCCCGATGCCGGCCAACGTGGTCGAGGATATCGAGAAGACCTGGGCCCGGGAGATCAAGGACTCCAGCGGCAAGCCGATCTACGTCGCGTCCAACTGACGGTCCGATCGGCCGACCAAATGCGGGGAGGGCGCAGAAGGGCACCTTCCCCGCGACCTGTGAAGCGGGCGAAAACCGCCTGCGGTGCGGCAGGCGGTTGATCGCCTGCCTGGCTCTTGCTACATCCCTGGCGGTGTCCAGGAGCCCGATGCCGGCAGCATATGGGCGAGCTCATGGCGGAAATTGCAATGCGGGACGGGACCATCGCGGTTGCCGACGTGCGGGCCCGAAGCAAGGTCCTGAGCCGCCTGCGCCGCAGCGACACGGTGTTCCATGCCGTGACCCGGGCCGCGGCCGTGGCCGTTCTCGTCATCCTCGGCGCCGTGATCCTGTCGCTGATCGACGGCGCCCTGCCCGCGCTGCGCCAGTTCGGCCTGAGCTTTCTCTACACCGAGCGCTGGAATCCGGTTACCGAGAAGTTCGGCGCGATCGCGCCGATCTACGGCACCGTCGTCACCTCGCTGATCGCAATGCTCGTCGCCGTGCCGGTCGGCCTCATGATCGCGCTCTTCCTGACCGAGCTGTGCCCGACCTGGCTGCGCCGTCCGGTCGGCATTGCCATCGAATTGCTCGCCGGCATCCCCAGCATCATCTACGGCATCTGGGGCCTGTTCGTCTTCGCGCCGTTCCTGCAGCATACGCTGCAGCCCTTTCTGATCGAGACCCTCGGCGCCGTTCCCGGGCTCGGCATGCTGTTCGCCGGCCCGCCCTACGGAATCGGCATCCTCACGGCGGGGCTGATCCTCGCGGTCATGGTCCTGCCCTTCGTCACGGCGATCTCGCGCGACGTGTTCGAGACCGTGCCGCCGGTGCTCAAGGAGGCGGCCTACGGCATGGGCTGCACCACATGGGAGGTGTTTCGCCACATCGTGCTGCCCTACACGCGCGGCGGCGTCGTGGGCGGCGCCATGCTGGGCCTGGGCCGCGCCCTCGGCGAGACCATGGCCGTCACCTTCGTGATCGGCAACGCGCATCGCATTTCCGGATCGATCCTCGCCCCCGGCACGACCATCTCGGCGACCATCGCCAACGAATTCAACGAAGCGGTCGGCGACCTCTATACGTCGTCCCTGATCGCCCTCGGCCTGATCCTGTTCCTCATCACCTTTGTCGTGCTGGCCGTGGCGCGCTATCTGCTGCTGCGCCTCGAGCGCGCGAGCGGTTAGGGCCATGACCAGACTCTACAGGGCCAGGCGCCGCCGCAACGGGCTCGCAATGGGGATCTCCCTGGCGGCGACCCTGTTCGGCCTCGGATGGCTCGTGCTCATCCTCGGCGTGCTGCTGTGGAAGGGCTTCGGCGGCCTTTCGGTCGCGGTCTTCACCGAGATGACGCCGCCGCCCGGGGCGACCGGCGGCCTCCTCAACCCGATCGTGGGCAGCCTGATCCTGACCTCCATCGCGGTCGCCCTCGGGACTCCGGTCGGCATCCTCGCCGGCACCTATATGGCCGAATACGGCCGCCATAAGCGGCTGACCAGCGTCATCCGGTTTGTCAACGACATCCTGCTCAGCGCGCCGTCGATCGTCATCGGCCTGTTCGTCTACGAGATCATGGTCTTTCCGATGGGTCATTTCTCGGGCTGGGCCGGCGCCGTCGCGCTGGCGCTGATCGTCGTGCCCGTCGTCCTGCGCACGACCGAGGACATGATTCTCCTGGTGCCGAACCCGATGCGGGAGGCGGCCTTCGCGCTGGGCGTGCCGCGGGTCTACGTCATCCGGCACGTCTGCTATCGCGCCGCGCGTGCCGGCATGCTGACCGGCGTCCTGCTCTCCGTCGCGCGCATCAGCGGCGAGACCGCGCCGCTCCTGTTTACCGCCCTCAACAACCAGTTCTGGAGCACGGACATCAACGCGCCGATGGCCAGCCTGCCGATCGTCATATTCCAGTTCGCATTGAGCCCCTACGAAGGCTGGCAGGCGCTGGCCTGGACCGGCGCCCTCATCATCACCCTGGCGGTGCTCGCGCTCAGTATCGGGGCGCGCGCCCTCACCGCATCGAGAAAAGAACCGTGAACCATTCGGCGCGCGCGACACGGCAGGCCGCCAAACTGTCCGTCGACGTCTCGGGCCTGGAGGAGAAGGTATCGATCCGCCGGCTCGATTTCTTCTACGACCAGAACCAGGCCCTGAAGAGCATCGACCTGCCGCTCTACCGCAACAGGGTGACGGCCCTCATCGGCCCCTCCGGCTGCGGCAAGTCGACCCTGCTGCGGGTGCTGAACCGGATGTACCAGCTCTACCCGAAGCAGCGCGCCACCGGCGAGGTGATCTTCGACGGCGAGAACATTCTGTCATCCGGCCAGGATCTCAATTTGCTGCGCTCGCGCATCGGTATGGTGTTCCAGAAGCCGACGCCCTTCCCGATGTCGATCTACGAGAACATCGCCTTCGGGATCCGGCTCTACGAGCGCATGCCGCGGAGCGAGCTGGACGATCGCGTCGAATCCGCGCTGAAGCGGGCGGCCCTCTGGGACGAGGTCGAGGACAAGCTCTCGACCAACGGCCTCAGCCTGTCGGGCGGCCAGCAGCAGCGCCTGTGCATCGCGCGCACCGTGGCCGTGAACCCGGAAGTGATCCTGCTCGATGAACCCTGCTCGGCGCTCGACCCGATCTCCACCGCGAAGATCGAAGAGCTGATCGAGGAGCTCAAGGCGGACTATACGATCGCCATCGTCACGCACAACATGCAGCAGGCGGCCCGCGTCTCCGACTTCACCGCCTTCATGTATCTCGGCGAGCTCGTCGAGTTCGACGCGACCGACCAGATCTTCATGTCGCCGCGCGATTCCCGGACCCAGGACTACATCACCGGCCGTTTCGGCTGAGCGGAACCCGCCGGCGCCCGCCGGGACCATCGCCCTTTGGCACGTGTCCTTTCCGTGACCGATATCGGGCCGCGCTGGCGCGCTGGCTGCGGCCCGTCCGGCCGGATGTCGGGCGCGAAGCGCGCGCAGGCCCCGTCAGCCCGGCGTTTCCGCGGATTTCCGCGGCTCTTCCGCGTCGCCCGCCGGGCCGGCCGCGCTCACCGCGTCGGCCGCCGCGGCCGGCAGATAGACCGTGAAGCTCGAGCCCTTGCCCGGCGTGCTGTCGATGTCGAGCACGCCGCGGTGGCGATTGAGCACGTGCTTGACGATCGCCAGCCCGAGCCCGGTGCCGCCGAGCCGGCGCGAGCGCGCGGTATCGACCCGGTAGAAGCGCTCGGTCAGGCGCGCGAGATGCTCGCGCGCGATCCCCTCGCCCCGATCGATCACCGAGACCTTGACCCCCGGGCGCCCCAGGCGGCGCGCCCCGGCGCTGCCGGCGTCGGCCGGGCGCACGACGATGCGCACCGGCGTTCCGGGCGTGCCGTATTTCAGCGCGTTGTCGATCAGGTTCTGGAACACCTGGGTCAGTTCGTCCCGCTCGCCGGCGATCGGCGGGACCGGCTCGATGTCGCGCTCGATGGTCATCTGGCGCGCCGCGAGCTGCGGCTCGAGCGGGCTGATCACGGACTGCAGGACGTCGGGGATCTGCACCCGCCCGCGCGGCGGCATGTGCTCCGACAGCTCGATGCGCGACAGCGACAGGAGGTCCTCGATCAGGCGCGCCATGCGCCTGGCCTGCTCGTCCATGACCGCGAGGAAGCGCGCGCGGGCCTCGGAGTCCTCGCGCGCCGGGCCGCGCAGGGTCTCGATGAAGCCGAGCAGGCTGGCCAGCGGCGTGCGCAGCTCGTGGCTGGCGTTGGCGACGAAGTCGGCGCGCATCTGCTCGGCGCGCTTCATGGCGGTCAGGTCGTGCAGCGCGACGAGGGCCGCGGTGCCGTCCGGCGCCGGCGCCTCCAGCCGCACCACGCGGGCGGTGAAGTAGCGCTCGACCGGCCCGGTCAGGCTGAACTCGACCAGCCGGTCGGCGGCGCCCGAGAGGATCTCGTCGAGCGCCTCGAGAAGCTCGGGATTGCGCAGCACGGAGGCGAAGTCGCGCGCCTCCAGGCCCGGCCCGAACAGCTCGCCGGCGGCCGGGTTGGCGCGCACGACCCGGCCCTGCGCGGAGAGCATGAACAGCGGGTCGGGCAGCGCGCTGAGCACGGCGTCCGCGCCGGCCGTGGCCGCCGTCAGCTCGCGCCGGCGCTGGCGTTCGACGCGCAGCGCCTCGGCCAGGCTTTCGCCGAGGCCGGGACAGAACAGGGGGTCTTCCAGTTTCTCGATGCGGCCCTCGCCTCGGCCGATCTCGGCGATGGCGCGGCGCAGCGCCGAAAGCCCGCGCAGGTGGCGGCGCAGCAGCAGCGCCATGACCGCGGCGACCGCCAGGGCGGCGGCCAGCGCCAGCGGCCAGCCGAGCGAGCCCGCCAGGCCGAGCGCCGCCAGGACCAGGACGGCCGGCCCGGCGAGAATGCCGAGGACGGGCAGGCTGCGGCGGGGTGGGGCCGGATCGGTCATCGTGCGGCGGTCTGTTTCTCGGTGGTCCGACGGCGCGGCGGCGGGCGAGGCCCTAGGCAATCGGGCGGAACATGATAACATCGTCCGCATGACGACTTCACGCCTCGCGCGCATCGCCGCCGCCGCCGTCCTCGCCGTCGCCCTCTCGCTCGCGGCGTCGCGTGCCGGTCCGGCCCGGGCCCAGGCACCCGACGCGGCCGGCGGCCCGGACATCCAGGCGCTCATCGACACGCTGAAGAAGCAGCTCGACCGCGGCGAGCGCGATCGCCTGATCGATCCCTGGTTCCTGCGCGACCTGCGCCAGACGCTGTCGAGCTACGAGTATCCCTGGCGCAAGCGAATCTTCGAGGACGACTTCTCGGGTCGCGGCCCGCAGCCGGACCCGCCGTGGAAGGTCACCGCCGGCGAATTCCTGATCGACTGGCGCCACGGCCTGCGCACCGTGGTCGAGAACCGTCCGCCGGCCCAGCAACAGCAAAAGGAGCAGAAGGGCGACGACTCGGTCAAGCAGCTGTTCGGCCAGATCCTAACGCAGGCGCTGAAGGACAAGTCCGGCGAGTCCGGGAACGGCGGAACGGAAGCGGGCGGAACGCAGGGTCCGAGCTATTCGGCCGCCATCGCGCCGGTGCCGATCAGCAACGCCTTCGCCCTGCGCCTCGAGATGACCTCGCGCAAGGTCGAGACGACCACGCCGCGCTTCGAGTTCGGCCTCTATCAGGGCGCCAACGCCTCGGCCGGCTACCGCCTCGCCTACGTGCCCGGCGCCGCCGGCGGCACGCCTTCGCTCGAGCTGGTGCGCCTGTCGTCGCGCGGCACGGTCTCGACGCTGGAGATCTATAACAAGCCGGTCAATCTCGAGGACGGCCAGGCGCACGTCTTCGAATGGACGCGCGACACCTCCGGCCGCATGGAGGTGAAGCTCGACGGCAGCGTCGTCATGGAGGTCGTCGACCGCAGCTTCCGCGATCCCTTCGGCGGCATCGCCGTGCTCAATTCGGGCGGCGACTACGCGCTGCGCAAGATCACCGTCGACGGCGTCTAGGGTCGGGACTCATTGAGCGAGCCAGAAGATGACCGTCGCAGCGATGCGGATTGCGCCGAAGAAGGCGTGGGCGCAGCGGTCGTAGCGCATTGAGATGCGCCGCCAGTCCTTGAGCTTGGCGACCATGTTCTCAACCTTGTGGCGCTGCCGATACAAGGATTTGGAGTATGTTGCGGGCAACCGGCGCTTGGCTCGCGGTGGGATGCAGGGCGTGATGCCGCGCTCGGCGAGAGCATCCCGGAAGGCATCACTGTCATAGCCCTTGTCAGCAATGGGCGTCTCGGTGTCTGGCAACAGGGGTCAGATCAGAGCCGCGCCCTTATGGTCGCCCATTTGTCCCACGGTGAGAAGAAAGATGACTGGCCGGCCAGCGCCATCGCAAACCGCGTGCAGCTTTGAATTCAGCCCGCCTTTAGTGCGGCCGCTACGGCGGGGTGAATCCCCCTTTTATGCAGACTGGCGGCCGTCCGATGCGCCTTGAGATGCGTCCTGTCGATCATCAACCGGTCGGGCGGTCCGCCCTCGGCCGCCAGGTTGGCGAAGATACGGTCAAAGAGGCCCATGCGGGACCAGCGGACGAACCGGTTGTAGAGCGTCTTGTGGGGGCCATACACCGCTGGCGCATCTTGCCATCGCAGACCATTCCGGATGACATGGATTATCACGCTATCCACACGCCGGTCGTCAACGCGTGGAACGCCACGCGACCGCGGGAAAAAAGGGCTCAATGCGCTTGAGCTGAGCCTTGGTGGGCCAGAATTGATCGGACATCGGCAGTCCTCCTGCCGCGCTTGAATCACAACGCGACGCCAGATGGAATCCGGATCGCCACAAGGTCGGCTGGGCGGACTAAGCGCACCGTCGCTCAATGTCGGCTTTGCGGCAGGGCTTGAAAAGAAGTTTGTGCAGTCGATAACGGCGAATTAATCCACAAGCCCCAACTGCCGTGCGATGGTAGCGCTGTCGTAGTAGTCGCGTCCCTCGACCACCATTCCGTCCTTCACTCGCATCACCGAGCAATAGCGGACCTCGGCTCGTTTGCCGGTCGGCGCGAAATCCCCGAGGCTTGAGCGGAGGGTTCCGGTATGGGTACCCGTATTACGAAACTCGACCGTGGCCCATTCGCCGCATTGGCTGACAATGACATTCTCGACCTTGCAAAGCCCGTCCGGAAAAGCCTCGCGCCAGCGGTGGTAGTCGGCCTTGTAGGCCTCCTTTCCCGGAAGCTTCTCGCCGCGCGCGACATCCTCGAAATCGCAATCCTCTGCAATAACCGCTGCGCCTCGGTCCGGGTCGCGCATGTCCCACGACTCGTGGAACTGACGGACGGCCTTTTCGGTCGGATGCATTACCTGGATACCTTTCTAAGTGGCGCGAGGGGTGGGCCAGCGCGAGCTTTTGATCGATCAATGGCCCACAAAGCTCGCCGAGGCAAACTCCTTGGGCAAACCCTTGGAGAGTTCGGCAGAGCTTTTCTGTTCTTACCCAAAGGAAGCCGGCCTTCGCCGCACAGCAACAAGCTGCCACAAAGGGCTCTGAACCGTCATTCGAGTCTTTCGCTCAGTTTATGGGTCCTGACCCTAGACACCCAAATCTTTACCGCTGTTCGGCGACCGCGTCGTGCGCCGCGATGGCGGCCGCTGTCACCAGGTCGTTGACCGAGGCGCCCAGCGGGACGATCTGCGCCGGCTTCGACAGGCCGATCATGATCGGGCCGATCAGGGTTCCGATCGACAGCTGCTGCAGCAGCTTGGCCGTGATGTTCGCGCTGTGCAGCGCCGGCATGACGAGCACGTTGGCCGGCCCCTGCAGGCGGCAGAAGGGATAGAGCCGCCGCATCAGGTCGTAGTCGAGCGCGACGTTGGCCTGCATCTCGCCGTCGTACTCGAAATCGACCTGCAGGGAATCGAGCACCTTGACCGCGTCGCGCACGCGCTTGGCCTTCTCGCGCAGCGGGTTGCCGAAGTTGGAGAAGCTGAGCAGCGCGACGCGCGGTACATGGCCGAGCCGCCGCGCCTGCGCCGCGCTCTGCACCGCGATGTCGGCCAGTTCCTCCGGCGTCGGCAGCTCGTGCACCGAGGTGTCCGAGACGAAGATGGAGCGCCCGCCGGTCACGTAGATCGACATGCCGAAGACCCGGTGGCCGGGGCGCGGGTCGATCGCCCGGCGGATGTCGTCGAAGGCGACGCCGAAGCTGCGGGTCAGGCCGGTGACCATCGCGTCGGCATCGCCCAGCGCCACCATGCAGGCGGCGAAGACGTTGCGGTTCTGGTTCACCATGCGCTGGCAGTCGCGCAGGATCTTGCCCTGCCGCTGCAGCCGCCCGTAGAGGTAGTCCGTGTAGGGCCCGCGCCGGTCGGACAGGCGGGCGTTGTGGATCTCCAGGAAGTCGCCCTTGAGGCCCAGCTCGCCCATGGTCTCGTGGATGCGCTCCTCGCGCCCGACTAGGACCGGCACGCCGTAGCCCGCGGCGTGGAAGGCGAAGGCGGCGCGGATCGTCGCCTCCTCCTCGCCCTCGGCGAAGACCACCCGCTTCGGCTCCTCGCGCACCCGCGTGAAGATGCGATCCAGGCTGCCGGCCGTGGGGTCGAGGCGCGCGGCCAGCACGTGCTCGTAGGCGTGGAGGTCCTCGATCGGCCGGCGCGCCACGCCCGAGTGCATGGCGGCCTCGGCGACCGCCTTGGGGACGGCCACGATGAGGCGCGGGTCGAACGGCGCCGGGATGATGTACTCCGGGCCGAAGCGCAGCCGCCGCCCGGCGTAGGCGCGGTCGACCTCGTCGGGCACCTCCTCGCGGGCCAGCGCAGCCAGCGCCTCGGCGGCGGCGATCTTCATGACCATGTTGATCTCGGAGGCGCGCACGTCGAGCGCGCCGCGGAAGATGTAGGGGAACCCGAGGACGTTGTTCACCTGATTGGGATAGTCGGAGCGCCCGGTGGCGACGATCGCGTCGAGCCGGACCTGGGCGATCTCCTCCGGGGTGATCTCCGGGTCGGGATTGGCCATGGCGAAGATGATCGGCTTGTCGGCCATGGCGGCGACCATCTCCTTGGTCATCGCCCCCTTGGCGGACAGGCCGAGGAAGACGTCGGCGTCGACCAGCGCCTCGTGCAGGCTGCGCGCCTTGGTGTCGACGGCATGCGCCGACTTCCACTGGTTCATGCCCTCGCCGCGGCCGCGATAGATGACGCCGCGGGTGTCGCAGAGAACGACGTCGGAGTCCCTGGCGCCCATCGCCTTGACGAGCTCGGCGCAGGCGATGCCGGCCGCTCCGGCGCCGTTGATCACGATGCGCGAGCCCTTGAGCTCGCGCCCGGTCAGATAGAGCGCGTTGATGATGCCGGCCGCGGTGATGATCGCGGTGCCGTGCTGGTCGTCGTGGAACACCGGAATGTCGAGCAGCTCGCGCAGGCGCTGCTCGATCACGAAGCACTCCGGCGCCTTGATGTCCTCGAGGTTGATGCCGCCGAAGGCCGGCCAGAGATAGCGCACGCAGTTGACGAACTCGTCGACGTCGCGCGTGTCGACCTCGAGGTCGATGCCGTCGATGTCGGCGAAGCGCTTGAACAGGACCGCCTTGCCCTCCATCACCGGCTTGGCGCCGAGCGCTCCCAGGTCGCCCAAGCCGAGCACCGCGGTGCCGTTCGAGATCACGGCCACGACGTTGCCCTTGGCGGTGTAGTCGTAGGCGAGGTCCGGGTCCTCGTGGATCTTGAGGCAGGGCGCGGCGACGCCGGGCGAATAGGCCAGCGTCAGGTCGCGCTGCGTCGTCAGCGGCTTGGTGGCGCGGATCTCCATCTTGCCGGGCCGCGCCCGGGCATGCATCTCCAGCGCCTCTTGCGCCAGGGCGCGCGATTTTTCGTCGGTCATGGCCCGGTGTCCTCCCGTGGGCGGCGGGCGCAACCGCATTCTTCTGGCGAGTGGGTTCGCGGTTTTACGGTTTTCGCGCGCCTGAGAAGCGATGTTAGAGAGCCGCGGGCCGCGCTGTCAAAGCGGCAGGGTCTCGGCGGCGGGCCGGGCCGGCGCGGCTAAACCCCTTCGTAGGCACACGATTTATTCCGGCCGCGCGGTCCGCCGGGGCCTACTGCGCCTCCGGCGCCTCGTGCGGCGGGCGCCGGTGCAGGTGGACGTCGGCGGCCTCGTGCCGGCGCAGGATCTCCACGGCGCGGGATTGCTGCGCGGGCGCGGGCGCGTGGACCCAGAGCAGCACCGCCCCGGCCTCGAGCGCCCGGGCGAAGGATTCGGTGTGCGGCGTGGCGCGCACGGTCTCCAGCACCTCGCTCAGGGCCGCGCCGGTCAGGCCGGCGGCGACCGTCGCCGAGATCGCCGCGCCGACCGGGCCGGTGGCGATCGCGATCAGCCCCGCCGCGGTGATCGGGCCGACGTACTTGATCTCGCCGACCAGGCTGGCCAGCGCGTCCTGCCAGGCCTCGCCCGGCGAGCCGGCGGCGCCGAGCGATTCGTGGGTGTCGAGCACCGAGAGGTCGCTCGGCTCGAAGCCCGCAGCCAGCAGCTCCTTCACCGCCGCCGCGAAGGGCTTCTTGCCCTCGAAGCGCCCCACCACCTCGACGACCTCGGCGCTGCCTTCGGCCGCGCCGGTCTCCGCGCCCTTTTCTGGTCCGTCCCGCACCCTGGCCGTTCTCCCCTGAAGCGTTGTCGATGGCCGGCCGTGCCGGCCGGCCGCGCATTGTGCCGTCCCGCCGCCGTCTTGCCTAGGGCGTGCGGCATCGTGCTAACGTGACCGGCTTCCGCCGCCGCTTCAACCGCCCGTGCAGACCCGAAAGGCGCGATTCGCCCTTGGCCGAGACACCCCAGGAGGACCGCATCCGCGCCGCCGCGCGCGCCTCGGGTCCGGATCGCCGTGCCGCTGCCCCGGAGGCCACCCCGGACAGGTCCCCGGGCAAGCGCCCGGACGAGACCGCGGGCAAGCGCCCGGACGAGACCGCGGGCCGGCCTCCGGACAAGACGTCGTCCGCCGCACCGGCCGCGCCCGCCGCCGGGGCGACGCCGATGATGGCGCAGTACCTGGAGATCAAGCGGGCCCATCCCGACTGTCTGCTGTTCTATCGCATGGGCGATTTCTACGAGATGTTCTTCGACGACGCCCGGCAGGCGGCCGCCGCGCTCGACATCACGCTGACCCGGCGCGGCCAGCACGGCGGCGCCGAGGTGCCGATGTGCGGCGTGCCGGTGCATGCGGCCGAGGGCTATCTCTCGCGCCTGATCCGCCAGGGCTTCAAGGTGGCGATCTGCGAACAGACCGAGGCCCCGGCCGCGGCCCGCAAGCGCGGCGCCAAGGCGCTGGTCCGCCGCGAGGTCGCGCGCATGGTCACGCCGGGCACGATCACCGAGGACGAGCTGCTCGACGCGCGCGCCAACAACTACCTGGCCGCGCTGGCCGAGGCGGGCGGCAGCCTGGCGCTCGCCTGGCTCGACATTTCGACCGGCGATTTTCTGGCCCAGCCGCTCGCGCCCGAGGGCGCCGCCGCGGGCGACGAGCGGGCGAGCGCCGCCCTGCTGGCCGCCGTCCTGTCGCGCCTGGCCCCGGGCGAGCTGCTGCTGCCCGAGCGCCTGCTGCAGCGCCCGGAGCTGTTCGAGGTGCTCGGCGAGTGGCGCGCGGCGCTCTCGCCGCTGCCGGGGCCGCGCTTCGACAGCGAGAACGCCCGGCGGCGGCTGGAGTCGCTCTACCGGGTGCAGGCGCTCGACGCCTTCGGCGAGTTCTCGCGGGCCGAGCTCGCGGCCGCCGGCGCCCTGGTCGACTACGTCGAACTCACCCAGAAGGGCCGACTGCCGCGGCTCGCCCCGCCGCGCCGCCAGCCGCTCGGCGCGGTCATGGAGATCGATGCCGCCACGCGGCGCAACCTCGAGCTCACCGAGGCGCTATCGGGCGGCCGCGCCGGCAGCCTGCTGGCGACCGTCGACCGCAGCGTGACCGGCGCCGGCGCGCGGCTGCTGGCGGCGCGCCTCGCGGCGCCGCTGACCGACCCGGCGGCAATCGCGCGGCGCCAGGACATGGTGGCCTGGTTCATCGAGCAGGCGGCGCTGCGCGCCGATTTGCGCGCGGCGCTCAAGCGCTGCCCCGACGTCGAGCGCGCGCTGTCGCGCCTCACCGTGGGCCGCGGCGGGCCGCGCGACCTGGCGGCGGTGCGCGACGCGCTGGCCCAGGCGGTCGCCCTGCAGGCGCTGCTCGCCGGCGGCGGCGGGCTGACCGCGCCGCCCGAGGGCGTGGCCGCCGCGACCCGCGGGCTCGGCCGGCACGATGCCCTGATCGACCGCCTGACCCGGGCGCTCGCCGCGGAGCTGCCGCTCAACGCCCGGGACGGCGGCTTCATCGCCGCCGGCTACGCCCCGGCGCTCGACGAGCTGCGCACCCTGCGCGACGAAAGCCGCCGCCTTATTGCCGGCCTGCAGAGCCGCTACGCGCAGGAGACCGGCGTGGCGTCGCTCAAGATCCGCCACAACAACGTGCTCGGCTACTACATCGAGGTCACGCCGACCCATGCGGCGAAGGTCCCGAGCGGCGCCGAGGACCCCTACATTCACCGCCAGACCCTGGCCAGCGCCGTGCGCTACACCACGGTCGAGCTCGGCGAGCTCGAGCGCAAGATCGCCAGCGCCGCCGACAAGGCGCTCGCCATGGAGCAGCAGCTGTTCGACGACCTGGTCGGCGAGGTCGTCGGGCGGGCCGAGCCGATCGCCGTCTGCGCCCGGGCGCTGGCCGAGCTCGACGTCGCGGCGGCGCTCGCCGAGCGCGCGGTCGAGGACGACTGGTGCCGGCCGCGGGTCGCCGAATCGACCGCGTTCCGCGTCGATGCCGGGCGCCATCCCGTGGTCGAGGCCGCGCTCGCCGCGCGCCAGGAGGGCGACTTCGTGGCCAACGACTGCGACCTCGGCGAGGCGCAGCGCCTGTGGTTGGTGACCGGCCCGAACATGGCGGGCAAGAGCACCTTCCTGCGCCAGAACGCGCTCATTGCCGTGCTCGCGCAGATCGGCGCCTACGTGCCGGCGCGCGCCGCCGAGATCGGCGTCGTCGACCGCCTGTTCAGCCGCGTCGGCGCGGCCGACGACCTGGCGCGCGGGCGCTCCACCTTCATGGTCGAGATGGTCGAGGCCGCGGTCATCCTCAACCAGGCCGGCCCGCGCGCGCTGGTCATCCTGGACGAGATCGGCCGCGGCACGGCGACCTTCGACGGCCTGTCGATCGCCTGGGCCTGCGTCGAGCACCTGCACGACGTGAACCGCTGCCGCGCGCTCTTCGCCACCCACTTTCACGAGCTGACCACGCTGGCCGGGCGCCTGCCGGCGCTGTCCTGCCACGCCATGCGGGTCAAGGACTGGCAGGGCGAGGTCGTCTTCCTGCACGAGGTGCGCCCGGGCACGGCCGACGGCTCCTACGGCGTTCACGTCGCCCGCCTGGCCGGGCTGCCCGAGGCGGCGCTGGCGCGCGCCGAGGAGGTGCTGGCCGCGCTGGAGCGCAGCGAGCAGGCCGGCGCACTGGCCCGCCTGGCCGACGACCTGCCGCTGTTCTCCGCCGCGCGCCGCCCGGCCCCGGCCACCGCGGCGCCGGCGCCCAGCGCCGTCGAGGCGCGGCTTGCCGCGGTCAATCCCGACGAGCTGACGCCCAAGGCGGCGCTCGAGCTGCTGTACGAGCTGCGCGCGCTGCTACGCGATTCCCCGGACGACGGGACCGGCTAGGCCGCCCGCCTCAGGGGACCCGCGCCGCGCCGAGCGGCAGCTCGAGGACGCGCCGCTCGCCGGTCACCTCGGTCACCGAGACGGCGATGCGCCAGCCGGCGAAGCCCTCCGCCGGGGCGTCGGCGCCGAGCGGCACTTGCGCGGTCACCCGCCGCCGCGAGTCGCCCGCGCCGGCGCCGTCGCCGAACAGGCTGAGGCTGAGGCCGATCACCGGGTTGATGCCGCTGGCCGAGCCGCCGGTCACGCCGATCCCGATGGTCGGGTTGCCGCCGCGCGCGGCGCCGCTTTCGCGCCGCCCCGCGATCAGCGTTGCGGCCGGGTGGCGGCCGCCCTGCGGATCGATCAGCGCGACCGCGTCGATCTGCCGGCCCGGGGGCACGTCGTCGAGCACGACCGCGACGGTGCCCGGCGCCTGGCCCGCGGCGGGCGCGGGCGGCGCGGTCGCCCGCATCACCCCGGCTGGCGGCGATGCCGGGGGCGGCGGCGCGGCGCTGCAGGCGGCGACGAGAAGGCAGCCGGCCGCCAGAGAAGCCCCGAGAAACCGCGGCGCGCGGCGCCGGCGCACGGCCGCGCCACGGTTTTGCAAGCGCTGCGTCATGCCAGAAATACCTTGCCTGCCGGTCCGCCCGCGTCAATCTCAAGGACCATGGACAGCGGTGCCATCGCAAGCCCGGTCGAGGGCGAGATCGAGAATCGCCGGGCCATCGTCAGCCGCCGCACGCTGCAGGCGGAGATCGAGGCGGTCGCCTGGGCCGACGTGCCGCCCGCCGAGCGGCGCGCGGGCGTCCTCGAGGTGCTGCGCCGGACGCTCGAGGCGGGCCGCGCCGAGATCCGCCGACGCTTCGACGCCGGCGCGTCGGGCAGTACGGTGGTGCGCGCCCACTGCTACCTGGCCGACCAGGTGATCCGGGCGATCTACGATCACGCCACGCTGCATCTCTATCCCCTGGCCAATCCCTCGACCGGCGAGCGGCTGTCGCTGGTCGCGCTCGGCGGCTACGGCCGCGGCGAGCTGGCGCCGCAGTCGGACATCGATCTGCTGTTCCTGCTGCCCTACAAGATAACGCCGCGCAGCGAACAGGTGATCGAGGAGATTCTCTATTTCCTCTGGGACCTCGGACTCAAGGTCGGCCACGCGACGCGCTCGGTCGACGACTGCATCCGCCTCGCCAAGAGCGACCTCGTGATCTGCACCAGCCTGCTCGAGGCGCGCTGGCTGTGGGGCGACCAGGAGCTCAGCCAGACCCTGCGCCGGCGCTTTCAGCGCGAGGTGGTGCGCGGGCGCCGCGCCGCGCGCTTCGTCGAGGCCAAGCTGACCGAGCGCGCCGAGCGCCACAAGCGCGCCGGCGCCTCGCGCTATGCGCTGGAGCCGAACATCAAGGAGGGCAAGGGCGGGCTGCGCGACCTGCAGACGCTCTACTGGATCGCGAAGTACCTCTACCAGGTCGACGACATCGCCAGCCTGGTCGAGCGCGGCGTGTTCACGCGCCAGGAGGTGCGCCGCTTCGAGAAGGCGCAAAACTACCTGTGGACGTTGCGCTGCCACCTACATTACCTGACCGGCCGCGCCGAGGACCGCCTGACTTTCGACCTGCAGACCGAGATCGCGCCGCGCATGGGCTACACCGCGCACGCCGGCACCGTCGCGGTCGAGCGCTTCATGAAGCACTACTTCCTGGTCGCCAAGGACGTCGGCGACCTGACGCGGATCTTCTGCGCCACGCTGGAGGCGGAGCACAACCGCCGCTCCCGCTTCCGCCTGCCGCTGCTGAGCAAGCGGCGCAGCATCGAGGGCTTTCGCCTGGAAGGCGACCGCCTCTGCGTCAAGGGGCCCGAGGCGCTGGCCGAGAAGCCGGTGCAGATGCTGCGTATCTTCCACGTCGCGCAAAGACACGACCTGGACATCCACCCCGAGACCCTGCAGTGGATCACGCGCAGCCTGAAGCACGTCGACAAGGAACTGCGCGAGGAGCCCGAGGCGAACAAGGTCTTCCTCGACATCCTGACCAGCGAGCACGATCCCGAAACCGCCCTGCGGCGCATGAACGAGGCGGGCGTCCTGGGGCGCTTCCTGCCCGACTTCGGCCGCGTCGTCGCGCAGATGCAGTACAACATGTACCACCACTTCACGGTGGACGAGCACACCATCTTCGCCATCGGCATTCTGCACCGCATCGAGCAGGGCGCGCTCAAGGAGGAGGCGCCGATCGCCAGCGAGGTGGTGCACAAGATTCTGTCGCGCCGCGCGCTCTATCTCGCCGTCTTTCTGCACGACATCGCCAAGGGCCGCGCCGGCGACCATTCGGAGATCGGCGCCAGGATCGCCCACAAGCTCGGCCCGCGCCTCGGTCTCAGCGAGGAGGAGACCGAGACCACGGCCTGGCTGGTGCTGCATCACCTGGCGATGTCGGCCACCGCCTTCAAACGCGACCTGGCCGACCCCAAGACGATCGAAGACTTCGCGGCGCTGATCCAGTCGCCGGAGCGCCTGCGTCTCCTGCTGGTCCTCACCGTGGCCGACATCCGCGCCGTGGGCCCCAACGTGTGGAGCGCCTGGAAGGCGGCCCTGCTGCGCGACCTCTACTGGCGCACCGAGGAGATGCTGTCCGGCGGCGTCGCCGAGGAGAGCCGCCAGACGCGCATCGCCGACGCCCAGGCGCGTCTGCGCGACGCGCTGACCGGTTGGTCGGAGAGCGAGATCAAGGCGCACCTCAAGCGCGGCTATGCGCCCTACTGGCTGTCGGTCGACGAGGACACGCTGGTGCGCCACGCCGAGCTGGTGCGCGCGGCCGTGCGCGACAAGGCGCCGCTCACCGTCGATACGCGGGTCGACCGCTACCGCGAGGTCACCGAGGTGACGGTCTACACCGCCGACCACCCGGGGCTGTTCAGCCGCATCGCCGGCGCCCTCGCCGTGGCCGGCGCGAGCATCGACGCGGCGCGCATCTTCACCCTGGCCAACGGCATGGCGCTCGACACCTTCTACGTGCGCGACCCGCAGGGCGGGCCCTTCGACCGTCCGGAGCGCCTCAAGCGGCTCTCGGCGGCGATCGAGGGCACGCTGGCCGGCCAGGTCAAGCCCGACCAGGAGCTGGCCAAGCGCAAGCCGAAGCTGCCCAGCCGCCTGCGCGTGTTCAAGGTGCCGCCGCGGGTGCTGATCGACAACAAGGCGAGCGCCCGCGCTACGGTGATCGAGGTCAACGGCCGCGACCGGCCGGGCCTGCTCTACGAGCTGACCTTGGCCCTGACCCGGCTGCAGCTCATGATCCACGGCGCGCGCATCGCCACCTACGGCGAGCGCGCCATCGACGTCTTCTACGTGCAGGACGCTCTGGGCGACAAGATCGAGCGCCCGGCCAAGCTCAAGCGGATCCGCGAGCGCCTGCTCGCCACCCTGGGGGAAGCCGAATGCAAGCCGGCCAAGCCGGCCAAGGGCCCCGCCAAGGCGAAGAAGCCGCCCAAGGCGGCCGCGAAGGCCAAACCGGCGCCCGGCGCTAAACCGGCGAAGGCGGCGGCGGCCAAGGAGGGCGCCAGCGGCAAGGCCAAGGCGAAAGCGCGGGCGCCCGCGCCGCCCGGCACCGCGGGCGGGGAGAAGCTCACCCGCGCCCGCAAGGCGGCCGCCGCCGCCCGGCAGGCGGCGCGCCGGCGCCCGAAACCCGCCGGCGGCGGACCGGGCTCGGCGCGCTGAGCCGGCCCTCGGCCCCCCGCTTTCCGAATCGCGCGCAATCCTCTAACTAATCTCGGCGAGGCGCGGCGGCGGCTCGGGCCTCGCCCGCGGCAGGCTCGGGGCGCGGCCCTCGGGCCGAGCCCGTCGACCCATCAGGGCCTTCGCCGATGCCCCGGCTCACCGGCGCGTTGGCACGAGGCGAATTCGACCGGCGCGGACGGGCCGTGCTCCGCGCCCAAACGGGGATCGCTCCGGCCAGGCCATGGCGCTCGTCCGCTCGCTCGCAACCGTCGGCGGCTACACCGGCATCAGCCGCATTCTCGGCTTCGTGCGCGACATCCTGATCGCGGCGGTGGTCGGCACCGGCGCCGAGGCGGACGCCTTCTTCGTCGCCTTCCGCCTGCCCAACCTGTTCCGCCGGCTGTTCGCCGAGGGGGCCTTCAACGCCGCCTTTGTGCCGCTCTTCGCGCGGCACCTCGAGGAAGGCGGCCAGGCCGCCGCCAAGCTGTTCGCCGAGCAGACGCTGTCGGTTCTGCTCTCGACCCTGCTGCTGATCTCGGCCGTCGCTATCGCCGGCATGCCGTGGCTTATGTACCTGCTGGCGCCCGGCTTCACCGCGGTGCCGGAGAAGTACGACCTGGCGGTGCAGTTCAGCCGCATCACCTTTCCCTATCTGCTCTTCATGTCGCTGGTCGCACTGCTCAGCGGCGTGCTCAACTCGCTCTACCGCTTCGCCGCCGCGGCGGCGGCGCCCATCCTGCTCAATATCTTCTTCATCGTCGCCCTGGTCGCGATCGTGCCGCGCATCGGCAGCCCCGGGTACGTCCTGTCCTGGACCGTGGCCTGCGCGGGGCTGGGCCAGTTCTTCATGCTGCTCTACGCCTGCCGCCGCGCCGGCATGACCTTTGCGCTGCCGCGCCCGCGCCTGACGCCGGGGGTGCGCCGCCTGCTCAAGCTGATCGTGCCGGGGCTGCTGTCGGCGGGCGCCATGCAGATCAACCTCATGGTCGGGACCATCATCGCCTCGCTGCAGGCCGGCGCGGTCTCCTACCTGTACTACGCCGACCGGGTCTATCAGCTGCCGCTCGGGCTGATCGGCATCGCCTTCGGCGTCGTCCTGCTGCCCGATCTGGCGCGCAAGCTGCGCAGCGGCAACGAGGCGGCGGCGCTGGAGCGGCTCAACCGCGGGCTGGAGCTGTCCATGCTGCTGACCCTGCCGGCGGCCATGGCGCTTCTGGTCATTCCCTGGCCGATCGTCGAGGTGCTGTTCGAGCGCGGCGCCTTCGACCGCGTCAGCACCGATGCGACGGCCGCGGCGCTGGCCGCCTTCGCGCTCGGCCTGCCGGCCTTCGTGCTGGTCAAGGTGCTGCAGCCCGCGTTCTTCGCGCGCGAAGACACCGTCACCCCGTTGCGCATGGCGCTCGTCACCGTGGCCACCAACATCGTGCTGGCGCTTGCGCTGTTCTGGCCGCTCGGCTACGTCGGCCTGGCCCTGGCCACCTCGGCCGCCTCCTGGGTCAACACCGTCTTGCTGCTCCTCGGCCTGCGGCGCCTGGGCTTCCTGAAATTCGACGCCACCCTGAAGCGCCGCCTGCCGCGCATCGCCGCGGCCAGCCTGGCGATGGCGCTCGCCCTCTGGGCGGGGGCGCGGGCGGTGCAAGCCTGGTTCGACGCCGGCATGGCGCAGGGCATCGCGGCGCTCGCCCTGCTGGTGGCCGGCGGCCTGGTGCTCTACGGCCTGCTCGCCCTGGCGCTCGATGCGGTCGACCGCAAGGAGCTCAAGCGGCTCGTCCGGCGCCGGCCCGGCGCCGCGTCGGGGCCGCCGCAGCCTTGACCGGAGCGGACGCTTGCGGGCATATCCCGGCCGGACCTCGCGGACGAACGGTGGCGCCGGGGCCGCCGCGAGCGCGGGTCCGCGCGGCGATTTCAGGGATGAGGCGATGAAGCGCATCTTTTCGGGCGTACAGCCCACGGGCAACCTGCACCTCGGCAACTATCTGGGGGCGATCCGCAACTTCGTCGACCTGCAGGACGACTACGACTGCATCTACTGCGTGGTCGATCTGCACGCCATCACGCTGTGGCAGGAGCCGGCGGAGCTGCGCGCCCACACCCGCGAGGTCACGGCGGCCTACCTGGCGGCCGGAATCGATCCGCAGCGCTGCATCATCTTCAACCAGAGCCAGGTCCCCGCGCACGCCGAGCTGGCCTGGATCTGCAACTGCGTGGCCCGCCTCGGCTGGCTCAACCGCATGACGCAGTTCAAGGAGAAGGCGGGCAAGCACCGCGAGAACGCGAGCGCCGGGCTGTACGTCTATCCCAACCTCATGGCCGCCGACATCCTGGCCTACAAGGCGACCCACGTGCCGGTCGGCGAGGACCAGAAGCAGCACCTGGAGCTGACCCGCGACATCGCCCAGAAGTTCAACAACGATTTCGGCGTCGAACTGTTTCCGATTCCCGAGCCGCTGATCTTCGGCCCCGCGACGCGGGTCATGTCGCTGCGCGACGGCAGCAAGAAGATGAGCAAATCGGAGCCCTCGGACATGAGCCGCGTCAACATGACCGACGACGCCGATACCATCGCCAAGAAAATCCGCAAGGCGACCAGCGATCCGGATCTGCTGCCCGGGCCGGACGTGCTCGACGACGCCGGCGCGCTCCCCGAGGCGGCGCGCTCGGCGCGGCCGGAGGCCTTCAACCTGCTCGGGATCTACGCCGCCCTGGCCGAAAAGCCGATGACCGACGTGCTCGAGGAATTCGCCGGCGCGCAGTTCTCGCACTTCAAGGCGGTGCTGACCGACCTGGCGGTCGCGAGCCTCGGGCCGATCGGCGCGGAGATGAAGCGGCTGACCGCCGATCCGGCGGCGGTCGACGCGGTGCTGCGCGACGGCGCGGCGCGCGCCCGTGCGATCGCCGACCCAATCCTGGCCGAGGTGCACGACGCCGTCGGCTTCCTGCGGGTCTGAGCGCCCTCCGAAGGGTCCGCCGGCGGCGGAGAGTCTTCGCGAAGAATCGCGGATTCTCGCCCCTTGCCATTGGCAGTGCCGGCGGTTGGCGGTAAGCTTCGCGGCCGCCGCGTCCGCGCCTGCGTGCGCGGTTTCCGCATCGCTCTCGCCGGGCCGGATCGCCGCGCGCCATGCCGCTGCCGCCACCACGTCTCGCTAGCTGATCGCCCGGCGATGCAAATCTACCTGCCCATAGCCGAGATGTCGGTGAACGTGTTCCTGCTTCTCGTCATGGGCGGCGGGGTCGGATTCCTGTCCGGCCTGTTCGGCGTCGGCGGCGGGTTCCTGATGACGCCGCTGCTGATCTTCGTCGGCGTTCCGCCGGCCGTCGCCGTCGGCACCGAGGCCAACCAGATCGTCGCCTCTTCGGTCTCCGGCGTGCTGGCGCACTGGCGGCGCGGCAACGTGGACATCAAGATGGGCCTGGTGCTGCTGCTCGGCGGCCTGCTGGGATCCACCTTCGGCGTCGGGCTGTTCTCCTTCCTGCGCGAAGTCGGCCAGATCGATCTGGTCATCCGGCTGAGCTTCGTGGTCTTCCTCGGCATCATCGGCCTTCTCATGCTCTACGAGAGCCTGCGCAGCATGGGCCGGCGCCGGGCCGGGCAGTCGGCGCGCGGCAAGCTGCATCAGCACACCTGGGTGCATGGCCTGCCGCTGAAGATGCGCTTCCGCCGCTCGAAGCTCTACATCTCGGCGCTGCTGCCGCTCGGCATCGGCTTCCTGGTCGGCGTGCTGGCCGCGGTCATGGGCGTGGGCGGCGGCTTCGTCATGGTGCCGGCGATGATCTATCTGCTGGGCATGCCGACCTCCGTGGTGGTCGGCACCTCGCTGTTCCAGATCATCTTCGTCACCGCCAACGTCACCTTCCTGCAGGCCTACGCCAACCAGACGGTCGACGTCGT
>Ga0210144_1000156_pt1 | contig 38770 bp, 43 predicted proteins | sample Muzzi_PWA_D2_FD_185532 | JGI IMG/M metagenome (GOLD analysis project Ga0210144, IMG submission 185532) | Wetland microbial communities from San Francisco Bay, California, USA, that impact long-term carbon sequestration - Muzzi_PWA_D2 (SPAdes) | ecosystem: Environmental > Aquatic > Marine >...
TCGACCGCCGCGCGGTCGTCGATGTGAGTGGCATCGCGTCTCTGCGCTGACGAACATCCTCCTGCGGAGTGACGCATCTCCGGGATCGTTCTCAGTCTCAGAATGGACCCGCAGATGCGTAAGGGGGGGCGGGCTTAGAGTCTGTTTCGAAACCCGCGTGTGCGACTGGCGAGCGCCGGACGAAGCGGGGCAAGGACGCAGGGAGGCCGGATAGCAGCGCTATTTGGCCGACCGAGGACGCCGCACCGCGCAGCGTCAGCCGCCGCCAGAGCGTGCGCGGGGGGTTTGAGACAGACTCTCAGGCCGACGGTTCGAGTGGGGTGGGGCCTTCGATCTTGAAGCCGCTGACCGGCTCGCCGCCGTATTTGCCCCAGACCTGCCTGCCGAAGTCGCGGATCGCGTCGAGGGTGATCGCCCCCTTGTATTCCGGGCAGCCCAGCAGGTTGGTCCAGGCGGTCGCCGCGACCTCGTAGCCCATGTTTTCGTTGGGGAAGAAAAGCGCTCCCCCGTACATCGTGTCGTAGAGCCCCTTCAACGCCAGCTGGTCTTCCTCGGGCAGCTCCGGGCTGTACTGGATCTGCAGGCGGCCGTGCTCGAGCGAGTGGACGAGGAAGATTTCCCCCGGCATTTCGCTGTAGGCGCCGTCCGCCTCCTGGTAGGGCGGTTCGGCGTGCGGGCCCGAGGTGGGCGGGCTGGTCTTGTAGTCCGGGGTCGCCGCGGTCGCCGCGATGTGTTCGTGCCCCTCGTCCTTGAGCTTGAGGCGCAGCGTGCAGCCGGCCTGCTTCGCCGCCTTCTTCAGGTTCGCGACTTCGACCGCGGACGGCGCGGTGCCCTGCCGTTCGTCCGGCTTCACCCCGTTGGTCGAGCCGGAAGCCTGGTTGATGTGCGATTCGCCGCCACCGCCGCCGCTCGAGGAGGCGATCACCGCGATGATCCCGCCCACCACCGCGAGGCCGACCGCTCCGGCGACCGCGTAGACGGCGAGCAGCCGCCGTTTGCCCGCCTTCGTCTGCGTCGACTCGCGTTCTTCGCGCGCCTGGCGGAGTCGTTCCCTCTCTTCCTCCCGGCGGTTCGCCATCTCTGCCTAGCTGCCGAGCGGCGCGCCCGCCCGCCCGTCGCCGTTGGCGGCGGAGTCGACCGCCTCCAGAGACCTCAGCGGAGCCCAGATCTCTTCGAGGAACAGCACCAGCTCGTCGGTCAGCCGCTCCGGCGCAATTCTCCACTCGAGGATCGAGTCAGCCTCGACCAGCCGCGCCCCCTGCATCTCCTCGACCAGCATTCCCGAGTCGCTGAACGGATGCAGGGGGTCGCGCGGGTGGCCGACGACGAGGGTCGGCTGGGCGATCCGGCGGCGCTTCTCTCGCCCGGGCGCCGTCTCGCCCAGCAGCAGGCCCTCCAGCACGGCGACCGTGGGACCGGGCCGGCGGCGCAGCCAGTCGAGCCCGATGTCGAGCAGGAAGTGGGTGCGGGGGAGGAGCGAGGCGAGCCGCGAGGTGACCTCGACGACCGACCGGCCGACCCGCAGGCCGAGCAGCACCGGGGCGAAGATCGCCGCGACCGCGGCCAGCGCGTTGTCCAGCACCGGCATCTCGATGAACAGGCCCTCGGCACGGTCGGGATGGCTGACTGCCAGCTCGAGCGCCACGTTGGCGCCCAGCGAAGTGCCGCCGACCACCGCCGTCTCCAGGCCCAGGTGGTCGAGCAGCGCCACCAGCTGCTCTCCGAACAGCGGCATCGAGTAGAGCCGCAGGTCGTCCGGCTGGTCGGAGCGGCCGTGGCCGAGCAGGTCGACGCAGATCACCCGGTTGCCGCGCTCCGCCAGCGCCGGGCCGAGCCGCTCGAACATGCGGCTGTTCATCAGCAGGCCGTGGACGAGCACGATCGGCCACTCGCCCTCGCCGTACTCGTCGAAGTGGATCGCGTGCCCCTGGTAGCTCAACTCTCCCATAGCGCCCAAGCAGTCTAGTTGCTTGCCTCGCCGACCGGGGTGAAGCGCGCGCCCAGCTTCGGGCCGCGCGTCCGCTCCCAGGGCCGCGCGGCCTGCAGCGCTCCGAGCACCGCCCGCGTCGCCGGCGCCCGGTTGAGCGCGTAGAAGTGGATCCCCGGCGCTCCGGCGACCAGCAGCTCGGCGCACTGCTGCGCCGCGTAAGCGACGCCCAGCTCGAACTCGGCCCGCTCGTCGCCTTCGACCGCCCGGAACGCCTCCTCCAGTCGCGGCGGGATCGAGGCGTCGCACAGCTCGCAGATTCGCTTCGTCTGTGCGAAGCCGGCCACCGGGATCACCCCGGCGAGGATCGGCGCCTCGATCCCCTTCTCGCGCGCCGCCGCGACGAAGTCGAAGTAGACCCGGTTGTCGAAGAAGAGCTGGGTGATCAGGAAGGACGCGCCGGCCTCCACCTTGGTCTTCAGGTAGGCGAGGTCGGTGTCGAGGTCGGGCGCCTCCGGGTGCACCTCGGGGAAGCAGGCGCCGCCGATCGTGAAGTCCCAGCCCGCCTCGATGAAGGCGGCCAGCTCGGCGGCGCTGCCCAGGCCAGCCTTGGGCTGGACGAAGTCGCGCTGCCCGCGCGGTGGGTCGCCGCGCAGCGCGAAGACGTTCTCGATCCCGGCCGCGGCGATCCGGTCGAGGGTGGCCGAGAGCCCCTCGGCCGTCTCGCCGACGCAGCTCAGGTGGGCCATCGTCTCGAGCCCCAGCTCGTCCTTCAGCGCCCGCGTGATCTCCACCGTCCCCTCGCGGGTCGATCCTCCCGCCCCGTAGGTCACCGAGACGAAGTCGGGGCCCAGCTCGCGCAGCGAGCGCGCCGTCGCGAACAGCTGCTGCATCGCCTCCTCCGTCTTCGGCGGGAAGAACTCGACCGAGAAGACCGGCCGCTTCGCCGCGAGTATGTCATCGATGCGCATCCGGGCAGCGTAGCCAGTGCGCGGCCGGCCTTCGCTCGCCGCGCCTGTGCGAGGATGCGCCGCAGCCATGGGCGAGGAGCTTCGCTACGAGCGGATCGGCGCCGCCGCGGTGCTGACGATCGACCGACCGCAGCGCCGCAACGCGGTCGACGACGCGACCGCGCGGCGCTTCCGGCAGGGCCTGCGGGACTTCGAGGCCGACGAGGACGCCCGCGTGCTCGTCCTCACCGGCGCCAGCGGCGAGGCCTTCTGCGCAGGCGCCGACCTGAAAGCGCTCGACCTCGAACCCGACCATCCCGAGGGCCCGATGGGGCCGACCCGCCTCTCCCCCGCCAAGCCGGCGATCGCCGCGGTCGACGGCTGGTGCCTCGCCGGCGGGGTTGAGCTGGCGCTCTGGTGCGACCTGCGGATCGCCACCCCTGGTTCGACCTTCGGTCTCTTCGAGCGGCGCTGGGGAGTGCCGCTCCTCGACGGGGGCACCCAGCGACTGCCGCGGGCGATCGGGATGGGCCGCGCCCTGGAGCTGATCCTCACCGGCCGCCCGGTCGAGGCGGAGGAGGCGCTGCGGATCGGGCTGGTCAACGAGGTCGTCGCGCCGGGAGGCCACTTGGAGCGGGCCCTGGAGCTCTCCGAGCGGATCGCCTCCTTCCCACAGGAGACGATGCTCGCCGACCGCCGCGCCGCCCTGGAGGGCTTCGGCCAACCCCTAGCCGACGGCCTCGCCCTGGAGCAAGAGCTGGGACGAGAGGTATTGCAGATCGCCGTAGAAGGAGCAGCCCGCTTCGCATCAGGCGAGGGTCGTCACGGCGAGGGCGTTTAGGCCACGGGAAGGGCGTGCAGACAGGGTTTGGGGGAGGGTCAGAGCGTCTTGTACTTTTTCTGGGCGGCGAATCTCGGACGGCCAAAGCCGGTGTTCAGAAAAAGTTAAGCGGAGACCCTCCCCCAAACCCTGTCTCCCTCTCTCACCTTCCTCAGCCGCCCTCCCGTGTCACCCGCCGCATTTCCTCTTCGGCCGCTTCCGGCCCGAGGTAGGGCATGAGCACCGCGAAGACGAGGTCGGGGAGGATCCGCCTCAGCTCGGGGCCGCGGCCGGAGCGGACCTCGTCGAAGATCATCGAGGTGGCGCCGCCGGCCGCGAAGCGCGCCGTGTCGGTGGGCAATGCCTCGCGCTGGCCCGAGTGGGCGCGACCCTGCTCGAGCATCGGCATGAAGCGGCTCAACGCCGCTCGGTAGCGCTCGCGGGCGTCGTCGCCCGCCACGGTCACCTCGACCATCACCAGCCGCGCGATGTCCGTCTCGACCGTGAGCAGCTCGACCAGCGCGGCGAGGGCGGCGACGATCTGCTCCGGCCAGGGCCCCTCGGCGGCCTCGAAGGCGGTCGTTATGTGGGCGATCAGCACGTCGAACACCGCGTCGTAGGCCGCGAGGAAGCAGGCGGTCTTGCCGTCGAACATCTCGTCGAAGGTCGTCCGCGAGACGCCGGCGAACTCGATCACGTCGGTCACCGTTGTCGCCTCATAGCCTTTCGTCGCCGTGACCCGGACCATCGCCTCGAGCAGGCGCTCACGCTGCGAACGCACCGCGTACGCCTGCGGCAAGCCGCGCCGTTCGGTCTGGGGGTTTTGAGGATCCGAGGTCGACGGCGAGTCCATCGCGTCCAATCTAGGGCAGGAGCAGCGGCCTGTCCAACCTCCCGGGTACCTAGACTGCCGCCCTGTGAGCGCGGCAGCGACCGAGCGTCCGTATCCGGTTCCTCGAGCGAAGCGGGAACCCTGATGTCGAAGATCGGGATCGTCGGCCTCGGTTATGTCGGGCTGCCGCTCGCCGTGTCCTTCGCCGAGGCGGGGCACGAGGTGGTCGGCGTCGACTCCGCCCCGACCAAGGTGGTGGCGCTGAACGCCGGTAGCAGCTACGTCGAGGACATCTCCGACGCGACGCTGACGCCGCTGCTCGACCGCCTGCGCGCCAGCGTCGACTACGCCGACCTGGAGCCATGCGACGCGGTCGTGATCTGCGTCCCGACCCCGCTCACCGGGACGCGCGAGCCCGACCTCACCTACCTCGAGGCGGCGGCCGAGGGGCTCGCCCCGGTGCTGCGGCCCGGGCAGCTGGTGGTGCTGGAGTCGACCACCTACCCGGGCACGACCCGCGAGCAGCTCCTGCCGGCCCTCGAGCGGGGCTCCGGCCTCACCGGCGGCGAGGACTTCCACCTCGCCTTCTCGCCGGAGCGGATCGACCCCGGCCGCAGCGACTACACGGTCCGCACCACGCCGAAGCTGCTCGGCGGCCTGACCGCGGCCTGCGCCGAGCGGGCCCGCGAGCTGTACGCGCTGGTCTGCGACGAGGTCGTCGTCCTCTCCACTCCGGAGGCGGCGGAGCTGGCGAAGCTGCTGGAGAACATCTTCCGCTCGGTCAACATCGCGCTCGTCAACGAGCTTTCGCAGCTCTGCGACCGGCTGGGGGTCGACGTCTGGGAGGTGGTCGACGCCGCCACCACCAAGCCGTTCGGCTTCATGCGCTTCGACCCAGGCCCGGGGATGGGCGGCCACTGCCTCCCGGTCGACCCCTTCTACCTCGCCTTCAAGGCGCGTGAGCACGACTTCTACCCCGAGTTCATAGAGTTGGCCGGCAAGGTCAACCGGGCCCAGCCCGCCTACTGCGTGGAGCGCGTCGCCCGAGCCCTCAACGACGCGGGCAAGCCCGTCCACGGCTCGAAGATCCTCGTTCTCGGCGTCAGCTACAAGCCCGGCGTGGGCGACACCCGCGAGTCCCCGGCCCTCGAGATCATCAGCCTCCTCGAGGAGCGGGGCGGTGAGGTCGGATACCACGACCCCCACGTCCCCGATCTCCCCGACCTGAACCTGACCTCCGTGGACCTGGAGCAAGGTTTAGCCGACGCCGACATCGCCGCGATCGTCACGGCCCACCTTCAGCTCGACTACGAAGAGGTGGTGGCAAGATCCGCCCTGGTCATCGACTTCCGCGGCGTCACCAAGGACATCGAAGCTCCCAACCTCGTCCGCTTGTAGTCAGTACGAGGGGAGGGGGTAGGGGCAGAGCGTCTTGTACTTTTCCCGCGCCAGCGCCCGCGGACCGCCGGCAACTGCGTTCGGGAAAAGTTAAGCGGCGCCCCTGCCCCCTCCCCTCGTACCGGCCGCCTACGCCCGGGCGGCCTGCATCTCGGCGGTTGCGGCATCGGCGCCGAAATAGGGCAGCACCGCGAAGTACATGAACTCGGGCAGCAGCTCCCGGAACCCGTGGTCGGCCCCGGTGGAGAGCCGCGAATGGACCACCGCATGGATGCCGGCGGCGATCCCCTCGGAGGCAATGCGCGGCGGCGCTTCCGACTCGTCCGCCTCCAGCCTGGCCAGATCGATGAAATCCGCTGCCCTTTTCATCGCTTCGGCCCGTCTTTCCAACGCCTCCGCGCCCGCCCCGTGGACCTCGACGAACAACGCTCGCCCCGCGTCCGGCTCGGAGTCGAGGAAGTCGAGGACTGCGCCCAGCCCCGCCCGCAGCTTCGCCTGCCAGCCCTCCTCGCCCGCCGCCGCGGCCGCGGCCAGCGCTTCGATCCGCGCCACCCCGACGTCGAAGGCGCAGCGGTAGCAGTCGTCCTTGTCGGCGAAGTTGTCGTAGAAGGCCTGCCGGTAGAGGCCCGTGCGGCCGAGAACCGTGCGCACGGAGGTGGCGTCGTAGCCGGCGGAGCCGACCTCCTCCAGGATCCCGGTGAGGATCTTTTCCCGCTTCGGCGAGTTCACGAGCTCGGGCCTGGACGCATACGTGGCGATCTCGACTTCCCGGATCGAGCCGGCTCCCTCAGCCCCTGCCTGGACTTCGGTTTCGGCTTGCCTCCCCACTGCTTCCTCTTCCTTCCTGATCGAGGGAACAGGTTGTCTGGACTCCGGTACTGTACCGGTATATCGCTCGCTCGTCCAGCTTGAATCTGGTCGGCCGCCGGGTAGCCTGAAATTCGTGGCCGAGCGCGCCCCCCAGGCGATCCGAATGCCCCCCGGAAGGCACCCGCTGCCGCGCGAGTTCATCGCCCGGCACCAGCGCGCCAGGATCATCGCGGCGCTCGCCGAGGTGACGGTGGAGAAGGGCTACCGCTCGGTCACCGTGGCCGACATCGTGCGCCGCGCCGGGATCGCCCGCAACACCTTCTACGAGAACTTCTCCTCCAAGGAGGACTGCTTCCTCGCCGCCTCGGAGTTCGCCCTCGACGAGGCGCTGCGGCGCGTCACCGACGCCGCCGGCAAGGTCGACAGCTGGCCCGCCCGGGTCAACGTCGGCCTCGCCGCCCTCCTCCACTACGCCGCCACCGAGCCGGCCCTGGCCCGCGCCTGCATCGTCGAGGTGCTCTCCGCCGGCCCCGCCGCGGTGGAGCGTTACGAAAGCTCGATCCAGGCGTTCGTGCCGCCCCTGCGGTTGGGCCGCAAGGTCTCGCCGAACGGGGAGCAGCTGCCCGAGACGCTCGAGGAGACGATCGTCGGCGGGATCTTCTGGATCCTCTACCAGAGGATCGTGATGGGACAGGTGGAGGAGATCGAGGAGCTCCTGCCGGAGCTGGTCGAGTTCTCGCTCACCCCGTACCTGGGCGCCGAGGCGGCGAAGCGGGCGGCGGCGGTGGCGGAGCCCTCGGTCGAGGGTTAGCCAGGGGAGGCGGGCGGGCTGAGAGCGGCGGCGGAGACGCTGAGCCGCGATTCCCGGGTGCCGGAGCGATATGGTCGCGGGGACGTGGCACGGAAGCGTTCCGGAAAACCCACAAGGAAAACCACCAGGCCCGCTCCCGAGGCGGAGGACTACCCGCCCGAGCTGGCGCGCCTGCCGCCGGGCCGTCACGGCCTACCGCGCGAGTTCGTCACCCACAACCAGCGCGAGCGGCTGATCGCCGGCCTCGCCGAGGCGGTCGCCGAGCACGGCTACTCGGGCGCGACGATCGCTCACATCACCCGCTCCGCCGCGGTCTCCCGCCGCACCTTCTACGAGCACTTCGCCGGCAAAGACGAGTGCTTCGTCGCCGGCTACGACGCGGTGATGGGCGAACTGCGCGAGCGGGTCTCGGAGGCGTTCGAGGAGGCCGACGACTGGGCGCAGGCGGTGAAGGCGGGGATCGCCGCGATGCTGCAGTTCCTCGCCGCCAACCCGAGCCTGGCCCGCCTCTGCATGGTCGAGGCGCTGGTCGCGGGGCCGGCCGTGGTCGAACGCTACGACGCCGCAATCCAGAGCTTCGTCCCCTACTTCCAGAAGGGCCGCGAGGGGCGCTCGCCGGAGGTCCTCTCACGCCTCTCGGCGACGACCGAGGAAGCGCTGGTCGGCGGCATGGTCTCGCTGATCTCACGCCGCATCATCGCCGGTCGCACCGAGGAGCTGGAAGAGCTGCTCCCCGACCTGGTCGAGTTCACCCTGACGCCCTACCTCGGCTCTGACGAGGCGGCGAAGATCGCCAACGAAGGCTGAGTCCTTCTGCTGACCAGCAGACTCCCGGCTCAGCCGAGCGGGGCCGACAGCCAGGGGCCGATCAGCGAGATCGTCGCCAGGGCGAGGGCGAGGCCGGCGAGGAGGGAGCCGGCCAGGGTCACCAGCCGCAGGCCGGAGCCGGCGAGGTGGGCGTCGCGGCCGCCGGCGCGGCGCCAGTCGGGGGTGGCCAGCCTGGGGATCTCGAGCAGGTGGCCGAGCACGTGGGCGCTCATCAGCGCGAACCAGGCGAAGAAGCTCGCCTTGTGCAGGAGCTTCAGCGTCGGGTGGGCGGGCCCGGCGATCGCCAGGGCGACGCCGGTCGCCAGCAGTGCCAGGGTGGTGAGGACGACCCCGGGGGCCAGCAGGCGCAGGAGGAGCGGCGGCGGTCCCTTGCGGCGGTAGGAGGGGGTGCGCAGGTAGTAGCGGGCAAAGCGCCAGCCGGTGCTGCCCAGCTTCAGCGCGACCGGTGGGACCAGCAGCATGCCGATGAAGACGTGGGGCCCGACCAGGCTGCCGATGAAGGGGATGGTCGCCCCCTCCAGCGCCAGCAGCAGCAGCAGGATCGCCGCGGCGCCGCCGGTCAGCCGGGCGTTGGCGGCGACGCCGTCGCCGCTCGCGGCTCTGGCCTCGCTGTACACCGGGGCGATCCTGCCCGTGCCCGCTTACTGCCGCCTAACGCTCAGGTGAGAGGTTTCTCAGCGACGAAGCCACCCAGCTCGACGCAGAGGCGGGCGCCGCCGAGCGGCGAGTCCTCGACCCGGATGCGGCCGCCGTGCAGCTCGACGATCGAGCGGGCGATCGCCAGGCCGAGGCCGCTGCCCCCCGTGTCGCGGTCGCGGGCCGCCCCGCTGCGGTGGAAGCGGTCGAAGACGCGGTCGCGCTCGGCCGGCGGGATTCCCGGGCCGTCGTCGTCGACGCGGATCGTCAGCCGCCCGCCCCGCGCCTCGGCCGAGACCTCGACCCGCCCAGCCGGGCCGGCGTGGCGACGCGCGTTGGCGGCCAGGTTGCGCAGCACCTGGGTCAGCCGGTCGGGGTCGGCGACGAGCGTCCCCGCCGGCGAGGGGCCGAGCACGACGGCGACGTCGCCGTCGTGCTCGGCGAAACCGCGCAGGAAGGGGGTCAGCTCGAGGCGCCGCGGTCGCAGCGGCGCTCCCTCGTCGAGCCTGGCCAGGGCGAGCAGCTCTTCGACCAGCCGCTCGATCCGCGCCAGCTCCGCCCCGACCAGGCCCTCCACCCGCCGCACGTCGGCGCTGTCCGGGCTGCGCTGCCGGCCCAGCACCTCGAGCTGACCGCGGATCGCGGTCAGCGGCGTGCGCAGCTCGTGCGAGGCGTCGGAGACGAAGCGCCGCTGCCGCGCGAAGGCCTCGTCGACCCAGTAGCCGGCGAGCAGCGCCGCGGCGAGGATCAGACCTGCGGCGAGGAGGAAGGCGACGATCACCTCGAGCTGGGCCTCGCCGCGCCCGACCCGCCCGGAATCGTCGGCGACCTGGTCGAGCACGGCGAGGAAGAGCACGGCGAGGGCGGCGAGGACGGTGGCGACGACGACCACGGCCCGCCGCCCGCGGCGGCCGAGACGCGACCAGGCGCCCCTCATCGCTCGGCGAGGCGGTAGCCGACGGAGCGCACCGTCTCGATCGGGGCGGGCGAGTCGGGCAGCTCCAGGCGACGGCGCAGGTAGCCGACGTAGACCTGGACGACGTTCGTGCCGGGGTCGTGGTCGTAGCCCCAGACGGAGGAGAGCAGCTCGGAGTGGGTGCAGACCTGGCCGGGGCGGCGCATCAGGTGGGCGAGCAGCTCGAGCTCGCGCTCGGGGAGGCGCACCAAGCGGCCGTCGCGCTCGACCCGCCGCGAGAGGAGGTCGAGTCGCATGCCCGCCGCCTCCAGCGTCGCGACCCCCGCCTCGCCCTGCGGCTGGCGCAGGTGCGCCCTCACCCGCGCCGCCAGCTCGTCGAAGGAGAAGGGCTTGGCGAGGTAGTCGGTGGCGCCTGCGTCGAGGCCCTCGACCCGGTCGGCGACCTCGCCCTTCGCGGTCAGCAGGATCACCGGCAGGGCCGGCTTCGCGCGCCGCACCGCCGCGAGCACCTCCATCCCGTCCCGGCCCGGCAGCATCCGGTCGAGGATCAGCAGGTCGACGCCCTCGCTCAGCGCCAGCCGCTCGCCCTCGACCCCGTCGGCAGCGGTGAGCACCGCGTGGCCCTCGCCTTCGAGGCCGCGTGCCAGAAAGTCGGCGATCGCCGTTTCGTCCTCGACCACCAGGATCTCCACGGAGGCGATGCTAGCTGCGTGCGGCGGCCGGTCCCTCAGCCCGCCGCTTCGGCGCGGCGCAGGCCGCCGCGCGCCCAGAGGGCGAAGAGAAGCGGCAGGGCGACGGCGATTGCGAAGGCGAGGCCGACGACGGTCGGCTCCCCGGAGATGAAGCCGCGGCCGGCCTCGAGCAGGGCGGTGACCGGGTTGACCGAGGCGACCGCGTGGATCCAGCCGCTGAGCAGCTCGAGCGGCACGTAGACCGGGGCGAGGAAGAGGATGAGGAAGGCCGGGAACTGCATCAGCGGCCCGCCCTGGATCGAGCGGACCCGCATCGCCACGCCCGCCGCCCAGAGGGTCGCCGCGACGTTGACGAGGACGGCAAGCCCGCAGAGGCCGAACAGGTCGACGCCGCTGCCGGCGACCTGCATGCCGGCGACCAGCGCGACGGTTGTCAGCACCGCCCAGGTCACCCCCGCCCGGACCAGCGCCGCCAGCGCGTAGCCGGCGACGATCGCCCGCCGGTCGGTCGCCGCCAGCAGGTAGCGGCGGGCGAAGCCGCTCTCGAAGTCGCGGGCGATGCCGAAGCCGGTGAAGACGCCGCCGAAGGCCGCCGACTGGAGCAGGACGAAGACGAACTGAAAGGCGGTGTAGCCGCTGGGAAAGTCGAAGCCGGGGACATTGCCGATCGCCGAGAGGCCGCCGGCGAAGGCGGTGAAGAAGAACAGCGGGAAGACGAGCGAGGGCAGCAGGAAGGCGGGGTTGGTGAGGTAGTTGTGGACGCTGCGCCAGGCGACGGCGAGCGCGATCCTGCGGCTCACGTCCGCACCAGCCTCGACTTCAGCGCGGTCGCGGCGGCGAACATGCCGACCGCGAGGATCGCCGCGGCGATCCCGAAGCCGAGCGCCAGGTCGCCGACGTTCCAGCCTTCGATCAGCAGCGAGCGGAAGGCCTGGAGCAGGTAGGAGACCGGGTTGGCGCTGGCGACGTCGTGGAACCACTGAGTCTGGATCACGTCGAGCGGCAGCGCCATCGAGGAGATGAAGAGGAAGACGAAGAAGACGGGGAAGAGGCTCTGCACCGCCTCTCCCGAACCGGTGCGCAGCGCCGCGAACAGGCCGATCGAGCCGAAGCCGACGGTGATCGACACCGCGAGTGCGACGATCGTCAGCGCGCCGCCCACCCCGGCGGCCAGCTCGGCGCCGGCGATCAGGCCTACCGCGAGGTAGGTCGTCGCCTGCACCAGCCCGAGCACGACCGCACCGGCGAGCAGTCCGCTGAGCAGCGCCGCGCCGCGCAGCGGGGTCAGCGCCAGCCGGTTGAGGAAGCCGGTCTCGATGTCCCGCGCCAGGTCCGTGCCGGCGTTCATCACCGAGAACAGGGCGCCCTGCATGAAGGGCACCGCGAGCGCGAAGGTGAGGTAGGAGTCGGTCGGGAAGCCGGGCAGGTCGGTGGCCTCTTTCAGCCCGCCCGAGTTGACCGCCAGCAGGAACAGCGGGAAGATCAGCGCCGGGACGATCTGCGCCGGCTGGCGCAGGGTGCGCAGCACCGAGCGGCGGGCGAGCTGGCCGACCTGGGTGGGCAGGGCGGCGTTCACGCGCCGACCGCCTCCGCCTCCTCGCTCGCCGCCTCGGGCGCGGCCGCCTCCTCGGCCCCCTCCAGCGAGCGCCCGGTCTTGGCCAGGAATACGTCGTCGAGCGAGGGGGCGTGGAGCTGGAGCCGCTCGATCGCGATCCCCTCGGCGTCGAGCGCCCGCACCACCTCGGCGAGCTGGCGCTCGCCGCCCTCGAGCAGGACCGAGGCGCCCTCGCGGCGCGAGCCCTCGGCTGCCTCGCCGAAGCGCGACAGCACCGCGGCGACCCGCCGGCGGTCCTCCGCCTCGCGCGGGACCGCCTCGACGGTCGGACGGCCGATCTCCGCCTTCAACGCGGCCGGCGTTCCCTCGGCGACGATCCGACCGCGATCGATGATCCCGACCCGGTCGGCGAGCGCGTCGGCCTCCTCCAAGTACTGGGTGGTGAGGAAGACGGTGACGCCGTCCTCGGCGGCGAGCCGCGCCACCTCGTCCCAGAGCGCGGTGCGGCTCTGGATGTCGAGCCCGGTGGTCGGCTCGTCGAGGAAGAGGATGCGCGGGCCGTGGACCAGGGCCAGCGCCAGGTCGAGCCGCCGTTTCATCCCGCCCGAGTAGCCGCCGACCTTGCGGTCGGCCGCCTGCGAGAGGCCGACCCGGGCGAGCAGCTCGCGGCCGCGCTCGGCGCGCTCGGCCTTCGGCAGCCCGTGCAGCGCGGTCTGCAGGCGCATGTGCTCGCGGCCGCTGAGCAGCGGGTCGAGCGCCGCCTCCTGGAGCGCCGCGCCGATCGAGGCCCGCACCCGCGGCCCTTCCGTGGCGATGTCGTGCCCGCCGACCCGCGCCGTGCCCGCGGTGGGGGGAAGCAGCGTCGTCAGCATCAGCACCGTGGTCGACTTGCCCGCTCCGTTCGGCCCGAGGAAGCCGTAGATCTCCCCCGGCGCGACCCGCAGGTCGATCCCGTCGACTGCCCGCGGCCCGTTCTTGAACTCGCGCACCAACCCTTCTACTTCGATCCCCGCTCGCTCTGCGTTGCCTGCCGTCATTGCCGATGCAGGTTCGCATAGCGCGCCCGTCTTGACGACTGGCCCACGGAGCGTAGTGTGGTCCGTGGGATGCCGCCGGAGACCCGATACGCACGCAGCGGCGACGTGGGGATCGCCTACCAGGTGATCGGCGAGGGGGAGATGGACCTGGTCATCGCCTTCCCCTTCATCTCCCATATCGACCTGCTCTGGGAGAACCCCGCGCAGAGCTACTTCATGCGCAAGCTCGGGTCGTTCGCCCGGGTGATCCTCTTCGACCGGCGCGGGGTGGGGCTCTCCGACCCGGTGGACAAGGCGGCGACCCTCGAGGAGCGGATGGACGACGTCCGCGCGGTGATGGACGCGGCGGGCTCCGAGCGCGCCGCCCTGCTCGGCATGTCGGAGGGGGCGACGATGTGCATGCTGTTCGCCGCGACCTATCCGGACCGCACCGCGGCGCTGGTCCTCTGGGGCGCGATGGCCCGCTCGACCAGGGCCGACGACTACCCGTGGGCGCCCGAGAAGGAGGCGGTCGAGGAAGCGCAGGAGGAGCTGGTGGCGCCGCTCTGGGGGCAGGGGGCGACGATCGACATCTTCTCGCCGAGCCTCGCCGACAACGCCCGCGCCCGCGAGTTCCAGGCCCGTTTCGAGCGCCAGGCTGCCAGCCCGATGCGCGTCTGGCAGCTCTTCCAGATGTTCCTCGACACCGACGTGCGCGAGGCGCTGCCGCTGATCCAGGCTCCGACCCTGATCCTGCACCGCAGCAACGACCGCGCCGTCAGCGTGCGCGCCGCGCGGTGGCTGGCCGAGCAGATCGAGGGCAGCCGCTTCGTCGAGCTGGAGGGCGAAGACCACTTCCCCTGGGTGGGGGACAGCAACGCGGCGCTGGAGGCGATCGAGGAGTTCCTCACCGGGGTGCGGCCGGGCCCGGCGCCGGAGCGGGTGCTGGCGACGGTGCTGTTCACCGACATCGTCGACTCCACCCGACTGGCGACGGAGATGGGCGACCGCCGCTGGCGCGACCTGCTCGAGGAGCACCAGCAGCTGGTCCGCGAGCGGCTGGCGCGGTTCGAGGGCCGTGAGATCAAGACGACCGGCGACGGCTTCCTGGCGACTTTCGACGGCCCGACCCGGGCAGCGGAGTGCGCGCGCGAGATCGCCGACGATATGCCCGCGCTGGGGATCGAGGTGCGGGCCGGCCTGCACACCGGCGAGGTCGAGCTGATGGGCGACGACGTCGGCGGCATCGCGGTCCACGTCGCCGCCCGGGTCTCGGCGCTGGCCGGCCCGGGCGAGGTGCTGACCTCGCGCACCGTGCGCGACCTCGCCGCCGGCTCCGGCGTCGACTTCGAGGCGTTCGGCCGCCACGAGCTGAAGGGCGTCCCCGACGAGTGGGAGATCTACAGCGTCGCCTCGACCCCGCTCTCGGCCGGCGCGGTCGCCTGACCGGCGAAGGACGCATGGCGTAAGGCTGCGGCGCAGCCGGTTAGGCTGGCTCGCCGATGCTCTTCGAGAGCCGAATCGGAGCGATCCTGCTCGCCGTAGCGACGACGGCGACCGCGGCGACGGCTTCCGCCGCGCCGCGGCAGGTCGAGGTCCCGCCCGGCAACCCCTACTACCTGCTGCTGCGTGCGGAGCAGAGCCCGCAGGTGGGCTACGGACAATCGGTGGGCGGCTGCACGATCGTGCCGGACGCTTCCTGTCCGGGAGCGCGGCTGGCCGGCCGGAGCCTGGCGGGTGGGCAGCTCGCCCGCGCCAACCTGACGGAGCTGCGCCTGCGCGGCGGCTCGCTCGCCCTTGCGCTGCTCTCCTACGCGCGCCTCCAGCGGGCCGACCTGCGAGGGGTCAACCTGATCGGCGCCTCGCTGAGCTTCACCCGCCTGGAGGGAGCCGACCTGGGCGGCGCGAAGATCACCTTCTCGGGCATCGCCGACGCCGACCTGCGCGGCGCCCGCCTGGCCCGCTCGGACGGCTACTTCGGCGCGATCGTCGGATCCGACCTTCGCGGCGCGAACATGCGCGGGATGGTCTTCTCGAACAGCGACGTCAACGGCACCGACCTGCGCGGCGCCGATTTGCGCGGCGCCGACCTCACGAACGCCGACCTGACGGGCTCCCGGCTGCGCGGCGCCGACCTGCGCGGCGCCCGCCTCTGCAACACCCTGATGCCGAACGGGAGCGTTCGGGCCCCGCGCAAGGGGCTCTGCCCCGGCCAGATCAGGCGTGGGCCGAAGCGCGCCCGGCCGATCGCCGTCGCGGCCGACAGCCCGCTGTTCCCGGCGGTCTACGCGCTCCAGACCGGCACCCAGGTGCAGAGCGGCACCCGCCTGCGGGGCTGCCGGATCGAGGCGTTCACCCGCTGTCGGCGGGCGAAGCTGCGCGGAGTCAGCCTGCAGGGCGGCTTCCTCGCCTACGCCGACTTGGGCAAGGCCGACCTGCGCGGGGTCAACTTCCAGCTCGGCTCGCTGGCCTTCGGCCGCGCGGTCGCCGCGCGGCTCGACGGAGCCCAGCTCGGCGGCACCTCGTTCGCCGACGCCGACCTCAGCGGCGCGTCGATGCGGACCACGACGCTGGGGCTTTCGGTGTTCGCCGGGACGAAGCTCAGGAAGGCCGACCTGCGCGGCGCGGACGGGCGCTCCGCCACCTTCGACGGCGCCGACCTGCGCGGCGCGAAGCTGGGCGGCGCCAACCTGGCGACCTCGACCCTGGTCGGGACCGACCTGCGGGCCGCCGATCTCGGCGGCGCGAACCTCAGCGAAGCCAGCCTGGTGGGCGCGAAGCTGGCCGGCGCCGAGCTTGCCGGCGCGACCTTCTGCAACACGACCATGCCGGACGGCTCGCTGCGCAGCCCCGGCGCCGGACCCTGCCCGGACGCCTGAGCGCCGCCGCTCAGCGGGGCGCGAGGGCGACGCTGGCGCAGACGCTGCCGTCGGCGTGGACGTTGGTGATCTCGCCGGCGCCGAGCCGGGTCAGCAGGCCGCCGAACTCGCCCCGGAACATGAACGGGTCGGTGTCCTCGTAGAGCCTGCGGGCGGGCACGCCGGGCTCCATCGACGGGTACTCCTCGCGCTGCAGCTCGACCCGGCGCTGGGCGATGAAGTCGCGACGACCGACCGATGAAAGGAGCGGGCGGGCTAGGCCGTGGCGTCTGCTCACCGGGGTCCGCCAACGACGCCCCGCTCCCGGCAAGCGCCCCGGTCGCGGGCCTGGACGGGCAGGCGCTTCCAGGCCACCGGCAACGCTAGGGGCTGTGCCGGACACGAACCGGGGCACGAGAAAGCGACCGGTGGCGACGCGCGTAGCCTGCCTCGCGCGTAGCCTTCGCGCTTAGAAGCTCGTTGCGTCACCTTCGAGATCGGCCCCGGTGGGCTTCCGCGGTTCCTCTCTCTGCCAGTCGCAGGAACGAACCTAGCGGCCGCGTCCGGCGCGCGCTAGGGGTAGCGGCCGCCCGATCCCGCAAAGTGCGGGAACAGGCGGCTAGACGAGCGCCGGTCGACGGAACAGATCGGCGGAGGGGATGCCGATCACCTCGCCCTGGAAGCGCTTCTGGCGCCCGTAGACGACCCAGGTGGTGTCGATTTCGCCGATCTCCAGGTCCAGCCGCAGCTCGTCGGGGTGCTTGTCGAGGTGCTCGAGGTGGGTCAGACCGGCGTCGTAGTCGCCGCGCAGCAGCGCCTCGGCGACGATCGGCTTGGAGATCTGCGGGATCACCTCCTCCCACTCGTCCAAATCGAGGTAGCCCATCGTGGCGGGGACGATCCCCAGCGAGCGCGGCCGCTCCACGTCCCGGCGGCTGAGCACCGCCAGCGCCTTGGTCGGGTAGATGAAGGTGTCGACGACGAAGACTTCGGTCCAGTGCTTCTCGGTGATCTCGTGCACCTTCGGGTGGGCGCTGCACTGGACGAGGAAGGCGCCGGGCGTCTCGCGAACCATCTCCAGACCGGCGAAGAGGTCGGTGGTCAGGACGATCTCGTAGTCCTCGACCCCCTGGAAGCGCAGGTATTCCCTCGTCGCCCGCTCGTGGCAGGTGCCCTCCGGCCCGAGCGTGATCAGCGTGATTCCCTCTCCATCTGCTCGGCTCGTCATACGCACAAGAATAGTCGAGTAAATCAAAGGTTCATGCGTTTCGTCGTGACGCCGGTCAGGCGGGCAGCGCTGCGGCGGCACGGCGGGCCGGCATCAGCAGGGCTGAGAGGCAGACCATCGCGAAGGCGGTCGCCTGCAGAGCTACGCCCAGCGGGGTCGGCGAGAGCGGGTCGCCGAAGACGAGCACGCCGCCGGCGATCTGAGTTGCGTTGGCGACCAGGCCCATCAAGCCGATCGTCTCGATCGCGCCGCCGCGCTGCAGCGCCGCCACCGCCGCGTACTGGGCGAGCGCGCCGCAGACCACGGTGAGCGCGATCCAGGGGGCGACGACCGCGATCGAGACTCCGCCGACCGCGGTCAGCCCCTTGATCGCGATCCCCGCGAAGGCGAAGAGGATCCCGGCGAGCAGGGCGAGCAGGACGCCGCGGCGGGCGGCGAGTCGCTCGGCGCGGTGGCCGAGCGCGAAGCCGCTGGCGAGCAGGACCAGCCCGCCCTCGAAGCCGAGGATGCCGGCTGTGGAGAAGCCGGAGTTGCTGCCGTGGAAGTGGGGCACGGTGAGGGCCAGGAGGACGAGGCCGGAGGCGCCGAGCAGCAGAGCCAGCCACTGGCGGCGCTCGACCGGGTCGCCGAAGATCCGCTGCGACATCACCGCCAGGGTGACCGCGCCCCCAGCGAGCACCGCCTGCACGAGGGAGATCGGCGCCAGCGAGAGAGCGGCGACGTGGACCAGCCAGGCGATCGCGGCCAGCCCCCAGCCCGCGGCGAACCAGGGCGACGCCGCGAGTGTGCGGGCGCTGCGCAAGGGCTGCTGGATGCGGACCGGCGCGACGCGGTGGCAGCCGCGGTGCTTGAGCAGCGCGGCGAGGTTGGTCATCAGACCGGCGACCAGTGCAAGAGCGATGCCGACCTCCATGCCGCCCCCCCGCCTACCGCCCGCCGTTCACGCCGGCACCTTGGACCTGGAGCGGCGACGTCGCTTGCGGGGCCGGCGCTGCGGGGCCGGCGGCGCCACGTCGGCGGGCGCGGGCGAGCCCCCGGCGCGGTCGAACTCGCCGGCCAGGCCGAGGTCGTGGGCGATGCGGCGCATCTCGGACGCCTGGTCGCCGAGGACGAAGCTGATCCCCGTGCCGCTGCGTCCGGCTCGGCCGGTGCGGCCGACCCGGTGCACGTAGGCGTCGCGGTTGCCGGGGGCGTCGAAGTTGACCACGTGGGTGATGCCGGTGACGTCGATTCCGCGGGCCGCGACGTCGGTCGCGACCAGCACGTCGACGGCGCCGTCCTCGAAGCGGGCGAGAGCGCGTTCGCGCTGGCCCTGGCTTTTGTTGCCGTGCATCGCGACGGCCTCCAGGTCGTGCTTGCGCAGCCGCTTGACCAGCCGGTCGGCGCCCCGCTTGGTGCGGACGAAGACCAGCGTGCGGTCGCCCTCGTCGTCGCGAAGCTGCTCGACCAGCCGCTCGAGCTTGGCGCCCGGCGAGTCGACGTGCAGGAAGCGGTGCTCGATATCGAGTTCCTCGCGCTCGCTCGCCGCCTGAGTGTGGCGGCGCGGCTTGCGCGTGTAGCCCGCGGCGAGCTTGCCGGTGGCGCCCTCCAGGGTCGCCGAGAAGAACAGGGTCTGACGCTCGCTCGGCGTCTGGCGGACGATCCGGTCGACGGCGGGCTTGAACCCCATGTCGAGCATCCGGTCGGCCTCGTCGAGGACGAGGATGCGGACCCGCTTCAACGAGACGACGCCGCGGTCGATCAGGTCCTCGAGCCGGCCCGGGGTGGCGACGAGGACGTCGGCGCGCCGAGCCGCGTCGATCTGGGGGCCGAAGCCGACGCCGCCGTAGACGGCGGCGATGCGCAGCCGGCGGGCGCCGGCGACGGAGCGCAGCTCGTCGACGATCTGGCTCGCCAGCTCGCGGGTGGGAGCGAGGACGAGGGCGGAGGTGCGCTTCGCCCCCGGCTCGATCAGGTCGACCAGCGGCAGGCCGAAGGCGAACGTCTTGCCGGACCCGGTGGGCGCCTGGACGAGCAGGTCAAGGCCGGCGAGCGCGTCGCGGATGACCGTCTGCTGGATGGGGAAGGGCTGTGAGATGCCGCGCTGCGAGAGTGCGCGCACGACAGGGTTGGAGATGCCGAGATCGGCAAACGATTCGATGGTGTGGGCTCCTTTTCGAGCGAATTAGGGAGATCCAGCGACCCCTAAGCGCAAAGAGCACACGGAGGAAACGGAACCTCTCGGGCGGCAAAGGCGCCAGCCCGACCCGACCACGGTAGCAGGCAAAGGGCCCGATCAGGCCGTTCGGGTGCGCCGGGCGGGGCGCATCGAATCGTCGATCGCTGCCGCGAGCCGCTCCGCCTCGCCCTCCCGCAGGCCGCTGGTGGTGATGCGAATCGCGCGGCCGCTCTGCAGGCGGTAGGGCGCTCCGGGGGAGACGGCCCAGCCGGCCTCCAGCAGAGCCTGCACGACCGCGGTTTCCTCGGGGACCGGGATCCAGACCGTGATGCCGGCCGGCGCCTCCACCTCGACCCCCCGCTTCGCCAGGGCGACGAGCAGGCCCTCGCGGCGCTCGCCGTAGGCGTCGGCGGCGCAGCGCAGCGTTGCGACTACCCCGGAGTCCGACCAGAGGTCCGCGACCAGCCGCTGCAGCAGGTGGCTTACCCACTGCGGCCCGACCGCCTGGCGGCCGCGTACCCGGCTGATCGTCTGCGCGTCGCCGGCGAGCAGGGCGAGCCGGAGGTCCGGGCCGAGCGACTTCGCCACTGAGCGGGCCGCCGCCCAGCGGCGCCGGCCGTCGGTCAGGGTGAGGCGCGGCGCCCCGGCAATCGGTCCGAGGTGGTCGTCCTCGAGGACGACCACCTCGGGCTTCCGGGCGAGGACCTTGCGCAGCGCTGCGGCCCGCTCATCGTCGAGCGAGGCCCCGGTGGGGTTCTGGCCGCGCGGGTTGACGACCACGGCGGCGACGCCCTCGCCGAGCGCCACGCCGAGCGCCGCCGGGACCATCCCCCTCCGGTCCACGGGCACCGGCCGCAGCGCCAGGCCGAGCGCCCGAAACAGGTCGAACAGGCCGGCGTAGCCGGGGTCCTCCACCGCGACCACGTCGCCCGGTCGCAGCTGCGCCTGAACGGCCCGCTCGATCCCGTCGAGCGCGCCGCTGACCACGGCGATCTCCCCGGCGTCGATCCCGGTTGCTGTCAACTCCGCCGCGGCCAGCTCGCCCAGCTCGGGGAGGACCGGCTCGTCGCCGTAGAGCTGGCGCGGCGGCTCCAGTCGTCGCAGGAAGGGGGTCAAGTCAGGCAGCAGCTCGGGGTCGGGGTTGCCGCTGGCCAGATCGCGGGCGCCCGGCGGGACGGACGGCGCGAACCAGTGTCCGGCGACCGGCGGGCGCCAGCTGACGTAGGCGCCGCTGCGCGCCCGGGTGACGACGAGACCGCGCGAGCGCAACTCGGAGAAGGCCGCTGCGACGGTCGCCGGGCTGACCCCCAGCTCGGTGGCGAGTGGGCGGACCGCCGGCAGCGGGTCGCCGGGGCCGAGCGCGCCCTCCTCGACCCCGCGCTCGACGCTGGCGGCGATCTCCGCAGCGCTCTGCCCGCTGATGCGATATTGTGTCAGTTCAGTCAACCAAACTGTACTGTAACAGATGCCCAAGCGAGCACGGACGAAGGTGAGGCGGATGCCACGACGCGCCGTCTACGACCGCGAGACGATCGAGACGATCCTCGACGAGACGATCGTCTGTCATCTCGGCACGGTCGACGAGGCGGGCTCTCCGGTCGTGATCCCGACCCTCCATGCGCGGATCGGCCGCCACGTCTACCTGCACGGATCGGCCGCCAGCCGAACGCTGCGCGAGGCAGAGCGCGCCGAGGTCTGCCTCACCGCGACTCTGCTCGACGGCCTGGTCCTCGCCCGCTCCGCCTTCCATCATTCGGTCAACTACCGCTCGGTCGTCCTGTTCGGCCAAGCGGAGCGGATCGAGGCGGCGGAGGACAAGCGGCGTGCGCTCGAGACCTTCACCGAGAAGCTCGTGCCGGGGCGCTGGGCGGACGTGCGGCCGCCCAGCGAGCAGGAGCTTCGCGGCACCTCGGTTCTGCGCCTTCCGCTGGACGAGGCCTCGGCGAAGGTCCGGAGCGGCGGTCCGGTCGACGAGGAGGCCGACTACGAGCTGCCGGTCTGGGCGGGAGTCATCGGCCTGCGCCAGGTGGCGGACGAGCCCCGTCCCGACGAGCGGCTGATGCCGGGCGTCGAGCGCCCGGAGTACGTGGACGAGCTGGCGCAGGCGGCGGCGGGCGCCTGAGCCCAACCGACGCCGGCTCCGCTACCGGCGCGCTGTCGTGCGAGGAAGAAATTGCACTTCCGGCACTCCCGCGTCTTGTTCCCTTACTGCCTCAGCCCGAAGATCCTGGCCATGCCCCAGATCAGCAACTTCTACGGGGATCACGATCTGGATGTATCACGACGAGACCCACCATCGTGGCCGTCCGCACTTTCATGCGCGCTATGGAGATGCTGAGGCATCCTTCGATATCGGGAGCCTCGAGGTGATCGCAGGCGAGCTCCCGCCGAGGGCGCGACGCTTGGTTGCAGAGTGGGGACGTGCGCATCAGTTCGAGCTGCGGAAGAACTGGGCGCGCGCACGAGAGCACCAGCCGTTGATTCCGATCGAACCTCTGAAGTGATCGTCTACCATCGGATCATGCGCAGCACCCCGCTCCTGATCGAGGCGACGCCGCTTGAGGACCGCGTGGTTCGCGTGCGTTTCGAGGACGGGCTGGCGGCCGACGTCGATCTGTCCTACCTGCTCGAGTACGGGGGCGTCTTCGAGCCGCTGCGCGATCCCGCCTACTTCCGAACGCTTCGCGCCGATGACGACGCCGGCACGATCGTCTGGCCGAACGACGCCGACATCGCGCCCGAGACCCTATATGCCCGTGCGCAGGATCGCGCTGCATCGCAGGCGTAGCCCCAAGGCCGTCCCATCGGTGCTCGCCGTGCTCGCGGTGGCCGCAATTGCAGCGCTTCCCGCGTCCGCGACCCGGATCGTGAGGATCGGGTCGAGCGTGACCATCTCTGAACGGGCGCCCGCCTTCCACGGCAGGGTGAAGTCGCCGAACCGCGCCTGCGAGGAATCGCGCAAGGTGAAGCTATACCGACTGGGGCCCGGCCCCGCCGTGTTTCTCGGCACGACGCGCACCGACCGCCGCGGCAGGTGGATCATCCGCGTCAAGCTGCTGGGCTCCGCCGCCTACTACGCGAAGCTGCTGCCGCGCCGCGAGGGGACCGCGGGGACGATCTACGTATGCCGGGGCGATCGCTCCAGGACGGTCGCCGTCGACTGACCCCTCGCCGCTCCGCGGCGCAGAGACGGTCCTCCCGATGCCCTCCCGGGCCCGGGGATAAGGTCCCGGCGTGCACCGCGAGGAACGGGACGGGATCGCCGTGTATCGCTTCGATTCGCTCCCCAGCCCAGGGGTGGACGCCTTCGTCTCGACGCGGGCCGGCGGGGTCAGCGCGTTCCCGTACGCCTCCCTGAACCTCGGCCTCGGGGTGGGGGACGAGCCGGCGGCGGTGCTCGAGAACCGGCGCCGGCTGTTCGCGACCCTCGACCTGCCCCTGGAGCGGTCCGTGTGGGGCGAGCAGGTGCACGGTGGCGCGGTGGCGGTGGTGGCGGCAACCGACGCCGGCCGGGGCTCGCTCGAGCAGGGGTCGCGCATCCCGCGGACCGACGCGCTGGTGACCGACGTCGCCGGGTTGACCCTCTGCGTGACGCTCGCGGACTGCGCGCCGGTCGTCCTCTACGACCCGCGGCGAGCCGCGGTCGGGCTTGCGCACGCCGGCTGGCGGGGGACCGTCGCGCGGATCGCCTCGCGGGCCGTGGAGGCGATGCGCAGCGGCTTCGGGAGCGACCCGGCCGACCTCCTGGCGGCGATTGGGCCGTCGATCGGGCCGCAGGGCTATGAGGTCGGCGAGGAGGTCGTCGATCGCGCCCGGGAGGCGTTCGGCGAGCGGGCGCATCGCGTCCTCGAGCCGCTCGCCGATGGCGGGGCGCGCTTCGACCTCTGGGCGGCCAACGTTCTCGACCTCGAAGAGGCCGGCCTCGAGCCCGGGCGGATCGAGGTGGCGGGCACCTCGACCGCCGAGGCGCTCGACCGCTTCTACTCGCACCGGGCCGAGGGCCGCACCGGCCGCTTCGTCGCCGTGGCGTCGCTGCCAAAGAGTGAGCTGTGAAAATGTGATACTGTGAATCACATGAAGAACGTGACCGTCTCGATTCCCGACGACGTCTACCGGCTCGCCAGGGTCCGCGCCGCCGAAGGGGGCAGCTCGGTCAGCGCTCTGGTCGCCGGCTACCTGCGCTCGCTCGGCGAGCGAGAGGCCGAGTTCGCGCGCCTCGAGGCGCAGCAGGGCGAGGTCTTCGACGAGATCGAACGCTTCCGGGCCCGCGACCGGCTGGAACGCGACGAGCTGCACAGCCGTGCGGTTCGCTGACACCAACGTCCTGCTCTACGCGGTCTCGCGCGACCCGCAGGAGCGGCACAAAGCCGAGCGCGCCCGCGGCATCCTCGCCGAGCGCGACCTGGCGCTCTCGGTCCAGGTCCTACAGGAGTTCTACGTGCAGGCGACCCGCGAGGGACGCCCCGATCCGCTCAGCCACGAGCAGGCGGCGAAGCTGGTCGACTCCTTCCTGCGCTTCCCGTTGGCCGAGATCACGCGGGAAGTGATGCTCGCGGCGATCGCCACCCGGCATCGATTCCTCATCTCCTACTGGGACGCCGCGATCCTCGAGGCGGCCCGCTCGCTCGGTTGCGACACCGTCCTCTCCGAGGATCTGAGCGACGGCCAGGACTACGGCGGCGTGCGGGTCGAGAACCCGTTTCGCGTCTGAACGACCTCCGTCTTGTCCGCGCCGATGATTTCTCGGGCTCGCTCCGGTCGTAGTGGTGCAGACTGACCGGCGAACGGAAGGAGATCACCATGGGAAGGATCGTCGTAACCGAGTTCGTCTCCCTCGACGGGGTGATGGAGGACCCGGGCGGGGCCGAGGACTTCGAGCACGGGGGCTGGACCTTCGAGATCGATCGCGGCGAGGAGGGGAACCGCTTCAAGCTCGAGGAGACCCTCGAAACGGAGGCGCTGCTGCTGGGGAGGGTCACCTTCGAGGGGTTCGCCGCGGCTTGGCCCTCGCGGAAGGGCGAGTTCGCCGACAAGTTCAACCAGATGCCCAAGTACGTCGTCTCCTCGACCCTCGGCGAGCCGCAGTGCAGCAACTCGACCGTGCTGCGCGGCGATCTGGCCGAGGAGGTGGCGAAGCTGAAGGACGAGGTCGACGGGACGATCCAGGTCGCCGGTAGCGCCCAGCTCGTGCAGAGCCTCCTCGACCGCGACCTGGTCGACGAGCTGCGGCTGATGGTCTTCCCGGTCGTGCTCGGCTCGGGCAAGCGCCTGTTCGGCGAGACCGCCGGGAAGAAGCCGCTCCGCCTCACCGGCTCGAAGGTCGTCGGCGACGGCGTCGCGATCCTCACCTACGAGCCCGCGGAGCGCTAGGCCGGCGATCAGCTCGCACGGATCTGCGGAGACGGCCTGTAGTCTTCGCTTCTGGTGGGCGAGCGGGGCAGAGACGGATCCCGGCGAAATCGGCGCCGGCAACGTGCCGCCGCCGCGCTCGCGGCCGCCGCGCTCGCGGCCCTGGGCTTCGCGGCGAGCGCCACCGCCGCACCGTCCTACCCCGAAGCGGTCGTCCTCGTCTCGGGCTTCGACACGAAGACGCCGTTCACCACGCCCGACTCGGCCTGCAACGGCAAGGAGGGCGAAGCGTGGGACGCGCCGACCGGCGTCGCCGCCGCGCTGAAGGCGGCCGGCAAGCAGGTCTTCACCGCCCCGGTCCACCAGTCGGGCGAAATGGGGCTGCCGGCCTGCAACCCGGAAGGGCCGGCCCCGCCGCTCGGCGACTACGTCGATTCGAACGGCGAGCTGGACGCCAACGGGAGCGCGTTCGCCGGCTTCCTCGCCTTCCTGCGCGACGAATACGGCGTCCGGCGGGTGCACCTGGTCGCCCACTCCGACGGCGGCCTCTGGTCGCGCTCGGCGATCAGCCAGGACGCCCCCTACGCCGGGGTCACGATCCTCTCGCTGACCACGCTCGGCACGCCCCACACCGGCTCCTTCGTGGCCGATCTGGCGATCGAGACCGAAGGCGGCAAGTGCGACTTCGAAAACAGCAAGCTCCAGTTGCTCTGCCGCATCTTCCGCTTCTCGGTGGAAGTGATCATCGACGACATCGGCCAGACCGCGACCGAAGAGCTGACCAACGACTACCTGGCGACCTGGAACCCGAGGCAGACGATCGGCTCGTGCCCGGTGACCGGCATCGCCGGCACCTTCGTCAGCGTGCCGTATCTTCACTTCTCCTACTACGAGCCCGACGACGGCCTGGTCGGCGAAGCGAGCGCGCTGAACCGCAGCGCCTACGACATCGAACTACACGAAATCCTGCCGGCGCCGATCCCCAACTTCCGCGCCGGCGGCGCCTACCCGGTCGTCCACGGCTCCTCGATGAGCAAGCTGAGCACGCACACGCTGCTCAACACGCAGGAAATCTCCGACAAGGTGAGCCAGGTCGTCTCCGAAGCGTCCCCTGCGGGCCCGGCCTGCAACGTCGACGTGTCGGCTTCCGCGTCCGCATCGAGGTCGCCTGCCGCGTCCGCATCGAGGTCGCCTGCCGCGCGGCCGCCGCAGCGCCTGCCGCTGACCCGGCTGATCGTGCCGAGCCGCCGCGGGCGGCTGCCGGTCCCCCACCGCGAGGACGCTGTGATCGCACACGGCGCCGCCCGCCTCAGCTGCGGCAGCCGCCCGGTGAAGACCGCGCCGCTGCTCGGCGAGCGCCGCCTCTGGATCGGCCACCCGCTCGGCTGCCATCGCCATCTCCGGGTGCGCGGCCGCGGACCGCGCCGCGCCGCGTTGCTGATCCGCCGCAAGCCCCACAGCGGCGCGAGCGTGCGGTTGCGCGGCGACCGCATCCACCTGCGGGTGCGGGGGGTGCGCCCGGCCTCGATCCGGGTGCTGGCGAGCGGCCGCGGCGGATGGCGCCGGGTGCCGCTCGACCGGCGCGGCTGGGGGAGGCTCTCGCACCGCGACAAACGGACCGCGCTGCGCGTCCGCGTGGCGCCGCGGTCCGGCGGCCGCGCCTGGACGGCGACCGCCGTCCTGCGGCACTGAGGGCCCTGCAAGCCCGTTGCCGCCCCGCCAAGCAGCTCGACCCCGACTGAGGAGGGGTCCGCCGTCGCCGAGCACGGCCTCGGGGCTCTCGTCCTCGATCCACAGCTCCGCCTCCGAAGTTTGGTCGAGCCGGGGGCACATGCCCGGGTACTGACTAGATTGACGGTGATGGCCAATCGTCTGGCGATGTTCACGGATCGCAGGCAGGCGGGGCGCCGCCTCGCCGAGGCGCTGGAGCGCTTCCGCGACGAGCAGCCGCTCGTCATCGCCCTGCCGCGCGGCGGGGTGCCGGTCGGCTTCGAGGTCGCGAAGGCGCTCGGGGCTCCGCTCGACATCCTGCTCGTCCGCAAGCTGGGCGCGCCGTTCAGGCCCGAGTACGGGATCGGGGCGATCGCCGAGGGCGGCATTCGCTTCGTCCGCGAGCGGGACGCGGAGCTGATCGGCGTCGGCGAGCAGGAGCTGGAGGCGCTTGTCGCCGAGGAGTCCGCGGAGCTGAAGCGGCGGCAGCTTCTCTACCGCGGCGCGCGCGAGCCGCTCCCGGTCGAGGGTCGGACGGCGATCCTGGTCGACGACGGAATCGCCACGGGCGGCACCGCCGTGGCCGCCGGGCAGGCGCTGAGAGCCCGTGGCGCGGCGCGCGTCGTCCTCGCGGTGCCCGTCGCGCCGCCGGGCACCGAGGAGCGTCTCGCCGGGGACTTCGACGAGGTGGTCTGCCTCGAGCAGCCCGACGGCTTCTTCGGGATCGGTCAGTTCTACGTCGACTTCGGTCAGCTTGAGGACGCAGAGGTGACCGAGCTGCTGAAGGCGGCCCGCGAGCCACCGGAGCCCGCCCCGGCCGATCCTCCCGCGGGGGCGGACCCGCCGCCGGCCGAGCGACCGGTCGAGATCGAGCTCGCCGCGGGCCTGCGCCTCGCGGGCGACCTGCGCTTGCCCGAGCCGGCCGCCGGTCTGGTGATCTTCGCCCACGGCAGCGGCTCCAGCAGGCTGAGCCCACGCAACCGTCAGGTCGCCGAAGCCCTCAACGAGTCCGGATTCGCGACGCTGCTCTTCGACCTCCTGACCAGCGAGGAGGAACTCGACCGCGCCAACGTGTTCGACATCGGGCTGCTCGCCGAGCGCCTGCTCGCGGTCACCGGGTGGGTCCGGGCCGAGGTGGATATAGGCGGCCTGCCGATTGGGTACTTCGGCGCCTCGACGGGAGCAGCCGCGGCGCTGCGGGCCGCGGCTCGCCTCGGCGACGAGGTCCGTGCCGTGGTCTCCCGCGGGGGCCGCCCCGACCTCGCCGCCGAGAGCCTCGAAGCGGTCGCCTCGCCGACCCTGCTGATCGTCGGCGGCGCCGACTGGCAGGTGCTGGAGCTGAACGAAGGGGCGGCGAAGCTGCTGCGCTGCGAGCACGAGGTCGCGGTCGTTCCCGGCGCCACGCACCTGTTCGAAGAGCCCGGGGCGCTGGAGCGGGTCGCCGAGCTGGCCGCCGCGTGGTTCTCGCGTCACCTGCGAGCCACGCCGTCCGGGGGCTGATCGAAGACGAGCCGGCCGTCGATCAGCTCGACGACCGTGCCGAGGGCCGCGCAGCGCTCGCGCAGGAGCCGCGCCAGCAGCTCGCCCTCGGCACGGTCGGCGGGGCGGGTGAAGGCATACTCGAGCCGCACCGGCACGCCCTCGACGCTGCGTGGTCCGTCCGCGTCGAGCTCCACCAGCCACAGCAGCGAGAGGTCGTTGCGCAACCGGGGGTCGACCGCGTAGTCGTCGAGGAAGTCCCCGAGGTCGAACAGCGCTCGGCCTCGCACCCCGTGCGGCACATGGGCCGAGTGGCCGCTGATCAGGGTGGCGCCGGCCGATTCCAGCGCCTCTGCCGCCTCACGGACGTGCGGCACAGGGGCTGGCGTCATGTTCGGCCCCCAGTGGGCCGCGATCAGCACCTGCTCGCCGTCGGCGGGGCGGGCCGCCTCGCGCAGCCAGTCCGGCACGCCGCCGCCGGCGAGGTCGGCGAAGGCGATTCCCGGCCGGTCCCGGCCGGCCGCGTAGGAGGCGGGGTGATCGGCGACGGCCACGAGCCGGAGGCGGCGGCCGGCGGCCGAGAGGGTCGTCCCGGCGCGGGCGGCGTCGCGGTCCAGCCCGGCCCCGACCGTGGCGACCCCGGTCGCGTCGAGGTGCAGGAGCGTGTCGGCGAACGCATCGGGCCCGAAGTCGAGCACGTGGTTGTTGGCGAGCGTCACCGCGGCGACGCCCAGCTCGGCGAGGCGCTCTGCCGCCAGCGGCGGGGCGCGGAAGAAGAACGGCTTGCCCGGCTCCGGGATCGGGGCGCCGCGCTCCGACACGCAGCACTCCAGGTTGAGCAGGAAGAGGTCGGCCGATCGCGCCAGCTCGATCAGCGCCGGATCGAGCAGCGGCGTGCCCGGATCCTCTTCGAGCCGCTCGGCGACTCCGCGGCCGAGCATCGTGTCGCCCGCCAGGGCAAGCGTCAGCGTCATCCGCCCAGCCGACGATAGGCGATCAGGCAGGCGTGGGACCGACCGCGGTCACCGAAAGCTCTCCGGCAGGCCGAGGCGCTCGAAGGCGAGGTCCACGCGGCGGGGGTCGAAGCGCTGCTCAGGCAGCCGCGCCAGGACCTCGCGGTCGGGGTCCTCCGTGGTCCGGGTGAGGAAGGCGTCGACCTCCGCGACCTTGCCGCCGCGCAGGGTGAGGACGTTGAGCGCGAAGCGCTGGTAGGTCTCGCTATCCGGGTCCCAGCTGTAGAAGGCGAGCGCCTCCTGGCCGCTGGCGCGGACGCGCAGGGCGCGCCAGCGCCACTGGCCGGAGAGCGGCCAGCCGGCAAGAAACGTGCCGATCGCCTCGCGGCCCCGGAACCAGCTCCGCAGCGGCGGCATCGCGAAGGCCGCGTCCTCGGCGAGCATCGAGACGACCGCCTCGACGTCCTGGCGTTCCCATGCGTCGAGGTAGCTCTCGACGACCTCGCTGATCGCCTCGTCGCCGAGCGCTCGCAGGGCCGCCTGCTGGCTTTGCTCGGGCAGGCGCTCCTCGACCGCCGCGCGGGCCCGCTGCAGGGCGCTGTTGACCGAGGCGGTGGTCGTCTCCAGGGTGGCCGCCGCCTCGCGCGCCGAGTAGCCGAGCACGTCGCGCAGGATCAGCACCGCACGCTGAGTGGCGGGGAGGCCCTGGAGCGCCGCGATGAAGGCCAGCTCGACGCTCTCGCGTTGCTCGTAGCGAGCCGCGGGCGCCGCGAAGCCGTCCTCGAGCCCGATCGCCTCGTCGGGGTAGGGCTCGATCCAGGCGGACTCGACGAGCGGCTCGCCGGGCCCGGCGTGGGGGTCGGCCGGTGGGAAGTCGACCGGGAGGACCCGCTTGGAGCGCCGCCCGATCGCGTCGAGGCAGGCGTTGGTGGCGATCGTGTACAGCCAGGAGCGCAGGGAGCTGCGGCCCTCGAACCGGTCGAGCCCCCGCCAGGCTCGCAGCAGCGCATCTTGAAGCGCGTCCTCGGCGTCGTGGACCGAGCCGAGCATCCGGTAGCAGTGCGCGTGCAGCTCTCCGCGGTGAGGCTCGACCAGGCGGCGGTAGGCCTCCTCGTCGCCGCCGCGGGCAGTCTCGAGCAGCGCCGCTCCGTGGCCGAGGTCAGTGGAGGAGGAGCTCACCCCGGCCAGCGTAGACGGGGCGAGCTCCCGCCGTGGGGTCTCCGGAAAGACCCGGGTCAGGCTTGCTCGATGATCAGCAGCCGATTGCCGTCCGGATCGCGGAAGAAGAACATCGGCGGCACCGGGCCGCCCATGCGCATCACCTCCGCGTCCACGTCGACTCCCCGCTCCCGCAGGCTGGCGTGGTCGGCGTCGACATCGTCGGTTCTGAGTGCGACGCGGGTCTCGATCCCGGCCGATTCCCCTTCGCGCGGCGTGACGAGCGCGATCGTGGTCGCGGCCCCGGCCGGCGCCACCTCCACCCAGCGGTCGCCGTCGCCGAACGGGACGTCGGTGCGCTTCTCGAAGCCGAGCTTGTCGAGGTAGAACTCGATCGCCCTGTCCTGGTCGCCGACCGGGACCATCACCGTCGACAGCTCGGCGACCCGGGTCTTGCTCTCGGTCTTGGCATCGGTCATCTCAATCCTCCTGCGGTCGTGGGTTGTGAAGTTGAGACCGGCATCAGCGGCGGAACTCATCGGCCCGGACAGCGTCGCGAGTCGGTCGAGCAGGCCGTTCGCTAGTCCTCGAGCTCACGGGGGACGATCTCGATCTCGGCAAGCCGTCCGCGGCGATCGACCCGAAGCGTCACCGTCTGCCCGATCCTCTCCCCCGACATCAGGCGCTGCAGGTCGCTGACGTCGCCGACCGCCTCGCCGTCGGCTTCGATGATCAGGTCGGCCGCCTTGAGGCCGGCATCCGCCGCCGGGCTGCCCGCGACGACCTCGACCACCTCGATGCCGCTCCGGCGCCCCACGGCGGCGGCCTGCCGGGGAGGCAGCGGCCGCGACCCGCCGGTGACCCCGATGTAGGCGCGTCGGACACGACCCTCGCGCATCAGATCGGAGACGATCCGCCTCGTCGTCGCGTCGATCGGCACCGCCAGGCCCAGCCCGACGCCGGCGACCGCGGTGTTGACTCCGACCACGCGGCCGAGGCCGTCGGCCAGCGCCCCGCCTGAGTTGCCGGGGTTGAGCGCCGCGTCGGTCTGGATCACGTTCTCGATCAGCCGCGTGGCGGAGCGAGAGCGGGTGGGCAGCGAGCGCCCGAGGGCCGAGACCACCCCGGCGGTGACCGAGCCGCTGAAGCCGAACGGGCTGCCGATCGCGACGACGAGCTGACCGACCCGCAGCGCCTCGGCGTCCCCGAGCGTCGCCGGCGTCAGGGCGCGACTGTCGGCGCGCAGCACCGCCAGGTCCGAGAGCGGATCCGCCCCGATCACCTCGAGCGCGTGCTCACGGCCGTCCGGGAAGGCGGCATAGCCGCCCCCGTCGCCTCCGGCGGTGACGTGGGCGGCGCTGAGCATGAAGCCGTCGGGGCTGATCGCGACCGCGCTCCCGGTGCCGGCGCGGCGCGAGCGCCGCCGAGCCCGCCGCGTGACGGTGACGTGGGCCACCGATGGCCGGAGCTGCTCGGCGACCTCGGAGACGGTCCTCGAGTAGGCGTCGAGCGCCTCGGCGTCGGGCAGGTCCAGGTCTCCGGGTCGGCCGTCGGCGGGCTCCGGCTCGGACCTGGAGGCGATCGGACGAGGGCCCCTCATCTCGGTCGAAGTTAGCAACCGGTCAGTGCGGGGAACTACGGCTAGAGTCGAGACTCAGTGCTCGCGGTCACCGACTTCACGCTCGAAGCGCAGCGGCTGCTGCGCGACGAGACCCAGTTCAAATGGTACGTAGTCACGCTGCTCGTCCTCGTCCTCTACGTCTACGCGGTCGAGGTCGAGCGGCGGCGCTGGGACGTGATCCTCGCCGGGCTCGCCTTCTGGCTCGCCGACTGGATCAACGAGATCGTCAACTCGCTGGTCCTGCATTTCAGCGACCGCGCCGCGATCTGGACCACGACCGGCGACACGGCCTACCTGATCCTGATCGGGTTGACGATCGAGATCTCGCTGATGTTCGCGATCTCCGGCGTCGTCTTCGCGAAGACGCTGCCCGAGGACCGCCGGGCGAAGCTGCTCGGGATGCCGAACCGGCTGACGATCGCGCTCGGCTTCTCGATCTTCGCCGTCTTCGTCGAGGTGCTGCTGAAAGGCACCGGCTACTTCCACTGGGAGTACTGGTGGTGGAACTTCCCCTTCGTCCTGCCGATCGTCGTCTTCGGCTACCTCTGGTTCTTCCTGATCGCCGCCTACGTGTACGACCTTTCCGACAACCGGCGGCGGCTGTGGGTGGTCGGCCCGATGGCGACCCTGGTCGCCGCCGCGCTGGTCGTCTTCGGCCCGGTGCTGGAGTGGATCTGACGCCTGCATGAACGCCGGCCCGGGCGGCAAGGTGGCGGTCGTCCTCGGTGGAGCCGGCGGAATGGGCCGCCATGCGGCACTTGCAGCCGTCAAGCTGACCGGCGTCGAGCGGGTGCGGATCGCCGATCGCGATCGGGCGGCGGCGGAGCGGGCCGCCGCCGCTTGCGGACCCCGCGCCGAGGCACTCGAGCTGGACGTCGTCGACGACGTCGCGCTGCGAGCCGCACTCGGGGAGGCCGATCTGGTGCTCAACACGGTCGGCCCTTACTTCCGCTTCGGCCCGCCGCTGCTGCGCGCGGCGATCGAGTCGGGCTGCGACTACCTCGACCTCTGCGACGACCCCGATCCGACCGTCGCGATGCTCGATCTCTCGGTCGCCGCGGCGCGGGCCGGCGTCCGGGCGGTGATCGGAATGGGCGCCAGCCCGGGGGTCGTCAACCTGCTCGCGGTGGTCGCGATGCGCGAGCTCGACGACGCGCACCGCGTCGTCACCGGCTGGAACGGCGAGGGCGCCACCCCCGAGCCGGGCAGCGGCCCGGCCGCGATCGAACACGGGATCGCCCAGGCGACGGGGACGATCCCGGTGGTTCGCGACGGCGCCGAGAGGCGCGAGCGGCCCCTGCGCCGGGTCGCGATCGACTACCCGGGGCTGGGGCGCCGCCGCGCTCGAACCTTCGGGCATCCGGAGCCGCTTACCCTGCATTGGGCCTTCGGCGTCGCGGAGAGCCTCAACCTCACGCACGGTCGCCGTCGCTTCGTCGTCCCCCTGCTGGCGCTCGCGCGGCTCTGTGACCGTGGTCTCCTCCCCGTGCGGCGAGCTGTGAACCTGGTCGACTTCACGGAGCGGCAGATGCCCTCGCCGCCGCTGGGCGCCCTCGCCTCCCCCCGCCGCCCCTGTTCGCCCTGGCCGAGGGCCTGCGGGACGGGGCCCCCGCCGCGGTGGGGGTCGCGCTGGGGTCGATGCCGGGAACGAGCATGGGGGCGGTCACCGGAGTTCCGCTCGCCGTCGCGGCGGGCCTCCTCTGCGACGGCGCCCCGGTCCCTCCCGGCGCTCACTCGCCCGAGGAAGCGCTCGACCCGCACGAGTTCTTCGCCGCCCTTGCCCCCCATTGTCCGGGCGCGCCGGCCGCTGAGGAGATGACCCTCGTCACCAGGTCGTGGGACCCCGCCGCCCCGGAGGCCTATCGCAACGGCATCGACGCGGCCCGGCGTCGCTTCGCGAATGGCGGCGACGGCTCGGCGCCGGAGTGAGCCCTTGTCGCGCGCGCCGTACTACCCGGGCGCTCGGTGGACCCGCTCGAGCAGGCTCTCGGCGGAGCCGACCTCGATCGCCTCGGCCGGGATGTCGACGAAGCCGGAGCTGAGTACCTGGCGCGGATCCTCGAGGCTGACCGCGTTGAAGACGCGGGCCGGGACGCCGTAGCCCTCGTCTGCCTCCCAGGCTCGCTCGAACTCCTCGAACGTAACGCCGGGCTTCAGTTTGCGAACGAACACGCGACGATCATCGTCAAAGCGCCTTCGGATCGGAGGGACCTGCTGCGGCCAGGATAGGAGCGGGCGCGGTCGCTCAGCCCTGGGCGAGGAGGGACTGGGCTAGCATTCGCGCGGGCAAGCTGTGGAAGGAGGAATCGGCATGGGACTGAGCAACAGTCAGGTGGTCCCGGCGATCGCCGTATCCGACATGGGCAGGGCTCGGGAGTTCTACGAGGGCAAGCTCGGCCTCGCGAACGGAGCGGAACGACCGGACGGCGGCATCAGGTACCCCTGCGGCGGGGGCACCTCGATCCACGTCTATCCGTCGCCGGACAACGCCGGCAAGTCGACCGCGACGCTGGCGGGCTTCGAGGTCGACGACGTCGAGAGGACGGTCGACGAGCTGGCCGCCAACGGCGTCAGCTTCGAGCAGTACGACGCGGGCCCGATCAGGACCGACGAGAAGGGGATCGCTCAGATCGGCGACGTGAAGAGCGCCTGGCTCAAGGACCCGGACGGCAACATCCTCTCGGTCATCGAGGAGTAGCCGGTGCCCCACCGCGGCTGGCCTGGCGCCACCTGCAGGCGACCCTGAGCGGGTCTACGGAGTCGACCCGCGGCAGTCGCGCTTGTAGGCCTCCCAGTCCCAGTCGCTGAGGAACTCGCTCACAGCCGCTTCGCCGCTTGCGCGCACCGCGGCGCGCGTCGCCTCCGGGGCGTCGAACTCGACGATGCCGACCGCGCTGGTGTCGACTTGGATCGCCCGGCGGCGGACACAGGGGCGCTCCAGGTAGGTCTGGTCGTTGCCGACGATCGCCGTGGCGGCGACCCGCTCCAGCATCTGCAGCGGGGGCAGGGCCGAGACGGCGATCCGCGGGATCCCCGGCAGGAGCTGCGCGTTGCCCGCCGGGAGCTCGGGGATGACCTTGACCCCGAGCGTCGGCCAGCGCGGCTGCTCGCCGTCGGTGCGGTCGAAGGCCTCGATCGGGAAGTTGGAGAGGACGCCGCCGTCGACCAGGGTGGTCGGCTCGCCACCCCCGCCGCGGATCGTGACCGGGTCGAAGTAGAGGGGGATCGAGATCGAGGCGCGCACCGCGTCGGCGACCCGCTGCTCGTCCGGCGGGAGGCCGAGCAGCTCGTAGTCCCAGGGCAGCCGCAGCAGGCGGCCGCGGGTGACGTCGGTCGCCATCACGACGAGCTTGTAGTCCCGGTAGCGCTCGAGCCCCGGGTCCGCCCCCGAGTCCTCTCTGTGCAGGTGCTCGAAGGTCGTGACCCCAAGTGCCGCCAGCTCCCGCTCGATGAACCCGTGGATGTAGTCGCCCTCGTAGGCGCCGGCGTCCCGCAGCAGCGAGACGCCCTCGCTCAGCCCGGGGATCCCGGGCCGTGCGCGGTCGGGCACCTGCGCGTAGTCGAGCCGGTCCATGGCGCCCGCCAGCCGCTCCTCGTCCGCCCCCGCCGCGAGGAAGGCGGCGACGATCGCCCCCGCCGACGTTCCCGCCACGCGCGGGAACGTGTAGCCGTGGCGCAGCAGCTGCAGCACCGCGCCGAGCAGCCCGATGCCCTTCATCCCGCCGCCCTCGAGCACCAGATCGGCCTGCGGCATGGGTCTACCTCTTTCCCTGACTGAACAAGATTCGAGTATCGCAGCCCGCGGGAGAACCGGGCGCCGCCTCCTGTGGCGGTGGCCACCCCCGGCGTCTACCATGTCGCCTGGTGGCACCGGATCGATCGCGCACCGCAGGCGCCGGGTGGCTCGGGAGGCGCTTCCCCATGCGCGTGGCGACAGTCGCGGCGCTCGCCCTGTGCCTGTCGGTGCTGGCGCTCGGCGGCGAGGCGAGCGGGGCGTCCCGCGAACCGCCTTCGAACGTCCGTCCAGCCGGGGGCGGGCGCGACGGGATCCATCCTCTGATCGGTTTCGAACCCGTGCCGCGGTCGCTCGCCACCGACGGCGCCGGCTACGTCTACCTCTCGAACCCGCAGGCCAACGGTCAGGTCCAGAGGTTCGCGCCCAACGGGACGCTGCTCGCCAGGTGGGGGCACTTCGGCGCGGGTCGCGAATACTTTCCCTACCCCCGCAACATCGCCGCCGACGCCGCCGGCAACGTCTACGTCGCCGAGAGCAGCATCGGCCGGATCCGGATGTTCACCTCCGGCGGCGGCTTGATCAGGGAATGGCAAGCGACGGCCTGGGACGTCGCCGTCGATGCCGCCGGCTACGTCTACGGGATCAACCCCGACCACCTCGAAAAATTCAGCCCGGGCGGAAGCCTGGTCGGCCAGTGGGGGAGCGACGGCACCGGCCCCGGACAGTTCGGCGAACCTTGGGGGATCGCCACCGGCGCGGGCAACGTCTACGTCGCCGACACCTACCGCGACAGGATCGAGGTGTTCACCGCTGGCGGGAGCTTCGTCGGCGAGTGGGGAACCGCCGGCAAAGGTCTCGGGCAGCTCTCCTTCCCCTACGGCATCGCCACCGATCCGGCCGGCAATGTCTACGTCGCCGATACCGTCAACGACCGCGTCCAGAAGTTCACCCCGGGCGGCGCCCTGATCACCGCGTGGGGGAGCATCGGGCGGCGCCCCGGGCACTTCATCCTTCCGACGTCCGTCGCCACCGATCCCGCCGGCAACGTGTACGTCGCCGACGCGGGGGAAGGCGATGCCCACGGCGCGGGGTTCGACGAAGGCATCGCCCGCGTACAGAAGTTCACCCCGAACGGGCAGTTCATCACCCAGTGGCGGGGGGCTCCCGCGCGGTTCCTGGGACCGCCGAAGATCTTCACCCGTCTCCGCGGCAAGACCACCCGGCGCACCGCCGCCTTCCGCTTCCGCTCGAAGCAGCGCGGTGTCTACTTCGAGTGCCGGCTGGGGGGCGAACGGGTGCCCGGGAAGCTGCGCGCTTGGCGCCGCTGCACCTCTCCCCGGGGCTACGCCCGGTTGCGCCCCGGCGTCAAGTCCTTCCAGGTACGGGTCGTCAAGGACCTCGAAGCCGGCAGGACGGCGACGCGGTGGTGGCGGATCGTCAAGCGCCGCGCCCGCTGAGGGAAGGAGGCTTGGCTACGCTGCGCCGATGGCGGAGCACGACTGGGCGTTGCTTCTGCATCTGACCGGCGTGGTGCTGCTGTTCTCGGGGATGACCGTCGCCGCGGTCGCGGACGAGGCGGCGCGCCGCCGGGAGCGCCCGAGCGAGATCGCCGCGCTGCTCGGCCCGGCCCGGGTCGGCGTGATCTTCGTCGCGGCCGGCGCCGTCTGCATCCTCGCCGGCGGCTTCTGGCTGGTCGGCAGCGCCGAGGCCTACTCGCTGGGCGACGGCTGGATCAGCGCGTCGCTCGCTCTGCTCGTGGTGGCCTTCGTCCTCGGCGGTCTCGGGGGTCAGCGACCGAAGCAGGCGAGGGTGCTCGCCTCCCGTCTCGCGCGCGAGGGCGACGCTCCGTCGGAGGAGCTCGGCAGCCTGCTCGAGGACCCGCTTTCGCGAGCCGCCAACTACCTGGCGGGCGCTGCCGTGATCGCGGCGCTGGTGATCATGGTCTGGAAGCCGGGGCTGTAGAGGCCCCTCGGTCGCCTCGGTCGGAGAGGCGCTGACGCGGCCGAGTGCGGGGGGCGGGGCGTCAGCCGCCGAGCAGCCCCGGCAGGTCGGCGATCGAGTCGACGATCGCCGTCGGCGAGATGCCCGCCGCCGCGACCGCCGCCTCGCTGTACTTGCCGGTGCGGACGAGGACCGAGGCGATGCCGGCGTCGAGCCCGCCGCCGACGTCGCCCTCGACGTCGTCGCCGACCATCACCGACTCGCCGGGCTCGGCGCCGACGTCGCCCAGCGCGGTGCCGAAGAAGCGGGGCGAGGGCTTGCCGACGACCGTCGCCTCGACTCCGCTGGCGTACTCCAGCGCCGCCGACCAGGCGCCGACGTCCATCGCCAGGCCGTCGGCGCGGCGCCAGTAGCGATTGTGCTGCAGGGCGATCAGCTCGGCGCCGTCGATCAGCCGGCGGAAGGCGGAGTTGAGCAGCTCGGCGCTCAGCGCGGAGCCGAGGTCGCCGAGCACCACCGCGTCGGCCTCCTCGCCCTCACCGGCCTCGGGCAGCTCGGCCAGGTCCTCGCGCAGCGAGTCGCCGACCAGCAGGGCGACGCGAGCATGGCCGGCTTCGCGACAGTGGGCGACGGCGAGCGCCGCCGGGGTCAGCACCTCCCCCGGGTCCAGCTCGAAGCCCATCCCTCGAAGCTGGTCGACTATCGCGCCGCGCGACTTCGAGGTGGTGTTGGTGACCAGTCGCAGCCGGCCGTCGATGAGCGCGCGCAGCTCGGCCAGCGCCTCGTGTGCGCCCGGCAGCGGCTCGTCGCCGACGTGCAGCACTCCGTCGATGTCGAGCAGCAACGCCCGCGGGGGCCTGGGCAGATCGACCATCGCCGAACCCTGGAATTAGCCCGTCAACGGGCCGCTTCGCGCAGCGCGGCCAGCACGCTGTCGGGGGTGGGGCGGACGCGGTAGTTGTCGGTCTGGTCGGCAAGGACGATGCGTCCGTCCGCGTCGGTGACGACCAGCGTCGGCAGGACCGTGTCGCTGTCGTAGCCGAGCATCCCCGCCGGGGTCCCATCCTCGTTCACTATGCCCAGGCGCCGCGCCGCCGCGAGCCCGTCGTCGCGCAGGTAGCGGAACGCCACGTCGTGGCGGGCGGCGAGGGCGCGGGTGTGCGCCTCGTCCTGGGGGCTGACCAGGGCGACCTGAGCGCCAAGCGCCTCGACCTCACGCCAGCGCTCGGCGATCTCCCCCACCTGCGCCATGCAGAGCGGGCACCAGTTGCCGCGGTAGAACAGCAGCGCGGTTGGCCGCCCGCGCAGCTCCGCCGCCGTGATCGGCCCGCGGTCGTGCTCGACGAACGGGAGGTCGTCGGGGAGGGTCGCTCCGACGGCAAGCGCGG
>Ga0210144_1000157_pt1 | contig 38723 bp, 25 predicted proteins | sample Muzzi_PWA_D2_FD_185532 | JGI IMG/M metagenome (GOLD analysis project Ga0210144, IMG submission 185532) | Wetland microbial communities from San Francisco Bay, California, USA, that impact long-term carbon sequestration - Muzzi_PWA_D2 (SPAdes) | ecosystem: Environmental > Aquatic > Marine >...
GGCCTTGCCGGTGTTGGCGCCGACCCGCTCGAGGAACAGATCGCACGGCTCGTTCGGATAGAGCTCGATGCTCTGGAAGAGATCACCCGCCTGCTCGCGCCGCAGGTCGAGGAGGTCCTGGAGGAGGGGCTCGAGGCGGTCGCGCTCGCCGGGCGGATAGAGCACCGCCCAGCCGGCTGAGGTGAGGTCGTTGGCGTCGACGCCGCGAGCCACGCCGCGGAGGTTGGATTTCGGCGGCGGGGCGGCGGGCTCGAGCCACCGGGCGACCTCGGCGTCGTCGGGCCGGGTGTAGGCGTAGCTCCCGTCCGGGCGGATTCCATTCAGCACGTTGGGTCCCTGGCTCATGCGTTCCCTCCTCCGTTCGTCCCTTTAGCCGATCCCTGCGCCGCGGGCAGCGGTGGGGGCGGGCCAGCCTCCGGTGCGGGCGGCGGCTCCGGCGGCGGCAGGTCCTCGCCGGTCTTGATGCCGCCTCCAGGAGACGTGCCTCCGGTGTCGGCTGTTTCGATGTCGTCGTCTCCCAGTCGGTGCTCCGTCCCTCGCCAGTCACCCTGGAAGACGAAGGCCGCCCACTGGAGCGGAGAGCTCCAGTCCGGGTCGCGCCGCATGGAGAGCTGGGCCTCCCGCAGGGCGGCCGCCGGTGCCAGGTCCTTCTGGAGGAGCTGTTCGTAGAACCGCCTCATCAGCTCGGCGGTGCTGGCGTCCCCCACCTCCCAGAGAGACTGAATCACGCGCGGCGTGCCGGCGTAGAGGAAGCCCCGGGTCAGCCCGACCAGGCCTTCGCCCTCCAGCTCTTCGCCCAGCCCCGTGTCGCAGGCGCTCAGCACGACTAGTTGGGCGTCCAGGTGCAGGTTGTAGATGTCGTGGAGGCGCAGGAACCCGCGCTGGGGCTCGCCCTGGCGGTCGAAGAGGGACAGGGCGAGCCCGGAGAGCTCGGGGTGCGTGCGGTCGATCAGGCCGTGGGTGGCGAAGTGGATGATCCGGTACTTCGCCAGTCGGTCGCCATCGACGAGGGGGTAGGACGCGTCGAAGCCGAGGGCGGAGAAGCGCGAGTCCTTCGGGACCAACGCGAGAATCGCCCGGGCCTCCTCGGCGGAGCCCGGGAGGCGGCGCAAACTGCCGGATCGCGCGTCCCGGAGGGCTCGGCCGAGGGCCCCGTGTGCGCCAGAGTCGGCTCCCTGCCCGGCCGCCTGACCGGCTGTCGGGCCGTTCGGCTCCGCGGTCCCGGAGGCTGAAGCTTGCGCGATGCGGGGGTCGTCCTTCTCGAACACGGGGTCGGCGATCACCGCGATCGTCTTCGGTGCCCGCTTGCGCTCCGCCTCACCGCGGCGCAGTGATGCCAGCACCGAGGCCGACGGCAGGCGGACTACCTCGTGGTGATCGATGAGCAGCTCGCCGTCCTCCTGAGCCGCTGCCGCCGGTGCCGGCAGGGCGGTGAACGGCAGGTAGTGGAGGGCGCCGTCCGCCACCACGACGAGCCGCTTGGCCACCGGCTTCTGGAGCTCCTGGGCGATCGGACCGAGGAGCATCTCCCCCAGCTTCGCGCCGACCTCCGCCCGGTGGTTCTCGGCGCGGCGGGAGTGGCGCGAGAGGAGCTCGTAGTAGTCCTTGGCGGCCGTCTCGATCTCGGAGCGCGGCGGCAGGACGTGGCTCGCGACGCTCTTGCGCGAGACGGTCCAGAGGAAGCTCCGCTCTTCGCCCAGGAAGTAGGTCACCAGGAGTGTGTCGGGATCGAGCAGGTTGCGCTGGATCTGAGAGAGATTGAGCGGGTCCGGGTTGGACAGCTCGGCGAACCGGGAGCTTTGCCGGAGGATCTTCGATCGCGTGCGGTCCAGCTCCAGGAGGAGCTTCGTTTCTCGGCTGGAAAGGTCATGGAGAGCTGCCTGGCTGATCGATCGGCCGGTGTCGAGACGTTCGCGGGCGAGGGCGTCCAGCTCCGTCGAGATGCTCTGCTCCCGATCGAGCAGCTCCTGCGGCGCGCCGTCGCGGATCTGGACCCCTGCCTCCGCCAGCAGGTCGAGCAGCCCGCGCGCCCGCCAGCGCTCGGTCGCCTGGAGGGCGAGGAGGTCGAAGCGGGAGTCGGGCGCCTGCTCGTGGAGCCGCATCAGGCAGGCGATGTAGAGGTCCCAGTAGCGGCGCCGCGAGGCGAAGTACGAGCTGCGGAGCTCGAGGCTTGCCGAATCGGCGCGCAGAGACTCCGCGGACGAGAGGACCTCCTCGAGAACCTTCCGGGTGCCGGCATAGTCCCCCGACGCATAGAGCGCCCGGGCGATGCCGAAGCGCGCCGAGGCGGCACTCCGCCGATCGCCCGCGTGCTCGAAGAGCGGGAGCGCCAGCTCATGCTCCTTCAGGGCTGCCTCGGGATCGCCGGCGGCGTAGTAGTAGCGTCCGAGCTTCTGGTGCGCGAGCGCCTGGCCGAGCGAGTCGTCGACCTCGACGGACAACCGGAGGGCCTTTTCCGAATCCTCGTGGGCTTCCGGCAGAGCGCCGGTTTTCAGACCCAGGGTCGCGAGCGAGCCCAGCACCACCGCCTGACCACGCCGGTCGTCGAGCTCCTGGCGAATCGCCAAGGCCTCCTGTAGCCGCTTGCGGGCCTCGTCGAACCGCTCGAGTCTCATCAGCGCTTCGCCGGCCTTGACCTGGATCGCGGCTTCGGCGCGCCGGAACCCCGTATCCCGCGCGCCTGCCAGGGCGCGCTCCAGGGCGGAGAGAGCGATCTCGGCGTCGCCGTTGTCCAGGTAGACGTCGGCGATGTTGAGCTGGGCGGTGACCTGGTCCGGTGCGTTGCCCAGATCCTGCCAGAGCTTCTGTGCGCGCTCGTACGCTGCCAGGGCTTCTTCGGTCCGGCCGCTCCACTTGTAGACGTTGCCCAGATTGTTGGCCGCGTCGGCCTCGCCGTTCCTGTCGCCCAGCTCCACGAAGAGGTCCAGCGCGCGGCGATTCTCCTTCTCCGCTTCGCCGAGCTGGCCCACCACAAGCAGGACTCGCCCGAGCCGGTTGGCCGTCGCCGCTTGCAGTCGGCGGTTTCCCAGGTCCTCGTAGGCGGTGAGCGCCTGCCGGAGGAGGTCGACGGCCTCGGGGTACTTCTCGAGCTCGTGGTCCATCCAGCCGGCCCGGTTGAGCGCATCGGCCTCCCTCTGCCGATTTTCGAGGGATCGATACTTGTCGAGTGCCTCTCGATACTTCGTTCTGGCGGCGTCGTACTTCTTCGCCCGCCGCAGGTCTTCCCCCTGGGCGAACACCCGGTCCGCGGCCACCAGCGTCCGGTCCGCGTCCGTCGCCGGCCGGCGCGCCTCGAGGTGGATGACGTAGGTCGCCGTCGGCTCGGCTCCCGTGAACGCCTCGACCTCCAGCCGGTAGGTGCCGGCGGTGTCGGCGACCGCGGTCACCCGCTCGACGCCGGTGTTGCCGGTGGGGGAATCCACCTCGGTCAGGGCTTCGCCGGACGGGTCGAACAGCCGGACCACCACGTCGAGCCCGCGCTGTTCGACGGCGACGGCGGTGAAACTCCCCGCGTCGAGCGCCAGCCCGTAGCTTTCCTTCTCTCCGCCCGGTAGCCGGTGCTCGATCTTCTGGCCCGGCGCGAGGGTCTCCATCTTCTGGTCCGTCATCTGTCCACCTCGTCGTTCGCTTGTGTTCGTCGGCGTGGCCGCACGGCCGCGGGAGGCACGGCGGAGGCCCCAGAACCCGGCGGCGAGCAGGACGGCCAGCCCCAGGCCGATCAGGATCTTCAGCCGGTGCCGGCCCGCTCGCGCCTCGCCGCTCCGCCGTGTACGCGCGTCACGCCCGGGCTTGCGCTCCTGCTCTTCTGGCATCCGTCGTCCCTCCTGTCCTCCGACGCGGGAAATCGCGCTGGAGCGGCTCTCAGGGAGCGTCCTCGGCGTGTTCGAGCTGGAGCGGAACCTCGGCCAGGCGCTGGGCGCGGCCGCCTTCGATCGCATAGACACCGAGCGTGGTGGGTGTGGGTGAGCCTTCCAGGATCTGGCGCGGGATCACCAGGTTCAGCTCCGGGATTGCGCCCGGCGTGACCACCGGGCTCTGCCAGACCGTGCCGCCTCGGTCATCGGTCAGCTCCACCCGGTAATGCTGGTGATCCGCCGCCGCCCCCGACAGGACGACGAAGACGAGCAGCCGTTGATCGCCCGGCCGGATGCGGAGCGTCGCGGGTCCGCGGTCGGGGGTGCCGACCACGACCTCCTGGGAGCCGCCGATCAGGATCGGGGAGGAGAGCCGGTCCACCTGCCGCCGGAGCGCCAGGTTCCAGGCGCCGAGGCCGAGGCTCACGAGGGCCAGGGCCGCCGCGACGGCGGGGAGCCAGGAGCGTCCCGGGGTGGAGCTGGGCTCCCGTCGCGGCTCTGGCGCCGGGGCGGTGGCGGGAAGGGCGGCCGCCGCCTCGCATGCCGGCCTCAGGACGGCGTCCTCCCAGTCCTGGTACTCCGGGTCCTCGGCCACCTCCAGGGCGAGCGGTCCCGGATCGAGGGCGCCTCGCTCGTGGTCTCGAACGGTCTTCAGGACCAGGGAGGCCGTCTCGGAGGGAACCTGCCCGGTCCGCCGGCCGGTGCGGAGCGCGGCGCCGGGTAACCGGACCGGGAAGCGGCAGCGCAGGCACAGGGGGCCGGCCGGGGTGTCCGGACCGATCCAGACATCCCCCGGTCCGCGCAGGGGGTTGGTGTCCGCCGGCACCGCGAGCCACCGGTCCGTGCCGTCGACGGACGGCTCCAGGAGGAGCCACTCGAGGGGGAAGTCCGCGGTGGCGGGGAGGACGAAAAGCGCGCCCTGACCCGGATCAGGCCCCGGATCGGGCGCCGGACCAGGAGCGGGGCTGGCCACGGAAGCGCCCGGCGCCGCCTCGTCGGGGAGCCGGCCGCTCCCTCGCGCAGCCTCCGCGGTGAGGGCGCGGAGGCGATCGCGGCGGTCTCGGCGGTCCTCGACGTTCACGGCGCTCCCCCTTTCCTCTGGCTCGTCCTGGGCCGGGGCGGCTCCAGCAGGAGCTTGCGGCACGCCTCCAGCAACTCTCCCAGGGTGCCGTAGAGCTCCGGAAACCGGTTCCTCGGGATCTCCAACCGCTCGGCGAGCTTCCGCCGGCTGGGGAGGTCGCGCTCCCCGGCCGCGTGGATGCGCAGGAACTGCCAGAGGTTGCTCAAGTATTCACCGGTCCGTTCGTCCGTGTCCAGCCTGTCCATGCGACGCTCCACGCAGTCGGTCACCTTCTCGAACGCCTCGGCGTCCTCCAGCTCTTCATCCGGACGGGCGATGCGGCGCACGGTACCGAAGGCCTCGTCGCCTTGCGGGGCTCCTCCCTCCCCGGCATCCTCGCCGGCGTAGGTGTGCAGGGCACGCCAGCGCTCGCGCACCGCGGTCTTCAGCGGGTCGGCCAGCTCCTTGAACGTGAACCGTTGGCAGCCCCGGTCACGGAGACCGGCGATCCGCCGCCCGAGACTCGCGGTCACCACGTCGTAGCGGCCGCCCCGCGCCGTCACCAGCTCCGGCAGCAGGTCATCGCCCCAGGTGGCGGTGAGCTCCTGGAGGGAAGGGGCGGGCGAGGGTCCGGTCAGATCGTCGGCGGTCGGCGTGGACGGCGGGCGGGCGAACCGCAGGACGGTCTCGTTGCGGATCTCGGAGGCGCCGCGGCTCACCTCGAGCGCGCCGTCCTCCACCAACCCGCGGAGCGCCGAGCGGAGCGTCTGGAACAGCCGGGAGCCCAGGGGGTCGTGCCGGCGCTGCCTCTCGTAGAGGAAGTTCTTCAGGTTGAGGAGCACCAGCCCCTCGATGTTCGGCTTGACCTCTAGCTGGGCCCGCAGGCTGCGCAGCCGGTGGACGAAGTTGAAGACGTAGGCGTCCGTCGTCAGCTCGTCCAGGGTCTCCTCGTCCCAGCGGTCCGAGCCCACCACGCCCAGGTAGCGGGGCGGGCTGGTCCACAGGCCGCGGACGCGGAGCTCCGTGCGGAGCGCGGTCTGGAGAGCGTTCCACACCCGGTCGAAGCTCTTCTGGTCCGGAGGATCGCCCGTCGTCCCCAGGGACTCCACGTACTCCGTGAAGACCCGTGGCCTCCTTCCGCGCCGGCCGGCAGGCGTCTGGGTGGTGAGCATTCCTCGGTCATTTGACCACATGAGACGTCCCTGGCTCGACGTCCGGTTCCGGCCCCGAAAGCGGACGGCCGGGCACCGCCGCGTGCCAATCTGAGAAACCCCCCGTTACCCAATCTTCGAGAGCGAGGACGAGCGTCCTCGAACCGGTCGGCAAGCCGATCGTCTCAAGCGCCGCCGCGGTGGTCGCGGCGGACCAGGGATCCCTGCAGCTCACGAGAACTTCGCGACCGGGCGCGACGCGCCCGAAAGAGAGGATTTCTATGTTCGAGTATCGCAGGATCCGGGCTTGCGCCCTCCGTTCCGTCACCGCCGCTTCTCTGGTTCTTCTCCTGGCCCTGGGCCTGAGCATCTCCTTCGCGGCTCCGGCCGCGGCGCAGGTGGCCGACTCCGGCAGCATCTCGTCGCCGACCGGTTCCGGTGGCACGACCGGCGGCGTCACCGGCCAGGACGTCGACGAGTGGGAGAACGACATCCTGAACGGTACGGCGCCCTCGACGTCTGCAGGAGTGGTCGACCAGATGACCTCGCTCCTGCTTCGCGCGATCGACTGGTTGGACGGTCTGGTCCAGGTCACGCAGCGCCCGTCGAAGTAGGAGAACGGTGGAGGAGGGGGCGGCCGGATCTCGTCCGGCCGCCCCCGGTATTGTCTGAGCGGTGGGTCGTCTCCCAGGCCGTGGTAGCGTCCCCGGCCATGTCGGAGCACCGCGTGACCGTGGCCTGGGAGCGGACGACCGAGGACTTCTCTTACGAGGCGTACTCCCGCAACCACCTGTGGCGCTTCGAAGGGGGCGTCGAGGTGCCCGCCTCGGCGGCGCCGGCGTTCCTCGGCGAGGGCGAGCGGGTGGACCCGGAGGAGGCGTTCGTGGCGGCGCTGTCGAGCTGCCACATGTTGACCTTCCTCGCCATCGCCGCCCGCAAGCGGCTGGTGGTGGACGGCTACCGGGACGCCGCCGTCGGCTTCCTGGAGAAGAATGCCGCGGGCAAGCTGGCGATCACCCGCGTGGTGCTAAGGCCGGAGGTCAGCTTCCGCGAGCCGCCGCCGGAGACGGTGGTGGAGCGCATGCACCACACGGCGCACGCGGAGTGCTTCATCGCGAGCTCGGTGACGACGGAGGTTCGGGTGGAGCCGGGCCGCGCGGATTGAGGGCGCCGGTCCGACCATCCGGTCAAGGACCGAAGACGCCGGAGCGCCGCTCCGGCAAGGCGCGCGACCGAGGCATACCCGCAGGTCTGCCGCAGGAAGCGCAACGCCGCTGGAGCGGATGCAGCGGCGTCTGAATGCGAGCGGAGGGTCGGACCGGCGTTCTCAGTCCGTTGGCCAGAGGGACGGGCGGGTGGCGCGGGCCACGCCCTTGTCCAGCGTCAGGCGGAAGTCCCGGTCCAGGGCGTGGTCGACGAACGACCCCACCTCCAGCTCGCCAGCCAGCGACTCCGGCGGATCGGCCAGCTCGCCCAGGGTCTTGAGGAGCTGGCGCGGGCCGACGTTGACGTCGTGCAGCACGAGGTGCAGCACGTCCTCCTCCCGCTCCACCTCCAGGTCCCCTTCCGGGTACAGGCCCTCGAACCGGCCGACGAACTCGACCAGCCGGTCGCCCGAGCCCTTGGGTGCCCGCAGGCTGAGATGGCCCGAGACCCGGGCCGATGCGGAAGCGGTCTCGGCCAGGGCGGCTTCGAGATCGACCGTTTCGGCCTGGGACCAGTCCTCCCGCGGCCACTGGACGTGGATCTGGCCGTGGGTGACCACCAGGCGCACGACGATGCCGGTGCGGTCCCGGATCACCAGCGTGCCGCCCGGCATCGCGTCCCGCTCCGCGGGCGCCAGCGCGTCGACGAAGGCGATCAGCTCCGCCGGTACCGCCGAAAGCGTCGGGGTGCCGCCGGGCTGGACGTGGCAGACGACCAGCGCCTGCTGCTCCGGGCCCAGCTCGAGCCACTCGCCGCCCAGCCGTTCCAGGCGCTCGACCGTCTCCGGGGAAAGCGGCCCCAGGCCGATCTCGCCGGTGCAGTCGAGCTCGACCGTGGTGATGGTCGTCATCACTTGCTTCCTCCGGCCAGGGCCGGCTCGGTCTTCTCTTCCGCCGCTTCGGGGAAGTGCTCCACGTGGACGTCGAGCATGGAGGAGAGGCCGGTCGCCTCCTTGGTCAGGGCGCGGCCGATGACCAGGCGCTGGATCTGGTTGGCGCCCTCGTAGATCTGGGTAATTTTGGCGTCGCGCATGTACTTCTCGATCGGGTAGTCGCGGCAGTAGCCGTAGCCGCCGAAGAGCTGGACGGCGTCGGTGGTCACCTTCATGGCGACGTCGCTCGCGAAGACCTTGCACATGGCGGCGTACTTCGAGGCGCCGGACGCCCCGGCGTCGATGGCACGGGCGGCCGAGTAGACGAGCTGGCGGGCGGCCTCGATCGAGGTCGCCATGTCGGCGAGCATGAACTGGATGGCCTGGAAGCTCATCACCGACTGGCCGAACTGCTGGCGCTCCGAGGTGTAGCGCATGGCCCACTCGAGGGCGCCCTGGGCCAGGCCGACGGCCTGGGCGGCGACGCCGGGGCGGGCCCGGTCGAGGGTCATCATGGCGTTCTTGAAGCCGCGGCCCTCCTGGTCGCCGAGGAGGTTCGCCGCCGGCACCCGGCAGTCCTTGAAGTTGAGCTCGTGGACCGGCACACAGCAGATGCCCATCAGGTCCTCGCGCTTGCCGATCTCGAAGCCGGGCGTGCCCTTCTCGACGATGATCGGCGAGATCCCGCGGCTGCCCCGGTCCGGCCGGGTGGAGGCGTAGACGGTGTAGATCGAGGCGGCGCCGCCGTTGGTGTTCCACTTCTTGGCGCCGTTGATCACGTACTCGTCCCCGTCGAGCTCCGCCCGGGTGCGCAGGCTGCCGGCGTCGGAGCCGGAGGCCATCTCGGAGAGGCCGAAGGCGATGAGCTTCTCGCCGGAGGCCACCGCGGGCAGCCAGCGCTGCTTCTGCTCCTCGGTGCCGCCCAGGATGATCGGGAAGCTGCCCAGAGCGTTGACCGCGTAGGCCACGCCGACGCCGCCGCAGGCCCGCGACAGCTCTTCGACGACGACGCACAGGTCGAGGACGCCGGCGCTCTGGCCGCCGTACTCCTCGGGGATCCAGATCCCCATCAGGTCGGCGTCGCAAAGCGCCTTGACGACGCTCCACGGGTACTCGCGGGTACGGTCCAGCTCGGCGGCGACGGTGCGCACCGCGGTCTCGGCGACCTCGTGCGCGCGCTCCTGGTAGTCCCTGGTCTTCGGCGACAGAAGTTCTTTCATCATCTTTCTCCTCGATAGTCCCCAGTCACTCTAGACGGCCGCGGCACGGGCCGCGCGACCCCGTCGGGTAGGACCGCCGGATCTCTGGGGTGGGCAGTCGCGATGGGGCCTCCCGAAGAGTATCCGGAATCGGGTGGCGGTTCGAGATAGGCTCCGGCTCTGGAGGAGACGATGGAGCTGATCTCGATCAACGTCGGCCGGCCAAGGTCGGTGGAGTGGAAGGGCCGGAGCGTGCGCACGGGGATCTTCAAGTCCCCCGTCTCGGTGATCCCGGCGGCTTCCGGGCAGCCGGAGCGGGTGGGGGTCGGCCGCCTGAACCTCGCCGGCGACGAGCAGGCGGATCTGGAGGTCCACGGTGGGCCGGACAAGGCGGTCTACGTCTACCCGAGCGAGCACTACGGTCCGTGGAGCGAAGAGCTTTCCGGCGTCGAGCTGCCCTGGGGCGCCTTCGGCGAGAACCTCACCACCCGGGGCGACGAGCTGCTGGAGAGTGCGGTCCGCATCGGTGACCGGCTGCGCGCCGGCACCGTCGAGCTGGTGGTCACCCAGCCCCGCCTGCCCTGCTACAAGCTGGGCATCCGCCTCGGCACCGACGAGGTGATCCGGCGCATGGTCGAGACCGGCCGCTGCGGCTTCTACTGCGCGGTGACGCGGGAGGGAGAGCTGGGCGCGGGTGACCCGGTGACGGTTGCCGAGCGGGACGTGGCGGCGCCGAGCATCGACCAGCTCTTCCGCCTGCGGACGGGGGGCGCGCTGGCGGACGGCGAGGACCCGGAGGAGATCCTCGGCCGGGCGGCTTTGGCCCGCTCCCTGCCGGCCGAGTGGCGCGAGCACTTCCTCGCCCGGCTGGAGGCGCTCGAGGGATGAGGCGCCGCCTCGTGCTGGTCGGAGCCCTCCTCGTCGTGGCCGGCTGCCGGCCCGATCCTTACGCCCTCTTTCTCCGGACCCTCTCCCCCGGCGAGCCGATCGAGCTGCCCGGCGGCCGGACGCTGACGGTCCAGGGCGTCGACGGCCGGACGCTCTCCGGCGTCCACCTGGAAGGCCCGGCCGAGACCTGCGACGGGACACTGGTGCTGGATGCCCCGGCGGCGCGGATCGAGCCGGTGGAACCCCGCGGTGGCAGCGAAGGCAAGGAGGGCCGGCGGATCCGGATCGTCCTCGACCGGCCCAAGGCGGTCGAGCGCTGTGGCCGGCTCGAGTCGGTCACGACCCATGAGCGGCTGACCGTCATCCTTTCGCTGGATAGCTGAGGGCTCGCCTGCACGGCTGAAAGGGGTCTCTGAAACGCGACGCTTTCGGGATCCGTAGCTTAATCGAGACTCCGATCTAGCCACACCATTCCGGGAGACCTGTCCATGGAGCAGCTCGTTCGCAGCGTCGTCGCCTTCGCCAGTGACCTCCGCCACGGGGTTCGCGTTCTCGCCCGAAGCCCCTTCTTCACCGTCACCGCGGTGGTCATCTTCGCCGTGGGCCTCGGCGCCAACGCGGCCATCTTCAGCCTGGTGGACACGCTGCTGCTGCGCCCGTTGCCCTACCCGCAGCCGGACCGCCTCGAGCTGGTCGGCCGGGTCGTCCACTCCAACGGCACTCAGGGGATCGAGAACCTGGTCTGGAGCCAGGACGGACGGACCTGGCAGACCCTGAGGGAGCATGCCCGGACGGTCGACCTGGCCCCCTACTCCGGCTGGCCCACCGGGGTCAATCTGGTGGCCGACGGCGCGGCGACCTACGTCAAGGAGCAGCGAGTGGGTGCGGGGTTCTTCCGGGTCCTGGGCGTGGCGCCCGCTCTCGGTCGTGGCTTCACGCGGGAGGAAGACGTCCCGGGCGGCGCGCCGGTCGTCGTCCTCAGCCAATCGCTCTGGATGGGTCACTTCGGCGGCGACCCGGAGATCCTGGGGAAGCGGGTCGCCCTCAAGGGGGAGCCCTACACGGTGATCGGGGTCATGCCCGCCGGCTTCCGCAGCACCGAGGAGGCCGACCTGTGGACGCCGCTTCGTCCGTCGACCACCGGCGAGGGAGGCGGCACCAACTACGGCATCGTCGTCCGGCGCAAGCCCGGCGTCTCTCGCCAGCAGGCCGAGGCCGAGATCGCGGCGCTCGGAGCCCGGGTCTGGGAGGAGGAGCGCTCCGACTGGCCGCCGGGGATGGATGTTCGCTTCACCCTCGGTCCGCTCCGGACCGGCCTCACCAGTGACTTGCGGCAGCCGCTGAGCCTGCTCTGGGCCGCGGTCGTGCTGGCGCTGGTGGTGGTCTGCGCCAACCTGGCGAGCCTGATGCTCGCCCGGTCGAGCGGCCGGCGCCGGGAGCTGGCGGCGCGCATGGCGCTCGGCGGCAGCCGTGCGGCCATCGTGCGCACGATCCTGGCCGAGGGCGTCCTGGTGGCGGTGGCGGGGACCGTCCTCGGCATCGGGCTCGGGCACCTGGCCCTCGGGGCCTTGAGCGGGCTGGCCCACCAGGCGCTGGGATTCTGGCAACCGGTGGCGCTCGACCTCCGGGTGCTCGGGGCGACCGCCGTCATCGCTCTGGTGGCGTGTGTCGGTTTCGGCCTGTGGCCCGCACTGTCAGCGAGCAGGATCGATCTGCGCGAGGCGCTCGCTCAGGGAGGCTCCGGTGCGGCTTCGGGTGGAGCGACCCACTGGCCGCGACGGCTCCTGGTGGTGGGCGAGGTGGCGGTGGGCGTGGTGCTGTTGATCTTCTCCGGACTGCTGGTGCGCACCTTCGTCCACCTGCGTTCCCTGGACACTGGGGTCGACACGGCGGGGGTGGTGACCGGGACGGTCTCCCTCCACGACGCCCGCTACGCGACCCGGGCGGAGATCGAGCACCTGTTTACCGAGAGCCTCGAGCGCATCCGGCGCTGGCCCGGCATCGAGTCGGCGGCGATCGGCCTGGGGCTGCCCTTCGAGCGCCCGCTCAATCTGGGGTTCCGAGCGCTGCCGGCGGGCGGTGAGCCGACCGAGCCGGCGTCGGTGTCGGCGCTCTATGTCACGCCCGGGTACTTCGAGACGCTCGGCGTGCCGCTCCTGCGCGGCCGTTCGGTGCAGAGATCGGACGGCCCGGACGGCGCCCTGGTGGCGGTGGTCAACAGCGCCTTCGTCGACCGCTATCTGGGCGGCGCCAGCCCCCTGGACAGCCGGATCTCCATCGCCGGCGACGAGCGCCAGATCGTCGGCGTCGTCGGCAACGTCCTCTACGACCCGTCCGGTCAGGGCGGTACCGGGCCTCTCGTTCAGCTGCCGGCGGTCTACGTCCCGTCCTCCCAGATGGCAGACCAGGCGTTCGTGATGATCCACACCTGGTTTGAGCCGAGCTGGGTCGTGCGCTCCGCCCTCGATCCGGACGCCACGGTCGCCGCGCTGCGCCGGGCGGTGCGGGAGGTCGCCCCGGAGCTGCCCTTCGCCCGGTTCCAGCGGCTGGACCAGGTCGAGGCGACCGCCCTGGGCGAGCAGCGGTTCCTGATGTCGCTCGTCCTCGTCCTGGCCGGGATCGCCGCCGCCCTGGCGGCCCTCGGGATCTACGGCCTGATCGCGGCTTCGGTGACCGAGCGGACCCGCGAGCTCGGCATCCGCCTGGCGCTCGGAGCGACCCGGGCCCAGGTGCTCCGGGCGGTGGTCCTGCCCGGCGTGGCCCTGACCGCCGCTGGCACCGTGCTTGGCGTGGCCGGCGCCCTCGCCGGTGCCCGCCTGGTGCGGAGCCTGGTCGTCGGTGTCAGCACGACCGACCCGTGGAGTCTGGCGGCCGGCGCCGCGACGCTCCTCGTGATCGCGACGCTCGCCAGCCTCCTGCCGGGCCTCGACGTGCTGGAGCTCGATCCGGCGCGGACGCTCCGGGAGGAGTGACCCGCCCGCCGAGGGCAGACGGCCGTCAACGGGATCCGCTCGCTTGCGGTGCCTCCTTCTTTGGCGAGGCGGTCGATCCGGGCACGCCGAAGGACGAGCTCTCGGGGCGTAGCCGGTCTGCGTCGGCGGCAGGCAGGACGCCCGCGCGGACCAGCCGGTCGAGGGCGTGCGCCACGCAGGCGGGGTCCGCGGTTTGCGCCGCGCCGGTCCGCCCGGCGCTCAGCCCGTTGCACGGGATCTCCGGGACGACGATCCGCTCGCCCCGGTGGACCCCTTCGACCCGGGTCCGCTCGCCGCCCGGCCACAGAACTTCGACCGTGGCGGTCTCGGCCGGACCCAGGCCGAAGGTGAGCTCCAGGCTGTTCTCGGAGGCGTAGCTCGAACCGGCGGTGACCGGATGCATCGCCGTCTTGCCGCCCTCCGGGGTCACCCGGACCAGGGCGCCGATGCCGTCCCGGTTGACCCGCCCGCCGGTCAGCAGGCCGGCGGTGCCGAGGGTCTTGACCGCGACCCAGCCGTTGCCGTCGTCGGCGCTGTTGATCTCCACCGCCAGGGTGCCGTTGGTGAAGTGGTAGCCGTTCCAGACGAAGGCGCCGTTGCCGGCCGGGGCGAAGAGCTCCACGTACCGGGCCCGGCGATCGAACGGGCTGTCGTAATCCGCCGGGTAGGCGTGGAGCGGCACGTCCTTGGGGATGTCGAAGGCAGAGACGCTGACAAGGTCCGGGAAGCCGTCCAGGTTCAGGTCGCCGGTGGCCACGCCGTGGATGTTGCGCCGGGCGTGGTCGGTGGCGGCCAGAGCGTCGTAGTCCAGGTCGAAGGCGGCGCCGCAGCCGCGATTCTCCAGGATGGTGCCCGGGTTGTCGGCGGTGATCGTGTTCATGGTGCCGTTCAGGCTGCCGTAGAAAGCCACGTCCGGGTCGCCGTCGTTGTCGTAGTCGGGCGTCACCACGCCCCAGCCGAAGACGGTCGCCCGGAGCGCGCCGAACTCGGCCGGCGCGAAGGTCCCGTCGTCGCGGCCCAGGAACCAGCGCGACGACAGCTGCCCCTGCTTGAACGGCAGGCCGATGGCGGAGAAGGCGTAGTCGCCCATGTTCGTCGCGAAGAGATCCAGGTGGCCGTCGCAGTTCAGGTCGGCGAACGAGAGCCCCATCCACAGGGAGCCGGGTGGGTCGGTGCCGACCTCGTGGGTCACCGCGGTGAAGTGGCCGGTGCCGTCGTTCTGGAGCACCTGGATCATGCCGCGGCTCACCTGGCTGGGGGGGATCGCCCCCTGGTCGTCGGTGTGGATGATGTCGAGATCGCCGTCTCCGTCGTAGTCGACCATGGCGATGCCCCAGGTGATGGTGGCGACGTCCTCCTTCTGGGGAGGCACGAACCCCTCCAGGTGCCGGATGCCGGAGGAGTCGCTGACGTCCTGGAAGCGGAGGCCTCCCCGGTTCAGATAGAGCTGGTTCGGCTGATTGAGGCGGAACGGCTCCGACATGATCGCCGCCCGCTGGCTCCACTCGTAGGTGTTGGCGATGACGATGTCCAGGAGGCCGTCGCCGTTGACGTCGCCCATGGAGCACGAGGCGTGGCCGAAATCATCCGAGCCCAGCCCGCTCGGGCCGGTGACCTCGCGAAAGGCCGGCTCCTTCGGGTCGGCGCTCCCGGCGGCACCCCCGTTTCCGAACGGGGTCGCGGACCGATCCGCGGCCAGGTTCTCGAACAGCCGGTTGGGCTCCGAGCGGCCGAGCACCAGCAGATCGTCGTCGCCGTCGTTGTCCAGGTCACCGAAGCAGACGCCGGTGGAGTCCTGCTCGGTGGCGCCGACCCCGGCCTCGAGGCCGACGTCCTCGAACGACAGGGCGCCTCGCTCCAGCAGGAGATTCTTGTACAAGCTGTTGGCCGCGCCCGGTCCGTTGGTGACGTAGACGTCCAGGTCACCGTCCCGGTCGTAGTCGAGCAGCGCGATGCCGGGTGCGCCCCGAGGCTTCTCCGGCGTGGCGACCACCATCGCCATGGTGTACAGCGGCTCGCGCTGGAGCCGCTCGTAGATCGCGTTGGTCTTCGACGGGACGCGGCGGTACGAGATGCCGGCGCCGTCACCGGCGGCGATGTTGTCGAACGTCACGTCGCCGGCGTGGGCAGGGTGGGAGAGGAGGGTGGCGGAGGGGACGAGGAGGACGAGGGCGAGGAGCGTGGAGAACGATGGGGTCCGACACATGAGAACGTCGCGCATCATGCATGGATTGTATTGGATGCGCAACTAGGAATCTAGCGGTTATTGGAATTTTGCCTAAGCTAAAGTGTTGAAATAAGATTCGGCAGTGCTCTCGACCGCAGACGAAGACCGAGCTGTAGGCGGCCGACTGCCGCCAAGTGGTGGTCCTCGGTACGCCGGTCGTTCTCCGGCTCGCTCCAGGAGCCCTCGATCCAGCCTCTCCGGTCCACACGGTGGAGAGCCGGACGGGGCGACCCCGCCTTGACCTGGAACGCAGCCTCCGTTCCGGGCGGCCATGACATACTAAGAAGCACTGATCCTCCCCAAGTGCGGGAGCTCTTCCCGCGCGGACCGTTCGGGGGCTTGCCATGGACCCCGCCGACACAACCCGTCGCCTCGGGCCAGGCTCCAAGGAGCCGACCGGGGGCAGGACGACGACCGACCGTTTCGATTCGGAGCCCGTCGTCCGCGCGGTGCGTGCGTTCCAGGCGGGGATCGAGCGGGAGGAGAGTTTCCGCTTCTTGTTCCAGACCTACCGGCCCGCGGTCCAGGGCTTCTTCCTCCGGCGTCTCGGTTCGCTGGATGCGGCCCGCGACCTAACCCAAGAGACCTTCATCAAGGTCTATCAAGGACTGAAGGGGTATCGCGGCGATGCCCCGTTCGGCGCCTGGCTGTTCCGGATCGCACGCAACGTGCTGAGCGATCGGAAGACCGGCTCGGCGGCTGCCAGGCTCCGGGCGCGGGAGGTGGGGATCGAGGACGTGGAGGTGGAGGTGGCGAAGGTGCTGGCAGAACGGACGGTGGACTCCCCTGAGCGGGAGAGGCCGTTGCGAGTGGTCCTCGAGGATGAGGAACGCCAGATCCTGCGCCGTGCGATCGACGCGCTGCCACCGCAACGGCGCCGATGCTTGATTCTCTGGGCCTACCACGAGCTGACCTACGAGCAGATCGCGGTGGCGATGCGGCTGTCGATCGGCACAATCAAGGCACACCTGGCCCAGGCCCGAGAGCAACTGGGTCGACTGGTCCAGGACCGGCTACAACGTCAGGAGCGATGATGTCCGAGCGGGAGACGAAGGAGCTCAAGGCCAGGATCGCCAGCGCTCTCGAGCCGGTCGTGGAACGGGAGGCGGAGCAGGCCGGGAAGCACCCGGACTTCGACGAGCTCGTCCGCTACCACCACGGGGACCTCGACGAGGCGACGGCGGAGCGTATCCAGCGCCACCTGGTGGTGTGTTCGGCGTGCCTCGAAGACCTGCTCGACCTGGACGATTTCGTGGCGGCCGGCGTGGACCGGGGAGCCCCACCGGTAGAGGTGCCCCGGCCCGGTCCCGAGCGCCCCGAGCGCATCGTGCGGCCCACCGTTTTCGCCATGGGCCGGCGTGCCGCCCTGGCGCTCGCGGCGTCGGTCCTGGTCGCGGTCTCGTGTCTCGCCGTCTGGGTGGTCCGGGAGCGGACGGAGGCCGGGAACCTGCGCCAGCAGGTGGCCGGTCTTTCAGCCCCCCGCCCCGACGTGCCGATCGTCGACCTGCTGCCGGACTCGTCCGTCCGGGGCGAGGGTGCGGGCCCGGTGCCGGTGGAGCTGCCGTCCGGCCACGCGTCGTTCACCCTCGTCCTGAGTCTGCCCGGCATCTCGGAGGACGGCGTGTTCGAGGCCGAGCTGATCGACCCGGACGGTCGCGTGACCTGGCGCGGACGGCTCGAGCCGAGCGCCTTCGGCACCTTCACCCTGGGGCTCTCGCGGGCGGCCCTCGCTCCCGGAGAGCATACGATCCGGCTCTACGAGCGCGGCGAGGCGACCGAGCCCGCGGCAGGTCCCGGCCGGTTGGTCGAGACCTACTCCTTCCGCGCCGTGCCGTCCGGGGAGGGGAAGTAGCGCGCCATGACCCCGGCCGCTCAAGCCGCGACCCACCGCTGGCTCGGTCTGCTCCTCGGCGCCGGATTCCTCTGTGTGGCCTGCTCGCCACAGGCGGCCGAGGACGCCCCCGACGCGCGCCCGCCGCCCGTGAGCGAGCCGTCCGCGACCGGGCCGGCTCTCGAAGCGCCCGAAACTGCCGAAGCCCCCGCATTCCGCGCCCTCGAACCGGGCTCGGCGATCGAGCGCTCGGTGACGGCGAGCGAGGTCCATCGCTACCAACTCCTCGTTGCCGAACCCGCCACGGTGGAGCTCGCGGCCGAGCAACGGGGGATCGACCTGGAGCTCGCGGTCTTCGCCCCCGGCGGCGAGCCACTGCTGGTGGCGGACCGCGTCGCCGGACCGGGGGGCGAGGAGCGGCCCTCGTGGGTCGCCGCGACGCCGGGCCGCTACGTCCTGGAGGTCCGGACCTGGCACGGTCCGACGGCGGCCGGTGCCTACCGTCTGCGGGTCGGAGCGCTTCGGGAGACGACGCCCGCCGACCGGCGGCGCGCGGCGGTCGACCGGCCGTTCGCCGAGGCGGAGGCGCTCGTCGCCCGGCAGGACGAAGAGTCCTTCCGTCGGGCGGAGATCCTCTACGGCCGAGCGCTCGAGCGGGTGCGCGCCCTACCGACTCCGGGCGACCGCCGGCAGCAGGCGCAGATCCTCCAGCGCCTGGGCCGCCTCCACCGCAAGTACCTGGAGGACAAGCACGCCGCGCTCGGCGACTACACCGACGCCCTGGCGCTGTTCGAGACCCTGGGCGACGACCGCCAGGCGGCGAGCATCCTCAACAACCTGGGCCGGGTGCACTTCGACCTGGGGGAGCTTCCGGCGGCGATCGACGCCTGGAACCGGGCGCTGCCGATCAAGCGTCGCCTCCACGACCCCGCGGGCGAGGCGTACAGTCTGGGCAACCTGGCCCTCGCCCATCGCTACCTGGGAAACATCCAGGAGGCGCTCGATGCCTACGACCGAAGCCTCGAGCTGCTGCGCGCGGCCGGAGACCGGGGCGCCGAGGGCCGTGCGCTCAACAACCGAGGCCGGTTCTACCGCCTGCTCGGCGAGGATGAGCAGGCGCTGGCCGACCTCCGACGGGCCCTGCCGATCAGCCGGGAGGTGGGGGATGGCCGCCTGGAAGCTGCGGTGCTGACGGCGATCGGGGAGGTCGAGACGAGTCGGGGAGACCTGGAACCGGCTCGGGAGGTCCTGGAGCGTGCGCTCGAGCTGAGGATCGAGCTCGACCAGCGGCGCGGCCGGGCGGTCACCGAGCGGGCTCTCGGGACACTCTACGCGCGCCTCGGCCGGGTCGGGGAGGCGGCCGAGCTCGATCGCCGGGCCCTCGCCGGTTTCCGGGAGACCGGCGCGACCCGCGAGGCGGCCGACGCGCTTCTGGCACTGGGCGAGCTCGCTCTCGACGCGGGCCGGCCGGACGAGGCACACGCCCTGCTCGATCAGGCCCTCGACCCCTTCCGCGCGATCCACGATCCCTTCGGTACGGTCGAGACGATGCTCGCCCTGGCCCGCTGCCGGAGAGAGGAGGGCGATCTCGAGGATGCCCTCGATCTGGCCGAGGCGGCGGCCGACGAGATCGAGGCCGTCCGTGCGCGCCTGGGGAGTCACAGCCTGCGGACCTCGTTTCTCGCCACCCGGCAGGAGCCCTACGATCTTGCCGTCGACCTCCTGATGGACCTCCACAGGCGGGATCCGGCGGCGGGCCACGACCGCGAAGCGCTCGCCGTCAGCGAACGCGCACGGGCGCGCTCGTTGATCGACCTGCTGGCGGAGAGCGGTGTCCCATCGAACGCCGGAGCGGACCCGGAGCTCGTGGCCGAGGAGCACGAGCTGGAGCTGCGGCTGGCGGCTCTGGAGCAGGAGCGCCTCGGTCTCGCCTCCGGTGCGGCACCCGAGCGGGTCGCCGTCATCGAAGGGAAGCTGGACGAGCTGGTGCGCTCCTACCGGGCGGTGCGCGGCCGCATCCATGCGGAGAGCCCGCGGCGCGCGGCCCTCGCCGAGCCGCCCACGCTGACGGCGTCGGAGATCCAGAGGCGGCTGCTCGACCCCGAGACGGCGCTCCTCGAGATCCATCTCGGCGCACGGCGGAGCGTCCTCTGGCTGGTCACCACCAGCTCGGTGACCAGCTTCGAGCTGCCCGCCCGACCGGTGATCGAAGCCGCTGCCCGCCGCGCCTACGGGCTGCTCCGGGTGAGCCACCTGCGCGAGGCGCGGGAGGCGAGCACCCTCGCCCTGGGCGAGCTCTCGGACCTGGTGCTCGGCCCCGTCGCCGACCGCCTCCAGGCGGAACAGACCGGGCGCCTCCTCGTCTCCCCCGACGGCGCGCTCCGGCTGATTCCGTTCGCCGCCTTGCCGATGCCGGGGGCGCCGGCCCGGGATCGGACGCCCCTGGTCAGCGGTCACGAGATCGTCACCCTGCCGTCCGCCTCGGTTCTCGGGGCATTGCGGGACCAGACCGTCGGCCGGGAGCCACCGGCCGGCACGGTCGCCGTCCTCGCCGACCCGGTGTTCGAGGCGACCGACACCCGGCTCGGCGGCTCGGCCCAGCGGGCGCCCGGTCCGGACGGGGTGGGGGTTGCCGCTGTGGAGGCGGCCCGGGACGACCGCGGGCCCGCGGTCACCCGCGGCGGCCCCCGGGGCGAGATCGCCCTCCGGCGCCTGCCGTTCTCGAGCGACGAGGCCGCGGCGATCCTGCGCCTGGCGGAACCCGGCAAGAGCTACCGGGCGCTGGGCTTTGAAGCGACCCGGGAGGTTGCCATGAGTCCTGCCCTGGGCGGCTACCGGATCGTCCACCTCGCCACGCACGGCGCATTGGACAGCGACCATCCGGAGCTTTCCCGTCTGGTGTTCTCTCGCTTCGACGCCGCCGGCCGTTCGCGGCGCGGCGCCCTCTTCGCCCACGAGATCTACGACCTGGAGCTGCCGGTCGACCTGGTGGTTCTGAGTGCGTGCGAGACGGCTCTCGGCAAGGAGATGCGGGGAGAGGGCCTTGTCGGCCTCACCCAGGGCTTCTTCCACGCCGGCGCGGCGCGGGTGCTGGTCAGCCTCTGGCAGGTGGACGACCGGGCCACGGCCGAGCTCATGGCGCGCTTCTACGAGGGGTTGCTGGTCGAGCACCTGGCGCCACCGGCGGCGCTCCGGCAGGCGCAGCTCGCAATCCGGAGTGAGGCCGGCTGGCAAGCCCCCTACTACTGGGCGGGGTTCGTGCTCCAGGGCGAGTGGCGGTGACCGGCCGGCGCCGCTAAACAGATGACGCTCCGCCGTGGTCCTTCTCCAGTACCGGCCGAAACCGATCGGCCGCACATTGACATTACCTTGTCAGAAGGAGGAACCACGATGCCTGGCGAGACTGAGCTCCAGATCGACGACGGTACGAACCTCTCAGCCCTTCAGATTCAATGTACGTCCTGTGAAGGAAGCGTCTATCTCGAACGCGAGTCGAAAGAGGTCGTGGGAACGGCCCCGTTCGAGGTCGCCGAGTACACCTTCACCTGCCCGACCACGGAGTGTTCGACCCGCGTGCTGCTGAGGGTGCCCCAGAACGGGGCGTCCTGACACGGTGCAGGCACCGGACCGCGTACGCAGATGGGAACGACCGGCCAGCGCTCGCCCGGGAACGGCGGGGTCGGACTGCGACCGGGCCAGGTGGTGGCCGGACGCTACCGGATCCACCGGCTCCTCGGCAGGGGAGGGATGGGGGAGGTGTACCGGGCGGACGACCTCGCACTCGGGCACTACGTGGCCCTCAAGTTCCCGACCCTCGACGGCTCGGCCGCCGGCGCCAGCCAGCGGCTGGCCGCCGAGGTGGCAGTGGCCCAACGGGTCTCCCACCCGAACGTCTGCCGGGTTCACGAGCTCGCCCGTCACGGCAAGCGCGTCTTCCTCTCGATGCAGCTCATCGAGGGAGAGACGCTGCAGACGATCCTGAGCCGCGCGGTCGGCACGCTCACCGGCAGCGAGAAGCTGCGCATCGCCCACGACCTGTGTGCCGCACTGGCCGCGATCCACGACCAGGAGATCCTCTACCGCGACCTCAAGCCGGCGAACGTCATGCTCGATTCGGACGGCCGAGCGCTCGTCACCGACTTCGGGCTGGCCGCGTGCGGTACCGTCTTCGACCCGGGCTCGGGGACCTTCGGGTACATGGCGCCGGAGCAGCACGACGGCGGAGAGCCGTCGGTCCGGAGCGACCTCTACGCCCTCGGCCTGGTGCTCTACGAGATCTTCGTCGGCAGGAGAGCCTTCTCCGAGTGCTCCAGAGACGAGCTGGTCGCACGCAAGCGCGCCGGCCCGCCGGAGTTTCCCACCAACGACGCACTCGACGAGATTGGGCCGGACGTCAAGGAGGTGCTCCTGCGCTGTCTCTCTCCGGACCCGGAGGCGCGCCCGTCGAGCGCGGACGACGTGGCGTGCGCGCTGCCGGGACGGCCGGGGCGGGGAGTGGAGGGGGATGGGGAGTGGATCGCTCCGCCGGAGACCCTCTTGGTGTCGCCACGCCACCGCTCGCGGTCGTGGCTCGATCACATCCTCTTGGCGGCGGTCGTCCTGGAGCTCGTGGCGGTCGCGGCGCTGGCGCCCTCGAGCCAGCCCGTGCACCCCGCGGAGCTCGGCGATCCACCACCGGCGCTGGAGGCCCGGGCCCGGGACGTGCTGGCGGCGGTGGGCCTCGGCGGTGAGGAGAGACACCAGCAGTTCGGCTACACCTACGACGCGCGCCAGTTCGATGACGCTGCCTCTGCCGTGAGCGAGGTGGCGCTCTGGCCGCGCGACCCGGCGGCGCCGGTGCCGCCGGTCGTCTTCTGGTACCGGCAGAGCCCGCGACGGCTCGTTCCCGTGCAGGCCGGCAGCCCCTATCAGCGCTACGACGACCCACCCTTCACGGCGCCCGGAATGGTCGGCGTCCAGCTCGATCCGTGGGGACGCCTGGTGAGGCTCGACGCCGTGCCACCGCGGGCCGCGCCGCCGGATCCGCCGGCGCCGGAGCCGGACTGGAGGCCGCTGTTCACCGCGGCCGGGCTCGACGTCGATCACTTCCGCGCCGTCGTTCCGTCGTGGACCCCTCCGGAGTTCGCCGACCGGCGGCGGGCCTGGGAGGCGCCGAGCCCGGTGGAGGGTGGAGAACCGATCCGCATCGAAGCCGCGTCGTTCGGCGGTAGGCCGGTCTCCTTTCTCCGCCTCGAGCCGTGGATGTTCGCCGCCGAGCCCGAGGTCGATGGGCGGGCTGAGCTCCAGCTCACGACCTTGGGGGCCGGCCGCGTTGTCGGCGGTCTCTGGTACGTGGCAGTGTTGATCGGCGGCATCCTGCTCGCCCGCAAGAACCTCTTCCGGTGCGTCGCGGATACGAGAGCCGCGTTCCGGCTCGCCGTGGCGGTGCTGGCGGCGCGAACCCTGGTCTGGCTCCTCGGTGCCCAGCACCTGGCCGGGACGGGCGAGCTCATGATCCTCAAACCGCATCTTGCCCGAGCGTTGCTGATCGCGGCCGAGGTGGCGCTCATCTACCTCGCTCTCGAGCCGTTGGTGCGGCGCTTCTGGCCGGACCTGACGGCCTCCTGGGTTCGGCTGGTCTACGGTCGAGTCCGCGACCCCCTGGTGGGGCATCACCTCCTGGTCGGCACCCTCGTCGGCACGGGGGGCGTTCTGTTGGTCCGGCTCTACGCAACCTACGCCGGTCCGCTCGGGCTTCCGGCACCCCGGCTCGATCGGCTGGACACCTTCTTGGGCCTGATCCTGGTCCGGGGGCTGGACCTCCAGTGCGAGGCCCTGCGCGGCTTCCGGGAGGCCCTGGCCGTCGAGATCCTGGCGGTGGTCCACGGCGTGCTCCTCGGCATCTTCGGAGTGGTCGGCGTCGTGGTCCTGCGCCTGGTCCTGAAGAAGCCGGTCCTCTCGCGTGCCGTCGCGCTCGTCCTGTTCGTCGCCCTGATCTTTCCCCGAGCCGGCGACCCGCTGGCCGACCTGGCGGTGGCCACCACAATCTGCGCTGTCTACCTCGCCGTCTTGCTCCGGTTCGGTTTCCTCGCCGGCGTGACGGCGATGGCCTCGGCCTTCCTGCTCACGAGCCACCCGCTGACCCTCGATCTCTCTGCCTGGTACGCCTCCGGCTCGACCGTGGCCCTGCTCGCCGTGGCCTGCGTTGCGCTCTACGGCTTCAGGACCTCCCTGGCCGGGAGGCCGGCCTTGCCGGCCCAGTGGCTCCGGTTGGGCGAGCCCAGGCCGGTGGAAGCAGCGTGAGTCGATCTCACCACGAAACCGTCTCGCGAGAGCGGCGGCCCAGGCCTCCACCGGACGTGGCCGGACCGATTCCAGCCGGCGTGTCGATTCCGATTGCGCGTCGAAGGGGCGGCCGAGGCCGCCCCTTCGACGAAACCGACCGCCGGTTTCCGACGGCGCGGGTAACGACTGGGCGCAGGCCCTACCAGCAGACGAGGACGCAGATCCAGACCGGACCGAAGGGCCAGCACACCCACCAGCACCAGCCGTCGTGCCGGAACTCCGGCAGCAACACCTCCTCGGGAGCCCCCTTTCCCTTCGGATGCTCCTTGTGGCTGCGGACCTCGACTCGCGCCGCCTTCGACGCGATCTTGCCGCCGCTCTCGGCGACCGCCTCCCACGTGCCGTCATCCCCCTTGCGCACGTAGACGTTGTACTTGCCCGGCGGCAGGTCGGTCTCGTCGCCGGCGAGCTCGGTGTCGAGAACGCCGATCACCTGGCCCTTCTCGAGGTCTTCGAGCGACTGGACGTGGTCGAGGCGCGCCGGGGTGAAGCGGCTCGCCTTGCCGGTCATCTTGGCGCTGGCCTTGCGCTGTTCGTCGAGCCCGGTCTGCTTGGCCCGGGCCGCGATCTCCCGGCCGTCGATCTTCGGTTTGTCGTTCATGGTTTCTCCTTTCCGAGGTTCAGCGTTCTTGCTTCCCTCGGATGGATGGACCGACCTACAGCCGGAGCTGTTTAGCAGCATCCAGCTGACCTCGTGGTGGTCGGAGAGCGCAGGGACCGGCCGAGGCGCTGTGTTAGGGTCCCGCAGGCGACCCGTCAGCTCAGACGACCGGAGAGCCGGATGCGGCGGAGGGGAGCCTCCGCCCGCCGTGCTCCAAGCTCACGCGAATTCAGGAGGAGTTTCATGTTCGAGGGGATCCTGACCAAGACGTACTACGGCAATACCGTCGGCGAATGGGCCATCGCGCTGGCGATCATCGTCGGTGCGATCCTGGTCGGGAAGGTGCTCTACTGGCTCTGCTCGACCACGCTGCGGCGGCTGACGGCGAAGACTGAGACCAAGATCGACGACATCCTCATCGACATGGTCGAGGAGCCGATCGTCTTCGCGATCACGGTCGCCGGCATCTGGTGGGGCGTCGGGACCCTCACTCTGCCCGAGACCGCCCAGAGCTGGCTCGACAAGGGCGTCCAGGCGCTCATCATCCTCGCCGTCACCTGGCTGGTGGCCCGTCTTCTGGAGTCCCTCTTCACCCACTACCTGGCACCGCTGGCCGAGCGCTCCGAGAACACCCTCGACGACCAGCTTCTGCCGATTGCCCGCAACACCACCAAGTTCGCCGTCTGGGCCCTCGGCATCATCGTCGCCCTGAACAACGCCGGCTACCAGGTCGGGGCGGTGCTGGCCGGCCTCGGCATCGGCGGCTTGGCCCTCGCCATGGCCGCGCGGGACACGGTGTCGAACATCTTCGGCGGCTTCACCATCTTCACCGACCGGCCGTTCGCCATCCACGATCGCATCACCGTCAACGGCTACGACGGCACGGTCACCGAGATCGGCATCCGGAGCACCCGGCTCAAGACCCTCGCCGGCCGGATCGTGACCATCCCCAACGCCACCTTCACCGACTCGGCGGTGGAGAACATCAGCGCCGAGCCCTGGCGCAAGGTGTCGATGACCCTCGGCCTGACCTACGACACCCCACCCGAAGGCATGGAGAAGGGGATGGAGATCCTGCGCCGGATCGCCGCCGAGGACGAGGATCTGGAGGAAGAGCCCCTCGTCGCCTTCTCGGGCTTCGGCGACTGGTCGATGAACCTGCTCTTCATCTACTACATCCGGAAGGGCGCGGACATCCTCGGCGTCCAGACCCGCGTCAACCTGGCGATCCTCCAACAGTTCGGCGACGCGGGCCTGGAGTTCGCCTTCCCGACCCAGACCCTCTACACGATCCGGCAGCAGGAGGGGCAGGCCGGCTGAGCCGGCGCGCCGCGCGCACCGCGTCCCATCCTTCCGTGGCATCCGTTGGTGGATCCGAGTCCCCGGCCGGGATGCTCTGACGCGTCCGGCAGAGGGAGTTGTCAGCCTCTGCCAGCACCGGCAGAAGCGCGCCTCCCTCCAGGCGGGGAACCGTGCCGTAAGTCACTGGAAAAGTTGACGTTCTAGGAGCGGAGGCCGGCCCCGGGAGCGCTGGCTCGTGCCTTGCTCTTTGCGGTCATCGCGAGCCGGAACGGATGAGCCGCTCCGGTGTTGAAGAACCCAGCGAGGCGGCATGTTCGCCTCCGTCGCCAAGCCGCACACCCGGCGAGAGCCGGCGTCGCAAAGCCACGGGTCCTCGCTCGCCTCTTCCCTCCGAGGCGCAGGACGGCCGGGCTGCCGCGGGGGCCATGCCGCCCCGCCCACACCGGGCGGAGCCCCGGTCGCCAAGGAGGGGAGCGATGCCGCGCTTCAAATTCAGCGTTCAGCAGCTTTCCATCGTTTTTTTCTTCGTGGCGTTGTGCCTGCCGGCCGGCGTGGCCGACGCCCAGGGGGACCTTCTCTGGCCTGTCGAGACCAAGCTGGTCCGCAACTATGACGACGCCGTCGAGGTGTGGACCGACGTGGGCGACGTGTCGATCTGGAACACCCACAGCGAGCTGAAGATCGACGTCGCCCCCTACGACGGCTACAAGATGGCCAAGGTAGCTGTCCACATCGTCAACGACCCCGCGAACTTCGCGGCGATCCTCGACAGCAAGGGCAAGCCGGACGTCACCCTGTTCCAGCACCTGACGGAGTATCCGCAGGGCGCCGCTTCCCACCAGGAGGTGGTCGATCTCGGGGCTCTCGACATCTGCTGGGCGGTCGACCCGGAGAAGTGCCCGCCCAATCGCTACGTGATCATCGCCGTCGACCTGCAAGGGGTTCAGGAACGGGCCTTCGCCCTGAGCGGTGACGCCTTCGACCGGCTGAAGAAGGACGAGGTCGTCGGAGACGGGATCTTCTGGGGCTTCTACGTCACCTACCCCCTGGCCAAGGTCGAGCCGGGCCACTTCGTCGATGCCAACGTCAGCGGCCTGACCTATCGCACGCCGACGCAGGAGGGGATCACGGGTGCCGAGGGCCAGTTCTGGTGGCTGCCCGGTGAGCGCGTCGATTTCTGGGTGGGGAGCCTGTATCTGGGTAACGCCCTGGCCGACAGGGCGGTCTCGCCGGAGGACCTCTTCCCCGGGACCACCATGGAGGACGACCGGGTGCTCAACGTGGCCCGGCTGCTCCAGAGCCTTGACGGCGACGGCAACCCCGGGTTCGGCTCGATCAACATCACCGACGCGGTGGTCGCCTGCCTGGAGAACGCGCTGGTCGGGTTCCCGATCTCTCCGCCGGAGGTGTTCTTCGCCGATGACGCCGCCGTCGGTGCGCTGATCTCGGCGACGCATGCCAACTGCGACGTCCCGCTGGTCCAGGTCTCGAAGGCCGAGGCACTCGAGAACCTGAGCTCCGGGATGCGTGCAGGCAACCTGATGAAGCGCAACATCTCCAAGACCCCCGGCATGAAGAGCGACAAGGCGCAGATCGAGATCCTCCCGGTCTACGTGCCGGCGCGGCGCTCGGACGGCACCGCCACCGAGGTGGTCTACCACGCCCCGGACGGCACGGTGGTCGAGACGCGCAACGTCGCCAAGCCGATCGCGGTCTCGTACGTCGACGAGGTCGAGGGGACCGGCGGCGCCATGGACGTCTTCGTCGCCATCTCCCGCGACGACGGCGAGACCTGGAAGCGCCGGAACATCTCGAAGACCGCCGACAAGACATCCCTGCTCGGGTACCCGGGTGAGTCCTGGAAGCCGATGCTCCGGGTGGTGGACAACATGATCTTCGTCGCCTGGACCGACAAGTACTGCCGGGGCGGGCGGCCGGGCTACGCCATCGAGGTTTGCCCGGACGTCGACGGGGACGGCGTGGCCGATCCGTGTGACGTCTGCCGCGACACGGCCGACGGCACGATCTGCGAGACCGACTACCCGGGCGACGACGCCTACTGGCAGGACGACCTCTACGGCGTGGGCGGACCGCAGCGCTCGGTGATCTACGAGGATCACCCGGAGGTGGGCGAGGTGCCCTATAGCTGTGTCTGGACCGCCCGCGGCGTGGTCGATACCGCGACCGGGACCGTCCAGTGGTACAAGCCCGAGCGGGTGACGTCCGGCCGGCGCGACGCCTTCCAGCTCACCGCCCAGAAGGGCGAGGACGTGGCGTTCGCCATCGTCTGGCAGGAGGACCCGAAGGGTCTGATGTCGGGCGAGGGGGACGGACCGGGCGACGGCTGGAGCGGCGCCAACACCCACAACAAGGCCGACATCTGGATGAGCACCATCAAGCTCAGCGACTTCGCCCTGGTCGATTCAGCCTACCCGACGAGCTACCACGGGGACGGCGACCTGGTCGACACCGATCCGGAGCTCGCCGGCCGCGTCAAGGCCCTGGTGCCCATGTCCATCCCGGTGAAGATCTCGGACAACGACATCTGCAGCGCCGAGAACATGGACCCCGAGGGCGGCCACGGCGACCATGAATTCGACGAAGAGGGCGAGGGCACCCACCGCTACTGCGGCACCCTCGAGGCCATCGGCACGCCGGAGGAGCCGGGGGCCAACCCGCTCTGCTCCTACACGGTCGAGCGGACCAACCCCAACGGCGAGCTGCATCACGTCTGCGTGACCGCTGACGGGCGCCTGCTCGACGGCAACACCGGCGCGTCGCGGCCGAACCTGGTGCTCCAGCCCTACAAGAAGGCGGACGGCACCAAGAGCGCCTGGGTGGTGATCGGCTACGAGGAGAGCAAGGGCGTGGGCGTTCCGCCCGAGGAGGACGATGGCGGGTGCGGGGACGAAGCGTCGGACGGGACGGGTGGCGAGGACCCCGACGACCGGTACAAGCCGGACATGGGGAAGAACATCATCTACCACAGCTTCGACCTGTTCGCCCCGGAGCTGGTCGCCGCGGGTGGCATCGTCAACCTGCCGGAGACCGACGCCTACGGCAACCCGGTTTACGTGCTCAACGAGGACGGGACGCTCTTCCTCGACTGGAAGGGCGAGCCGATCCTGGCCTACGAGAACGCCCGCCGGGTCCGCTTCCTGCCGCAACCGAAGTCCAAGGCCGGTCCGTCCGGCACGGTCCTGGTGGTGCTCTACCGCCAGGGCGAGGAGGGCAGCGGCAAGCCGGCCGACATCTTCATGCGGCGCGCGGTCTCGCTGACCAGCGGTAACCCGTACGCGTTCAAGAACTTGAAGCCGGGCGCCCAGAACCTCAGCAGCGTCCAGCCGACCCAGCTCTTCCAGGATCCCTACGATCCGGAGGCGCCGGTCAAGATGCTGCGCTGGGGCTGGTCGCCGACCAATCTGGCGGACTCCTCGGCGAAGAACCCGTACACCGACGCGCGCGCCCACCGCGGCGCCCTGGTCGGGGACGACCTGCTCATCGCCTACACCTGGACGCCCAACTGGGGCCGGAGGGCGAACGACAAGTACGACCTCTACGTCCGGCGCTCGTTCAACGGCGGGCAGTCCTGGACCACGGACCCCCACGACTCCGAAGCGATCGAGCACAACGTCGTCTTCCGGGTTCCGGTGCTGGACGACGTGACCCAGACCGTGCTGTGGGATGACGAGGTGGTCACCACGGCCTACGCGCCGGGCGCCTCCGAGCCGCCGCGCAACATCTCCAACCTGCGCAACAACCGCACCAGCGTGCTGGAGCCGCGGCTGGTCAAGACGCCGGGCACCATCGTCACCAGCGGGTACGTCCTGTACCCCGAGGACGCGCAGAACACGGACGTCTTCCAGGTCGCCTGGGGGATCGAGTTCAACCAGAACACGCTCCCGGACGGCGTGAGCTACCCCCAGATCCCGCTCGACATCTACTACGGCCGGACGATGGACAAGGGGCAGCGCTACGAGAGCATCCTGGTGACCCCGCAGGACGGCAGCGGCCACCCTGAGGAGGGCTGGAACCTGCTGGCCAAGGACCATCCCGAGCAGGGAGGTGCGCAGATTCGCCAGACCCCGGACGGGTCGCGGATGTACGGCATCTGGCTCGAGCAGGGTGACCAGGGCAGCGACATCATGTTCCGTCGGGTCGACTACCGCTGAGGTCAGGCCGGGGGGCGCAGGCGCCGGTGCCCCCCGGCCCCCTCGACGAGTTAGCGACCTGGTGTTCCCGGAAGGCTTCGTATCGATTCACAAGGAGAAGATCATGAAAACGAGGACTCTCATTCTCACCATCGGAGTCTGCGCGGCGCTGCTCCTGGTTGCGGCACCCGACCTGGCCAAGAAACAGCCGCCACCGACAGATCCGCCGCCGACGCCGGTCGAGGGCTACTACTTCTGGCGCCTGGGGCACATGGAAGGGCCGCATGACTCCAGCAAGACCCTGGGCATCTCCCGTGACGGCAAGACGGCCGTCGGCAGCACCCTGGTGGTCGACTTCCAGCGCGCGTGGCGCTGCGACATCGACTGGGCCATCGCCACAGACGACGGCGTGCCGCCGCTCTACAACGAGCTCCAGGTGCAGGAGGACATCGGCATCATCGCGCCCTCCCAACCCAGCGCCGCCTACGCGTCGTCGGACATGACGACGACGCCGACGGGCTACGACTTGCCCAACCTCGTCCTCGACTGGGGCGGCTCCATGCCGGTCGGGACGATCACGGGCGGGACGGTGTCCTACGGCATCGAGTGGATGCTGCCGGTCCTGGACTCGGTCGATGAAGGCGACTTCATGATGATCCCGGACTACGGGGGCGGCATCTCCGACATGGCGGTCAAGGACGTGTCGGCGGACGGCCAGATCCTCGTCGGCACCGGCAACGTCAAGACCGGCGAGCGGGCGTTCCGCGCCGACATGGCGGTCGTGGACGCGGACCTGGTGCCGATCCCGGTGCAACTGGTCATCCAGGATGCGGTGACGCTCCAGACGCTGCGCTCCAGCGCGGCCGAAGCGGTGTCGGCGGACGGGATGATCATCGCCGGCTACGGGAGCACGGTGAACGGCAACCGGGCCTACGTGACGACCGTGCTCGACGCCACCACGGACCCGATTACCCTGGAGAGCACGATCCTGCCGATGATCGGCGGCGGCAAGTACGCCGAGGCCTATGCCATGACTCCTGACGGCCTGATCATCGCCGGCCGGAGCGACAGCCCCAAGGGCCCCCAGGCCTGCATCTGGTTCGTCGACGACGTGACCGGGGAGTGGGTGGTCAAGGGTCTGGGCGGCCTGTCCAAGAAGAACCTCGACAGCGTGGCGACCGGTGTCATCTACCGGCCCGGATCGGTGGTCGGGGAGCTGATGGTCGTGGGCTGGAGCAAGAGCATCCTCTACGCCGAGGAAGCCCTCGTCTGGACCGGGAACCCCGTCCTGGAGGATGACGAGATCGGCTACATGTACGACCTGGAGTACATCCTCACCAAGACCGGCGTGGCCGAAGCGTCCTCGATGGGGTCCGAGTGGATCCTGAACCAGGCCACCGGAGTCTCTCTCGGGGCGGACGGCGAAACCCGGATCGTCGGCTGGGGCACCAACCCCGAGGGTGGCATCGAGGCCTGGCTCGTCACCGGGTATCCGTACGACGAGCTGGTCTTCGTCAAGGAGTAGTCCATCACCACGGGTGAGGCCGGGCGACAAGCCCCCCGTCCGGCACCGCCCACGGTCAGCGGGCAGAGCACGCTGACCCCCTCGCGCCAGGGGTTCCCCAACGGGCCCCTGGCGCCCTTGTGTCTGCCTCCGAACCCTATGCTAGGGTCCCGGGGCCGGGTCGTTCAGCAGCTCAGAAGGGACCATCCACGAGCCGGACGGGGCGACGGCCAACCTCAGCGAGGCCGTCGTTCATCCCGACTCCGGATTCGGCCGAGACCAGGAGGGGCGCATGTTCGAGGGAATCCTGACCAAGACCTACTACGGCAACACCGTCGGCGAGTGGGCCATCGCGCTCGGCATCATCGTCGGCGCGATCCTGGTCGGCAAGGTGCTCTACTGGCTCTGCTCGACCACTCTCCGACGGTTGACGGCGAAAACCGAGACCAAGATCGACGACATCCTGATCGACATGGTCGAGGAGCCGATCGTCTTCGCGATCACGATCGCCGGCATCTGGTGGGGCATCGGGACCCTCAACCTCCCCGAGACCGCCGCGGACTGGCTCTCGAAGGCGGTCCAGGCGCTCATCATCCTCGCCGTCACCTGGCTGGTGGCGCGGCTGCTGGAGTCGCTCTTCGCCCACTACCTGGCGCCGCTGGCCGACCGCTCGGAGAACACTCTCGACGACCAGCTCCTGCCGATCGCCCGGAACGCCACCAAGTCCGCCGTCTGGGCCCTGGGCATCATCGTCGCCCTGAACAACGCCGGCTACCAGGTCGGGGCGGTGCTGGCCGGCCTCGGCATCGGCGGCCTGGCCCTCGCCATGGCCGCCCGGGACACGGTGTCGAACATTTTCGGCGGCTTCACCATCTTCACCGACCGGCCGTTCGCCATCCACGACCGCATCACCGTCAACGGCCACGACGGCGTGGTCACCGAGATCGGCATCCGCAGCACCCGGCTCAAGACCCTCGCCGGCCGGATCGTCACCATCCCCAACGCCACCTTCACCGACTCGGCGGTCGAAAACATCAGCGCCGAGCCCTGGCGCAAGGTCTCCATGACCCTCGGCCTGACCTACGACACCCCGCCTGACGGCATGGAGAAGGGCGTGGAGATCCTGCGCCGGATCGCCGCCGAGGACGAAGACCTGGCCGAAGAGCCCCTCGTCGCCTTCTCCGGCTTCGGCGACTGGTCCATGAACCTGCTCTTCATCTACTACATCCAGAAAGGCGCCGACATCCTCGGCGTCCAGACCCGCTTCAACCTGGCGATCCTCCAACAGTTCGGCGACGCGGGCCTGGACTTCGCCTTCCCGACTCAGACGCTCTACACGATCGAGCAGGCGGGCGGCGAGGCTGGATAGAGGGGAGGTCGTGCCCTTGAACGAGATCAACAAGACCAAGGAGAAAGTGAGCCGCAGGTGGCCTGTTCAACTCGCCGCCCTCCTCGTCCTGTGGGCGGTCGCGCTGCCCGTGCATGCAAATCCGCCGTTCGAGACCGACGATCCCGGAGTCTTTCCACAGGGCACCGGCGAGGCCTACCTCTTCTCAGGCGGCGGCTTCAGCGCCGGTGGCGACAGCTTGGATGCCGCTCCTGGTGCCGAGCTCAACTACAGTGCGCTGCCCAACACGTTCTTCCATCTGGTGGTGCCGCTCGCCTACGACAGGCCGTCCGGGGGCGATGCGGCCTACGGTCTGGGCGACATCGAGCTGGGGTTGAAGTGGCGCTTCGTGAGCCAGGACCGTCACGGCGTCGACGTCGCCACGTTTCCGCTGGTCGAGTTGCCGACGGGAGGTGCATCGGGAGGAGTCGGCAGCCGCAGGGCGAGCTTCTTCTTGCCGCTCTGGTTGGAGAAAGACTGGGGGCGGTGGACAGTCTATGGGGGCGGCGGACGTTGGTTCCTGAACGATCCCGGACAGCGCGACTGGTGGTTCACGGGCGTCTTGGCTCAGCGCCAGGTCACGCCGGCCCTGTATCTGGGAGGTGAGGTCATCCATGAGACCGCCCAGACGGCAAGCGGTCAAGGGGCGACCGGATTCGACCTGGGTGGCGGGTACACGGTGAGTGGACCGTGGCAGGTGCTCTTCTCGGCCGGGCGGAACGTCACCAACGTGGCGGCTAACCGCTTCAGCTACTACCTCGGACTCTTCCGGACCTTCTGAAACCCACCGGGTCGCCTTTACCGGCTCGGCGGTCAAAGCTTCGTCTCGGTCCGTCGCAGAAGGTGTCGATCCACTCCGTTCCATCGTCTCCCAGCTGGCGCATTCGGCGGTCCGCTCGAAGCTGACCAGGCGGCGGATGTCGGCGTGATAGCGGGAGTGGGCGGAGTCGGGGGCATCGGCTACGAGGAGCCTGTCGCGCCGGTGCTCGGGCCTTGTTCGTGTCGGATGCGCTGTGGGCGGCGCGGGCTCCATCAAAATGAAGTGTGCTAGCTTCAATTTGAAGGAGCCGGCCGATGCGTGTCGAGGATCTACATCACGAGGAGCTTCTGGGGCTCGACCCCGAGGGCGGGGTGATCCGGTTCGCCGGGCGGCGGGCGCTCTTGCTCGACGCCGTGGCGATGGGGCTCTTGCGACAGTACCTGGTCGAAAACTTCGGCCTGACCGCCGCCCGCGCGGTGCTCACCCAGTTCGGCTTCGCCCACGGCTGGCGGATGGCGGCGGCCATGCAAGAGGAGTTCGAGTGGGAGAGCGCGGAGGAATGGCGTCGTGCCGGCCCCCGTGTTTCCACCCTCGAGGGGCTCTTCCGCACGCAGCCGGAAGCTGAGGATCCGCTCACCAGGAAGGGGGCGATGCTGCTCGCATCCTACGAGGCGGAGCAGCATCTCCTGCACTTCGGTCGCTCCGAGTCCGGCGTCTGCTGGACGATCTGTGGCCTGATGAGCGGCTACGTCAGCCACACCGCCGGCAAGGAGATCTACGTCCTCGAAGATCGCTGTCTGGGCGCCGGTGACGCGGCGTGCCACCTCCTGGGGCGTACTCGTGAGGAGTGGGGTGACGAGCACGCCGAGGAGCTCGCGTTCTTCGACTCGGGCCGCCTGGAGGAGTGTCTCGACGTCTCGCTCACCAGGGTCACGGAGACCCTGAAAGCTGCCGAGAAGAAGCTCAAGACCCACCGTCGAGCCCTGGTGCGCGTGGTCCGCGACGTGGAGGAACCGTTGGACGTGGTCGCCAAGAGCCCCGACATGCAGCACGTCGTGGACCTGGCACGGCGCGTGGCGAAGGTCGATGCCACGGTGCTCATCACCGGCGAGAGCGGAGTGGGCAAGGAGCGGATCGCGCGGCTCGTCCACGACGAATCGACCCGTGCGGTGGGGCCGTTCATCGCCGTCAACTGCGGCGCCATCACCGAGACGCTCCTCGAGAGTGAGCTTTTCGGGCACGCGCGCGGCGCGTTCACCGGCGCGACGTCGGACCGGCCCGGCCTGTTCGAGGCGGCCAATCGCGGAACACTCCTGCTGGACGAGATCGGCGAGATCTCGCTGGGCATGCAGGTCAAGCTCCTGAGGGTGCTCCAGGAGCGTGAGATCCGCCGGGTCGGCGAGAACAGGAACCGGCCGGTCGACGTGCGCGTCCTGGCGGCGACGAACCGCGACCTTGCCCGGGGAATCGAGGAAGGGAGCTTTCGGCAGGACCTCTACTACCGGCTCAAGGTCGTCGAGCTGCACGTCCCGCCGCTCCGCGATCGCCGGGACGACGTCTTGCCCCTCGCCCGGCTGCTGCTGGCCGATGCGGCGGTTCGGATGGGTCGAAAGATCGCGGGCCTCACCCCGCGAGCCGCCGATCAGCTTCTGCGCTACGACTGGCCGGGCAACGTGCGCGAGCTCGACAACGCCATGGAGCGCGCCGTCGCTCTGGTGCGCGGACCGCGCGTGGATCTCGACGATCTGCCCGAGGAGATCCGCCAAGCGCTCCCGCGGCCGGTGGCTCACGCCGGAGCGGTGCAACCGCTCCGCGACGTCGAAAAGGACTACATCCTGGCGGTGCTCGAGATCAACGGCGGCAACCAGACGCGGACCGCCAAGCAGCTCGGAATCGGCTCGGCGACGCTCTACCGCAAGGTCAAGAGCTACGGCTTGATCGGCGCCAAGCGCGCGACGCGGCGATAGGGCGAAACCTGTCGGTGGTCGGCAGGACCGCGGCCTCGGGGATCTGACCGCTCTGGCCCTTGAGGACCTTGGCGACGAAGGGGGAGGTCATGGAGCGGAGCAGCGCGCTGTAGTCGAGCTGGAACCTGATCTCGGCGCCGGCGGTGAGGCGGCAGCGGCCGGAGTCGGTGACGAGGTGGTCGCTGCTCGCCCCGAGGATCTCGATGCCGGGGGGCGGGCGGAGGCCGGCCGCATCGGTGTCCTGGCGCCCGATGGCGAGGATCGTCTGGGTGACGTCGCCCCGATCGATGGCGGGTGGCTCCTCCCCGAACGCGGTCTGTGCGATGTCACCCCACGGCAGTGACGGCTTGACCTTCGACTCGATCACCTCGGCCACGAGCGTCATGGCGTCGGTGTACAGGCCGTCGATCGGTCGGCGATTGAGGGTCTCCCGGCCGAGCAGAATCGATTCACCCAGGCGCAGATCGTTGATCCGCCCGGTGTCCGCGCCGCTCGAAGCCCAGTCGAGGTTGGCGGAGTTGCCGCCGGACACGATCTCGAGGCTCAGGCCGAAGGTCGCCTCGATCGACTCCGCGAGCGCGGTGAGCTGGGACATGTTCCCTGCGCCGGGCGACACGCCGCTGCGGCAGGCGAGGTTGGTGCCGATCCCTCGGAGAGCGATGTTCGGCAGGCGGAGCGTCTCGCGCACGGTGGCGTCGAGGTCGCCGGGCATGATGCCTTCCCGGAGATCGCCGAGCTCGACCATGAGCACGATCCCGTGGGTCCGCCTCGCCTCCCGCGCGGCGGACGAGAGCCTGCGGATGACGTCGAGCTCGGTGTTGAAGCTCACGTCGGCGTGCGCCACGACCCGGTCCGCCTGGCTGGGCATCGGCGAGCGAATGAGGATCATCGACGCCGGTACGTGCGCACGGCGCATCGCTTCGATGTTCTCGATGCGGGAGTCGCCGAGGGCGCTCACGCCCGCCCGGAGAAGCGCGCCGGCGATCTCCGGTGAGCCGAGGGCCGCCTTGGTGACGCCGGTGACCGCGATGCCACGACCGGCCAGCAGCTCGACCAGCATGCGCGCGTTGTGGTGGATCTTGTCGAGGTCGATCTCGAGCCGCGGCGCGCTCATCGCGCGACGGCGGTCAGCCTCTCCTCGAGGTGCGGGAACGCCGAAAGCACCATCTCCACCAGGCGCTCGGGTGAGCGGGTCAGCGCATCGGTGACCGGGATGCCGAGCTCGTGCTCGTAGAGCATGATCGCCGCGGTCACCTCGGCGTCGGTCATGTGCTCGTGGTTGATCGTGAGGCCGATGACCTTCGTGTCGGAGAAGGTCTGGATGAGATGAATCTCGGTGGCCGGCGTCGGCATCGCCATCTGCTCGAAGTCGCAGCGATGGGTCCGTCCCGGCGCGTGCTGCAGCACGACAGCGTCGGGGCAGCTTCCCCGGAGGATGAACGACGACGTCGAGTAGGCGGGGTGACTCAGCGCGCCCTGCCCTTCGATGAGGATCACGTCGGGGTTCTCGCCTTCGAACGCCTCGACCACGGTGGCTTCCATCTCGCCCGAGCAGAACTGCGACGGGACGGCGTCGAGCGCGACGCCGTAGCGGGCACCCTGGATCAGGCCGGTCTGGCCGGTGCCGACCAGCACCGCGTGGACACCGCGGTCGTTGAGGGCGCGGGTCAGGATGGTGGCGGTCGTGCGCTTGCCGATGGCGCAGTCCGTGCCGAGCACGGCGATGCGCGGGCAGGTGACCTCGGCGATACGACCGCTGAACATCCGCAGGTCCTTCTTGGCGCGGGGCCTCCGGATGTCGAGGATCTCCACGTTGCTCGCCGCGCCCATCGCCGCGAGCTCCGGGTCGTCGTTCAAGAACTCGTGCAGACCGTTCACGACGTTCATCCCCAGACTCATGGCCTCGAGCACGAGATGGCGCTCGCGTGGCGACAACATGCCGCTCGCCGGCGCCATCCCGAAGATGAAGTAGTCGGGAACGCCTCCCGCGTCTTCCAGCGCGGCGGCGAGGTCGCGACTGACGGGGATGGCGTTCGGCGGGTCGCCAAGCACCTCGCCGGCGTCGAGCCCGGCCTTCTCGCTGTCGATGACCGACAGGATCCGGTACTTCTCCGAGTGACGGACCAGACCGTTGGCGGTCTTGCCGTCGACGGCACCGAAGTTCGCCTCGCAATAGACGACGGCGGTTGCGACTCGTTCCTGTCGCCCGCGCGTCGCTCGCGGCCGCGGGCTCAGCTCGTCGCCGCCGAGCAGATCCACGAGGACCCCGGCTTCGGGCGCTCCGCCGAGGTCCCCGAGCAGGCTCTCGGATCCAGCACGGTCGATGGCACTGCTGCGGAGCGGGTTCATGGCCCGGCCCCGTACGGTCTTGGTTTTAGCTTCATCCGTTCTGGCCTTTACCCCTTGTCCGTGGTGCAAGTCTCTCCTTGCCGCACATAACCCGGGTTGCAGGCCCAGTCGTTGCCGCTGTAATTGATATGAGCGTTCGCGGGAACCGCGAAGGCGATGCACGCGGGACCGTCCTTCTTGTAACCCCGCTCACAGTCCCAGCCGCGCCCCGAGGCGGCGAGGTAGCCGTACTGAGGCACTTCGATCGCGACGCACGAGTCGTCGTCCCTCTGGTACCCACGGGTGCAATCCCAGTCGCCTCCCGACCTCGTGAGATAGGCGTTCCGAGGGATCTCGACCGCTACGCAGGCGCCGCCGATCCGCAGGAAGCCACGTTCACAGCTCCAGCGGTTCCCGGAAGCGGCGAGGTAGGCGTGCTCAGGCACTTTGACGACAACGCACGACGGGCCGTCTTTCCGGTACCCTCGGTCGCACTCCCAATCGCGCCCGCGGGAGTCCAAGAAGGCTCGAGGCGGGACCTCGACCACCGCGCAGGCACCGTTGACCGGCCGGTACCCTCGGCTGCACTCCCATCCCTCCCAGGAAGAGTCGAGATGGGCATTGGCAGGCACCGCAACTGCCGTGCAGGATTGGTCGACCTTCCGGTACCCCCAGTCGCACTCCCATCCAGTGCCGTAGCGCTCCGCATGAGCATTCATGGGTGTCTCGGCCAGGTCGGGCTGTGCGGCGGAAACTGCGGGTGCGGTGGCAAGGAACAGAAGAAGAATCAGCCACTGAGATCGGGCAGCCTGGCGTAGGTGCGGGGACCTCTCGGGCCGGCGTTTGCCACGAGGGAGCTCGTGGAGCGCCTCATGGGCCGCCGCGGACCTGCGACAAGCCTCTGTGTATCCGGTGTCGTGTCTCATATCCATTGTCTCCGAATCGCTCCGCGAACGTGACGTGGTGGCCTCTGGGATGAACCGGCGTGGACCTGGCCAGGTGCGCTTGGAGCCATACAGCGTGGTCTGCAAGTTCCTGTCCAGAGAAGGATTCCCAGTGCTACCAGTCATTTGCGGACCATCGGCTGGGTGAGGCTGCGCGCGCGGTCAATCGAAATGAAGCACCATGCCGATCAATTTG
>Ga0210144_1000158_pt1 | contig 38674 bp, 31 predicted proteins | sample Muzzi_PWA_D2_FD_185532 | JGI IMG/M metagenome (GOLD analysis project Ga0210144, IMG submission 185532) | Wetland microbial communities from San Francisco Bay, California, USA, that impact long-term carbon sequestration - Muzzi_PWA_D2 (SPAdes) | ecosystem: Environmental > Aquatic > Marine >...
CGTCCCGCCATAGTCTGGCCGCCAGGTTCAGAATGCGTCGCACGACGCCGAGGGCCAGGTTGATGCTCTTGGTCTTGATGCCCTGTTTCCTTCTTGCCTCGATGAAGGGTTGAAGGGTTCCCAGATGCACGTTTCCCAATGGCAGGTCACCGATAAACGGGTCCAGTTGCTTGAGGTGCAGGGCATAGTCGCCAATGCTCCCCAGGTGGTCGTTCTCTTCGAGAAACCGGGTGGCTGCTTCCCGGAACGACCGCTGTGGCCGGACACCGAATATCCTGGCCTGCCGCACTTCCTCGATGCGGCGTGCCAGGATCAGTTCCGCTGCTTCGAGGTTGCTCGTTCCAGTGCTTTCGTGAATCGTTTGGCCGAGAACCTGTTTTTCGATGTGCCAGATTCCGCCGCGATTCCGAAGCCCTGGACTTCGTTTGCGTCCCATAATTGCTCTCCTGTCGATCTGGAGGCGGGACGCCCGTTGCGGGACCTATAGTGATCCACCCAGGCATCCAGTTCAAGTCGGTCAAAGGCGATGCCCTGTTTCCCGATCGGAATCTCCGTCAACCGGGGCCGGACCTCGCGGTTAAAGCGATTCCGGTCCATGCCCAGGTAGCGGGGTGCGTCCCGGAGGCGGATCAGGCGCGGCGTGATTGGTTCAAGTTGCCGCATGTGTGTGTTTGTCGTTCATTGCGCGTTAACCCCTGATCGAGTACATGCGCCGACATTAACACTGGGAAATTTGCAAAATCAAAAATGAATGTTTAGCAAAACGCTTAGCGAAATGGCTTGTTTTAAGCGATGGAAACGCAGGGCACGTCAGTCTATGCAAAGCGTGTGTTGACACTGCAATCCGTGGCAAGCAACTGAACGTCAACAATTCTGTTTGCGCAGAATGACTGGGCTATTTGGAAATACATGCGGATAGTCTGCTTTTGCACGTTGATAAATCTTTTTTTCGGGAATGCGTATCTGGAGCACTGCAGGGCCGAGCTCTTTGCGCGTGCAGAACACAAATAGGTAAGTGAAAAGCGACAGCAGCGTGGGAAAGCAGGGCAGCCTGTTTCTGCGCGTCGGACTGCGTCGTCAGTAACAGGGAAGGGGTGACAGACTGTCACCGGCCCCTGACGCTGGCGACACCACCCCCGGTCAGGCGTGCGGGGGTCCCGGTGACACCGGTGTCATACCATGAACCACCAATGGAACCGTCAAGGAACCACAACCACCACAGGGAACAATGGCCAGCACGGTCGATGCTGAAGCGAGGGGCAGTGGTGGTGGAGCATTATCAGCGCGACGACTCCGTGCGCACAGACTACACCGGCAGAAGAAACGCCCGTCAGACTGACGCAGTCGCCGATTATGCCCTGGGCATACCCCAAACGACATGAAGAAGGGCGGATAACTTATTGAACAGCTGCTCATGCCGTTTGCTGTGCTCGGCATGCAAGACTGTTGACCGGGTCAACACCTGACTGATTCAGGAATGTGCTGTAACCGCTTGATGTCCGGAGCCACTCACCGCGCTCGAATATCAACAGGTGATTCCAGCGGAATCACCGCTGCCTGCCCGAAGACCGTCAGAACTGTTTGTATGCAGCCGGTGTGACAGGCAACCTCCTGGCGCACCAGATGCCGTGCGAGAGCGGCCGCGTCACTACTGAGCGCAGCGCGGTAGTGACGCGGCCGGAATCAGAAGCTAAGTACGTGTGTTGCGGGAATATTACTGAGATATATCTGAGTGCCAGCGGGATTACGTCGAGATTATCTGTTCCTGGAAACGGTACAGGAGGGGGTGGAGTCGCCAGTCCAGTGGAGCGAAGGAAGGGTCGGTGGCTGACGGATGCGCGCGGCTACTACAGGGCTGTCGGATCGCAGTGATTCAGGGGCAGAGATGCCGGTGCGATGACCGGTTCACTGCTGGATTCCCACAAAATACGTGGGTTATGCTTCCAATCTTCGAAGAAACCAAGCTGAGAGTACGGCTCAGCCAAAATCTAAGCTGGGTATAAGGGGTAAAGAATAGAGCAACCGTTTAGGGAACAAAGATATTATGTGCGCTACTGCGGTTATTCACCAGATCAGGATTGATCGGTTCAGAGGTATTGAAAATCTGGTCTGGAATCCAGCGCCGGGCATGAACATCATTCTCGGCGGTGGTGACGTAGGGAAGACAACCATCCTTGAGGCAATAGCGCTCCTTCTGAGCCCTTCTAATTCTCTGGTTCTGTCAGAGGCCGATTACTGGCAACGGAAAACCGAGGATGAATTTATTGTCCAGGCGGTTATTTCGCTGCCATCCTCCACTGAAATCAGTCAGCAACCAAAATTCGTCTGGCCTTGGGAGTGGGATGGTCAAAATGTGGTGCCCCCGGTTGCGGCTGCCGGCGACGATGATATACCGGCTCCAGTCCAACCTGTGTATGTCTTGCAGGTTCGTGGTACACCGGAGCTTGAAATTGTTTGGGAAATTATCCAGCCGAACGGGGACGTAGATATTCTCGCGTCTGCGGTCCGGCGTAAGATCGGCGTTGTACGTCTTTCGGGCGAGGATAAGAATGACCGTGATCTCCGGCTTGTCTATGGTTCCGCGCTTGACCGTCTTCTGTCTGACAAGGGACTAAGAGCACGTATTGGGCAGCATGTATCTGAAATCAATCTACAGGATAAACTGAGCGAGAATGCCAAGGATGCGCTGGGTAAACTCGATGCAGCTCTTAAGGCTGAGGCCCTGCCGAACAAGCTTGAGCTTGGTCTCACATCAAGCCAGGGTCTGTCTATCGGAGCGCTGATAGGCCTGCTGGCAGAGAAGGAAGGCGGTGCTATTCTTCCGTTGGCAAGCTGGGGTTCCGGCACCCGCCGTATGGCGACACTGCAAATTGCTGCGGAAACCGAGGCAGAGACAAGAATTACTGTCGTTGACGAGATTGAACGAGGGCTTGAACCTTACAGGGTACGCAAGCTTGTGAAAGCACTTGAGGCAGAGTCGACGCAAAGTTTTGTTACAACACACAGTGCTGTCGCCATCAGTTCGGCGGATGGCGGGCAACTATGGTACCTCGATCCGAAACAAAACATCGGAGCGCTGACCCGAGACAAGATCGCGCGGCAGCAGGACCGCGATCCGGAAACATTTCTCTCCAGGCTGTCGATAATCGCAGAAGGCCCAACAGAGGTTGGGTTCATAACTTTTTTGCTGGAACGCGCGATTGATGGCAATTATCGTGACCAGGGGTTGCGTGTCTGTGACGGTCAGGGAAACGACGCGACGCTGAATTTGCTCGAAGCTATGGCCTCTGGGGGCTTGATGTTCGGCGGGATTGCCGACAATGAAGGAACAGCTACCGGGCGATGGGCTGCGCTTAAAGGCAGTATGGGATATATGTTGTTTCAATGGGGCGCAGGCAGCACCGAGGAGAATGTTATTGCGCATATCCAGGACGGCGATCTGGTCAGACTTATCAACGAAGCAGAGGTAAGTGATCAGGCGGAGCGCCGTCTGACGCTCGCCGACCGGCTGGGGATTGCGGATAGGAGCCTCGAAGCGATTGAAGGCAGTGCTGATGATCTAAGGGCGCTGATTATTGCTGCTGCCACAGGGGATAGGGCAGGTGCGCCCGACGACAATATCGCCAAGACCTGGAAGAAGCATGGCCGCAGATGGTACAAATCCGTAGGGGGAGGCCGGGAACTGGCTGCGCGCATGTTCGAGCTTGGTGTCTGGCCTGCTCTTAAGCCACAAATCCTTCCGTTTCTTAACGGGGTGCGGGCTGCACTAGGCCAAGCGGAAATACAAGACGTGCCTCATGAGTGATGAAGAGGTTGCCGCACTACTGGATTCGGATGAGCCTCTTGTCGTAATAGAGGCTCCTGCCGGGTGCGGGAAAACCTATCAGGGGTCACGCTATGCAAGCCGCGCGGCATCTAACCTTGATACCGGGCGTGTTCTTATACTAACGCATACCCATGCCGCCTGTGGTGTGTTTGCGAAAGAAACGCAAGGCAAAAACCGCCAAGTCGAAATCAGGACGATTGATTCACTTGTTGTTCAGATCGCTGCTGCAAATCATCGTTCACTAGGTCTTCCGCCTGATCCCTATGAATGGGCTCGGCAGTCACACGACGGCTTTTCACAACTGACGACCCGTGTAGCCGCCTTGCTCGCTCACCGTCCGATGATTAGTGAGGCCCTCGCGTATCGGTATCCAGTCGTTATAGGTGATGAGCACCAGGATTCGAGCCCGGACCAGGATGCTGTCATGATGGCGCTCAACCGGGGCGGTTCACGGCTGCGCGTATTTGGCGATCCAATGCAACGAATTTATGTCGCGACGAATAGAGCAGCGGCGGATGCAGACCGCCAGCGTTGGGAGGAGATGAAATCTGCCAGTGCATATCTGGAACTGGAAAATCCACATCGCTGGCGCGATGGCTCACCCGAACTCGGACAATGGATATTGAGAGCGAGACAGGCATTGCGGGACGGTAATCCCGTTGACCTAACCGGTACGCTTCCAGACGGCTTGCAGGTCATTGTTGCTCAAAATCGTGCCCAGAGGCGTTCAGGCTATTATCTCAGCCAGGATCATAGAAGGTCCCTTGATCGGTTGGTCAATTCGGTGGACGACTTGCTTGTTCTTACAGGGCAGAACGAAACAGTAGACGCGCTGGCAGCTTTCTGGGGCCGCCGTATCCCGATTTGGGAAGGACATACAAGAGACGCGCTTGATGACCTGGTCGGTGCAATCGGCGCAGGAGCAGGTGATCCGTTGGCTCTTTCAGAGGCTTTGGTAACATTCTTGGGAAGGGTGGCCGTCGGTTTTAGTCCGTCAAGTCACGGTAACCGGCTCGTGCAGGAGGTGGCGGAGGGCTGTTCGGCAACAGTACGGGGCAAACCCGCCTATATTCAGGAGCTTGGCCAAATCATTCTGGACGAGCCAGACCATAGAGGAGTATCACGGTGTCTGATACGGCTTTCCGAGCTTATAGACCAGGGCATTTCCGGTTTTGACACAATAAAAATTGATTACCGCAGGGAGTACAAGGAAGCCACGCGGCTCATGGATTATTCTGATGCCTCAAGCGGCCATGCCGAAACCAATAGAAGGCGCACCTTCGCCCGGCCCATGCCGCCGGCACGTGCGATCAGTACGATTCACAAGGCAAAAGGTCTTGAATGTGAACATGCTGTTATTGTTCCATGCGATAACCAGAATTTCTCTTCCACGGAATACGCAAGGTGCAAGCTTTATGTTGCTCTGAGTCGGGCAAAACGATCACTGACGCTCGTCATCTCCACCGACAATCCCAGCCCCCTGTTTTACCTGGGCTAGTACGACCGTTCCATTCTGCCGCCTTGTAATATTATGTAATATAATCAACGTTGCTTTTTTTAATTTAGGAACAAACCGAACTAAGTCTGAATAATTAATGCCTTCGGATTCGCAATTAATAAAGCCAGATCGTCTAACGTAGATCGATATACAGTATATCGTAGAACTAAATATCCTGATTTACAAAAATGAAAGAAGAGCTTGAGTCAGTAAATCTACTGTACACGAAACGAGGAAGGCAATGGCTTGAACAATTCGCAATCGCCGACCGTGAAGTGGCGGAAAGAATAGTCAGAAGTCTGACCTTGGTATCTCACTCGCAATTTGAACGATCTCTTCAAAGAATACTTGAAAGTGAAGTCGTTGAGAGAGAAGCACCAGTTGCATTCTTTGCAGTCCGTGAGGTTGATGCGGGCGTATCATATTTTGAAAAATGCACGAATTCAGATTCAGGAGAAATTGATGCGCTTGTGCATGGGGCAGATCATGGCAGTGAGGCGAGAATAGCGTCCATAATAAGAAACTACTGCAAGACTTCCCCTGGGACACTGCTAAACCATCCAACAATTAAGCGTATGCGCTCAAGCAGATGTCGTACAATCATTCTCGTTGATGATTTCATTGGCTCAGGTAAAAGAACATCTGACTTTATCCAGTCATTCTGGTGCAGCCACAGCGTGACGTCATGGCGATCTCTAAAATATATTAGATTTATTGTCGTTGCATATTCCGGTACGGATGCAGGAATCAGACGGGTTAAGAAACATAAAGCACGACCAGAAATCGTGATTGAACGAGGATGTCCCTCGTTTAAACATATGCCGTGGCGAAGACAAGTAATAGAGCAGGTTAGAAGCGTTTGTCAGCGGTATGGGAAGAAGACATGCAAAAAACGATTTTCATTAGGTTTTCTATCGGTTATGGGCTCAATGGTATTTGAGCATGGATGTCCAAATAATGCGCCCGCGATTTTGTGGGCCCCATCAACAGACAAAAAGCCCTGGTCAGCATTATTTCCTGATCGGGTCATCCTTGCGGGGGAGAAAAGCGCATTTCCACCCGAAATTACGAGGCAAGACCCTGTAAGAACATTGCTTGATGTAGGGCAAAAGGGACTGGCAAAATCTGGCGCGCTCATGAGACGCGGCAAGACAGGCGAGACGATCCTTATTATTTTGGCATTAATTGCCAAAGGACAGCGCAGACAAATAGCGTTAAGTTACGCTACGGGATTAAGCGAATTAGATTGTTTGCGTATTGTCGAGAAATGTATCAAGTGGGAATTTATTACACAATCCCGACGTATAACTCAAAAGGGAAGAGCGGAGTTAATGGCGGCAAGACAATTTAAGGATAGAAGTTCCAAGATTCCTGAAAGAGGAGAAGAATGCTACTATCCTACCCAGTTGAGGAGGGCTGCACGTGGCTAGTGCTAGCAGGCAACTGCAGAGTTGCCGCAACTGCACTGCGTGTAGTTGTTGGGGTGTGGAGTACCACTGCCCTGTGGAGAAGCTCTCGCATGATCGGAGACTGCGCACGCTATCACCTACCATCGAGAGCCTCGGGGCGATAGCGCGCGCACTCGCCGCGGCGCCTCCGGAGTAGTCCACGTGTGGTCCCCTCAACAATACATATCAGAAGGTAAATCAAAAGGTATATCAGATGATATTCTGACGAATGCGATTGAGCAGATTGAGCAAGTCGCAAGTGGCCCTTTAAACCTTCCCGGTATCCTCTCGCTAAATCACCTAGCTCAAAGGACAGGGATATCATACCCCGCCTTGAGAAATATTGTTAATCGAACAAAAGCGGACACATATAGGAAATTCTCAATCAGAAAACGTTCAGGTGGCAGGCGATTTATCTATGTCCCAGCCCCGTACCTTATGCATGTGCAGCGATGGATACATGCTCACATCCTTGTAAAAGTGCCGGTCCATCAATGCAGTTATGCCTTTAAACCGGAGAGCTCAATTGTTAAGTGTGCAAGTCGGCACACTGGGGCAAGGTGGCTGATCAAAATGGACGTTACCGGATTCTTCGAGTCAATCTCGGAAATCCAGGTATGCAGAGTCTTCAAGCAGATGGGCTATCAGCCAATTGTCGCATTCGAACTTGCCCGTATAACGACATTGCCGGTGATTAGCACTAGTCCGCGTGCGAACGATAATGTGTGGACCGTTAGACAAAAGAACAAGAAAATACCGAGTTATTCGAGCCAAATTCTTGGCTATTTACCGCAGGGTGCACCAACCAGTCCTTTGCTTTCAAACCTCGTTATGACGGAAATAGACGAAGAAATACTGTCAGAAGCGAAAAAGGCAGGGTTGACATATACACGCTATAGCGACGATCTGACGTTCTCGACACGCCAAAAGGAATTTGGCCGTAATGATGCACGTAAATTTATATCAAAAATAAGTAGAGTGCTTTCGATATCAGGATTCAGACCACAACATCGAAAGACACACATTATTCCGCCCGGAAGCAGGAAGATCGTTCTCGGGCTACAAGTGGACGGTGATGTGCCTCGCCTTCGTAGGGAATTTAAGGATAATTTGCGCCAACACATTTATTATCTTGAGAGATATGGTCCAGTTGAGCATGCAAATAGGCGTAATTTTGACACTACATGGGGTTTGAAAAGCCACATACGAGGACTTATTGATTTCTCAAAAATGGTTGAAAAGGATTATGCCGAAGAGCTCTTGGCGAGATATGGCAAGATTGAATGGCCTGTTTAATTGAGCATGCGACGTGCATGACGGCTACTGCATTTACAGAGCAGTTTATGAATAATAAACACTTAGAAACTACGAATTGTATTGCTATCTAGATCCATGATGGTTTCGCATGAAGGTGGCCAGTTTTTCGCGGGTATCAAAAGATACGATTGCGGGCGTTCCTTATTTATCAGAACTCGCAGATTGCCACTTTTAGGTTGGACCGAGACGACGAGCGACGAAAATTTCTATGCTGTGTATACAGGTATAAGAGGGTCACTTTCTCATCAATCTCCTTGATGTAAGGAAGGTCACTCACAGCTGGGCCTGCCATACATCATATCCGGAAGCACAATCAACTACACTATACGCGAAATCTCTCGTCTGAACGTCTTGCCGCGCTCCATAAAATCTCTAAAGAATGTATAGCTCGGTGCGCCTGGGGAGAATAAGCAAATTCGTCCAATTGGAGTGACCTCTTTGGCGATGTTCACCGCGCACGCAATGTTGGAAACTTCATGGCAAATAACTTCGAGTCTGCGCTCCCGAATGTTGGCCGCGATTTTGCCACCAGTGGCAGGCAAAAGAATGACATGTCGTATTGAACTCTTCTCTAGGGCCATTAACAGCGGCGACACGTCGTTGCCACGGTCAAAGCCACCCACGATTAGAGTCACTCCCTCTTGACCGACAGCCCTTACCGCAGCAGCAGTTGCTTCCGGCGCCGTCGAGATGGAGTCATTGATCCAGCGGATACCCCCGCGGTAGCCCTCATCCTGAAGCCTATACAGTAGGCCAGGAAAGTCGCGTACTACAGCGTGAAGGTCATCCACCGTTGCACCAAAATCTTCAGCGACCGTGAGTGCCGTAACGGCGTTCTCGCGGTTGTGATCGCCAAGCAATCTCATTTCGTTGCCGGCGAACAACTTGGTGTTTCCCCTCATAAAATGTCCGTCGGCGTAGTGCAGCCCATCTGTCGTTTGTAGCTGGCGCATTCGACCCGGTGTTATCAGCCCATCCAGGATCCAAGTTGAATCTCGGTGACAAAAGAATCGATCTCCATCGCGTTGCATAGTTGCAATCATTGCTTTGGCGTAGTAATAATTAGAAGTAGCGCCATGATAATCGAGGTGTTCAGGGAATAGTGTTCCGAGGACTGCGACAGGCGGCGCGTACCCGGATGCTAGATCCATGCACTGGTAGCTCGACATCTCCATAACAACAAGTTGTCGTCTATTGAGGATCTGGTCTATGAGTTCGAGTGCGGGCACTCCTATATTGCCAACCAGAGCGGTGTCGAGACCAGCGTGCTGCAGTACAAGATGCAGCAGCGCGCTGGTCGTGCTCTTCCCTTTGCTCGCAGTGACACCGATAACCGTCAGTTCGTTGTCTCGTATTTCCCGGAGGAACAACTGTGTGGCGGTGACCTGCGTTGTCATGAATCGATCCAATGCCAAACGCAATCGATGGCCTGGGGAAAAGCCCGGTGAACGGATTACGACGTCGACATCAGCAAATGCATCAGGGTTTGTGTGTAATCGAATGCCTACAGGAGGGTTTGAAGGAATAGGGCCATCCATAAATACATCGACTGGCTCACTATGTCCGCGCCGACGCAGAGTTTCCAGCGACGCGAGGCCCTCGCGACCTAGGCCGAGCAGTCCGATACGTTTACCGATCAGATCCGAGATACGCATGTAGCCTCTCTTGCCAGGCGACTGGTAGACGGTGATCGTTGCGAGGTTTGAGCATCGCACGGAGGGAAGACTCGATGTCGTCAGGAAACAAAGGGCGGTGGCTGTGGAACCAACTGCGAATAGCGCCATTAAGTCTATCCTGCTGATTCAAAAGCGATAGTGCAAGGCGGCATTCGCTTGCAGTTCCGACACATTCCCAGGGCTTTGCGCGAAGTCCGGTCAGCTCCTCGATGACCGGCAAGTTTTCAGGGATCGCAAGAAAATCCTCTCCGAAGATACAGTGTGTGGTTGCTTCATCCAGATGGGGACGAAGCATTAACTGGACAAACAGGCATTTCGGACAGTGGCCGCACCACCGCGATACAGCTCCTGAGCTCTGCTGTCGAAAGTTTGCATTACAAGAAGTGAAGCTGTTGAAATGGGCTGGGTGACGCGAAAACGAGGCAGCAATTGCCATTTCAGTCAGAGGGCGAACTAAACTGAAGTATGTTGGGCTGATTACGTCATTCCGTATGCACCATTCCTGGAGCGCGCTCTCGAAATGCAATGACTTGCTCCACTGATGGTTGATGTGAAGCCCGTTCCAGCACACATTGCTCTCGTCCGCGCCATGCTCGTTACCGACAACGATATCTGTGTAGCCAGCAGTGTATCCCACCAGCAAGGAAACAAATGCGATGCAAGCGGAAATCGGAATATGACCATTCCACGCTCCGCGGCGGTTTAGCTCGAAAAGTCCAGCATCGATCTGACGGCGTATCGTGAGTAGCCGCAGTCCCGCAGCTGCAGCTGATTCCGAAATCCAATGAGATTGACCAAGGGATATTGCTTCGGCAGCAACGCCTGCGTGCTTAACAATTTCAGCAGCAACTGCACTGTCCTTGCCCCCCCCGATCAGAACTAACACGCGCTCCTCTGTGGGCCGGGTCAATGATTGTGGCGTTGAATCAACCAGAGACGTAGTTGATGGGAATCGCACGCGATCGCGCGGGTCGATCTCATTCCGGAAATAGAACTCGCCCATACCGATGGTATACAGCATATTCCAGAAGGCTGCGTCCTCATCTGACACAGGATTTGCGATAACGTGTTGGGGGATAGCTGCCTTAAAGTACGACACACCAAACACACGATGGCACGCATCAATCAGGCGTTGAACCACTGGGTCGTCGGGCGACGGCGCTGGTAACTCGCTGGGGAGCCAGAGCTGCTCCTCTAACTCGATATCCGGATCTGGTCCGCCGCGCAACGCATAGCGTAGACGCAGATGCCGCCCTTGCAGTGCAGTCCCTGTAAACTCGAAGGCCGCATGCTTGGGACGACGCATACTCGTGCTAAGGCTATTCATATTGGTTTGCTGGTGAGCGTGGCTTCCTGGCCGATAGGCGCCCGGAAAAATATAGTGATACAGTTATTAAGGTGGTGCTGGGTATCGTTTTCAAGCGTGGTTGCAGGCATCGTGTTGCCGCGTTCATTACTGTGGCGAGCGTTGGAAACAATATGCAGCCCTGCGCGACAAACCAAGCCTTCCATCTTCTCAGAAGCCACTCAAGACCTAGGAAATTGGCGGCGGACCCAATCGGCGCGAGATAGACTGACTGGCTCGCGGTTTCCACTCCAAAAGCGCCGTGGATTATCGTCGTATCAGTAGCGAACGACCAAACGTAGGCCAGCACAGCGCTGATGATCATTGCCTGTCCAAGAAAGCGACAGTGCTCGTTCACGTTGGATGTTTTGCATGGTTGGTTCAGATCGACAGCCATCGCCAATGCAGTGCCGGCGGCATATAGCAGGTCAGACCTTCGCATCCTGGCAATTCCACTGTTGTCTCCGAGCAGCAAGAAACTAACAACGGCTACAACCATGACTGTCAACAATCAAAGAGCGCCTCCACCGGCGCTAGGTCTCGATGAGCCTGACCAAATCATAATCAGAACAAGGTATAGACTCGCTATTGCCGCAGATGCTGACGCCTATTGCTGCGTCAGGGCCATATAGCTGAGCACGTAGTATAGACAAAACTGCATACCCCCACGAAAATGCCAGCAGCAGCTAGACCCTTGAGCGGATTATTATAACCGATATGGCTCGGCATTAGGACCTCCCAGTCAATCTAGACAGCGCGGTAACTAAACGTCGCACCGAGGCTACGCATACTTCGATCGACGATGACAATAAGCAGTGTCAAGCCGCTCGTCTAGTCAGTGTCGTCGATAGAAGTAGGTTCCAGCACGTTTGCCCCCTCCAGCCGATACAAGAGATTCGAATTGCGTTACATATTTAGATAGTCCGCTTACTAGTTCGAAAAGACCGAACAATTAGTTCGTACATATTGATCATCCGGGCCCAATTTTTATTGAACAGATCGCCAGCCCACTGTATGCCGTATGTAGTGGTCAACAGATTCCGGACACTTTGTTAAGGTTCTTTTCGTAATCCATCGGTGTTTTGTAGCCCAGCGTCGAGTGCAGACGCTTCGAGTTGTAATACACCGCCACATATTCCCGGACATCGGCCATCGCTTCCTGCCGGGTACGATACAACCGGGCACCGGTCCATTCCCGTTTCAGGCTGCTGAAGAACCGCTCCACCGGTGCGTTGTCCCAGCAGTTGCCTTTCCGACTCATACTGCAGATCATCCCATGCTGCTTTAGCAAGGCTTGGTAGGCATGGCTGGCGTACTGGCTGCCGCGGTCCGAGTGATGCAGCAGGCCGGGCGGTGGCTGCCTGAGATTGATCGCCATCAGCAAGGCTCGGATCACCAGGGACTTCTGCATGCGCCGATCCATCGACAAGCCCACCACCCGGCGGGAATACAGATCAATGACCACCGCCAGGTAGACCCAGCCCTGCTGAGTCCATAAGTACGTTATGTCCGTGCCCCAGACCTGATTGGGTCCCTGCGGTACAAACTGGCGATTCAGCACGTTCTCAGCCACTGGCAGGTTGTGCTTGCTATCGGTTGTCGCCTTATGTTTGCGCTTCTGCTTGACCTTCAGATTCAGCGATTTCATCAAACGCCGCGTCCGGTCACGCCCAATATCGAAGCCTTCCTCACGCAGGTTCTTCATCAGCGTGCGACTGCCCAGACTGTCACGGGACGCCCTGAACAGCTCCTTCATCCGCCGCCGCAATGCCAGCTCCTGTGGCGGGATGACTCGGCCTGGCTGGTCCCACCAGTCGTAGTAGGCGCTGCGCTGCACACCCAGCAGCCGGCACAACAGGTTCACCGGATAGCGGTCCGCCTGTGCTCGAATAAACCCGTACTTCACTTCATTTCTTTCGCGAAGTACTGGCTGGCTTTTTTTAAAATCTCCTTCTCCATCCGCAGCATACGATTCTCTTTCCGCAGCCGCTTCAACTCCTCACGCTCATCACTACTCAGCCGGGCACCAGAGGCTTGTTCCTCGAATTCCCGCTTCCAGCGTCGTAGCTGATTGTCATTGATATCCAAGCTCCGCGCCGCCTCGGAAACCTTGTAACCCTGCTCAGTTACCAGCGCTACCGCATCGCGCTTGAAATCTTCTGTGTAGCTCCGCCGCTTTTTCGTCTCTGTTGTCATCGCTCACCTCGTTATGGCATTTTACCGCCTTAACTCGGTGTCCGGATGTATCAGACCACTTCAGTACTACCTTACATGCGAGCAGTATAGTACGTTCCCGGATTTCTGGGGAATAGCGTGTTATCTTGTTCATAACTCCATACTCTCAAATAGTGGAGTCTCCGGGAAACAGAGGGCATATCGACTTAACTGACTGATTGTATTAGGTATATATAATAATGACTGAGGTGATATTCTGGTCATTACGTTGTCTTGGTCTTTTATTAATGGCTGGCACAATATGCACCGTTGCTTACTTGCCGAGTGTGGGTCAGACGCCGGACATGTTGTGAATCGCCTCAGCAATCTGGCACTAGCGCACCGTATACGACAAGAGCTATTTATATTGCTTTGGTATTTTCTCGGTCGACAGTCGTGGAGTTATTATGAATGTTTCACATCCGTTCAGTAAACGTGCGACGGGAGAATGATCGTACGGTTTAGCGAGCAGTGGGTGCTATAACCAGATAACTAATAAGGAAGTCACCGGCAATTTGTGGAAATGATCTTAGCAGTGTGGCACAAGTGATCTGGTCAGAGGAGAATTTGTGGGGATTTAATCGCGTTTAATGAGGAGATTCCATGGGGACAAGAGAGATTTTAGAAAAAGCGTCGGAGCGACCAGTTGTCTACTCTGCATCGGAAATAAAGCGACGCCGAGAGACGGTCTTTGAGGTGATGTTGCATCGCGGGAATGGGCTGGTCAGTGAGGAGGAAATGAAGGCTGTCGAATACTTCACTACTGGGCAACTTTCCGATGATGAACTCGTAGAGTTCATCCGGGAGTATTGTGAGTCGCAATCCAACGAGTAGGGGCTGGATATGTGGGGTAATTTAGCTATTCATCTTGTCCCAAGATGTTAAATCAAGCGCAGCTGGCTAGCATATTCCAGTGCGTAGATGAAGTAATACTCAAGTAAGTTCTGCATGAATCAGTTGTACACAGTTGTGTAAAGTCGGCAACAGGTGTCGCAGCAAGTTATTGAAAAATATATTTTAGCCAGGACTGAAGATCTCCGTGTCATAGTATTTTCCGCCCTTCGCGGACCTGATGGCTGCGCAGGGCAGGCCATTGTTCGGCTATGACAGCGGGAATCCGAGAAATATCTCACATGCGGGCGCTTGGAGCATGGGTTTCTACGCGTGTGCTTACGTCGTGCCATCAGGAGTTGCTGGTAGGCCTCAGCTGCAAGCACCTGGGCTTCTGTTCGAGCTGTGGTGCCCGGCGGATAGCCGAGAGTGCGGCCTTGCTGGTTGAAGATATTCTGCCAAAGGCCCCGGTCCGGCAGTGGGTGCTAAGTTTACCGCAGCGTCCATACTGGCGCGGTGACGCTAAACCAGCACTTTGGTAGTGCGCTTAATCTCAATATCCACATTCATATGCTGCTGCTCGACGGGTGTATACCGTCGGTCACGACGCACAAGGTCAACCGTGACTTCAACGGGTCAAGGCGACCGACCAGGTGGCGGGCATGGTGGGCTGTGGCCGGTAGGCCGGGCCATGGCTGTTGTGAAGGGGACGGGTTGGTTAAAGCCGGTGGCGAGCGGCCTGCAGGTGGCCGGTTCGCGGGGATTCAGGGACAGAGATGCCGGTCTGATGGGCGGTTCCCGGGTGGATTCTAGTAAAATACGTAGGTTATGCTTCCTCTCCCGTGAAGTCATGCTGCTGTTCGGTGGTTTCGACAGTGGTGGACTATGCGGGACTTGCGGAGTTTCTGTCGAATCTCGGACAGGCGAATGCGTTGAGAGTCGTTGCGATGTCGTCGAACGGCAAACGTTTCTATGAGGAGTTGATGCGAGTCGAACGGGTGGAAGCTCGAAACGTTTACTATGTTCGTAATCACGAAGAAGCCGTCCGGCTCGCCAAGGGCATCAGACCCGCCGGAGACGTCGTATTGTTTTCCCCGGCATCGGCGAGCTATGGAGAGTATCGAATGTTCGAACGCACAGACGAGGTGTCCCGGGAGATTGCGTTGGTCCGCGATTGAGCGGAGTCAGGCCGTCCCGCGGATGCCCCAGTCGGGTACGAAAGGAGAGAAGAGCGATGAAGACTGCCGACCGAAGGTGGCATTGGGCCATTGATAACTGGGAGTTCCTGATAGCAATCTGTGTCAGCGGCGCGATCCTTGCGCGGTCTCTGTGGATGGAGTCAGAGGATGTGCATTTGTTGAAGACCGTCCTCGGACTTCTGACCACGCTTTCGTTCTACGTCGTGGTCAGGCTCTTCCGATTAACCACGAAACTCAATTCGATACAGGAGAATTCGGAGTATATGAAGAAACGGCTGCCCTTTGATATTGAGGCAACCGTGCTTTACGACAAGGAGCAATGCTATCAACGGCTCAACCAAGTCATCAACAAAGACAGCTACATCGAGGCCACTTACTTTACGACGACTCCTCCGGTGGAGGGGATGGACTGCGAGGAGGCCAAGTATTGGAATCGGCATCAGGAATTCTTGAACAACAATGCATGCAACTACCGCATTCGTAGGCTCGTGACGATCGAGAACACTGTAAAACTGGACTGGGTCAAGCAGATGATGGAGTGCACGGCGTGCTCAAACCGAATCTCGATTAGGTGTCTGGCTGTGGGTGCGCAGCTGTTTCCGCTCTTGAACGTTGTCATCGTTGACCGCCGATACACCATGATATTCGGGCCGCACGATTCAGAAACGGGTCAGCAGTATTTCATGATCGACAGCGAGCGGGTCGCAGCCAGTTTTCACGAGTATTTCGAGGCGTTATGGCGGCACAGGACGCTGCACCTGGCTGACGGCAACTTTATAGATGTGGCAAGGCTCGGCACGAGTGAAATGGAACAGCTGGCGGCTTACCTGTCGCCGAAATGATTGGGTTGCGATGAGTTTTTCGTTCTATCTCCTGTTGAGCTTCATCGTCGGCGGTGCGTGGGTAGCGCTGTCGTCGTTTCTTTCGGAGCGCTATGGTGCGCGTACCGGCGGCTACTTCGCCGGTATCCCGTCCACTGTCGTCGTGGCCTTCGCGTTCATCGCACTCAGCCAGGGGCGGGACGTTGCGTACGATGTGACGACGGTGTTCCCTGCAGCGTTCGCAGGTAGTGTCGTGTTCCTGCTATCGATGTGCACTGTCCGGCTTCGAGTTAATTCATTTGCTCTGCAACTAATGGTAGCGTTGTCTTTATGGGGCGGCTTCGAGTACCTACTGTATCTTTTCGACGTGCGCAGGTTCGATATTTCGATGGCGATCTGGCTCCTGGTTCTCATGGCTGGTGTGCGGTTCGCCGTGGCTTATGGCCGAGAAGCATCGTGCGAAGGCGGCTGGCCCATTCCCGATTTGAACAAATGGGCCTTCAGGCGAGCGATCGCGCGCGCGGTTCTGGGCGGTTCGGTTGTGACCCTTGCGGTCCTGATGACGGACATGGGCGGGCCCTTGATAGGCGGCATTTTTTCTGCCTTTCCGGCTGTCTATCTGTCGCAGCTTGTCGTGCTGCGACTTGCGTACGGAAAACGATTCGATCAGATCCTGGGTCCGATGGCGTCCGGGATGGCATTGAGCGGAATGTTGAACGTCGTCACGTTCGCGATCGCGTTCAGGCTCTTGATTCACGGCACCGGCGTATCGGTGGCGATCGTTATTGCTTTCCTCGGTTCCCTGGTCGTGGCGCGGCTGGGTTTTGTCCTGCTGGCGAGACTTGGCGGGAAGGCAGCGTAGTGTTCGACCGATGGCCGCGGTTCGGGTTTTGAATGTGCGAGGTGGCCTGATAGGAGTCTAGGATGTTTGCATCGACACCCATTCGCGCAGGTTTTCGAGCATTTCTGCCGTTTCGTCCAGTCCGCGGCCGTCGACCTGCGGAATCAGTTTGCCGGTGAACCCGCATACCGCTCCGCGATCCACCATGTCTTCGATCATTCGTATATGCCCGGGCGATGCTGGCAGCAGATCCCGGCCGCACAGCACCGACAACTCCGCCACGACGGCATAGGCACCAAAATTGGATACGCTGGCCGGGATCAGGATTCCGGCTTTCGTGACCGGCGCGATGACGCCCCACTTTTGAAAGAAGGCCGAGGGCGCTGCACCCATTCCGAATTCATTGCCTCCGTCTCCGATGGCCAGTTCGCAGCTTGTGCCGATTGCGTCTTCGAATCTGGGCGCCTGGTTCGAAATGTCTGTGCCACGCATGTTGTAGTACCGTCCATCGGCAGTGACCGAGCAGACTTCGATCATCGTTGCGCAGTAATCGCGGCGACGGTCGGCCAGACTGGAGCGGTTCGCTTCCGACGCTATATCGATAAAATCAAGGACGGGCAGCCACGGCTGCAGCAGGGTTATGACTTCGGGCCACGATGCGATCCATACCCGCTTCCCCAGATCCAGAAGCGCTCCGGCCAGGGCGGCCGCACCGGGCGGGCCGTCGGTTTCGGGATGCCCAGCGACCGGAAAGCCCGTGCAGATCAGGCAATCGGACTTGCTGGACCACAGCAGCTGGGCGCCGTCGCGAGCGGGGTTTCCGCCCAGACCCTGCAGGAGATCGATCATTCCGCGGGTGTTGTCCGGCGTTGCGAGTTGATTGGCGGTTTTGGGCATTTCGTATACGTGGATGACTCGATCACTGATTGCAGGCTCGAATTCGCACGCTGGAATCGGCCTGCGTGCATCGAGTCCGCGAGCGGGTCGTAATGTTTCTGCGGCTCGGATCCTCCGTCGACCGGTTCGAGCATAGGGATGCACGGGTGCTTCGTCAACGTTGGCGACGTCAGGCCGGGCGCTTTGGGGCATGTGCGCCCTTTTGTCGTATTATTGACAATAAGACGCTGAATTGGAGAAAGATTACGTGGGCATATCCGGTCCCTCTTCTGCCAATCCCGGAATTCAGCGTTTACTGTAATCAGTTCATGGCCGCGGCGGCGCATTTCGGTCGGCGCGCCTTAACCTGATGCAATAAAACTTAGGTAGGGAAATCTCTTTATGACTAAGGCCTGAATACTTGCGGCCGAAAGCCGCCGCCGCGTGTGAAACTGACCCGCTACCATGAGGTGCTCGTTCCCCATAGCCCACACCGGGCCCTAGTGACGAGGGCGGGTCGGGGCAGGGGCGCCAGACACGAGGCGTTGGATGAGGTAGAGATGGAAACGCCATCAGCCTGCAGGGCTGCCATGAGCTGGGCGCAGCGTCTGAGGCGGGTGTTTGGCATTAATATCGAAACCTGCCCGGCCTACAGGGTGCCGTGCGGGTCGTAAGCCAGCATCGAGGTCACGGCGGTGATTAAATAAGATTCTGGCGCATCTTGAGCAGGAGGAGCTAGGTAGTGAGGCCGTGCGGCTGCCGGAGCAGCATGCGCTGTTGGGCGGTTGCGTTTGATGAGGCGCGAGCAGATTTCATAGATTGACGCGGCCAAGCTGCCGGCCCGACCGGGCGGCGGGCATGGTGGGCTGTGGCCGGTAAGCCGGGCCATGGCTGTTGTGAAGGGGACGGGTTGGTTAAAGCCGGTGGCAAGCGGCCTGCAGGTGGCCGGTTCGCGGGGATTCCGGGACAGAGATGCCGGTCTGACGGGCGGTTCCTGGGTGGATTCTAGTAAAATACGTAAGTTTTGCTTCCTATATCATGCCGGACTTTTGCCGGGATCAGTCCAGCGCAGTGGTGCGTGGTAGTACAATTTGCAACGGGCGGCCACGCCTTTTTACTTAAAATACAAATAGCAACGCCCCCTGATGATAACTACGAACCAGGTGGTCGGGAGTTCGAATCTCTCCGGGCGTAAATCCGGGGACAGTTTACCTATTTGACTGGCGCGTCCTGAAGTGCAGAAAAACTGAGGCTTCGGAGAAATAAGTATACTGTCCCCGGAATGCAGCATTACCACTTTGAGGTATCCATCCTGGATGGTAGCCCTCGCCTCGGTTAAAAAGGGGGGCGTCTATATCTTCTATACGCAGAAGATCAATCTCCATGAAAGGTTGGGGGTTGCGGTCCGCGAGATGAACACCATTAACCTGCACCATGCTGGAGTTGAGATGGTTAAATCACTTGTCGTAGTTTTGTGTGCCTTGACGCTGGTTACCCGGGTTTGTGCGCAGGGCGGGCCGCTACAGGAGGGAATCTCGGCTTATCAAGTGGGGGATTACGGGAAAGCATTGAGCATTCTGGAGCCATTGGCAGAACAGGGAGGGTCAGAGTCTCAATTTTACCTGGGGATGATGTACGAATATGGCAGAGGTGTATCCAGGGATCGGAACGAGGCGGAGGTATGGCTCCACAAGTCCGCAGAACTGGGTTTTGCAGCTGCGCAGAACCAACTCGGGGTTATGTATTTCTCAGGCCGGGGCGGCGCCAAAGATGCCGCGGAGGCCATGAACTGGTTACGTAAGGCGGCGGATCAAGGGGATGCCGATGCCCTATACAATATCGGCAAGAATTTCGCAGATGGTATCGGTGTCGAAAAGAACGTCAAAGAAGCGATGCGCTGGTATCTCAGGGCTGCAGAGCTGGGCCAGGCCGATGCTCAGTACGCCCTGGGTGTAAGGTATAGTATCGGCCAGGGAGTGGCAAAGGATGTGGTAGAGGGGGTCCACTGGTTGACCAGGGCTGCGGAGCAGGGGGATGCATCAGCCCAGTACGATCTGGGGTATTTATATGGCAAAGGGGAAGGAAGCCTAAAGAAGGATGTGGCAATGGCGGCACATTGGTTGCGAAAAGCCGCCGAACAGGGCAATGAAGATGCCCAGTATCTCCTGGGTGTGATGTACAACAATGGCGCTGGCGTTGCTAAAGATGATGCGCAGGCTTTGCATTGGTGGCGGAAGGCTGCCGAACAAGGGCAGGCAGCGGCACAGAACAGCCTGGGCACCATGTATGCCACCGGTATCGGTGTTGACAGGGATGCTGCAGAAGCTGCGAACTGGTTTCGCAAGGCCGCAAATCAGGGTGATGCGGATGCCCAGTTCAGTCTTGGCGGAATGTATTCCGACGGAATTGGCGTTGCCAGGGACAAGGTGGAAGCCACACGCTGGTATCGCAAGGCTGCCGAGCAGGGTAACGCAGTGGCCCAATATAATCTGGGTGTGAGGTTCCACAACGGTAAGGGCGGAGTCTCCAAAGACGATGCCATGGCGGTTCGCTGGTGGAGAAAGGCCGCAGAGCAGGGTATGGCAAAGGCCGAGTACAACATGGGGATTATGTACGCCAAAGGTCGGGGAGGACTGGAGGAAGACAGGGATGAGGCGGAGCGCTGGTTGCGGAAAGCCGCTGAGCATGGGCATGAGAAGGCCGGGGCGGCGCTTCGAAGTTGGTGCGCATCCCATTTCCTGCGGCATTGCAGTACGGCCACTGTGGACTAGGTAGAAAAAAGGGGCCGGATACAAATTCGATAGCGGGATTCCGATATGGAATAGAGCGTGATGACGTAGACTACATCATTGAAACCTTCCAAATCGTCAAGAAAAAGGATATCCAGAAATACGGTGAATACCGCACCAAACTGGTGATTCTGGATATCTACGACAAAATGAAAGTCGAAATGGACACAGGCGAAGCCTATCAGACCCTCCTCGATCCGCCACCTGCCGACCCCTCGGTAGCGCACCCTGATACGCGGCCAGAAAACGTGGCTAATTGACGGATTCTTCTATTACAAGGAAGGTATAAGTGGAAGCTGGCTGGGATGTCGTATTTACGGAATCGTTCAAAAGAGATTTTGATGGACTTCCCCCGGATTGCTAGACACCAAAATGGTTAAAATTGGAACCATCGGAGGTGTGTATGGCAAATCAGAAGTATTCGGACGAGTTCCGGGCCGAGGCAATCAAGCAGATCACGGAACGGGGCTATTCGGTCAAGGACGTTTCACAGCGTCTGGGGGTGTCGACCAAGAGCCTTTACAAGTGGCTCGGTGGTATACGTAGCCACCGGGTGGCCGAAAAGTCGAGCACGCTGGAAGCGGAGAACGCACGTCTCAAGGCGGAGCTCAAGCGCGTTGAAGAGGAGCGCGACATCCTAAAAAAGGCCGCAACGTACTTTGCCAGAACATCCGGGTAAGGTACGGGTTCATTCGAGATCATCAGGCGCAGTTTGCGGTGACGACGATGTGTCGCGTGTTGCGGGTGCAGCGCAGCGGGTTCTATGCCTGGCTCAAGCAGCCGGTTTCCAACCGGGGGCGTGAGGATCTGCGGCTGCTCGGATTGATCCGCTCGTTCTATGCCGAGAGCGGCGGCCTGTATGGCAGTCCACGCATTCACAAGGATTTGAGGGAGTTCGGTGAAGGCTGCGGCGAGAACCGTGTGGCCCGACTGATGCGTCAGGACAAGCTGCGCGCCCAGCGCGGCTACAAGCGTCCTCGGCACAAGGCAGGCCCGGCGGCAGTCGTTGCGCCGAACCGCGTGCAGCAGGCGTTCAGCATCGATCGGCCCAACCGGGTCTGGGTGACGGATATTACGTATATCCGGTCCTATGAGGGCTGGCTGTATCTGGCTGTGGTCATTGACCTGTTCTCGCGCCACGTGGTCGGCTGGTCGATGAAGCCGACGCTGGCTCGGGAGATCGTCCTGGATGCCCTGCTGATGGCAATCTGGCGACGGCGACCGAAGCAGGAGGTCATCATCCATTCGGATCAGGGTTCGCAGTATGGCAGCAATGACTGGCTGCGTTTCCTCAAGGAGCACAACCTGAAGGCCAGCATGAACCGGCGCGGGAACTGCTATGACAATGCCGTGGCCGAGTCTTTTTTCAGCAGTTTGAAGAAGGAGCGTATCCGGTGAAAGATCTATGCAACACGGGCAGAAGCACGCGCGGAGATATTTGATTACATCGAAGTGTTCTACAATCGGACCCGGCGGCACAGCCATCTGGGCCTGGTGAGCCCTGCAGCATATGAGGCAGGCTCAATGGGAAGCTAGGTGGTGTCTACTAAACTGGGGGGAGTCCAAAGCGTTATTCCGAAGAACAGATCATTGGCATCCTGAAGGCGCATGAGGCTGGGGCCAAGGTGGCTGATCTGGCGTGTGAGCATGGCATCACGGAGCAGAGTTTGGGTTCTACCCCGTTTCCACGGACAGTTTAGTTAAGGGCGCACCCGCCATCGATCGGACGAGCTTGGTTCGGATGTGTGTAGCGATGCTTCCGCGAAAGCCGCTGTCGGTACACTGCGACGCTTGCCGCGGAATAAAGGGCTGCGTTGATAGCGGTGGCGGAAGGTATGATAGTTGATGCCATGCTGCTCACAAAACGCCGCCTGGGTTAAGCCCGAGGCCGTATATGCTTCGATCAACTGCGTCCAATACGCAGTGGTTCGGTTCTTTCTGTTTGTGTCGGACATGTGTTGCCTCCAATGATAAGGAGCACAGAACACAACAGATTGTTATTAATTCGAAAAGCCTGTGTCACATGAAGCGCTTACTCTGCGAACACATTACTGCGTGAATACAGGAATGGGAGAACGGACCGGAAGCATATCGTGCAGAGCACTATCCCGCAGATGGAGGTCTACCTGTAGTGGTTCTTGAAGCTCTCCAGCACGCGCAGGTAGTTTGCCCGCTCGAAGGCGCGTGGATTCGCCACATTGCGATGGCTCATGGTGCCGCGCATCTGCCCCACCGACTCGAATCCGCGACCCTCCATCCACTGTTGCAATCCCTCCACCAGCCGGGTGGCATAGGCGGGCCCGTTGCGCAGCAAGGCAGAGGTCGTCATCACTGCATCGGCCCCCGCCAGCAAGTACTTGATCACCTCGACGGGACCTTCCACCCCGCGCGTGGCGCCCAGTGAGGCATTTATGTGTCCATGCAGCAGGGCAATCCACAACAGCGGCGCGCGTATTTCGCCGGCAGAGCTCAACGGCAAGGTCGGCTGTACCTCAAGCTCATTGATGTCGATGTCCGGCTGGAAGAAGCGGTTGAACAGTACCAGGGCGTCGGCACCCGCCGCGTCCAGGCGCCTGGCCAGGTGCCCCATCGCAGTAAAGAATGCGCTGAGTTTGAGGGCCACCGGGATACTGACGGTTGACTTGACTGCCTCCAGGATGTCCACATAGCCCTGCTCGACCTGCGCGCTGGATACCTCGAGGTCTGCATGCACACCGTAAATGTTCAACTCCAGACCGGCCGCCCCGGCCTCCTGCAGTTGCCGCGCATACTGCATCCAGCCTTCGCTGGTGACGCAGTTCAGGCTGGCAATGACCGGAACCTCCAGATCCTCAGCCGCCCGCCGGACCAGCTCCAGATAGCTGTCCGGTCCCACGTCGTAGGCATCGATCTGCGGAAAATAGCTCAGTGACTCGGCAAAGCTCAAGGTCCCCGATTCCATGAGGTGGGAAAAGGCTTCGTTGTCGTGGCGAATCTGCTCTTCGAACAGCGAAAACATCACGATTGCCGCGATGCCGCCGTCCTCCAGCCGCTTCATACCCTCCAGCGTGCCCGATAACGGCGACGCCGAGGCAACGACGGGATGCTTGAGATCCAGCCCCATATAGGTGGTGGTGAGATCCATAGTGTGTTCCCCGATTACCTAGAGTTTGACAGCCGCGTCCGGATGGAAATGACTCCCGCTGCGGCTGGCCATCTCTTCATAGATTTCCCATTTCTGATCCACGACCTGCTGCGCCAGCCCCATCAGGTGTTCGCTTTCGGCCGGGTGTGCCCGGGATAGCATTTTGTAGCGCAATTCATTGAGCGCATAGTCCTTGAGCTTTACCGTCGGACGTGGCGAGTCGAGCACGAAGGGATTCCTGTCGGCCTGCCGCAAGGCCGGGTTGTAGCGAATCAGGGGCCAATGACCGCTCGCGACCGCCAGATCCTGCTGCCGCAAGCCGTGCTGCATGTTGATACCGTGCGCAATACAGTGGCTGTAGGCCAGCACCAGCGACGGCCCGGGGTACGCCTCAGCTTCTCGCAGCGCGAGCAGCGTCTGCTGCGGATTGGCGCCCATGGCTACCCGTGCGACGTACACATTACCGTAGGAGATCACCTGCAGCCCCAGGTCCTTCTTGGCCACCGGCTTGCCCGCGGCGGCAAACTTGGCCACGGCTCCCAGCGGGGTGGCCTTCGACATCTGGCCACCGGTGTTGGAATAGACTTCCGTGTCCAGCACCAGCACATTGACGTCCTTGCCGCTGGCCAGTACGTGGTCCAGCCCCGAGGAGCCGATATCGTAGGCCCAGCCATCGCCACCGACGATCCAGATACTGCGCCGGACCAGGTGATCGACCACCGACAACAGGTCGCGGGCCTTCTCGCTGTCGAGCGTCAGCAGCGCCGCCTTGAGCTGTGCGACCCGCAACCGTTGCGCGCGGATCTGCGATTCGGCGATCTGCGGGGCAGCCAGGATCTCGTCGACCAGCTCCGGCTCCAGTTGGCCCTTGAGTTCCTGCGCCAATTGTCGCGCCATCCCCAGATGCTGGTCGGCACTCAGCCTGAAACCCAGCCCGAACTCGGCGTTGTCCTCGAACAGCGAGTTCGACCAGGCGGGACCGCGCCCCTCACCGTTCATGGTCCAGGGCGTTGCCGGCAGATTGCCCCCGTAGATGGATGAGCAACCTGTGGCATTGGCTATGATGGCCCGGTCGCCAAACAACTGTGAGAGCAGGCGCACGTACGGTGTTTCGCCACAACCCGCGCAGGCACCGGAGAATTCGAACAGGGGCTCCAGGAACTGTGTTCCCCGCACTGACGAGAAGTCCACCTGCGAGCGGTCGTTGACCGGTAGCCATTCGAAAAAGCCCACGCCCTGCCGGCCCTGTGCCAGGATAGCCTCCTTGGGCTTCATGTTGATGGCCTTGACGCCACTCTGCTGCAGGCTCTTGGCGGGACAGACTTCCACGCACAGGCCGCAGCCCGTGCAGTCCTCCAGGTAGACCTGCAGCGTATAGCGTGTGTCCGGGAAGCCCCGGCCGTTGATGGGCGCAGACTGGAAGCCTTCAGGGGCGGATGCCAGCAAGGATTCGGCATAGAACTTGCCGCGAATCACGCTATGTGGGCACACGAAGCTGCAGTTGCCGCATTGAATACAGATGTCCGGCTCCCAGACCGGCACGAAGGCCGCGATATTGCGCTTTTCCCACTTGGTCGTACCGGATGGGTAGGTGCCGTCGACCGGCAGCGCGGACACCGGCAGTTGATCACCTTTGCCCGCCATCATCGCCGCCGTCACTTGCTGCACGAACTCCGGTGCCTCGGACGGCACCACTGGCGGCATTTCGATGCGGCTGTCTGCCTGCCGGGGAACCTCGACCCGATGGAGATGTGCCAGGGTCTGGTCCACGGCAGCGTAGTTCTTCTGGACGACTTCGTCGCCCTTCTTGCCATAGGTCTTGCGGATGGATTCCTTGATCTTGCTGATCGCCTCGTCACGGGAGAGCACCCCGGAGATGGCGAAGAAACAGGTCTGCATGATCGTATTGGTGCGGTTGGCCATACCGGTTTCCCGCGCCACGCTGGAAGCGTCAATCACATAGAGCCGGATCTGCTTGTCGATGAGTTGCTGCTGTGCGCTGCGCGGCAGATGGTCCCACACCTCATCGGGACCGTAGGGGCTGTTGAGCAGCAGGATCGCCTCCTGCCGCGCACTCTCCAGTACGTCCATCTTCTCGATGAAGTTGAACTGATGGCAGCCGATGAACCCGGCCGAGCGCACGAGATAGGGGGAGTTGACGGGATTCGGTCCGACGCGCATATGCGAGACCGTTTGCGAGCCGGATTTCTTCGAGTCGTAGACGAAGTAGCCCTGCGCGTACAGGGGCGTGGACTCACCGATGATCTTGATGCTGTTCTTGTTGGCGCCAACCGTGCCATCCGCACCGAGGCCGATGAACAGCGCGCGCATCACTTCGTCCGGCTCGATGTCGAATGCGGGGTCATAGTCCAGACTGGTATGGGAGACATCGTCATGGATGCCGATGGTGAAGTGGTTCTTCGGCGCAGCCGCCTTCAATTCGTCAAGCACGGCTTTGGCCATGGCCGGTGTGAACTCCTTGGAGGACAAGCCGTAGCGCCCGCCGATGATTCGCGGCAGGGTGTCGCATGGCAGGGCGCCGCTGGCCCGGGCTTCGGCCATGACAGTCACCACATCGGTATACAGGGGCTCGCCGGTAGAGCCCGGCAGCTTGGTGCGGTCGAGCACGGCGATGGCCTTTACTGACGCTGGCAGCGCGGCCAGGAAATGCTCGGCGGAAAACGGCAGGCAGAGGTGCACATTGATTACCCCGCATCTTTCCCCTTGCCGCTGGAGGTAAGCGACCGTCTCGCGAAAGGTCTGCGCCGCCGAGCCCGTGATGACCGCCACACGCTCGGCGTCCGCGTCGCCGTAGTAGTCGAACAGCTGGTAGGAGCGGCCGCTCAGCGCGGCAAAGGCATCCATTCTTTCCTGCAGGATGGCCGGCAGGCGCGCATAAAACGGGTTGACCGTCTCCCGCGCCTGGAAATAGACGTCGGGGTTCTGCGCAGTACCGCGGATAAAAGGATTGTCCGGATTCAGGCCGCGGGCCCGGTGCTGGCGCAGCAGCGCCGGGTCAATCATTGCGCTCATCTGTTCATCCGGGATCAAGGTCAGCTTGTTCACCTCGTGCGAGGTGCGGAAGCCATCGAAAAAGTGCACGAACGGCACCCTGGCTTCGAGGCTCGCGGCCTGCGCCAGCAGCGCCATGTCGTGCGCCTCCTGCACCGTGCTCGAGGCCAGCTGGGCGAAGCCGGTGTTGCGCACCGCCGCGACATCGGAATGATCGCCGAAAATTGACAGGCCCTGGGTGGCCAGAGATCTGGCGGCCACATGAAACACCGCGGGTGTCAGCTCGCCCGCGATCTTGTACATGTTCGGGATCATCAGCAGCAGACCTTGCGATGCCGTGAAGGTGGTCGTCAGGGCACCGGTCTGCAGCGCGCCGTGGGCCGCGCCGGCGGCACCGCCTTCGCTCTGCATTTCGACTACCAGGGGGATGTTGCCCCAGATGTTAGGTTTCCCTTCGGAGGCCCACTGATCGGCCAGCTCGGCCATGGTCGACGAGGGCGTGATCGGATAGATCGCACACACTTCGTTGACGCGATAGGCGGTGTACGCGACCGCCTCGTTGCCTTCCAGCGTCGTAACGGCTGACGACTTCATGGATTAGACTCCTGGTTCCGGGAGCATGTCGATGGCATGACAGGGACACTGCTCGAAGCACACGGCACAACCCGTGCAAAGGTCGTAGTCATAGCGGTAACGCATTCCGGGGCCGAGTTTGATGATCGCATGCTCGGGGCAGGCACCGAAACAGCCATCGCACTCGAAGCAGTTGCCGCAGGAGAAGCAGCGTCTGGCCTCGTATAGCGCTTCGCTCTCGCTCAACCCCCTGACAACCTCGTCAAAGCCATAGCGGCGCTGCTCCAGGTCCAGATGGTCCTGATGCCTGCGGCGGGCCTCGGTAAGGTAGTGAATATGCAGGGCATCGAAGCCCACCACAGGGTGCTTCGGCCCCGTCGTGTACTGCTCGCCGTTGAGGTAGGCGTTGATGTGGCGGGCGGCGGTCTTGCCGTGCCCGACTGCCGTGGTCACCGTACGCTCGCTGGGCACCATGTCGCCGCCGGCGAAGATACCCGCGTGGCCGGTCATCATGTTGGCGTCGACCACCACGGTGCCGTCGGGCTTGAACTTGATGCCCGCCACCTGCTTCAGGAATGCGGTGTCGGTGACCTGCCCCAGCGCCAGGATCAGCGTGTCCGCTTCCAGCGATTCAAACTGGCCGGTCGGCTCGGGATAGCCGTCGGCATTGATCTGCATGATCTCGACCTGGATCTTGCCCTGGTCAATCTCCTTGATGGTTCGCAGCCAGTTGATCTTCACACCTTCCTCGATGGCCTCGTCAGCCTCGGAAGAATGGGCGGACATGTGCTCCCGGTCATGCCGGTAGATGATGAGGGCTTCCTCGGCGCCGAGTCGCTTCGCCGTCCTGGCGACATCCATCGCCGTGTTGCCACCACCGTAAATGGCCACGCGTCGGCCCAGAGTCGGCGCCTGCCCCGATGACGCCTGACGCAAAAAGCCGACCGCATCGAAGATCTTGCCGGCATCTCGCGCCGGAATATCGATCCGCTTGCTGAGGTGGGCGCCGACCGCGATAAACACTGCGTCGAACCGTCCTGCCTCTTTTTCCGCCACCACGTCCTCCACCTTGTGGTTGAACACCATGCGCACGCCCATTTCCTGGATGCGGGCAATCTCCCGGTCCAGCTCTACGCGCGGCAAGCGGTAGGCGGGGATGCCGAAATGCAGCATGCCGCCGGCCATGGGTCCTGCCTCGAAAATCTCCACGGTGTGCCCCATTCGGGTGAGGTGGAAGGCTGCCGACAGGCCGCTGGGCCCGGCACCCACCACCATGACCCGGCGCCCACTGGGGGGGGCGTCCTGCTTGACCTTCCAGCCTTGCTGCAGGGCGAGGTCGCCCAGGAAGCGCTCCACGGCGTGGATGCTCACTGCGCTGTCCACCGCGTTACGGTTACAGTGGCTTTCGCACGGGTGGTAGCAGACCCGACCGTGCACGGCAGGCAGGGGATTATCCCGCATCAACACCTGCCAGGCCTTTTCGAAGGCGCCTTCCTGCACGTGGGCCAGCCAGCCCTGGATGTTCTCCCCGGCCGGGCAGGCGTTGTTGCAAGGGGGAAGCAGGTCCACGTAAACCGGGCGTTGCGTGCGCACCGCACCGGTCCCCTTGCCATGCTGTGCCAGGTCCGCGGGACGCGTGATATCGCTGGGCTTGGGGCTGCTCATTGGTTTTCTCCGTCCTGTCAGGTGATTCACGAGCCGGTATCCGGACTCTGGCCATGCCGGGCAGGTGGTCAGATACCGCCGGGCGGCACGCACGCATCGCCGTGTGCTACGTGCCCGTGGAGCCTGAGCCAGGACCTTCTCAATCCGGCCGCGATGCTGGTCGCGGTCCGTCCGTGCGTCAACGCTACCACTTTTTCATAGCGAAAGTTTAGACATTCGCGTTTCTCGCCGGCTCCTGGTGCGGCACCTGCCTTTCCGGCGCCAGACCGGTGCCTGCCGAAGCCGCTTCTTCCTTCCGGTGAGTCAGGATCTTTTCGAGAGCCTGCCCCACGCAGTGCTTTGGGCATGGCCACCGGGCCTTCGATGCAGGCGATCACTTTGACGGAGCGGTCGCAGGTTATGCAAATTGGCTCGATTGCCAGGTAATAATGATTTTGAGCAAGGACAATGCTTGCCTCCGGATAAGCGCCCCGTGTCACCCAACAGATCACTGATTTGGTGTTACGCATGGCGCGGGAGAATCGCTCGTGGGGCTATGACCGCATTCAAGGCGCACTCGTTCTTGGCCTGCCCCGGTTCTGTCGATCGGTGCGATCATCTCAATGCCTTCCTGGCGCAGTTCCTCATCCGGCTTGTCGCGGTCGTAGGCACGATCACCTGTCAGGTTCTCCGGTTTGGCTTCGATTATGTGGCAGTCAAAGCCCGGCTGCACCAGGGTGACCTCATGATGGTTCGCCGTATGCGTGCTGACCGCCAGCGGCAATCCATGGCGGTCAACAATTGCCATGGTTTTCAAACCCTTACAGCGCTTCGTCGGGCCGATCTCTGCGCCGCCGCCTTTGGCTGAAGAGAAGGTCGCATCGATAAGACATTCCGGTTCATCGAGCGCGCCTTCATCACGCAGCGCATTGGCCGGGTCGGAAGGTGGCTCGCTCTTGTACGATTGGGACTTCGGCGACTTTACAGGTGCATCTGGAGCTACTGCCTCTCATACATATAATGCACCAGGAGCATACACAGCACCTCTTCTAGTTGAGGACGATTGGCAATATCGACTTCGACACAATTGGCATCACCGTCAGCGCCGTTCCCGGAAGTACCAAGGGTAAGTCTGAGTAATTTAGTAAGGTGACCGGGTTGCACTCAATACCGGTCGTTCAGGAAAAAAATACTGTGTGAGCAGGGCAGGGATTGGCATTCCCAATACATGCCGAACTTTTGCCGATTTCAGTCCTGCGCGGTTATGCTTGGTACTGCAAAACGCAACGGGCTACACCGCCAGTAAGTTAATATAAACTAATAGATACAACGCATAGTTAAAGCTACGAACCAGGCGGTCGGGCGTTCGAATCTCTCCGGGCGCGCCAAACATACAGAAGCCCGCCTTGTGCGGGCTTCTGTATGTTTATTGTCAGGAATGGAATTCGAACGCCCGACAATCAGAACGGCAGAGTTCGAGAAAACGGCAGGATTGCCGTTTTGGACGCTGCCGCTGGCAGCGCCCGTAGAGCGAGGGGCCATGGATGGCCCCGCGTCAATCTCTCCGGGCGCGCCATAAAACTCAAGAAACTTAAGCGGTTACGGTCTTGACTGAACCGCTTTTTTCTTGCTCATTTTCCGGCTGTGCTAGATTTGTGCTAACCAGTCGGATTTTCGAGAGACCGTCCGCGTATTCAGCCTGTCCTTGGCGAATTCCTATTCATGCAGCGATTGGCGTATGAAAGAGTCCATTGCAATGTGATAGCCATGAATGGTTGCAGAGATTTGCGCGCGGAGGTAGAGGATAGCCGCTAAGCACCGCTGGTGTATCTCCACCTAACGATTGATGGACCCGTTCTCGGTTGTAGTATTGCCTGAAGTCTGCGAGTTTTCGCTCAAGGTCCTTAGCATTCCAAAAGAGGGTGTGATCAAGATATTCACGGCGAATAGTTCCGATAAGTCGTTCAATGAAGGGGTGCGATATAGGCATATACGGAACGGCCTTGATCTCATCTACACTAAGAACTCTCAGGTTCGCTTGCCATTGGTGATATAGGAATAGTGGGTCGTTGTCAGTGCTGAGGTATTTCGGCGCACACCTGGTTGAGATGACGGTGTTGAACATCCGACAGAGGGCGACACCATCGACATCCCCTGCATGTTCACCAAAGCCAATGATGCGCCGCGTGAATTGATCCATGACCACGAGCACCCAGTGGGTGTTGAGTAAAATGGACTCGCAACGAAAGAGATCAATACTCCAGAGGCTGTCCTTCGCGTGCCCGATGAAGGTCAGCCATGGCGGTCCGTTGTCATCAGGCATTGGGCGATAGTGTTTGGCGAGGACACGCCGGACCAGGTCTTTGTTAATATCCATAGCAAATGCTTTATTGATTTGTTGGGCGATTCTAAGATAACCAAAGCGTGGATTGCGCTGCTTTAGTTCAATAATCGCCTGAATGAGTTCGGGTGATGGACCCTTGGGGCCAGGCTTGCCTTTTTAGCATGATGAGTACAGTAGCCGGTACTTGCGATTTATTAGGAGGTCATGGAATTTCAATAGTGTCGATGGCCGAAGAATCACGGCAGCCCGCTGGATACGGCGTGGGTCGAGAAACAGCGACCAGAAGCCGAACAGAAACCGATCGAGTGTTGAGAGATTAGGCGCGCGTCGCCGCGAACGGTTGATGACCAGGCGTTGCTGCTTCATGAGCAGGCTGTCAGCGACAACAGCCCTCGCGCCACCAGTTCCCATGAGTTTGGCGATGGAGGTCAATAGATGGATGAGTAGTATCAGCAGATCCTTCATGGCAGAGCAGGGTAGGGAAGGTAGCTTTCAGGAACAAGTCTGTCTAAGTTGTCGTTTTCAGGTGATAATTACCAATTCGCCTAGGACAGGTGAATCATGTCATTTAGGGAAATAATTGCCGAGCATTAAGGAGCAATCATGAGAACATCGCGACTATCTGGACTCCGGTCTTTGGCGATATGCGCTAGGGTGGCAGCACATGGTTCGCGTGCTTCGAATATTGCGTTTCCATTCCACCGCGCGATGAATGCCGCCGAAAATATCGATAGTCCTTGATGGTCAGGTCTTCAAACCATCTCATGCACATCGCCCCTGCCATGCCGTCACTGCTTCAGCCGATAGCCGGTCTTGAACATCCAGCCGACCACGGCCAGACAGAGTGACAGAAACAACAGGATCATGGCCAGGCTCAGGCCCACGCTCACGTCGGCGACCTCGAAAAAGCTCCAGCGAAACCCGCTGATCAGGTACACCACCGGGTTGAACAGGGTGAGGGTCTGCCAGGTCTTGGGCAGCATGTCGACTGAATAGAAGGTGCCGCCCAGGAACACCAGCGGTGTTACCACCAGCAGCGGGATGAGCTGCAGCTTTTCAAAATCGGTGGCCCACAGGCCAATGATGAAGCCGAACAGGCTGAAGGAAAAACAGGTCAGTACCAGAAAGGCCAGCATCCACACCGGATGGGCGATCTTGATGGTCACGAAGAAACTGGCCGTCACCAGGATGATCACCCCGATGATGAACGACTTGGTCGCCGCCGCGCCTACGTAACCGATCAGGATCTCTACAAAGGAAATCGGCGCCGACAGGATTTCATAAATGGCGCCGGTGAACTTGGGAAAGAATATCCCGAATGAGGCATTGGCGATGCTCTGGGTCAGGATCGCCAGCATCATCAGGCCGGGCACGATAAAGGCGCCGTATTCCACCCCCTCCACGGACTGGATACGCCCGCCGATGGCCGAGCCAAACACCACGAAATAGAGCACCGTGGTCAGCACCGGCGAGGCGAAACTCTGCGCCACTGTCTCGAAGGCGCGGCGCATTTCGGCCTGATAGATGACCCAGATCGCATAGCGATTCATGCCGGGCGCCTCACCAGATTGACAAAGATTTCCTCCAGCGAGGTCTGGGTGGTCTGCACGTCCCGGATTACCAGACCGGTCGCTTGAATCGCCTGCAACAGCTCGTGAATGCCGGTGTGGTTGTGCGGATCGTAGGTGTAGACCAATTTATCTCCCGCCTCCGCCAGCTCCAGCGACCAGCGTGCCAACACCTCGGGTAGCGCTGTGATCGGCGACTCCAGCTCGACCATCAACTGGCGCTTGCCCAGCTTGTGCATCAGGTCCTGCTTGTCATCCACCAGCAAGAGTTCGCCGTGGTTGATCACCCCCACCCGGTCGGCAATGGCCTCGGCCTCTTCGATATAGTGGGTGGTGAGAATGATGGTCACCCCCGAGGTACGCAAACGCCGCACCAGCGCCCACATATCCTTGCGCAGCTCCACATCCACCCCGGCGGTCGGCTCGTCCAGGAATAGCACCACCGGCTCATGGGCGAGCGCCTTGCCGATCAGCACCCGCCGCTTCATGCCGCCCGACAGTGTCATCAGCATGTTGAGCTTCTTGTCCCACAGCGACAGGTCCTTGAGCAGCTGCTCCAGGTAGGCCGCGTCCGGCTGCTTGCCGAACAGACCGCGACTGAAACACAGCGTGTGCCATACTTTCTCGAAGGCACCGAGGGTGAGCTCCTGTGGCACCAGACCGATGCGGCGGCGCGTCTCGCGGTACTGCGCCACGTTGTCGAAACCCGCCACCGTCACCGAACCGGCACTGGCATTCACGATGCCGCAGATGATCGAGATCAGTGTGGTCTTGCCCGCCCCATTGGGACCGAGCAGCGCCAGGATCTCGCCCGGTTGAATGTCCAGGTTCACATGCTTCAGCGCCTGAAAGCCGCCGGCGTAGGTCTTGGACAGATTGGTGACGGAAACGATGGGTTGCATGTGAGTGTTTATCTGCGATGCATTAATGCTCAATGAATATTATATAAAACAATTAATTAAATATATTTACGAAAGCAGGACCCTGGTGCATCTTCAACCCAGCGTGACCATTTTGCTCCCCAATTCATTCCTCAAGGCCAGAATGGATTTTAACGTCCTTTGACCTCTCGCTCGGTCGATTCAATCACGGCGGTTGGTGGTAAGAAAAGGACATTGCCCAGTGAACCAGATCACTCGAGACACGGACCCGGGTTAATGCATCGTAGTAAATTCCCCTGTGCCGCTCCAGGATATCCGAGAAATAGAGTGACGGCATGCTTAATACAACAACACACTCGTGCTCGGGCTGCTGCACCGACACAGCCTACTGTTTCGGAAAAAGCAGGGGCAGGGCAGCTATGCCGGTGCCCGCTGGGATACGGCCCGTGACGTGCGTGGCTGGATCGGGGGACTGCCATCCATCGCGAGCATGCAGGTGCGCTACGGGATTTTTCTACCGTGTGGCAGCCGGACGGCGCGGCTGGCCGAGTGCGTATTGCCGCGCTGGTTGCCCGCTGGCAGTTTCCTCGCTATCGCGCTGTACAAAGGAGAGCACCGCGACAATTAACCGCCTGGCGGTGGAGCATGCGTGGAACGGTTACGGCTTTCGAAAGGCAGGTGCCGGTTTGCAGGTCGGTGTTACCGGGGCGTCAAGTGTGGCTATCGTCGGACGCGTACATCAGGCACGAACGCTGGACCGGTGGGCAGGGAATGTTGCCATACGAGCAAAAGACGCAACAGTCGCCGGGCCTGGGTTTGAGCAGTGCACTGCAGGCCGGATACCCAGGCGCGCCAATCACACAGAAGCCCGCCTCGTGCGGGCTACTGACGCCGCCCTTGTTCGTGAATTTGCCCTGAAGATTGATGACAACAACCGCAGGCTTTGGCCATACCGCTACAGATTGTTAGCGGCCTCCTGCAGTGACAGCATCAGCGTCATCGGATCGAGCGGGGATTCGATAAAGCCATGGTAGGTGTAGAATCGCTTCGCCTCATCAGAAATGGCGTGGACCAGCAGCGCTTTCAAACCGGCGTGCCGGGACACCGTGAGCGTCCGCAGCACGGCATCTTTCAGTAAAGCGCGGCCCACGCCGGTGCCTTTCCATGCCTGATCTACCGCCAGGCGGGCGAGCACCATGACTGGTATCGGATCCGGCATGTTGCGGCGCAGCTTGCCCGGTGCTTCATGGTGGCCGACACTGCCGGTTGCCAGGGCATAGTAGCCGATCACTTGCTTGCCGTGGCAAACGACGAAGGTGCGGGAGGCATCGGCACCCTCATTCTTGAGAGCGCGCCGTTTCAGCCATTCATCCAGTACCGGCGTGCTGCAGGAAAAGGGTTCGGTCAGGTGAGAGGTGGAGATCGGCTCGGGCGCGGTTATTTTTCCCATGGTGCCCTGGTTTTCAACAGACGGCGCAGGGCAGGGTTGTCTTTGACCGGTGCCTCGATCGATGCCTCGAAGGCCCGCAGGGTGGATTCGTCCACCATGAAGAGCCGCTGGTCGAGCAGTACGTTTTCCGCTGCCCTGCACGCGGCTTCCAGCATGAAGTCCGAGCGGTTCTTGTTGCTCATTGCGGCGGCCTTGTCGATCAGATTACGCTGCGAAGAGCGGGCGCGCAGGTTGATCGGTACCGCGCGGTTCTGGGTCTCTGCCATGGGGATCACCTTGACATGTATATGCGTTGACTATACAAATATGTATATCGATTGTCTATACATTTTCTGAAGCAGATAACGGAAACGGGGGCTCAGGGTTGGCGGTTGATTGTGCTGGATTTGTGCTAATTTGAAAGCACAGTGAACGCTAAGTGATTGATAAGTCAACTACGGTATCGGAAGGGTAAGCGCCGTAAGTGACTGTTAAATAGAATAATATTACCCGCTGTTTCGGGCTGCGAACCAGGCGGTCGGGCGTTCGAATCTCTCCGGGCGCGCCAAACACACAGCAGCCCGCCTTGCGCGGGCTGCTGTGTGTTTATTGTCAGGAATGGTATTCGAACGCCCGACAATCAGAACGGCAGAGTTCGACAAAACGGCAGGATTGCCGTTTTGGACGCCGGCTATGCCGGCGCCCGCAGGGCGAGGGGCCATGGATGGCCCCGCGTCAATCTCTCCGGGCGCGCCAAACACACAGCAGCCCGCCTTGCGCAGGCTGCTGTGTGTTTATTGTCAGGAATGGAATTCGAACGCCCGACAATCAGAACGGCAGAGTTCGACAAAACGGCAGGATTGCCGTTTTGGACGCCGGCTATGCCGGCGCCCGCAGGGCGAGGGGCCATGGATGGCTCCGCGTCAATCTCTCCGGGCGCGCCAATCAAATAAAGGCTTGCACGCAGGTGTTAGCCTTTCGCATTGCTAGCGTAGAGAACTCGTAGGATTGTGCTCCACAATCCCTAGTGGTTTCTCAATGCGGGTAGCCGCGTCGGCCAAGTGCGCCGGCGCAAGATGGGCATAGCGCAATACCATCCCAGTGGCCACGCAGACCTCGTAGACTCCCGGGCTCATATTGACCGATGCCGGTTTGCTCGCGACTGCCTCTCGAAGCGCCGCTCATCACATCATGGTCGAACGACGCGCGTAATCTATATCTTTATACCTGCGGCGACCATCTTGCGGCGCACAAATGCAATCTGCGTTTTCAGCGGCAGGTTCTTGGGGCACACGTCGTGGCAGCCCAGCAGGGACATACAGCCGAACACCCCGTCGTCATCGCCAATCAGCTCGTAGTAATCCGTATCGCTGCGCTCGTCACGCGGATCCAGGCGAAACCGCGCGATCCTGTTGAGACCGGCGGCGCCGACGAAGTTCTCGCGCATCTGCACCGTGCCGCAGGCGCCGATGCAGCAGCCACACTCGATACAGCGGTCCAGAAGGTAGATTTCCTCCGCCAGTTCGGGATCCATGCGTTTCTCGATGCGGTCCAGATCTGTTTCCTGCTGCTGCGTGTGCACCCAGGTCTGCAGACGCTCGCTCATGGCTCGCATCCATTTGCCGGTATTTACCGACAAGTCGCCGATCAGCTCGAACACGGGCAGCGGCGCGAGCATGATCTCCGCCTGCATGTCCCTGGTCAGGGTGCGGCAGGCCAGGCCCGGTCTGCCGTTGATCACCATGGCGCAGCTGCCGCAGATGCCGGCGCGGCAAACAAAATCAAACTGCAGCGACGGGTCCTGTTTTTCCCTGATCTCGTTGAGGGCGATGAACAGGGTCATGCCCGTGGCCTCTTCCAGCTCGTAGGTCTGCAATCGCGGCTCGCTGCCCCGTTCATGCGGGTTGTAGCGCAAAACGGTGATCCTGAGGCTGCGGTTTGGGCCGGCGCTGTTTTGGGGATTCACTCAAACTCCCTGTCGATGCGTTCGTTACGGCCGCGGTAGCGTACCGGCATCAGCTGCTCGTACGGCATCAGTGCCTGTTGCACAGCGAAGCGGTCACCGCCTTCGCGACCGATGCGTTCGCGGATGTCTGTCACTTCCTGCTCCCGTGCCGGTGTGTGCGGGTGGTCGACGTAGTCTCTGGCGCCGTAGCCGCGCCAGCCGGGGGGAAGCTCCATTTTCCTGACGTCGAGTGCTTCGTAGGTGAGGGTAGGAAGGGTGTCATCGTCGTGCCCCCAGGTGGCAAGCGAACGTTTCAGCCAGGCCGCGTCGTCACGGCGTGGGTAATCATCGCGGTAGTGCGCTCCACGGCTTTCGGTGCGCTGCAGGGCACCGTAGGCAACGGTCAGCGCCAGCTTGAGCATCTTCTGCGTCCGGTACGCCGTCACGAGCTCCGGGTTTGCCCCCGACGCCTTGTAATGCACGGCGATACTGCGACTCCGCGCAAGCAGTTCCTGCAGTTCCTCCACCGCAGCCCGTAGATTTTCGCCGCGGCGGAAAATGCCGACTTTTCCGCTCATGAGATCCTGCATTCGCGCCTTGAGAAGGGTAGCGTCTTCGCTGCCGTTACCCGTGAGCATTGCATCCAGTCTGGCGCGTTCCTGGTCGAGGAAGTCGCGCACCACGCCCAGCGGCACGCCGATATCGTTTGCGTCGTTATCGCAGAAGTCGGCGACATATTCACCGACAATCATGCCGGCCACGACCGTTTCAGCCACCGAGTTGCCACCCAGCCGGTTGAAGCCGTGCAGATCCCAGCAGGCGGCTTCGCCGGCGGCGAACAACCCCCTCAGCGTGGGGCTTCCGCCGCTGGGCGTGGTGCGCACGCCTCCCATGGTGTAGTGCTGCGCCGGGCGCACCGGAATCCATTCGCTGACCGGGTCGATGCCGAGGAAATAGTGACAGATTTCGTAGACCTCCCGCAGGTTCTGCTTGATGTGCCGTTCGCCCAGGAGCGTGATGTCGAGCCAGAGGTGATCGCCGAAACGGGTTTTGACGCCTTTGCCCGCGGCGATGTGCGCTTCCATGCAGCGCGACACCACGTCACGCGAGGCAAGCTCTTTCTTGTCCGGCTCATAGTCTGGCATGAAACGATGGCCGTCACCGTCCCTGAGCAGCCCGCCGTCGCCGCGGCAGCCTTCCGTGACCAGAATCCCGGCCGGGAAGATGGCGGTGGGATGAAACTGCACCGCCTCCATGTTGCCCAGCGCCGCCACCCCCGTTTCCAGCGCGATGGCGTGGCCCAGGCCCTCGCAGATCACGGCATTGGTGGTGGCGCGGTAAAGGCGCCCCGCACCGCCGGTGGCGATAACTGTGGCCTTGGCGACGTGCGCGCAGAGTTCGCCGCTGATCAGGTCACGGACCACCGCACCATAGCAGCGGCCGGCATCATGAATCAGCGCCAACGCCTCGGCG
>Ga0210144_1000159_pt1 | contig 38655 bp, 33 predicted proteins | sample Muzzi_PWA_D2_FD_185532 | JGI IMG/M metagenome (GOLD analysis project Ga0210144, IMG submission 185532) | Wetland microbial communities from San Francisco Bay, California, USA, that impact long-term carbon sequestration - Muzzi_PWA_D2 (SPAdes) | ecosystem: Environmental > Aquatic > Marine >...
GTAGCGGCTGGACGGCTCCGGCTGGGCACCTGGCAGGGCATCTACCTCTTCGAAGGCCGCGACCGGCCCCGGTCCCGCGAGATCGCGCTGCACTGGCTGGGCGACTGAGGCGAAGGGGCGCCACGGGCCGCGCGCTCGTGCGGGCGCGGGCCGGCAAACGGATCGCACGCTTCGCCGTATCTTCGCGCCCAACAAATTCTACCGCCGGAGGACGGCGGCGCGACGCCGCGACCGCCTGAGGCGCCGCGCACTCCATCGGAGTCCGACGGCGTCCGTCAAACGATCAAGACCCATGAGTCAACGGCGCAACGCCTGCCATCTTTCATTGCGCGCATCGTCGCCGGATCGTCGAGTCGCCCGACCCCGAAACTTTCGAGCCACCCGCCCGTGTTCCAACGAAAGCGCATCCGCCGCCATCGCATCTCGACTGCAATCTCTGCGTGCGATGACGAAGACTGATCGCAAATCATCGAGAATGCAGCACTATCAATGGTGACTGGCAGCGGTGCGGTCGTGAAAAAATGAGCCGCACGCCTCAATAGGCGCGGGAAACGCATCGTGAACGCAATTGCGGAAATCGCTTCGGAAACCATCCATCAAATGGCACATTGAATCGAATTTCATTATTCAATTTCAATGTGCACACTGCATCTAGGGTGACTCCGACGAAGTGGCGAAGCTTGCAATCGGCCAAGCGAACGCCTATGTCGAAGGCGTGGAAGCGTCATGCTTCAATCCTCACTAATGTTCTTCAATCACTATGGTGACGGAACAAATGCCGAGAAAAAGAAAGACCGCGAAGAGCTATCGGTTGTGGAAGGCTCGCCGCAACTACGATCGCGACCAAATCGACCGCAGGACACGATTGGGTCGCATTGCAATCAGTGCGATGGGGAAACGTGGTCGTAAATCCCCGGAGGAGCGCGAGGCGCTCGCGGCCGTCGGCTATCCGGGCTACTGAGTTAAACAGCCTTCCGATCCGTCCGGGTCGTCGAGACCGGATCCCTCGAGAGAACGCACTGTGCTGTCGCAGAGCCCTCGCATCGGGCTTTCCGGTGCCGTGACTGCGTGGCTGGCCGGGTCGCGGGCGGCCGCGCGGTGACGCCTGCAGGCGACTGACCGGCCCGGCAGTCCGCAACAGGACTCTCCATATCACCGGCCGCGCGTCCGGTGCGATGCGGCTCCGGGGCCGGCCGACGGACCTCGGGGTGGCGAGCCGCCCGGCGACCATCGTGCAAGGCGGCCGCCGGGTTCCGAATCGCCCGAGAGTCGGGCCGCCCGTCGCCCATAGGTGACCCTCGAGGCAGAAAAGGGGCCGGACCGGCCGGCCCAACCCCTTGTCGTGCTAACGAAGACGCTTCGCCGGCCAACTGGTCGGGGAGAGAGGATTTGAACCTCCGGCCCCCGCCTCCCGAAGACGGTGCTCTACCAGGCTGAGCTACTCCCCGGCGCGGCCGGCGTTATAGCCGCTCGACCGAGCCTTGGCAACGGCCCCGGGGCCGCCGATTCGGGGGTCAGGCCGCGACCTGCTCCAGCTTGCCCATGAGGTACTCGATGTCCTCCTGGGCCATCTGCGAGGCGGGATCCTCGAACTGGGTCAGGATCCGCTCCAACATCTTCTCGAGGTAGCGGTTGCGGTCGTTCATCTGGCCGTCGTAGTCGAGTTCGTGGGCCAGTTCGACCCCGGCGCGAAAGGCCGGGAACAGCCGCTTCGGCAGCTTGGCCTTGATATAGATCGAATCGAGGCCGAGCTCGCCCTGGTCGTGGATCAGGATCCGGGCGTTCTGCAGCGGGACGCCGCCGAGGCGCGCCACGGCGCGCTCGAAGAAGCCCATGTCGCCCATGCAGAGCGCGCGCAGCAGTATCGAAGGCGTCAGGCGCTGCTTGCGGTAGAGCTGCTCGACCAGGTTTTCCAGCTCGGTGTCGGTCGAGCCGTAATCGACCAGGCTCATGGTGGCGCGCTCGCGCGCCTGTAGAATCAGGTTGCTCGCGACGTCCGGCGAAATCTCGTGCGTCGACACCAGGAAGGCCTCGAGCCGCTCGGTCACGCGCTCGACCAGTTCTTCGGAGATGGCGGCCGGCAGGTTCGGGCGGCGCGCCAGCGAGTCGGAGACCGCATCGCTGGCGTCGTATTCCGTCATTACGCGGCTCAGCGCCCTTTTGGTCAGGTCGGCGCCCTCGTTGGCCACCAGGCGGGCGACGGCGGTCTCGTTGCCGGTCTCGATCAAGGCGTCGGCGACCCGCGAGGAGACCCGCGGGCGCTGCGCGATCGCCACCTGCTTGGCGCCGCCCTGTTCGTTGACGATCTGGATCAGGTCCTCGTCATGCAGGACTTCGGAGAACTTGAGCACCGGCAGCGCCACCGAGTCGACGTCCTTGGCCAGGGTCAGGGCGATGTCGCGTGGCAGGTCGGGCGACTTCTTGAGGTGCAGCGCCAGAGACTCGCGGACGCGCAGCTCGACGTCGCGGACCAGCGCGCGGAAGATTTCCTCGGCGATCTGTCGCTCGCTCGGGCTGAGGTCGCCGAGACTGAACTGTTCGGCGATCTTGGCTGTGGTGTCGGCGCGGGTATCGGCCGAGGGATCGGCCATCAGTTTTTCGACATCCTGCTGGGTCAGCCGTCTTTGGGTCATGTTCTGGCTCATCATCTCCCTCGGGCCGGCCGGAGAACGCGGCGACCCCTCTTTCCTCGGATCGGGCGGTCGGGCCGCCCTGCCTCGCCGGGCCGCCGCACGGACGGACCCCTGTGGCGTAAATTATGCCGTTCAAAGGGTTAAGCGACTTTTAATGGTCCGCCGCGGCGCTTGGTCCTGACCGTTGACGGCCGCTTCATTTCCCGGTTCAGGCCGCCTGGCGATGCAGCTTGGCCATGAGGTATTCGATATCGTCGGCCGCGATCCGCTCGGCCGGATCCTCGCAGTGAGTCAGCATCCGCTCCATGATGCGCTCGACGTAGCGCTGGCGGTCGTTGGTCCCGCCGTCGTAGTCGGTTTCGACCACCAGGCCGACGGCGGCACGGAACGCGGGAAACAGCGGGCCCGGCAGGCCGGCGCGACGGTACAGCGGCTCCAGCCCCAGCATGCCCTTGTCGTGAATCAGGATGCGCACGTTCTGCAGCGGCAGGCCGGCCAGACGGGCCGCGGCGCGCTCGAAGAAGTTGAGGTCCCCGACGCAGAGCGCGCGCAGCAGCAGCGACGGCGTAAGGCGCTGCTTGCGGTACAGCTGATCGACCAACCCGTCGAGCTGCAGGTCGCTCGATCCGTAATCGAGCAGGCCGACCGTGGCGCGCTCGCGCGCCTGCAGGATGAGGTTGCTGGCAACGTCGCCGGGAAGCTCGTGCTTGGAGACAAGATAGCGCTGCAGGCGCTCGGAGATCACCGCCACGACATGCTCGGCGATGGCCGGCGGCAGATCGCAGCGCCGCACCAGCGAGTCGGCAACCGCCGGCTCTTCCTCGTAATGCGCCAGCACGCGGTCGAAGGTCGCCTCGGAGATCTGTGCGCCTTCGTTGCCGACCAGGCGCGCCACCGCCTGGGCGTTGCCGGACTCGACCAGGGCGTGGGAAACGCCCGGCGATACGTCGCGCCGCTCGGCGATCGCGATCTGCTTGGCAAACTCCTGGCTGCGCACGATGCCGATGAGATCCTCGTCGCTCAGGGCATCCGAGAAGCGCAGCAGCGGAAGCGCCACCGAGTCGACGTCGCGCGCCAGCGCGGCCGCGATATCACGCGGCAGGTGCGGCGTCGCCTTGAGGTGCGCGGCCAGCGCCGCGCGGACCAGCACTTCGGCGTCGCGCACCAGGGCGCGGAAGATGTCCTCGGCAATCCGCCGCTCGGTCTCGCTCAGCGTCTGGCGATCGAACTGGTCGGCGATCTTGGCCGTGGTCTCGGCCCGGGTATGCGGCGAGGGGTCCGCCAGCAGCCGCGCGACGTCGGCCTGGGTCAGTGTTTCCATCGGGGTCCATCCGTCCTGTCGTGCCGGCGCGAACCGACGGTTCGGCGCCTCTCCCGCCCGACGGCGCACCCCGCCAAGCACCGCGCCATGATAGCCGCGGCGGGTTAACCCGCGGTTTAACTCGGCATTCTAGTAAGTTGGATAATTCCTTCTATTTCAGAAGGATAGAGGACACGTCGGACTCTAGCCGCGGTTCAGTAAGGTTTGCGCCACGGCGCGAACGTGATCCTCGACCGAGATGTCGGCAAAGGAAGTCACTTCCAGGTCGCGGTCCTCGTAGACGTCGCGTTCGGGGTGGCGGGCCGCCCACGCCGCGACGGCGCGGTCGCGGGCCGCGACCAGCTCGCGGATCTGCGGCCGGTAGAGCCGCAGCATCGCGGTCAACCAGCGGTTGACCGGCCAGGAGGGCCGGGCGTGGCCGACCTCGAAGCGGTCCAGCAGGGTGCAGACGTCGGCCGCCGTGTACCACACCTCGCCGGTCACCCAGCGGTTGACGGTGAACAGGCGGAACGGGAAGCCGGCGGCGTTCATGGCGACTGCGACCAGGTGGCTGAGGGCGTCGTTGGCATCCTCCGGCATCTTGAAGCCCGGCACCTGCGCCGGCTTCATGCCCTCCGGCATGCCCTTGGGGCGCACGAAGGTGTGGAAATGCCCGTGCTCTTGGTCGAAGCGCTGATCCGCCGGATGCGCGTGATAATAGTACTGGCTGTGGGTCTCGCGGTCGTAGACGTCGCCCGGCGGGTAGTGGTCCCACTCGTAGAAGCCCTCGTGCCCGCGCAGCAGCTCGCCAACCACGTTGTCGCCGGTCTTGGCCAGCACGCGATAGATCTCGACCACCTCCTGACCGGCTGCGACCATCGTCTCCAGCTCTTCGGTCGAGAGGGATTCGAGATCCGTTCGCAGCTCGAGGTGGTAGTCTTTGAGGGCCGCGTCGTTGCGCATGGCCGGCACCATACTGGATCGCCGCCGCGGCCGCGACCGTCTTGCCGCACACGTTTTCGTCAGGCGGGCGCGAGAGTCATTCCGCCACGAGACGAAACCCGATCAGGATGTGCTTGAGGTCGGCGGGCCGCCCGTGGCGCGCCGCGGGGCGGCAGATGCCGCAGCCCGAATCGTCCCACGATCCGCCTTTGACGATGTAGCGCGGGGGCTCGCCCGTCCCGGCGCGCGTCGCCGTCCATTCGTAGACCTGGCCGGCGCCGTCGAGCAGCCCGTAGGGGCTGGCGCCGGCCGGAAAGCTGCCGACCGGCAGGGTGTCGAAGGGTCCCCGGTCGTGACTGTTGAGGCGGGTCGGGTCCCAGGCGTCGCCCCAGGGGAAGCGGCGCCCGTAGGGGCCGCGCGCGGCCTTCTCCCACTGCCGCTCGTCGGGCAGGCGCCAGGCCTGTCCGGTGACCCGGGAGAGCCAGGCGGCATAGGCCTCGGCGTCGGCGTGCGTGACGAGCACGACCGGATGGTCCGCCCGGCCCTCCGGGATCCGCCCGCCGACCCAGGCATGGCGTCGCGTCCGCGCATAGGGATGGATCAGGTGATAGCCCTGCCAGGTCGCCCGGTCGACGTCGGGCGCGGCATGCCCGGTGGCGGCGACGAAGGCGGCGTACTGGGCGTTGGTGATCGGCGTGCGCATGATGCGGAAAGCGGGCAGAACCTCTTCGTGGCGCGGCGGCTCGTTCTCGTACCATCGTCCCTTGCGCGTGCGGGAATGGCCGTACGCCGCCTCGTCGAGCCGATAGGCGGCCTCGCGCTCGGCCCGGTCGGAGCCGAAAATGGCGGGCCCGGCCGGGACGTCGACCAGGGCCGGGACCGGCACCCCGACGGACTCGGCCGACCCGCCCGCGGAACAGGCCGCCAGGACAAGCGGCAGCAGGGCCAGCGCCCGAAGGAACGGCGTTCGACGATGCCCGGATCGCGCCGTCATTCCCGCACGACGAGGACGGAGGAGGCCGCGTGGCGCACGACGCGCGCCGCATTCGGCCCGATGAGGTAGTCCTCGAGCTCGGGCCGGTGCGACGCCATGAGGATCAGGTCGCAGTCCTCGCGCTCGGCCGCGTCGAGTATCTCCTGATAGATCGTGCCGTACCCCACGCAGCGATCGACCTTGATTCCCTTGGGCACTTCCTTGTCGCAAAGCTCGGCCAAGCGCTGTTCGGCCGCCGTCTTGGCCTGGTCGGCATAGTCGGGCGGGAAGAACTGTGCCACCACCGGCAGGCCAAAGTCGGGCACCACCGTCATCACCGTCAAGCGGCTGTTGAAGGCGCGGGCGTACTCGACCGCCGTCGGCAGCGCCTTGCGCCAGGAGCTCGACTCGTTCAGGTCGATGGGCAGCAGGATATGTCGGTACATCTCCGCCTCCTCTCACGCGGCCGAGGCAGACTCGGCGCGCCGGCGCCGGCCGCGCTGCAGCACGATGATGCCGCCCAGCAGCAAAAGCGCCGGAATGAACATCAGCTCCTTCGGCGGCCGGTCGCTGTCCACGATGACGCCGGTGATCTGCCAGTCGAAGTCGAGTCCCGCCTGCTCGGCGGGACCGCCGAAGGTCAGGTTGTCGATCAGCATGTCGCCGTCCTCTTTGCGCAGCTCCATCCCAGCGTTCTGCAAGCGCTCTTCCCCGGTTCCGGCCGGGCCGAGCGGCAGCATCACCACCGTGTTGACCAAATCGCCTTCCAGGGTCTCGCCCTCGACCCGGAGCCGGATCAGGGCGTTGTCCGGCTGCTTGGCGGCGAGCTCGAGGACCCGTTTCCCGGGCAGCGTCTCGATCGGCGGATAGACCATGTCCCACCAGTAGCCCGGCCGGAACAGCGTGAAGGCGACCAGCAGGAGGGCGGCCGTCTCCCAGATCCGGCTCTTGACCAGGAAGAAGCCCTGGGTCGCGGCGGCGAAGGTGAGCATCGCGATGACCGCCGTGGTCACGGTGACGACGAGGTCCCACCAGTGGTGAATCCCGATCATCAGCAGCTGGGTGTTGAAGATGAACATGAACGGCAGGATCGCGGTGCGAATGTCGTAGGCGAAGCCCTGGATGCCGGTGCGGATCGGATCGCTCTTGGCGATCGCCGCGGCGGCGAAGGCGGCGAGGCCGACGGGCGGTGTGTCGTCCGCCAGGATGCCGAAATAGAACACGAACATATGGACCGCGATGAGCGGCACGATGAGGCCCTGCTGCGCCCCCAGCGTGACCACGACCGGCGCCATCAGCGTGGAGACCACGATGTAGTTGGCCGTCGTCGGCAGCCCCATGCCGAGTATCAGGCTGATGACCGCGGTGAAGATCAGCATGAGCAGCAGGTTGCCGGCCGAGACGAACTCGACGAACTCGGTCATCACCAGTCCGATCCCGGTCAGGGTGACGGTGCCGACCACGATGCCGGCGGCGGCGGTGGCGACGCCGATGCCGATCATGTTGCGCGCGCCGCCGACGAGGCCGTGCACGAGGTCGTGCCAGCCCTGGGCGAAGCCGGCCGCGGAATCGCCGCCGCGGAATATCGCCAACAGCGGGCGGTGCGTCACCACGATGAAGATCATGAAGACCGCGGCCCAGAAGGCCGACAGGCCGGGCGACAGGCGCTCGATCGTCAGGCACCAGACCAGCAGGACGACCGGCAGCAGGAAATAGAGCCCGACCTTGATGGTCGGGCCGGGCAGCGGCAGCTCCTTGATCTCGGGGTGCGTCTCCAGGTCGGGATAGCTCGAGGCGTAGCGCACCAGCGCGACATAGGCGGCAAGCAGCAGCGCCAGCACGACCCAGATCGTGGCCGGCCCGGTCAGGACCTTGATCCAGCCGATGCCGTAGTACACCACCCCGGACAGGATGATCAGGCTGAGCACGGTGACGAGGAAGGTGAACAGGCTCTGCAGCGGCGTGCGCTCGACCCGGCGCGGCAGGCCCTTCATGTCCGCCTTCAGCGCCTCGAGGTGAACGATGTAGACCAACGCGATGTAAGAGATGATCGCCGGCAGGAAGGCGTGCTTGATGACCTCGACGTAGGAGATGCCGACGTACTCGACCATCAGAAAGGCCGCCGCGCCCATGATCGGCGGGGTCAACTGGCCGTTGGTGGACGACGCGACCTCGACCGCGCCGGCCTTGGTGCCGGGAAAGCCGACCTGCTTCATCAGCGGTATGGTGAAGGTGCCGGTGGTCACCACGTTGGCGATCGAGGAACCGGAAACCAGCCCGGTCATGCCGGAGGACACCACGGCCGCCTTGGCCGGGCCGCCGCGCATGTGACCGAGCAAGGCGAAGGCGACGCGGATGAAATAGTTGCCGGCCCCGGCTTGCTCGAGCAGCGAGCCGAACAGCACGAACATGAACACCATGCTGGTCGACACGCCGAGCGCCACGCCGAAGACGCCTTCGGTCGAAAGCCAGTAGTGTGACATGCCCTTGGCCAGCGAGGCGCCCTGGTGGGCGATGACGTCGGGCATGTAGGACCCGAAGAAGGTGTAGACCAGGAACACCGCGGCGACGATCATCAGCGGCGGACCGAGCGCCCGGCGCGTCGCCTCGAGCAGCAACAGCATGCCGGCGACGCCGACGACGAGGTCGATCGTGATCGGCGCGCCTGGACGGTCCGAAAGCTCACGGTAGAACAGGAAAATGTAGGCGGCACAGAAGGCGCCGGCCAGGGCCAAGACCCAGTCCTGGATCGGGATTCGGTCGCGCGGCGACTTCTTGAAGGCGGGAAAGGCGGTGTACGCCAGGAAGATCGCGAAGGCCAGGTGGATCGAGCGGGCCTCGGTATCGTTGAGCACGCCGAAGCCAAATATGAACGGCAGCGGCGAGGCGTACCAGAGCTGAAACAGCGACCACAGCAGCGGCACGAAGAACAGCACGTAGGCCGGATAACCCTGCGGCGCCCGGGCCCCGGTATCGGCCTCGGCAACGAAATCCTGCGTCACGCTTCCCGAAGACTGTGCTTCGGAGTCCGTTTCCTTCTCGCTCATGCTTGATCGCCCCCAACGACTTCCGACACGGCTGAGTCCGGCTCGGGCCCCGCTACCGCAGCCTCCGGCGAGGTGCCGCGGGACGGAGAGAGGTGCCGACCCGCCCTCCGATCCCGCGGGCTACGCCGATCACATCAGGCCGGCTTCCTTGTAGTACTTCACGGCGCCCGGATGCAGCGGGGCCGAGAGGCCGTCCTTGATCATCTCCTCCTTCTTCAGATTGGCGAAGGCGGGATGCAGTTTCTTGAAGTCGTCGAAATTCTCGAACACGGCCTTGACCACTTCGTAGACGACGTCGGCCGGCACGGCCGTCGACGACACGAAGGTGGCGCCGACGCCGAAGGTCTCGACGTCCTCGTCGGTGCCGCGATACATGCCGCCGGGGATCACCGCTTTGCGGTAATAGGCGTTCTCCTCGACCAGCTTATCGATGACCGGGCCGGAGACGCTGACGATCACGCTGTCGCAGGACGTCGCCGCCTCCTTGATCGAGCCGCTCGGGTGCCCGACGGTGAACACCATGGCGTCGATCTTGTTGTCGCAGAGCGCGGCGGACTGCTCGGCCGACTTGAGCTCGGAGGCCAGGGCGAAGTCGTCCATGGTCCAGCCGAGCGCGTTCATGACGACCTCCATGGTGCCGCGCTGACCGGAACCGGGGTTGCCGACGTTGACCCGCTTGCCCTTGAGATCTTCGAACTTCTTGATCCCGGAGTCGGCGCGCGCGACGACGGTGAAGGGCTCAGGATGCACGGAGAACACGGCGCGCAATTCCTCGAAGGGGCCCTGGTCGGCGAACTTGCTGGTCCCGTGATAGGCGTGATACTGCCAGTCGGACTGCGCGACGCCCATGTCGAGCTCGCCCGCCCGAATGGTGTTCAGGTTGTAGACCGATCCGCCGGTGCTTTCGACCGAGCAGCGGATGCCGTGTTCCTTGCGGCCCTTGTTGACGAGACGACAGATTGCCCCGCCGGTCGGATAATAGACGCCGGTGACGCCGCCGGTGCCGATGGTGATGAACCGCTGCTCGGCCGCCCGGGCCTGATCGCCGCTCAGGCCTACGAGACCGCCGGCGAGCAGCACCCCGGCCGCGATGCCGAACAACGCAGTCTTCAGAACGAAACGTCTCATGAAACACCCTCCTGTCTTCTCAGTTGCAGTCTCCGCGGACCTCCGGGCCCGCGGCATGGGCGGCCGACGGCCGCCAACGGCACGAAAAGGGAAGAGCGAGGGACGCCGCAGGTCCCGGAGCGTGCCGGGAGAGACCGCGGCCGCATCGCGGCAACGGTCGCGGCGACGATGCCGGCGGCATCGTTCGAAGTTGAAGACAAAGATGCCCCTCCCTGTCGCAACCTCCGGTGCTTGGCCGCACCGTGTTAACCGCTTCAATTGAACACGCTCGATCCGGAAAACGCCAGCCCTTACGGCCAGCCGCCCGGTCGAGGCAGCAAAATGCCCGGCCTAAAGTGTAAAAATCGGGGCTATTTCCAGCCTTGTTCGCGATAATATCGCAGCGCGCCGGGGTGGAGTTCGGCGCTGTTGCCGCCGTCGACCATGGCCCGCGCGTTGAGCCCGGCCAGGGCCGGATGCTGCGCCGCAAGATCGTCGAGATGCGCCATGACGTCGCGCATGACGTCGTAGACGACCTGCTCGGGCAGGTCGGCGCGGGTCACAAGTGTGGCGCGCGGCCCGTAGGTCGTGACCGGCTTGTCCATACCGCGGTAGAGGCCGGCGGGAATGACCACCTTCGTGTAGAACGGCCACTCGGCGAGCAGATTATCGATCGGCCGGCCGGTCACCGGGATCGGCGTCGCGCCGCACTGCGCCGCCGCCAGGGCGACCGCGCCGTTGGGGTGGCTGACCGGCAGCAGAGCCGCATCGACGCGCCCGTCGCAGAGCGCGTTCACCATGTCGTTCACGTCGAGCGCCACGATCTCCTGGAAATCGTCCGGGCGCCAGTCGAAGGCGGCAAGCAGGGCCTCGGCCATCATGCGCAGTCCGCTGCCGTCCGGGCCAACCGCGATGCGGTGGTCGGGCAGGCCCTCGACGTCCTTGATGCCGGAGTCGGGATTCACCAGGATCGTCATCGCCTGTCCGTGCAGCGCGAAGACGGACCTGAGGTCGTCGAAGGGCGCATCGTCGTTACCGTGCACCGCGAGGTACTGCCAATCGGACTGGACCAGCGCGAAATCGATCTCGCCACTGCGCAGCTTGCGCAGGTTGTTGGCCGAGCCCCCGGTGCTCTCGACGAGGCAACGGAGCCCGTTCTCGGCGCGCGCCCGGTTGACCAGGTTGCAGATCGCCCCGCCGGCCGGAAAGTAGACTCCGGCCACCGGGGCGGTGCCGATCACGATGAGGCGCGGCGGCGCGGCTTCGTCGTCTTGGGCTGCGAGCGGCGCCGCCGATGCCATGACGACCGCGGCGAGCAGCAGCAAAAGCGGAGCAAGTCGCTTTGTTCGCGGCATCGGCTCTAGGATCCCCCGCCACCGGCCATCAACGCGCGGGCCGCCTCGGCATCGGCCAGGCGACGACCGAGCAGCGCGGCGGCCTGCGCGACGTTGGCGACCAGCACCGCGTTGTCCGCGGCGCGCCGCCCGTCGGGCAGAAGCAGGTTGTTCTCGAACCCGACCCGGGCGTGGCCGCCGAGGCCCGCCGCGGTGACGGCGCAGGCCGCCTCGCGCGGCCCGAAGGCGCAGACCGCCCAGCGATGTCCGGCCCGGTTGGCCGTCAGGAAGGGCACGAGGTCGTTCGGCTGCGAGCGCTGTCCCGGCGTGTAGCGCCCCAGCACGAAGAGCACGAACTTGGGCCCGGCGGGAACGACGCCGCGCGCGATGAGATCGTCGAAACGCGCCACGTCCTGTTCCGAATAGAGGATGTACTGCGGCAGGATCCCCTCGCCTTCCAGCCAATGAAAGAACACCGCGGCCGCGGTCTCGTCGCCGCCCTCCGGCACCAGCTCGCGCGGAGCCAGGCTGACCGCCTCGGGGCGCAGCTCGCGCACCGCCGCCATCTGCTCGGCCGGCGCATAGCGCCCGACCGCCTCCGTCGTCGCCTGGATCACGATGCGGTCCCCGGTCTCGCCGCGAATCGCCGCGATCGCCGCGCGATAGGCCTTCGGGTCGAGCGTATGGCCGCCGGCTTCGTCGCGCACGTGGAGATGGATCATCGAGGCCCCCGCCGCGGCGCAGTCGGCGGCGCAACGCGCCAGTTCGGCCGGCGTCATCGGCAGCTTCGGATGATCTGCGTGGGTGCGGCGCGCACCGTTTGGCGCGACGGCGATGATCAGCGGCGCGGTCGTCTCCGCGGCGGCGTCCGGTGCGTCCGCCGTCATGCCCCGACCGGCTGCACCGTGGCCGCGACGGCGGCGTCGATGGCTTCGCCCAACGTGGCGACGATTTGCTCGACCTCGGCGGCACCGACGATGAACGGTGGCGCGAGCAGCACGTGGTCGCCGCGCGCGCCGTCGATCGTGCCACCCGACGGATAGCACATCAGGCCGCGCGCCATGGCCTCGGACTTGATGCGCGCATGCAAACGCAGCTTCGGGTCGAACGGCGTGTTGCTGCCCCGGTCGGCGACCAGCTCGATGCCGAGGAACAGGCCGCGGCCGCGGATGTCGCCGACGTGCGGATGGTTGCCGAAGCGCCCTTCGAGCTGCTGGCGCAGCGCGGTGCCCTGGCGCCTCACGTTGTCGAGCAGGTTGTCGTTCTCGATGGTCCGCTGGACCGCGAGGCCGCCGGCGCAGGCCGTCGCATGGCCGATGTAGGTGAAGCCGTGCTGAAAGAAGCCGGTGCCCGCCGCGATCGCGTCGTGAATGCGCGCCGCGCAGAGCACCGCTCCGATCGGCTGGTACCCCGCACCCAGGCCCTTGGCGCAGGTCAGCAGGTCGGGGGCGATGCCCTCCTGCTCGCAGGCGAACAGTGTCCCGGTCCGCCCCATGCCGCACATCACCTCGTCGAGGATCAGCAGCACGCCGTAGCGGTCGCAGATCTCGCGAATACGCTCGAAATAGCCCGGCACCGGGGGCACCGCACCCGAAGTCGCGCCGACCACCGGCTCGGCGATGAATCCGGCGACGGTCTCGGGACCCAGCCTCAGGATCTCGGCCTCGAGCTCGTCGGCGACGCGCCGGCCGAAGGCCGCGTCGTCCTCGCCGGCCTCGCGATAGCGGAACGCGTAGCACGGCGAGATGTGACTGGTCTCGATCAGCAGAGGAGCGAAGAGCTCGCGGCGCAACAGATTGCCGCCGACCGCCAGCGCGCCCAGCGTGTTGCCGTGGTAGCTCTGCCGCCGCGCGATGAAGCGGTGGCGCTGAGGCTGACCGATTTCGACGAAATACTGCCGGGCGAGCTTGAGCGCCGTCTCGTTCGCCTCGGACCCGCCGGAGACGAAGTAGACGCGGGCCAGGCCCTCGGGCGCGCGCGCGACCAGGTGTTCCGCTAGCGTCTCGGAGGGTTCGTTGGTGAAGAAGGATGTATGCGCATAGGGCAGCCGGTCGAGCTGCGCCTTGATGGCCGCGATGACGGCAGGGTGGCTGTGACCCAGGCAGGACACCGCCGCGCCGCCCGAGGCGTCAAGATAGCGCCGGCCTTCGCTGTCGATCACGTAGGGGCCGTCGCCGCGCACCGCGAGCGGAAAGCTCTGGCGGCTGTGGCGATGGAAAACGTAGCTCTCGGCCAAGGCTCCTCCCCCGCGATTTCGATCTAGTAAGCCTCGAACGGCGGGCCGGGCGCAACCCTAAGGCTTGTCGGCGCCTCGGCCCCCCGGCCGATGATTGTGCCGCTCCGGGGCGATTTGTACACTCGTCCCGCGACCGCGCTGCCCGCAGCAGCCTCCGGGACAGAAAGGCCAAATAGATGGACCTCAAGGACCATATCCGCGCCATTCCCGACTTCCCCAAGCCGGGAATCCTGTTCTACGACATCTCGACCCTGCTGGCCCATGCCGACGCCTGGCAGGTCGCCATGGGCCGTCTCGCGCAGGCGGTGATCCCGCACCGGCCGGACGTGCTCGCCGGGATCGAGTCGCGCGGGTTCCTGGTGGCCGCGCCGCTTGCCCTGAAGCTCGGCCTCGGCTTCATCATGGTGCGCAAGCAGGGCAAGCTGCCGGGCGAGACCGTGCCGCACACCTACGATCTCGAGTACGGCAGCGACACGATCGAGATTCAGGCCGACGCGATCCGGCCCGGCCAGCGCGTCGTGATCCTCGACGACCTGCTGGCCACCGGCGGGACCATGAACGCGGCGGCCCGGCTCCTCCGCCAGGTCGGCGCCGAGGTGACCGGCGCGGCCTGCCTCATCGAGCTGACCTTCCTGAACGGCCGCGCGCGGATCGATCTGCCCTGCACCACGCTGGTGCGCTACGACAGCTAGAGCCCGCCAGCCCCTGCCGGGCCGGCCGGCCCGCGCAGTAACCTTACACGCGGTGCCGGCATGGCCGCCCGGCCCCTTCCCGTTTAGGCGACCTTAACCTTGATTCTGCAAGCTGTCGGTTAGGCCCGGGAAACCGTCTTCCGGGCCCGACTCGGCGTGCGCCCGCAAGACGAGACCCAGCTTTGTCAGCCGCTCGTGCGGTCGCGCCCTATGGAATGCAAAGCGACGTGCAAGGCTTGGTTCTGATCAACACGCTGGCCCTGGCCAGCGCCGTTGCCGCCGTCCTCTTCGCGGCGATGGCCGCCGCCTGCGCGCGCGGACGCGGCCCCGTTGCCACTGCCTTGACGTGGTGGTCCGCGGCCCTCGTTCTGGAAGCGCTGCGTCAGATCCTGGCGTCCGGCGTCCTGCTCTCCGACCCCGGCGCGCAATCTATCATCGCCGAAGGGGCGCGCGCACCGGTGGCGCTGCTGGTCCTCTTCGGTGCATCATGTTTCGCCGGTCGCGTGGTCGGGCCGCACAAGACCGTGCTCGGACTCGCCTCGTCCTTTGCCGTTCTGCTTGCCGCACTATTTGTGCCAAACGCCGGCGAACCGTTGACCGGCGTTCTGAATCTCACGGCGGCCGGCGCCTTCGCCGCGACGGCCTTGCTGTTCGGGAGATGCCGTCGGCCCGAGCCCGTTGCTTGGAACCTGATAGCCGCCGGCCTTTCGGTCGTGGTCGCGGCCTATCAAAGCGTCGATGCCGCCATCGCATTGAACATCGTCGGTATCGACAGTCTGCTGGCACAGCAATGGCTTCTCGTCGGGCACCATGGCCTGGTCCTGTTGGCGCTCGTCGGATACATCTTCGTCGCATTGCAGCGCGACCAGCGTGCGCGCCAACACGAAAGAGCGCGGGTCGAAGCCTCGGAGCAGCGTGCGGCGGAGTTGGATCGGCGACTTCGCGACGTTTTCGAATCCCTGCCGCATGGCATCGCACTCTTCGATCCGGACGACCGCCTGGTGTTCTGCAACAGCAAGAGCTCGCGCGTCTTTCAAGAACCCATGGACATCATGACGCGCGGCACCACCTTCGAGGAAATCTTCCGCGCCGCGCTGGCGTTGGGAACCTACTCGCTCGCGCCAGACGAGGTGGAGAGCGCGCTGCAACGGCGCCTGGCCCAGCATCGCGACCCACCGGACCATCCGGTGCAACAGTGCCTGGCAGACGGGCGCTGGATACAGATAAGCGAGACGCGCACAGCGGACGGCTGCACGGTCACGTCCTGGACCGACATCACGGCCGTCATGCGCCGCGAGGCGGTCCTCGCACTCCTGGTCGAAGCGAACCAAAGCGAACGACCGGTTCTGGAAGTCGCGGCCGAGGCCTTGGCCACCGGGCTGAACTGCCGATGGACAGGAGTCGCGCACCTGATCGAAAATGACAGGGCCGAGCTTCTGGCGATGTGGTCGGATGGTGCCGGCGCGGAGACTTTCACCTACGACCTCGCCGGCACGCCCTGCGAGGAACTGCTGAAGGACGGCGACTACTGCCTCGTCCCGGACGCCCTCACCGAACGCTTTCCCGAGGACCGCCTGCTGGCCGAGATGGGCGCGGTAAGCTATCGCGGCAAGGTTTTCCGCGACGCCTCGAGTGCGACGGCCGGCCACGTCTTCGCGCTGGACGATCGGCCGATGACGAGCGAGCCCTGGGAGGAGAACATCATCCTCATGGTTGCCAACTGGGTCGCCATTGCGTTGCAGCAACGGCGGGCCGAGGAAGGTTTGCGCGAAAGCCGCGCCCTCCTGAGCACCGTGGTGGACGCGGTTCCGGCGATCATAAACGTCAAGGACCGGGCATCGCGCTACGTCTTCATGAATCGCTATCAGGCGAACATCTACGGCGTCGCGCCGGAGGCGGCTGTCGGCAAGACGGTCACGGAAATCCTCGGCGCGGAGTATGGCGATCTGGCGGGAGAGACCGACCGAAAGGTCATCGCAAGCGGCGCGCCTCTGCCCTATTACGAGCACGAGGTGCCCGATCGGCAGGGCAACCCGCACACCTGGATGACGACCAAGGTACCCTTGACCGACGAGCACGGCCGCGTCTGCAATCTGGTGAGCGTGTCGCTCGACGTCACGGACCGCAAGAACGCCGAGGAGGCCCTGCGCCGGAGCGAATCAAGCCTGGCGCGCGCGCAGCAGATCGCGTCGCTGGGCAGCTGGGAGTGGCACATCGGGTCGGACGAACTGTTCTGGTCGGACGAGGAATGCCGGATATTGGGGCTCGAGCCGGGCTCTCCGATGAGCGAGAAGGCGTTCCTCACGCTGGTCCACCCGGAAGACGTTCCGCACTTCCAGCAGGCACTTTCGGCCGCCTTGGCCGGCGGGCCGTACGATCTCGACTTCCGGATCGTCCGGCCGAGCGGCGAGGTGCGCATCGTCCACGAACAGGGCGAGGTCGATCTCGACGAGAGTGGTGAGCCGGTCACCATGCGGGGCACGACGCAGGACGTGACGGAACAGCGCCTGGCGATGGCCGCCGTGGAAGGCCGCGAACACAAGATTCGCACCATCATGAACAACGTGGCCGACGCCCTGGTCACGATCGACGCAAAGGGGATCATCGAATCGGGCAACCCGGCGGCGGAGCGTCTCTTCGGATACACGGCCGACGAATTGATCGGCCAAAACATATCGATGCTCATGCCGGAACCCGACCGTTCGGCGCACGACGCCTATCTTGCGGCCTATCGCAGGAGAGGGCGGAGCGAAATCATCGGTGCGGGCCCGCGCGAGGTCACGGCGCTGCGGAAGGACGGGACCGAGATCGTGATCGAGCGCGCGATCAGCGAGGTCTCCGATCATGGCCGGACGATCTTCATCGGCGCGATGCGCGACGTGACCCAGCGCAGGCTTGCGGAAACGGCGGAGCGGGAGAGAGCGGCGTCGATCGAAATGCTCAAGGTCGTGGCCGCGGCGGCCAACGAGAGCATACGAGCGGAAGACGCGTTGGATATCTGCGTTGCCGAGGTGTGCCGCTATACCGATTGGCCGGTCGGACGCGCGTTTCTCTGCATCGGTAAAGGCGGCCATACGCTGGTGGCCGCTGGCTCGGGCTATCTCGAAGATCGGCAGCGCCACCGGGGCTTCTGCGATGCCGAGTGGCCCGCGACACTGGATGCGAGCGGCACTTTGGTGGGGCGCGTACTCGAGAGCCAGCGCCCGGCCGCGGCCTTCGCGCCGGCCTGGAGCGGAGCGGAGGCTTACGGTCGCCTGATGGAGGAGACTCCGGAGATCCGCGCCGCCTTCGCGTTTCCGATCCAGGTCGAATCCGAGGCCGTCGGCGCGCTGGAATTCTTCTCCCGCGACCCTGCCTCGCTCGACGCGACGACCGCGGAAGTGGTCGCCCAGGCGAGCGGCCAGATCGGCCGCGTCATCGAGCGCATCCGGTCCAAGCAGCAGCTGCTGACCGCCAAGGAGGCGGCCGAGCATGCCGCCCGCACCAAGAGCGAGTTCCTGGCGACCATGAGCCATGAACTGCGCACGCCGCTCAATGCCATCATCGGCTTCTCGGAGATCATGGCCGCCGAGCTGTTCGGCCCCGTTGGACAGCCCGCGTACAAGGACTACGCCGAAGACATCCTGCAAAGCGGGACCCATCTGCTGAACATCATCAACGATATCCTCGACGTCTCGAAGGCCGAGGCCGGCATGCTGACGCTGGCGGAGGACGTGATCGAGCTCGGCCAGATGGTGCAGGATTCCCTGCGCCTCGTGCGGACGCGGGCGGAGGGCAAGGCCGTCGAGATCAAGACCGACCTGCCGGAGGCACCGCTGCGCGTCGCCGGCGACCGGCTGCGCATCAAGCAGATCCTGCTCAACCTGCTGTCCAACGCCGTCAAATTCACCCCGGCCGGCTCGGTGACCGTGAAGCTCCGTGCCACGGCCTCGGAGGGCATCGTCCTGCAGGTGATCGACACCGGGATCGGCATACCGGAGCACGATCTCGCGCGCGTGATGGAACCATTCACGCAGGTCGATTCGAGCTTGAGCCGGACGCACGAGGGGACTGGCCTCGGCCTGCCGCTGAGCCGCGTCCTGGCCGAATTGCACGGCGGCCGGCTCACCCTCGACAGCGTCTTCGGAAATGGCACCGTGGCGACGGTGCACCTGCCCGTCGAGCGCTGGCTCGGCGCCGAAAACGCCGCCTGAGCGGCGGAGTCTGCCGACCGGGCCGCGATTAAGTCGAGGTCTCGTCGAACTCCGGCTCGCGCGGCTCCGGCCGCGTCTCGGGCTCGTCGGGATGGCGCTTGCGGCGGATGATGATGTCGCCGTTCTCGTTGACCTCGGGCATTTCGTATTGCGGGATCGAGTTGAGGAACAGCTCGATCGCGCGCACCAGCTTTTCCATGGCCTCCTGGGCCATCTTCTCCGCGCGGTCGCGCTCGGCGTTGCTGGGCGGGGGCTGGTCCTGGGCCTCGGCCACCATCGGCAGCGCCGCGGTCAACAGCATGGCGAAGGCCATCGCTGGCCAGATCCGTTTCATGGCTTCGCTTCCTCCGTTCCAGGCCGAGTCGGCTGCGGCCCTCCTCTCACGCTGCATATGCGCGGGTCAAGTATGCCGCAACCAGAATGTCGAAAATGAGGCAGGACCGTGCAACCTGCACGTGGCACCGGGACGCGCAGCCGGCGGCCGGCCGCGGCCGGCCGCGGCCGGCGCCGACCTCGACAATCGGACGGCGGCATGTCAGGACTGTTCCCGGCAAGCCGACGGGGAATCGGCGCAAGAGCGACGGGAGAGACCGCCCATGTCGAACGACCTGGCCGTGATGACCGCGACCGAGATGGTCGCCGGCTTTCGCGACGGCAAGCTGTCGCCGGTCGAGGCCACGCAGGCGGCGCTCGACCGCATCGCCGCGTGCAACCCCAAATTCAACGCCTTCAACCTGATCGACGCCGAGGGTGCGCTCGCGGCGGCGCGCAAAGCGGAGGAACGCTGGCGCATCGGCGCGCCGCGCGGGCGCGTCGACGGCGTGCCGACCTCGATCAAGGACATCGTGCTGACCAAGGGCTGGCCGACGCTGCGCGGCTCCAAGACCGTCGATCCGAACCAGCCCTGGGAGGAGGACGCACCCTGCGTCGCCCGCCTGCGCGAGCACGGCGCCGTGCTGCTCGGCAAGACCACGACGCCGGAGTTCGGCTGGAAGGGCGTGACCGACAGCGCGCTCACCGGCATCACGCGCAACCCCTGGAACCCGGAGCGCACGCCGGGCGGATCGAGCGGCGGCGCCGCGGTCGCCGTGGCGACCGGCATGGGCGCCCTGGCGATCGGCACGGACGGCGGCGGCTCGGTCCGCATTCCGGCCGGGTTCACCGGCATCTTCGGGCTGAAGCCGACCTTCGGCCGGGTGCCGGCCTACCCGCTCAGCCCCTTCGGCACGCTGGCGCATATCGGGCCGATGACGCGCAGCGTGGCCGACGCCGCGCTGATGCTCAGCGTCATCTCGGAGGCCGACGCGCGCGACTGGTATGCGCTGCCGCCGAAAGGGACCGGCGGCGCGGCGGACTACCTGAGCGACCTCGAGGCCGGCGTCAAAGGCCTGCGGATCGCCTTCAGCCCGTCGCTCGGCGGCAAGCCGGTCGCGCCGGAGATCGCCGCCCTGGTCGCCGCCGCGGCCCAGCGCTTCGCCGACCTCGGGGCCGTCGTCGAGGAGGCCGACCCGGCGCTGCCCGACTGCACCGAGCCCTTCCGCAAGCACTGGTACGCCGGCGCCGCCATGGTGCTCTCCGCGCTCAGCCCGGCGCAGAAGCGCAAGGTCGACCCGGGCCTGCGCGACATCGCCAAGGAAGGCGCCACCTACCGGGCGCTCGACTACCTCGCCGCGGTCAAGCAGCGCGAGGCGATCGGCGTCGCCATGAACATCTTTCACAAGACCTACGATCTGCTGCTGACCCCGACCCTGCCGCTGCCGGCCTTCGAGGTCGGCCTGGAGCAGCCGAAGACCGAAGACGGCGCGCACTGGCTCGACTGGACGCCCTTCACCTACCCCTTCAACCTGACTCGCCAGCCCGCGGCCAGCGTACCCTGCGGGCTGACCGAGGCGGGCCTGCCGGCCGGCCTGCAGATCGTCGGCCCGCTCTACGCCGACGCCCTGGTGCTGCGCGCCGCGCGGGCCTACGAGCGGGCCCAGCCGATCCGGCTGCCGCCGCTGTGACCGGACGGCGGCGAAACCCGGGGCGCCGCGCCGCAGTTTATGGTTAACAAGGCGGCCCGGCGTCCCTTAATCAATATGTGACGGGACATCGTTAGCATGCCGTTAGTAGCAGGCCGTCTCCAGCAGGCCGTCCGGGCGCTCCGCCGCATCGCTGACGCGTGCCGCCCCCGGCAACCGAGGTAAGCGCCATGGAAACACCGGTCGTCATCGCGGGCTACGCCCGCTCCCCGTTTCATTTCGCGCACAAGGGGGCGCTGACCCGCGTGCGGCCCGACGACCTGACGGCCCAGGTGGTGCGCGGCCTGATCGAGCGCACCGGGGTCGACCCCGCGGCGATCGAGGACCTGATCGTCGGCTGCGCCTTTCCCGAGGGCGAGCAGGGCCTCAACGTCGCGCGCCTGATCGGCTTCCTCGCCGACCTGCCGCTCGCCGTGCCGGGCGCCACGGTCAACCGGTTCTGCGGCTCCTCCATGCAGGCGATCCACATGGCGGCCGGCGCCATCCAGCTCGGCGCCGGCGAGGCCTTCATCTGCGCCGGCATCGAGTCGATGTCCCGCATTCCCATGGCCGGCTTCAACCCGATGCTCAACCCGGCGCTCACCGAGCGCCACCCGGCGGCCTACATGTCGATGGGCGAGACCGCCGAGAACGTCGCCGAGAGATACGGCATCCCCCGCGACCGGCAGGAAGAGCTCGCGGTCGAGAGCCACCGGCGCGCCGCCGCGGCCCAGGCCGAGGGCCGCCTGACCGAGGAGATCGTGCCAATCCGCCACGGCAACCACGTGGTCGAGGCGGACGGCTGCATTCGCCCCGACACCTCGGCCGAGGCACTGGCCGGGCTCAAGCCGGCGTTCAAGACCGACGGCAGCGTGACCGCCGGCACCGCCTCGCCGCTGACCGACGGGGCGGCCGCGGTGCTGGTCACCACCGAGGCCTTCGCCAAGGCGAACGGGCTCGCGCCGCTCGCCCGGCTGCGGTCCGTCGCGGTCGCCGGCTGCGCGCCGGAGATCATGGGCATCGGCCCCGTCGCGGCCAGCCGCAAGGCCTTCGAGCGCGCCGGCGTGACGGCCCGGGACATCGACGTGATCGAGCTCAACGAGGCCTTCGCCTCGCAGGCGCTGGCCTGCCTCGACGAGCTCGGCCTCGACTTCGCGCGCACCAACATCGACGGCGGCGCCATCGCGCTCGGCCATCCGCTCGGCGCCACCGGGGCCCGCATCACCGGCAAGGCGGCGCAGATCCTCAAGCGCGAGGGCAAGGCGCTGGCGCTGTCGACCCAGTGCATCGGCGGCGGCCAGGGCATCGCCACCGTCCTGGAGGCCGCCTGATGGCCATCGAGAAGGCCGCCGTCCTCGGCGCCGGCGTCATGGGCGCCGGGATCGCCGCGCACATCGCCAACACCGGCGTGCCGGTGCTGCTGCTCGACGTCCCCGGCCCCGACGCGGCGCGGCGCAACGCCCCGGCCGAGGCGGCGGTCCAGCGCCTGCTGAAAGCCGATCCCGCCGCCTTCATGGAACACAGCGCCGCCCGCCGGGTAACGACCGGCAACATCGAGGACGACCTCGGCAGGCTGGCCGAGGTCGACTGGATCGTCGAGGCGGTGGTCGAGGACCTCGACACCAAGCGCGATCTCTACCGGCGCATCGCCGAGGTCCGGCGACCGGGCACGCTGCTGTCGTCGAACACCTCGACGCTGCCGCTCTCGGTGCTGACCGAGGACATGGACCCGGGGCTGGCGCAGGACTTTCTGATCACGCACTTCTTCAACCCGCCGCGCTACATGCGTCTGCTCGAGCTGGTCGCCGGCCCGCAGACTCGCCCCGAGGCGCTGGCGGCGGTCCGCGACTTTGCCGACCACCGGCTCGGCAAGGGCATCGTGCTGTGCCACGACACCCCCGGCTTCGTCGCCAACCGGATCGGCAGCTTCTGGATGCAGTCCGCGGTGGTCGCGGCGATCGACCTCGGCCTCTCGGTCGAGGAGGCCGACGCGGTCATGGGCCGGCCGGTCGGGATTCCGAAGACCGGCGTGTTCGGCCTCCTGGACCTGGTCGGGCTGGACCTCATGCCGCGCGTCGATGCCAGCCTGGCTGCGGCGCTGCCGCCGGAGGACGCCTACCACGGGCTGCGCCGGCCCTGGCCGCTGCTCGACCGGCTGATCGCCGAGGGCTACACCGGCCGCAAGGGCAAGGGCGGCTTCTACCGCCTCAACACCGACGGCGGGGCGCGCGTCAAGGAGGCGATCGACCTGACGAGCGGCGCCTACGCCCCGGCGCGCAAGGCGGCACTGGACAGCCTGACGGCCGCCAGGTCCGGCGGCCTGCGCGCCCTGGTCAAGCACCCGGACAAGGGCGGGCGCTACGCCTGGGCGGTCCTGTCGCAGACCTTGAGTTACGCAGCGTCGCACGTGCCCGAGATCGCCGAGGCGGTGCACGACGTCGATCGCGCGCTGCGCCTCGGCTACAACTGGAAGCAGGGGCCCTTTGAGCTGATCGACGCGCTCGGCGCCGAGTCCTTTGCCGCGCGGCTGCAATCCGAGGGACGGGCGGTGCCGCCGCTCCTCGCCGCCGCGGCCGAGGCCGGCGGCTTCTACCGGGTGCACGAGGGCCGCAAGCAGTATCTGACCGTGGCCGGCGCCTACGCCGACGAGCCGCGCCCCGAGGGCGTGCTGCTGCTCAAGGACGTCAAGCTCGCCGGCGAACCGCTGGCGAAGAACGGCTCTGCCAGCCTGTGGGACATCGGCGACGGCGTCGTCTGTTTCGAGGTGCACACCAAGCTCAACACCATCGACCAGGACGTGATCGCGCTCCTGGAAAAGTCGCTCAAGCGCGTCGCGGCCGACTTCAAGGCGCTGGTGGTCTACAACGAGGGCTCGCACTTCTCCGCCGGGGCCAACCTCGGCCTGGCGCTGTTCGCCGCCAACACCGCGCTCTGGCCGATGATCGAGTCGATGGTCGAGGGCGGCCAGAAGGCGTACCGCAAGATGAAGCGCGCGCCCTTCCCGGTCGTCGCCGCACCCTCCGGCCTGGCGCTCGGCGGCGGCTGCGAGATCCTGCTCAACAGCGACGCCGTGCAGGCCCACGCGGAGAGCTATGTCGGGCTGGTCGAGGCCGGCGTCGGCGTGGTGCCGGCCTGGGGCGGCTGCACCGAGATGCTGACCCGCCTGGCCGCCGATCCGAAGCGCCCCAAGGGGCCGATGCCGCCGGTCGCCAGCGCTTTCGAGACCATCGGCATGGGCAAGGTGGCGCGCTCCGCCTTCGAGGCGCGCGCGCTCGGCTACCTGCGCGCCGAGGACGGCATCACCTTCAACCGCGACCGCCTGCTGGCCGACGCCAAGGCGCGCGCCCTGGCGCTGGTCGAGGGCTACGCGCCGCCGGAGCCGGTGACGCTCTCCCTGCCGGGACCGAGCGGCAAGGCGACGCTCAAGTACGCCGTGCACGATCTGCACCTCAAGGGTGTCGCGACGCACCACGACGTGATCGTCGCCGACGCCCTGGCCGACGTGCTCACCGGCGGCGCGGGAGCCGACCACACCGAGCCGACGCCCGAGGACGAGGTGCTGGCGCTCGAGCGCGCCGCCTTCATGCGCCTGGTGCGCACCGAGGCGACGCTGGCGCGCATGGAGCACACCCTGGAAACCGGCAAGCCGCTGCGCAATTGACGCCGCGACACGACGAAGGTCCTTCGCCATGGTCACCTACAAGGCGCCGCTCGACGACATCCGTTTCCTGCTCGACGAGCTGTTCGACTACGAAACGGAGGTCGCCGCCCTGCCGGGCTGCGAGGAGGCGACCCGCGACCTGGTCGACGCCGTGCTCGAGGAGGGCGCACGCCTCTGCGAGAACGAGCTGCTGCCGATCAACCGCAGCGGCGACGAGGAAGGCTGCCGTTTCGAGAACGGCGTGGTGCGCACGCCGACCGGCTTCAAGGAGGCCTACGAGGCGTTCCGCCAGGGCGGCTGGACCGGCCTCGCCTGCGATCCCGCCTACGGCGGCCAGGGTCTGCCCAAGACCGTGCAGTTCCTGCTCGAAGAGCTGATCTGCTCGACCAACCTGAGCTTCGGCACCTATCCGGGCCTGAGCCACGGCGCCTACAACGCGCTCGCGCTGCACGCCTCGGACGCGCTCAAGGCGCTCTTCCTACCCAAGCTGGTCGACGGCACCTGGGCGGGCACCATGTGCCTGACCGAGCCGCAGTGCGGCACCGACCTGGGGCTGATTCGCACCAAGGCCGAGCCGAGCGGCACGAACGGGCCGGACGGCACGCCGGCCTATCGCATCACCGGCACCAAGATCTTCATCTCGGCCGGCGAGCACGACCTGACCGACAACATCCTGCACCTGGTGCTGGCCAAGCTGCCCGACGCGCCGGCCGGCACCCGCGGGATCTCGCTGTTCCTGGTGCCCAAGGTGCTGGTCGCGGCCGACGGCACGCCGGGCGCGCGCAACGCCGTCGCCTGCGGTGCGCTCGAGCACAAGATGGGGATCAAGGCCTCGGCGACCTGCGTGATGAACTTCGACGGCGCCGAAGGCTACCTGGTCGGCGCGCCGCATTCCGGCATGCGGGCCATGTTCACCATGATGAACGTGGCGCGACTCGCCGTCGGCATCCAGGGCCTCGGTCTGGCGGAGACGGCCTACCAGTCGGCCGCCGCCTACGCCCGCGAGCGCCTGCAGGGCCGGGCGCTCTCCGGACCCAAGCACCCCGAACTGCCGGCCGACCCCATCCTGGTGCATCCGGACGTGCGGCGGAACCTGCTGACCATGCGCGCCTATATCGAGGGCGCGCGCGCCCTCGCGGTCTGGGTCGCCTTCGCCGTCGACGTCGCCGAGCGGCACCCCGACGCGGCGCGCCGCCAGGAGGCCGACGACCTGGTCGCCCTGCTCACCCCGCTGGTCAAGGCGTTCTTCACCGACATGGGCTTCGAGGCGACCAACCTCGGCATGCAGGTGTTCGGCGGTCACGGCTATATCCGCGAGCACGGCATGGAGCAGCTCGTGCGCGACGCCCGCATCGCGCAGCTCTACGAAGGCACCAACGGCATCCAGGCGCTCGACCTTGTCGGGCGCAAGCTGCCGCAGGGCATGGGGCGCCTGCTGCGCCGCTTCTTCCATCCGGTCCTGGCCTTCATCGAGGCGACCCAGGCCGAGCCCGCGATGGCCGACTTCGCGCTGCCGCTGGCCAAGGCCTTCGGCCGCCTGCAGCAGGCGACCGCCGCGGTCGCGCAGGCCGGGCTCAAGGACCCCGACGAGGCCGGCGCGGCGGCGAGCGACTACCTGCGGCTCTTCGCGCTGACCGCACTGGCCTACCTCTGGGCGCGCACCGCGCGGGTCGTCCTCGCCGTGCCCGAGGCCGAGCGCAGCGAGCGGCACCGCGCCAAGCTGGCCGTCGCGCGCTTTTACATGACCCGCCTGCTGCCGCAGAGCTCGGCGCTCTTCGCCAGCCTCAACGCCGGCGCCAAGCCGATCATGGCGGTCGACGAGGCCTGGTTCTAAGGCCTGGTTTTAGGGCCGACCCCCCGCGGCCCGGCGGCCCCACGGCCGGCCGCAGGACTCCCTCCGCATTTTCCACGATTGATCCAGGTCAAAGCCTTGTCTGGCGGGGTCGTTATTATATATTAGATTTCGTGAATATGTTCGTGCGACCCGATCCACCCCCTTTTCGAAGGAGCAGTAAGATGGTCACGCAGTCCTGGTACAGCCGCACGGCGCGTCTCGCCGGCGGTCTCGCCCTTGTCGTCGCGGTCGCGGTCGCCGCCGTTCCCTGGAGCGCCGCGCAGGCCGCCGCCGCGCATGCCCCCTTCGGCGACAAGGTCAGCGCCGCCATCCCGAACTACAATCGGGCCCTGCCGGAGGTCGGCACCTCGGGCGCCTATCACGCGGACGCGGTGCCCGAGGTCAAGGCGCTCGGCTTCGTAACCGTGGTCGAGCTCCGCGCCGACAGCGAGGCGGGCGTCAAGGCCAACGCCGAGGCGCTCAAGGCCGCCGGCATCCGCTACTTCCACATTCCGGTGACGACCAAGGCGCCGACCGAGGCGCAGGTTGCCGAATTCGCGGGGATCGTCAACGACCCGGCCAATCAGCCGGTCCTGGTCAACTGCCACTCGGCCAACCGGGTCGGCGCCATGTGGGCGCTCTATCGCGCCTCGCAGGGCGTGCCGGCCGAGTTCGCCGTGCAGGAGGGCCGCACCGCCGGCCTGGAGCCGAGCCGCGAGGGCGCGGTGCGCGCGCGCCTCGGCATGCCGCCGCTCACCGATTGAGGACGGCGCCATGAACGCGGCCCCACGCCCCTTCTGGCCGCCGCTTGTTGCCGGCGTCGTGCTCGGCCTGGCCCTGCTCGCCACCTTCCTGATCACCGGGCACGGCCTCGGCGCCAGCGGCTTCTTCACCAAGGCCGCCGCCGCCATCGGGGACTGGACCCTGCCCCAGGCGACCGCCGAGAACAGCTACCTGGGCGGCTACGTCCGCGGCGGCGCGCCGCTCGCCGGATGGATCACCTGGGAGATCCTCGGACTGATCCTCGGCGGGCTGATCGGCAGCCTGACCAGCGGCCGCTTCCGCGTCCAGGTCGAGCGCGGCCCGCGGATCGGCGTGGGCCGCCGCCTGGCCGCGGCCTTCGGCGGCGGCATCCTGGTCGGCGCCGGCGCACGCCTGGCGCGCGGCTGCACCAGCGGGCTCGGCCTGTCGGGCAGCGCGACGCTGGCGGTCGCCGGCTTCGTCTTCCTGATCTTCTTTTTCGCCGCCGGGTTCGCGACCATGCGGCTGGTGCGGAGGAACTGGACATGACCGATGCGCTCACCTGGCCGCTCTACGACGGCGGCTTCTGGCCGGCGCTGCTGCTCGGCCTGTTTTTCGGCCTGGCGCTCGAGGGCGCCGGCTTCGGCAGTCCGCGCAAGCTGACGGCGCAGTTCACGCTGCGCGACTTCGCCGTTTTCAAGGTGATGTTCACCGCCGTGCTGGTCGCCGCCGGCGGACTGTGGCTGGCCGAGGCGGCCGGTCTGATCGGCGGCAACAGCGTCTACACGCCGACGCTCTATTTCTGGGCCATCGCCCTGGGCGGGGCGCTGATCGGCGCCGGCTTCGCGCTCGGCGGCTACTGCCCGGGGACCTCGGCCACCGGGCTCGCCAGCGGGCGCTGGGACGCCCTGGCCTTCATCGCCGGCATGGTCGCCGGCGTGTGGATCTTCGCCGGCCTGTTCGACGCGATCGAGCCGTTCTATCTGGCCGCCAAGGGCCCCAAGAGCCAGACGCTGGATCAGCTGCTCGGCCTGCCGACGCCGGTGATCCTGATCGTCCTGGTCGCCGTCGCGGCGATCGGCTTCCGGGTTGGCAGCCGCATCGAGGCGCGCTTCGGAGGCCCGATCGGCGCCGCCGAGGTGACCGGCGGCCCCGCCGGCGGGGACGCGCCGGGCGGCGCGGACCAGGCGCTGGGCTCCGCTCCCAATCGACGGCAGCGCACGGCCTGACGGCGGCGGGGAGGGTTCGTCTTCGCGCCGCGATGAACGCGGAGCGCGCCGCATCGTAAGCGGGACGGAACCGCCCGGACTCGGGCGCTACTCCTCGAGCAGTGCCGCGACCTTCATGGCGATGCCCATGGAGCCGTTGACCTTCAGGCGCCCGAGGGTGTAGGCGAGCATGGGATTGAGGTCGCCCGCCGCGAGCTTCTCGAGGTCGGCGGCCGAGACGCGGATCGTGCAGTCGGCCTCGGTCTCCTCGCGGCTCAGGCTGGGCGGGTTGGCGGTCGCGTCGACCGCCAGCGTGCCGTCCGCGCCGAGGTCGAAGACCACCCGCGCGCCCAGGCCGGCGAAATCCGCCAGCCGCGCCCGGAAGGTCTGCTCGAGGGTTTCAAGGCTCATCCCGCTGGTCCTTCCTGCCGTGTGCCCGGCTACACGGCGCGGGCCGCCTCGCTGACCTCGGGCGCGGCGATGTCGGCGACCGACGCCTCCGGCGCGGCGCCGAGGCGGCGCTTCTCTTGCTCGACCAGGACGCGGCGCAGCGGCTTGCCGACCAGCGTGCGCGGGATCGACTCGCGGAACTCCACCTTGCGCGGAATCTCGAAAGGCGCGAGCTTGTCCTGCAGGAACTCGCGCAGCGCGCCGCCGGTCAGCGTCATGCCGTCGCGCAGCCGCACGAAGGCCTTGACCACTTCGCCGCGGTGCCGGTCCGGCACGCCGCAGACCGCCGCCTCGGCCACCGCGGGATGCAGCAGGATCGCCTCTTCCACCATGCGCGGATAGACGTTGAAGCCGCCCGAGATGATCAGGTCCTTGATGCGGTCGATCAGGAAGAGATAGCCGTCCTCGTCGAGATAGCCGACGTCGCCGGTGCGCAGCCAGCCGTCGGCGAGCACGCTCCGCGTTTCGTCGTCCCGATGCCAGTAACCCTGCATGACCTGCGGGCCGCGCACGCAGACCTCGCCCGCCTCGCCCGCCGGCATGACCCGGTCAGGGTCGTCGAGGGCGCGGATCTGGATCACGGTTCGCGGCAGCGGCAGGCCCGCCGAGCCCGGCTTGTCGGGGCCCTCGGTCGGATTGATGGTGCACACCGGCGCCGCCTCGGTCAGGCCGTAGCCCTCGACCAGCGTACAGCCGGTCAGCGCCTCGAAACGGGACTTGACCGCCTGCGGCAGCGGCGCGCCGCCGGAGATGCAGTAGCGCAGGGACGAGAGGTCGTAGTCGTCGAGCCCCTTGTGCTCGTTGATCGCCGAATAGATCGTCGGCACCCCCATGAAGACGGTCGGCTTCTCGCGATCGATGACGGCGAGCGTCTCGGCGGTCTTGAAGCGCGGCAGCAGCAGGATCTCGGCCCCGCTGTGCAGCGCCAGGTTCATCACGCCGGTCATGCCGAAGACGTGGAACAGCGGCAGCACCGCCAGCACCTTCTCCTCGCCGGGCCGGAAGTCGCGCGCCCAGAGCCGGGTCTGCTCGACGTTGGCGGAGAGGTTGGCGTGCGTCAGCATGGCGCCCTTCGGGTGGCCGGTCGTGCCGCCGGTGTACTGCAGCACCGCGAGATCGCGCGCCGGGTCGATCGCGACCGGCTCGGGCCGGCCGTCGTTGGCGATCAGCTTGCCGAACTTGATGTGCGCCGCGTCGCTCGGAATCGCAGAAACCTCGCGCCGCTTGAACAGCGCGAAGAGCGCCCGCTTGGGAAAGGACAGCGCGCCGCCCATGCTGCAGATCACGATGCGCTCCAGTGCGCCCGCCTCGAGCTGGCGCGCGACCTTGGGATAGAGCGTGTTCAGATTCATCGTGATCATGAGGCGCGTGCCCGAGTCGCGGATCTGGCGCGCGATCTCGCGCTCGGCGTAGAGCGGGTTGAAGTTGACCACGGTCCCGCCGGCCTTGAGCACGGCGTAGAAGGCGACGACGTAGTAGGCCGAGTTCGGCAGGAACAGCCCGACGCGCACGCCCTTGCCGACACCCGCCGCCTGCAGCCCCTTGGCGGCGCGCGCCACCAAGTTGCCGACTTCGGCATAGGTGTAGCGCTTGCCGAGGAATTCGAGACAGGGGCGCTCCGGCCAGGCCACCACGGCCCGGTCGAGGATGTCGCCGGCCGGCACGGCGGCAATCTCGGCGTCCCAGGTCACACCTTCGGGATAGGCGGCCTCCCAGGGATAGGGGCGCTCCGAGGGCGCCGGCGCCTCCGGTGCCGGCGCCGACCTCGGCCGGAACCGCGCAAGCAGCTCCGCAAGGCCGCGCTTCGCCTCGGTCCAAAACCTGTTCATCGCGTGTCCTTTCCGACACGTCGCCGTGGCCCGACCGCCGCCCGGCCGCGCCGCCTCCGCGAGACGGCCATCGTGTTGCAGCGCAACACAAAAGCGACGGTTCGGCCCATTAAAGATTAGCAGGCCGCCATGAAAATTTGGTTATGGTTGCTGGGGAGGGCAATCCAAACCTTCGCGGACCGCTGGCGAACGGGGCCGCGGCGCCCGCCGCCGCCGGTGGTGAACGTCGGCTCCATCGGCTAAACTTCGCGCGCGACTCGACATCCGCGACGCGACGGAGGCCGCCGGCCCAATGAAGACCATTCTGGTTCCCCTCGAGGATTGCGACGGCGCCGCCAGCATGCTCGAGACGGCTTGGCTGCTCGGCCGCTCGTTCGTCAGCTACATCGAGGGGTTGTTCATCAAGCGCGCCCTGCCCGGCGTGGTCATCGCGGACATCGGCGGCTATGCCGCGGCGACGCCCGAAGTGATGGAGAGCTTCGCCGAGGAAGACCAGGAACGTGGACAACGCGTCCGCGCGCGCTTCGAGGACTTCGCCGGGCGCAAGGGCCTGACCGGCGCGGCCGCCGGCGGCGGCGACGATTCGCGCCCGAGCGCCGGCTGGTGGGACGACAACGAAGCGGGCGACGGCGTGGTCGGTCTCTACGCCCGGGTGTTCGATGTCACCGTGGTCGGCCGACCGGTCGCCGGCGCGACCGCGCCGGCGATGACCACCCTGGAGACGGTGCTGTTCGAAAGCGGACGGCCCATCCTGATCGCTCCACCGACAGCACCGCAGTCGCTCGGTCACAACATTGTGATCTCGTGGAACGGCAGCACCGAGACGGCGCGAACCATCGCCCTGGCGATGCCGATACTGGCCCGGGCGCAGCGCGTCGTTGTGCTCGCGGTCGAGGGCGTCTCGGTGCCGGGCCCCAACGCGGCGCAGGTCGCGCTGCAGCTGAAGCGCGACGGAATCGCCGCGGAAGCGCGCGAAATCGAGGCCGCCGGCCGCGGCGGCGGCGAGGCGATCCTGGCCGAGGCGGCGGCGCTGCAGGCCGACCTGCTGGTCAAGGGCGCCTACACCCACAGCCGTCTGCGGCAGATGATCTTCGGCGGCGCCACCCAGCACATCCTGGCCGAGGCCACGCTGCCGGTCTTCATGGCCCACTGACCGCCCCATATTTGCCTCTTGACGAGTCTCGGGCACTGGCCCATGTCGGGTTGTTGATCCGGAGAGGATCGGCAACCAAGGGGAGAGCTGACATGAAGCGGGTTATTCTCGCCGGTATCTTTTCGCTGGCGATGCTGTCACCGGCCTACGCCTTCCAATGCCCCACCGACATGGCGGCGATCGACGCGGCCCTGGCGAGCAACATGAGCTTGAGCGACGCCGACCGCGCCAAGGTCATGGAGCTGCGCGCCAAGGGCGAAGCGCTGCACAAAGCGGGCAAGCACACCGAATCGGTCGAGACGCTGGCCCAGGCCAAGGCGATTCTCGGTCTGCAGTAGGCCCCCGAACACGCTCGGCGACACGACCGACGCGGCCCCCATCGGGGCCGCGCTTTTTTTGCGGACGGCAAGAAAAGAGAGCCGCGGGGGAGACCTCCGCGGCTCGATTGTCCTTCGCGATGCCGCTCGCCGCCTATTGCACGACGCCGCAGGCCACGATCCCGTTGACGCCGGTCAGCCCATCGTCGGTCGAGGCGCTCTGCATGCCCCGGACCACGACCAGGGCATGACCGCGCATTTCGGCGAGCGACAGGTTCGCCACGGCGACCGTGTCGTTGACCGGCAACGCGCCGTCCTCGTCGGTATCGACGTTGAGCGCCGCCAGGCTGACGGCCTCGCGAGCCTGGTCGAGCCGGGCGCAGTCGTTCGTCGTCACCAGCCGGAAACGGTTCGGCCCCGGGGGCAGGTCGCGCAGGTCGAGGGCGATCTCGACGCTGCCCTCGCTGTCGCTCAATTGGGCCGTCCCGATCGCCGGCCCGACGCCCTTCGGCCCGATGCGATGCATCTCGATGCTCGAACTGTCGGCCAGGGCCGGCAGACTGCCGGCCGCGGTCAATGCACCAACGGCCAGGGCCGCCAGCACATGCTTCTTCATGGTGTCCTCCGCCTAAGCGCCGCAGGAATTGCGGTCGCCGCGCGTTAGGTGGTCGCGCGCCGCGGATTGGTAAGAGGTGCAGCGGTGGAAATCCCATGCACGGCTTGCATGACATGCCTGCGCCGCACGCAGAGCGTGCGGCTGCGGCGGGACCGGACCGGCCACCGGCCGCGCCGCGGACAAGGCATTTAAGCCTAGCCCTGGCGAATCATGGTTAAGTGCTCATTAACCGTTGTGGCCCATAGTCAACGGGCCCGGAGCAGCTTCCCTAGCGGGACGGCACGGGTGCCGCAGCGGGAGCAGGACGCCCCTCTGACTCGAACGAGGACGCCGGCTTCAGGACAGGTAGGTGCCCAAGAGGCCGGAGGTCCGGAACCCTTTGGAGGGGTTTGGTCATGGCCCATACGGCGCCATTCGCCGAGTCCGCCGCGCCCTCGCCGGCCGCGCCTTCGCCCGCCGCCGGCGGCGCGGAGGATACGGCCCAGCACCTTGCCTGGCTGACCGCGCGGCAGACGCAGGACCGGCCGCACCACTATCTGCTGATCCTGCGCTTCGCCCTGGTCAACCTGATCGGCATCGCGCTGCTCGGCGCCGCCCATATGCAAGGCTTGGTCGAGAAGGTGCTGATTTCGGACCAGACCTACCTCTCGCTGGTCATCTTCCTGGTCTTCCTCTGCGGTCTCGGGGTCAGCGCACGCAAGGTCTGGCAGACCAGCCGCGAGCTCAACCAGGTGCGCGCCTTCGACCCGCTGGTCCGCTCGCGCGCGGCGGAATACATCGCCTCGCTGCGCGGCGCCGACGGCGACACGCGCGCCATCCTGGCCTCGGCCCTGCGCCTCAAGCTCGGGCAGCGCATCAGCGTCGTGCGCAACATCGCCGGCAGCCTGGTGATCCTCGGCCTGATCGGCACGGTGATCGGCTTTATCATCGCCCTGTCCGGCGTACAGCCGGAGCAGGCCTCGGACGTCAAGGCGATCACGCCGATGGTCTCCACTTTGATCGCCGGCATGTCGACCGCGCTCTACACCACGCTGGTCGGGTCGGTGCTCAACGTCTGGCTGATGGTCAACTACCACCTGCTGGTCGGCGGCACGGTGCGGCTGATCACGGCCCTCCTGGAATTCGGCGAGAGCCATGCACGAGTTTGACGTTCTCGACGACGACGGCAGCAATACGGTCTTCCGCGACGTCATCTTTCTCGCCCTGGCCGGCTTCGTGGCGGTGGTCCTGCTGCTGCTGCCGCATCTCAATCCACCGGCCACGGCCAACGAGGGCACGCGGGCCCCGGGCAACGTCATCGTCGAGCTGAACTGGCCGAGCGAGATCGACGCCGACGTCGACCTCTGGGTCGAGGCGCCCGGCGACGTGCCGGTCGGCTATTCGAACAAGGGCGGCACCATCTTCAACCTGCTGCGCGACGACCTGGGCAAGCAGGCGGACGTCACCGACATCAACTACGAGGTGTCCTACAGCCGCGGCGTGCCGGCCGGCGAGTACATCGTCAACGTGCACCTCTATCGCGACATGTCGGGCCAGCTTCCGCTTCCCGCGACCGTCGTGGTCAGCGTGAAGGCCTCCTCCGACGTCGCCGCCAAGCGCATCCTCAGCAGCAAGGTGACGCTGACCCATCAGGGCCAGGAGACCACGGTGTTCCGCTTCACGCTCGACGAGCAGGGCCACCTCGTGCCGGGCAGCGTGTACGACCTGCCCAAGCCGCTGCGCTCCAAGAAGGGCGCGTGAGACGGCGGCCTCGTCATGGAACAGATCATCCCCTATTTCGCGATTCTCGGCGTCCTGGCGGCGATCCTCGCGAACATCGCGCTGTGGTCGCCGCGCGGCCTGCACATCAAGCTGGCCGCCCTGGCCGTCACCGCCGTGTTTCTTCCGGCCGGCTACTACGGCTTGACGGAGATGCTGAGCCGGCCGAAGCCGGTCGACTTCGAATGGGCCCAGCGCAGCGTGCCCGAGGCGACGGTGCTGGCCTCGCACATCGTCGAGGGCAAGGCGATCTACCTGTGGCTCGGCATCCCCGACATCCCGGCGCCGCGCGCCTACGTCCTGCCGTGGAGCGAGCAGGCCGCGCGTCAGCTATACGCCGCCGGGCGGATGGCTGAGCAGGAGGGCACCCGGGTGCAGATGCGCCAGCCCTTCGAGAATTCGCTCGACCAGCGCGCGCAGGTCTTCTATGCGCCGCCGCAGCCGCCGGCGCCGACGAAGGAGGTACCGCAGGAGAACCCGCTGCTGTTCCAGCAGTCCGAGACACCCTCCGACTCCGGCTCAAACTGACCGCGCGGCGGGGCGGCCGGACGGGCTTTACGCTCCGTCGGGGCCATGGCAAGAACCTCCAATGACGGCCTCGCACCTCAGGAACGGCGGACCGGACGTCGCCGCACCCAAAGTCGCTCCGGGAGCCGCCGCGTGACCGCGGTCGGCGCCGTCGCCTGCGGCCACCCGGCGACCGCGGCCGCGGCGCAGGAAATCCTCGAGGACGGCGGCAACGCCTTCGACGCGGCGCTCGCCGCGCTCTGCGCCGCCACCGTCGCGGAGCCGGTGCTCTGCTCGCTCGGCGGCGGCGGCTTCCTGCTGGCGCGGCGCGCCGACGGTAGCGCGACGCTCTACGACTTCTTCGTCGAAACGCCGCTCAGGCGCCGCCCGACGGCGGAGCTCGACTTCTATCCCATCCTGGCCGACTTCGGCACCGCGACGCAGGAGTTCCACATCGGCCTCGGCGCCTGTGCGACGCCGGGGCTGATCAAGGGGCTGTTCGCGGCGCAGGCCGAGCTCTGCCGCCTGCCGATGACCCGCCTGGTGGCGCCGGCCGTCCGCATGGCGCGCGAGGGGCTGATACTGCGCCCGGTCGACGGCTATCTCTTCCAGGTCGTGAGTCCGATCCTGGTCGCCCGCCCGGAAGGCCGCGCGCGCTTCGCGACCGAGGCGGGCACGCCGCTCGGGTCCGGGGCGGTGCTGCGCCAGCCGGAGTTGGCCGCCACCCTGGAGGCCCTGGCACGCGAAGGGGCCGATCTGTTCTACGCCGGCGAGCTCGGCCGGCGGCTGGTGAGCGACTGCGCGACCGAGGGCGGGCAGATCACCGCGCAAGACCTGGCGCACTATCGGGCGGTGCGGCGCGCGCCGCTCATGCGCGACTATCGCGGGACGCGCATCCTGACCAACCCGCCGCCGTCGTCCGGCGGCATCCTGATCGCCTTCGCCCTGGCGCTGCTGGTCGGCGAGGACGTCGCGGCCGGCGGCTTCGCGACTCCGGCGACGCTGCGGCGCCTGGCCCAGGTCATGGCCCTGACCAACCGCGCCCGCATCGAGACGCGGCTGCACGAGGCCCTGGAGACGGCGGGCGCCGACGACGCCGACGCCTGCGCGGCGACCGCGCGTCTGCTCGACCCCGCGCTGCTCGCACGCTATGCGGCGGAGGTGCGCGGCCATCCGGCGACGGCGCGCGGCACGACGCACATCAGCGTGATCGACGGCGCGGGCAACGTCGCCGCGCTCAGCACTTCGAACGGCGAGGGCTGCGGCTATCTGCTGCCGGACAGCGGCATCATGCTCAACAACATGCTGGGCGAGGAAGACCTCAATCCGGGCGGCTTCCATACCTGGCCGGAGGCCTGCCGCATCTCGTCGATGATGGCGCCGACGGTCGCCGAGCGCCCGGACGGCTCGCTGGTCGCGCTCGGCTCGGGCGGCTCGAACCGTATCCGGACGGCAATCCTTCAGGTCCTGCTCAACCTGATCGACTTCGCCCTGCCGGTGGCCGAGGCGGTCAACGCGCCGCGGCTGCATTTCGAGCGCGGCATCGCGAACCTGGAAGGCGGACTGGCCGACGAGACCGCCGCGGCGCTCGCGGAATCGGCGGAGCAGGTCATCGCCTGGCCGCCGCACAATCTCTTCTTCGGCGGCGTCCATGGCGTAACGCGCAGCGCGACGGGCGTATTCGACGCGGCCGGCGATCCGCGGCGCGGCGGAGCGACTCTGATTGTCTAGCGAAGCCTTTGCGGGATGCGTGTCGCGCCGGCCGCAGGAGGCGTCGGCCGGCGCGACCGCTGCACCCGAGGGTAATCGACGCGACCGCCGTCAGGCGGCTGCTTCCTCGGCGCGCGTGCGGGTGATATAGGCACGGGCGCAATGGTCGGTGCAGTACGGCTTGCCCTCGACCGCCGGCATCCCGCAGAAATGGAAGTCGGGCTCGCCCGGATCGCCGAGCGGCCAGAGGCACCCGGGCCCCTTGCCGTCGCGCCGCGCGGCGGCCCGTGGCGCCGGCTGCTGGTGCAGCACCTTGCCGTCCTCCGCCTGCGGCTCGACCGCCACAGCCACGCGCGTCGGCGCCGGCTTGACCGGCATCGGAACGCGGCGCCGCGCCGGAATCCGCTGATCCCGGCGGATCGGCGAGGGGCGCGACTGCAGCCTCAGGCGGTGCGCCTTGCCGACGACGGCGTTCTTGGAAACCCCGAGGAGACGGCCAATCGCCGAGGCGCTGTAGCCCGATTCCCAGAGACGGGTCAGTTCGGCGACACGTTCATCGGTCCAGCTCATATGGAAAGCCCCCGTGTATTTCACCACATCTTGTAGGCAACGCCAGATATAGGCATAGGCGTTACCTCGGGCACTATATCCTGTGTTCGCGGTAAAGTCGACCCCTTGACACCCGCCCGGGAGAAAAATTGTGGATATCCGGAGAAAGGCAGCGCCATGATCGTACTGTTCACCGATTTCGGATGGGGCGGGCCCTACGCAGGCCAGGTGCGCGCCGTGCTGGCGCAGGCCGCACCGGGCGTGCCGGTGATCGACCTGATGCACGACGCGCCCGCCTTTGCCCCGCAGCCGGCCGCCTATCTCCTGGCGGCGCTGGCCCGGGAGTTCCCCGAAGGCACGGTCTTCCTGGCCGTGGTCGATCCCGGCGTCGGCGGAACGCGCGCCGTCATCGCGGTGTCGGCCGCCGGGCGCTGGTTCGTCGGCCCCGACAACGGCCTGCTCGGCATCGCGGCTCGGCACGCCGGGGGCGCGCGGGTGTGGGAGGTCGACTGGCGCCCGGCGCGGTTGTCCGCCTCGTTCCACGGCCGCGATCTCTTCGCCCCGATCGCCGCCCGGATCGGCCGCGGCGCCGCCCCGGCCGGACGGGAGCGCACGCCGGGGCCAGGGCTGCTCGGGCCTGCCGCCGACTGGCCGGACGATCTGCCGCAGGTCATCTATTGCGACCGCTTCGGCAACGCCACGACCGGCCTGCGTGCCACCGCGCTGCCGCCGGACGCCGCGATCGGGCTCGGCGATCGCCGCCTGGCGCATGCCCGTACCTTCTCCGAGGTTCCGGCCGGCACCCCCTTCTGGTACGAAAACGCCAACGGTCTCGTGGAGATCGCCGTCAATCGCGGCAGCGCGGCCGAAGACTTGGACCTTGCCGTCGGCAGCGGGATCGTCGTATTGCCTCGCGCGGGCTGAGCCGAGCGGCGCCGAGCCCGAACGCGAAGCGGAACGACGACATGAGCGGTATCCCACGCGACAGCGCGATCAAGGGCCTCGCCCTCGGCATCCTGGCCATGGCCGTCATCGTCACCGGCTCCAACATCGCCGTCCAATTCCCGATCAACGACTGGCTGACCTGGGGCGCCTTCACCTATCCGGTATCGTTCCTCGTGACGGACCTGACCAATCGCGCGCTCGGCCCGAACCGCGCCCGGCGCGTGGTCTACGTCGGCTTCGCGCTGGCCGTTGTGCTGTCCTGGGTGTTTGCGACCTGGCGCATCGCCGCCGCCTCGGGCAGCGCCTTCCTGCTGGCGCAGCTGCTCGATATCGCGATCTTCGACCGCCTGCGCCGCGCCGCGTGGTGGCGGGCCCCCTTCGTCTCCTCGACGCTCGCGTCGGCGCTGGACACCGCGGTGTTCTTCGGGCTCGCCTTCGCCGGCACCGGGCTGCCCTGGACGACCTGGGCGTTCGGCGATTACGGCGTGAAGCTGCTGATGGCCCTCACGCTGCTGATCCCGTTCCGCGCCCTGATGGGCACGATCCGCCCCGACCTGGTGGCCGCCGCGCGGCAGTAGCCCGGCGCGGCGCTACTGGTCGCGCCGCAGCGAGGCGATGTAGGCCATCAGCGCATCGATCTCCTCGTTGCTGAGGGTCAGCCCGGGCATCGGCGGGTGCGGGTCCGCCAGCCAGGCGCGCAGGCCATTCTTGGTGAAGTTCGGGTCGTTGGCGACCTCGGCGAAGGGCCGCGCGGCATCGCTGCCCTTGCCGCCCGGCTCGACGATGTGACAGCCGGTGCACCACTGGCGCGCGATGGCGAGGCCGTCGGCCGCCTGCTGCGCCCGGACGGCGGGCGACGGCACGGCGACCGCAAGCGCAACCCCGAGCGCGACCCCGAGCGAGAACGGGGAAACGAAGCG
>Ga0210144_1000160_pt1 | contig 38638 bp, 28 predicted proteins | sample Muzzi_PWA_D2_FD_185532 | JGI IMG/M metagenome (GOLD analysis project Ga0210144, IMG submission 185532) | Wetland microbial communities from San Francisco Bay, California, USA, that impact long-term carbon sequestration - Muzzi_PWA_D2 (SPAdes) | ecosystem: Environmental > Aquatic > Marine >...
CCGGGCTGGTCCACCTCGCCGCGATCCCGGCTCCTGGCCAGGCGACGAACCACGTCACCTTCCAGACCAACACCATTTCCACCTACAACATGTTCGAGGCGGCGCGTCAGCTCGGCATCAAGAATATTGTCTGGGCGTCGAGCGAGACGGTGTTCGGCATCCCCTATCCGAACGGGCCTGCCTACCTGCCGGTCGACGAGGAGATCACCCACCCGGAAACCGCCTATTCGCTTTCCAAGCTGATGGGTGAGACGATGGCGGAACAGTTTTGCCGCTGGGATCCGGAGCTGAAGATCGTCGGCCTCCGCTTCTCCAACGTCATGGAGCCGCACGAATACGCCAACTTCCCGGGCTTCGACGCCGATGCGCATTCCCGAAAATTCAATCTGTGGACCTATATCGACGCGCGCGACGGAGCCCAGGCGGTCCGTCGGGCGCTCGAGGCGGATATCAAGGGGGCTGAGGTGTTCGGCATCGCCAACGCCGAGTCGGTGATGAGCCGATCGAACCAGGAACTCGTCGCCGAGGTTTACGGCGATGCCAGGCGCAAGCGGCCGTTCGAGCCGAACGAGTCGCTGATCTCGATCGACAAGGCGCGTCGGGTGCTCGGCTACGAGCCGAAATTCGCCTGGCGAGACCACGTCAAGAGCTGACGGCTTTCGGATCGACTCATATGTCCGAAACCGTCATCGGCGAGAAAGGCATGGTCGTCGCCCCGCACCGGGCGGCGGCGGAAGCCGGGGCCGACATCCTCCGCGCCGGCGGCAACGCCATCGAGGCGATGATCGCCGCGGCCGCGACGATCGCCGTGGTCTACCCCCATATGAATGGTCTCGGCGGTGACGCGTTCTTTCTCATTGCCGAGCCGCGGAAGACGCCGCGCGTCATCGAGGCCTGCGGCCGGGCGGGCAGCCTCGCGACGATCGAAAGCCATCGCGCGAAGGGATACGACGAGATCCCGACGCGGGGACCCGATGCGGCGCTGACGGTCGCCGGCGCGGTGTCCGGCTGGCTCTTGGCCTCCGAAGCCGCTGCGGCGCTCGGCGGGCGGCTGCCGCGGCAGGATCTCCTCGCCGCCGCCATCCGCCATGCCAAGGAAGGCGTCGAGGTCGGCCGGTCCTTCGTCCGCTGCGTGTCGGACGACCGTGATTCGCTTTGTTCGGTCCCCGGCTTCGCCGATCACTTCATGGTCGACGGCAAGCCGCCGGAGGTCGGATGGTGCCTCGTCCAGCCGCGCCTTGCCGATACGCTCGACCATCTGGCCCATGCGGGATTCGCCGATTTCTATCGTGGTGATGTCGCTGGCGAGATCGTCGCCGATCTTGAGGCGGCCGGCAGTCCGGTTACGCGCGACGACCTCCGCAGGCAGGAAGCACGGCTGGTCGAGCCGTTGTCGGTGACGCTCGGCGACGCCACCCTGTTCAACACCCCGCCGCCGACGCAAGGCCTCGCCTCGCTGATCATCCTCGCCCTGTTCGAGCGCCTCGGTGTGCGGCGCGGCGAGAGCTTCGAGCATGTGCACGGGCTGATCGAGGCGACCAAGCAGGCATTCGCGGTGCGCGACGCCGAGGTCACCGACCCCGATCACGTCGGGGATATTGCCCGGTACCTCGAACCCTACTGGCTCGACACGGCGGCGGCGCGCATCGATATGGCGCGGGCCGGCCCGTGGCCGCCGAAGCGCGGTGACGGCGACACGATCTGGATGGGCGCGATCGATGGCGACGGTCTCTCCGTCTCCTTCATCCAGTCGCTCTACTGGGAATTCGGCTCCGGCGTGGTGCTGCCGCGGACCGGTATCACCTGGCAGAACCGCGGCATCAGCTTTTCCCTCGATCCGGCCTCGGTCAATCCGCTGACGCCCGGACGCAGGCCGTTCCATACCCTCAACCCGGCCTTTGCCCGGTTCAGCGACGGCCGCACCGTGGTGTATGGTTCGATGGGCGGCGACGGCCAGCCGCAATTCCAGTCGGCGATCTTCACCCGCTACGCACGGTTCGGGATGGAGCCGGGGGAGGCGATCGCCGCGCCGCGCTGGCGCTGGGGCCGGACCTGGGGCGAGAGCATTGCTGGAGTCGCGATGGAGAGCCGCTTCGATCCGGATCTGGTGGCGGCGCTGGTGCGAGCCGGCCACGCCGTCCATGAGCTCGGTCTGGCTTACTCTGATGGCATGGGGCATGCCGGAATGATTATCCGTCGGGCCGACGGGCGGCTGAGTGGCGCCTCCGATCCGCGTTGCGACGGCGAAGCGGTTCCCGCCTGACCCCAAACGAAAGGCTGAGGCCATGCTCATTTCCTCCGATCCGGTCAATGCCTTCGTCGACTATCCCGATGTGCCGGTGCCGAATGCCCCGGACGGCCCGCTGGCCGGTCTCACCTTTGGCGTCAAGGACATCTTCGACGTTGCCGGCTATCCGACAGGGTGCGGCAATCCTGAGAGGCGTGCCGAATCCGACGTCGCCAAGACGAGCGCGCCGGCTGTCCAGATGCTGCTCGATGCCGGCGCCCGCTTCGTCGGCAAGACCCACACCGCGGAGCTGGCGTTTTCGCTCGACGGCATCAACACCCACTACGGGACGCCCACTAATCCGGCCGCATCGGACCGTGTCCCCGGAGGCTCGTCGTCGGGATCGGCTTCGGCGGTTGCCGCCAGGCTGGTCGACATCGCCCTTGGCAGCGACACCGGCGGCTCGGTGCGGGCGCCTGCCTCGTTTTGCGGCATCGTCGGGCTGCGCCCGACCTTCGGGCGGATCGATATCAGCCAGGTCATGCCGCTTGCCGAGAGTCTCGATACCGTCGGATGGTTCACCCGCGATGTTGCCCTCTACGAGCGCGTCGGCGCGGTGATGCTTGGGGAGGACACCGCTGGGCCGCCGCTCACTCGCATGATCATCGCGGAGGAAGCTTGGGCCTGCCTGATGGGGGAAGACGAGAAGGCCGCTTTGTGGCCGGCCGTGGACAGACTCGCAGCGCTGTTCGGCGAACCGCGATCGATGGCCGTCACGCCGGACGGCCTTGCCGCCTGGCAGGAGACCTTCCGCGCGGTGCAGGGCTTTCAGGCATGGCGTGCTCACGGGCCGTGGATCGTAAGCCGCAAGCCGAACCTGATGGAGGCGGTGCGCGGGCGCTTCGAGGCCGCCCGGCGGATCTCGGAAGCCGCCTATGAGCGGGCAGTTGAGAAGCGGGCCGTTGTCAGAGAGCGCGTGCACGACATCCTCGGCGACGATGGTTTCATGGTGCTGCCGACCTTGCCCACCATCGCACCGCTGGTGCGAGCGACGGAGGCCGATCTGGAGGCCTTCCGCGCCCGGGCGCTGTCGATGCTGTGCATGGCGGGTCTCGCCGGCGTGCCGCAGATCTCATTGCCGGTCGCCACCGTCGCCGGGTGCCCGCTCGGGCTGTCGCTCGTCGGGCCGGCCGGCCGCGACCGCGCCCTGATCGGGCTGGGGCGGAAACTGTTCGCGGAAGGCTGAACGCGTCGATATAAGGGCAGGGTGATGAAACCGCTGTGTTTCGTTCTGATGCCGTTCGGCCGCAAGCCGGAAGGAGCCGGCCGGATTATCGATTTCGACGCGGTGTACAGCCAGATCATCGCGCCCGGCGTCGAGGCAGCGGGGATGGAGCCGATCCGTGCCGATCAGGAGGAGATCGGCGGATCGATCCACAAGCCGATGTTCGAGCGGTTGATGCTGTGCGACTACGCCATTGCCGACGTCACCGGCGCCAATCCCAACGTCTACTACGAGCTCGGCATTCGCCATGCGCTGCGCCCCCGCAGCACGGTGATCATCTTCGCCGAGAACACCACGCTGCCCTTCGACATCGCGGCCCAGCGCGGGGCGCCGTACCATCTCGACGACAAGGGCGGTCTGACCGACCCGGAGGGGGACCGCGCGATGATCGCCAGGAAGTTGCGGTCCGCCCACGAGAACCTTCATGACGACAGCCCGCTGTTCCAGATGATCGACGGCATGCCGCGTCTGGAGGTCGACCATGCCAAGACTGACATCTTTCGCGATCATGTCGCCATCGCCGAGAAGTACAAGACGGCGCTGGCGGATGCGCGCAAGGCCGGCGTCGAGGCGGTCCTTGCGGTCGCCGCCGATCCGGGCCTTGCCGACCTTCGCAACGTCGAGGCCGGTGTCATCGTCGACCTGCTCTTGTCGTTCCGGGCAGTCGGTACGCGGGAGGGCTGCGAGGAGATGATCGCCCTCCACGCTCGTATGCCGAAGGAGCTGCAGCAGGCGCGACTGGTGCGCGAGCAGCTCGGCTTTGCCCTCAACCGGGTCGGGCGATCGGAAGAGGCCGAGCGGGTGCTGCTCGACGTCATCAAGGAATTCGGCCAGAGCAGCGAGACCAACGGGCTGCTCGGCCGCGTCTACAAGGACCTGTGGGAGATGGCGAAAGGCGAGGGGCGCAGCATGGAGGCGCGCGGCTATCTCAAGCGCGCCATTGCCGCCTACCGGGCCGGCTTCGAAGCCGACTGGCGCGACGCCTATCCCGGCATCAATGCCGTCACCCTGATGGAGATGCAGGCGACGCCCGACCCGGCGCAGAAGGACCTTCTGCCCGTCGTCCGCTACGCGGCGCTCCAGCGGGTGCGGGGCGACGAGGCCGGGGTCGGCAACTACTGGGACCAGGCGACGCTCCTCGAGCTCGCCGTTCTCGCCCGCGACATCGATGCCGCCGAGGAGGCGGCGTCAGCCGCGCTGTCGGTGGTGCGCGAGCCATGGCAGCCGGCGACCACCGCCCGCAACCTGCGACTCATCCGCGAGATGCGCGAGGGGCGCGGCGAGGATGCGGCGTGGATCGCCGAGATCGAAGGCGCGCTCCACGAGGCGGAGACCCGGCTCAAGGGGGCGGCAAGCTGACCACGTGCCGCGATTGTCGCAGGGCGCGGCATGCTTCCGCCGTTGCCTCGATATGGCCGCAGTGTATTGACCTCAATCCACTGGGATTCCTCGGGATGCGACTTCTCGGACTCGCCGGAGCTCTTCCGGTCCTGCTGATGGCCACCTTCGGGGCGGCGGCTCACCCGCACGTCTTCGTCGACGCGCGGGCCGAGATCGTCTTCGACGGCAAGGGCGAGATCACCGCCGTCCGCAACATCTGGCAGTTCGATGATGCCTTCACCGCTTTCGCCGTCCAGGGCCTCGACATCAATGACGACGGCGAGCTCAGCGACGCCGAGCTGGCGCCGCTCGCCAAGGTCAATGTGGATTCGCTGCAGGAGTACGAGTTCTTCACCTGGCTGAGGATCGGCAAGAAGGGCTTCCCCGTCATCCCGCCGACCGAATACTGGCTGGAGTTTCACGGCGGGCGGCTGACGCTGTTCTTCACGCTGCCGCTGAAGGCGCCGGTCGCCGTCACCTCGCAGGCGACGCTCGAGGTGTTCGACCCCGACTATTTCGTCGCCTTCACCTTCCCCGACAACCTGCCGGTGACGCTGGACGGAGCGCCGGCCGGATGCACGGCGGTCTACGACCCGCCGCATGAACTCGACGCGGCGACGATGGCGAAGCTCGCCGCCATCCCAATCGACCAGCACGATCTGCCGCCGGAACTGGAGGACGCCGCCTCCGCCCTCGCCAATCTGATCAGGATCAACTGCAAGTAGTTGGGCCCATCGCCCGAATGGGCCCTCGCTTGGGGCGGCGCGATCACTCCTCCTCCACGGCGCTCACCCGCCACTCGCCGTCGGTCGCCCGTACCCCGACGCGGTAGTCGCCCGGGTCGAAGATCTTATCGCTCCGGCCCGAACCCTCGCCGATCTGCGGGCCGATCAGCGCGAGAAGATCGCCGCCCGGACCGTGGAGTTCGATCGTCAGCGTCTTGGCACGCGATTCCCAGACGATGCGGAACGGATGGTTGACGGTGAACACATCGGAGTCCCAATGGCCCCGTCCGACGAAGTCGGCGCTCGCCTGGGACTCCTCGCCGGCTCCGAGGCCAAGGAGCGGCTCTGCCAGCTTGTCGTAGCAGGCGAGCCGGGCATCGTTCGCGTCGATCGCGGCGCAGGCGATGACCTGGTCGGCAAGCGTCCGGTCGGCAGTCGACGACTGCGCCACCGCCGCGCTGGACATCGTAACGATGCACAGCGCAAAAGCCCCTGACATCGCGACCTGGCTCTTCGAGACCATGGCTACCTCACTGGCGCAAGAACGTGACGTTGGTTTGACGGGTTCCTGAATGCGGAACAACGCACTTCCGGCAAAACGGAGTCGATTGCCTAAAACTTGAGCAGGATGAAAGGCCGCAGGGTGCTCCGTCGCTAATCTGCAACCCAATCGGCCCGGAGTCCGTTGTCTGTTTGGACGATGACGTGCCGTCTCGGGGTCGGGGAAACGTCTAACCAAGGATGAATGCCATGACCGATTCCAGATCCGAGCGGGCGCTGATTCTTTTCTTCCGCCTCGCCATGGCGTGGACGTTTCTCTACGCCGCCTCGCATCAGGTTTTCGTCCCCGGCTGGAGCGTTGCCGGGTTCCTCGATAGCACCAAGACGTTCCACGGTATCTATTCGCTGTTCACCGGCCCGGTCATCGCGCCGATCCTCAGCTTCCTGGTTGGCTATGGCCATCTTCTGATCGGCCTGTCGCTGCTCTTCGGGCTGATGGTCAGGGTGAGCGCCAGCTTCGGCGTATTGCTGATGCTGCTCTACTGGACCGCCCACATGGACTTCCCCTACATCGAGAACACCAACAACTTCCTGCTCGACTCTCACATCGTCTATGCAGGCGTGCTGGTGTACCTGATCGTCAAGCACGCCGGCCATGTCTGGGGGCTCGACGCCTGGGCGGAGAAGCTTCGCTTCGTTCAGGAGCATCCTCGCCTCAAGCCGCTGGTCGCCTGATCCGTCTGCGAGAGCGTCGCCGGCTTGGCCCGGCGGCGCCGCGCTCTTATTGCGCGCCGCTCAGCGCCACCGGCTGCCGGGCAGCCATCCGGGCCCGCGCGGCTTCCCCGAACGCGGCAAACAGCCTTGCCGACGGCTGGTCGCTCTCGACCCAGTATTCGGGATGCCACTGGACACCGATCGTGAAACCGGGAGCGCCCACCACTCTCACCGCCTCGATCGTGCCGTCCGGTGCGACCGCCTCGACGGCCAGGCCGGGCGCCAGCTTGCCGATCCCCTGGCGATGGAGCGAATTGACGCGGACCGTCCCCGGTCCGAGGATTGTCGCCAGGCAGCCGTCGGTGGCGATGTCAACGTCCTGGCGGATGGCGAACCGTTCCTCCTGGGCGTCGGAAACCGGTGCCCGGTGGTCGTGCCGGCCCTCGTGTTCGTGAAGCTCCGAAATCAGCGTCCCGCCGAGGGCGACATTGAGTTCCTGCATGCCGCGGCAGATGGCGAACAGCGGCACCTGCTTGTGAAGGGCGGCGGCGATGAGGGCGAAGGTCGTCGCATCGCGGGCAACGTCATACGGCTCGGAGCTTGGATTTGGCGCTTCGCCATAGCGTTCGGGGTGGACGTTCGACCGGCTTCCGGTGAGAAGCACGCCGTCCATCCGATCCAGCGCGGCATCGATGTCGATGGCGCCGGAGAGCGCCGGCAGAATCAGCGGCGTGCCGCCGAAGCCCCTGACGATCGCCCGGAGATACGGCTCGGCGGCGGCGTGCCAGCGATAGCCGTCCATTTCCTTGACGTCGACCGGGACGGCGATGAGGGGGCTGTTGACCATGGCGCATATTTCGGCAGCCGCGCTGCGAGATCAATAGGCCAGCCGAGCGCCTTGGCAGGCTCGAGGAGACCGCCTTTTCGTGGGCGCCGGAGCTGGCGTCCGGTTCCGGCGCAACCTCGGATGTCGAGCTGCCGGCCGCCCATGTCGCAGATGCGCCATGAACGGGCGTTCGGGGTGCGGCCCGTTTTCGCGAAACATCAGCTGCGGAGAGCGCGGAATAGCGGAATACACCGCGCTTGGCTATGTGCGCGCCGTGATCACATTGGAAACGTGGGGAAATCGTATCGCGGTTCCGTCGAAGCCAGCCCCGAGCCCGGCCAGAAAGTCGTCGATACACTGTTGACGCTGCGTCTCGGACAGCTTTGACAGCTTGTCGCCCGTGTGCATCCCGCCCATCGCGCCCGCCGCAAACGCCCGGCCATCTGGATGATGCAGGGTGAGGCTCACGCTCTCCACCTCGACATCCTCGAATCCTGCGTTCTCGAACAGCGCTCGAATCTCATCCCCGTCCGGCAGGCCGCATATCGCTTTGACGGCGGCGCTTGCTTCCGGCCCGACGTGTTTCTCGAGTGCCGCCGCCTGCGACTGCAGCATCGGATTGACGGACAGTTCTCGCTGAACACAGAAGGCGACACGCCCACCTTCTTTCATCACCCTCCGCATCTCCTGCATGGCGCGGGGGCGATCCGGAAAGAACTGAAGGGCCTGCTGACAGAAGGCCAGATCAAACCGGTTGTCCGGAAAGGGCAGTTCGCCTGCATCTTTGCGAAGTTCTCCAACCTTGCAGTTCCCGCGCCGCCCATCGATCTTCTCCGAAGCGAAATCGCTTAACGATAGCACGAGGTCAAAAAGGGCTGCAGCGAACCATCCGCCCCTTTAGGTCGATGCTCGGTAACGACCGCTTGGCGTCAAAATCGGCCCTCCGCCATTGCGATCAGGATGGCTGTTTTGCCCACGAAACCTGACGTGTTCGGCGTCAATCAGCATTTTTTGAAGCCTCACAGCGTTTGACGCGGAAGACTTTAATGAGTATCCTGATTTCGACGATTCGGGCAACTCGTACAAGGGCACCTTGGAAAATGGCCACTGACGAAGAATATCTTCGGAAGCACCTGATTGGGCAGGTCGTTGATAACGTACCGCGCGGGTGCCTTGAGGAATTTGAACGACGCGCACAGAAAGCATACGTCGAAAGGTTCGCGGAGGTTAGGCACGACCCTGCAACGCTTGATGAGCATCGCCTGCACAAGCTGATCCAGGACCGGATGTTTCGGATGGATTGGGAGTTAGCGGAGACCGCTAAGGCCCAGGGCCTTCGCTACACCGCGAAACCGCTCCCCGAGAACACGTGGGCCTACACCTACGTTATAGCCGGTTCATTTGGCCTTACGCAGGCATACGTGCAAACGATCGGTGCACTTCCGATTCCCGCCAAGTATCGCGACGATCTCGCTAAGGCGTCTGGTATTCCGAGGTTGCCACTCGATGATCCGCGAGAAATCTACCAGCCGAAAAAGTTCTACGCACTCCTTGCCCACAATCCAGTAGGTCGGCACTTCGCCGAGGAAGACCAGAAGCTCGGCACATTGCAGTTGTGCATCCCATGCCGTGATATGAACTCTTGGGCGTTTGCGATGAGCGTCCCCGAATTGCTTTCCTACTATCCGAACAGAATCACGACGCAGGAGAAGGAGCGCGGCCCGGCTTGGAAGGGCGGGGCGAGGCCGCTTCCGAAGCGTGATACGGAGATGGGGGAATGAGCGTAGCTGTCGGCTTTGTCGGGCAGCGCTTGACCGAAGCACGGCGGGCTAGGGGAGTCACGGCGACCGACTTGGCCAGCATCGTGGGGCTAAGCGCTCAGTCCCTCAGCAAATACGAAAACAGCCACCAGGTGCCGCGCCACGAAACCGTCGAGCACTTGGCGTCGGCACTCGGGTTGCCTCGCAAGTACTTCTTCCGTCCGATGCCGGCCAGTGGCGATCATCGGCCGGTCTTCTGGCGTTCGAAATTGAGTGCGCAGTCGGTCGATCTTGATCGTGCCGGCGTTCGCCTCGAATGGCTTAAGGAGATCATCGACTATCTTGGCGCTTATTTTGACTTTCCGCCGCTTAAGCTAAAGCAGCTCGACGTACCGGATGACCCAGCCAAGATTACGACAGATTTTTTGGAGCGTGCAGCGCGCGTTGTTCGTTTGGAGTGGGGCGTAAATAGAGGGCCGCTGCCCGATGTATTGGAGAAAATAGAAGAAAGTGGTATTCTTGTATCTCGAATTCACGTTAGGGCGGAGAAGGTAGACGCATTCTCCCAGTGGTCGGATCGTTTCGGAATTCCGTTCATTGTGTTGTCTCGCGACAAGGCAAGTGCCGCAAGGCAGCGTTTCGATGCGTTGCACGAGCTATCCCACATACTGCTTCATAAAAACGTAACGACAGAACATCTTGGCAATAGAGTAACGTATAAGCTTCTGGAAAAGCAGGCTGATATGTTTGCCGGCTTCATGCTTTTGCCAGAGGCAGATTTTCTGGATGAGCTATATGCGCCGACTTTGGATGGCATGCTTACGCTGAAGGAACATTGGGGTGTGTCCGTTGCCGCTATGATCATGCGGTGCCGATCGCTTGACCTACTGGATGATCTATCGGCGAAGCGGCTGTGGATGAATTACACCCGTCGTGGATGGCGGAAAGGTGAGCCGTTCGACGGAAAGATGGTGAAAGAGGCTCCGCACCTCATTCGACGTAGCTTCGAAATGCTGTTGGAAGAGGGAGTGCAGACCGTCGGCGATATTCGCGATGCGCTTCCATTCCCGGTAGAGGACTTAGAAGAATTGGCCGATCTCTCGGCTGGCTCTCTCGGCGCTCCGATCCAGACAAGAGCTGAACCGGTGCTCAAGGCCGGCATCAAGCAAGGCGGAGGCAAGGTGATTTCGCTTACGGATCGTCGGCGGCGCTAGTCTTTCCCCCATCGCTTCTCTGCGGCCTTCTTAGCAATCTCCGCACGGCGCTCCGGCGTCATCTTCTCCGCGCGCGCCTTGCCGCCCTTCCGGCCAAGCGCCTGGGCGGCCTTGTCCTTGCCGTCATCGGCATGGGTGTCCTCGTCGATCTCGCCCGTGGCGATCTTAGCGACCTTTATCGCCGCGCCGATAACGTCGGCTGGCCTCTTCTCGCCGCGTGGTCCTTTTGGCATGGGGATGAGTCACCTCGCTCTTGCCGTGGCAGCGTGGACATGATCGGACCCCGCTACCTTCACATCTAGGGCACGTCCAGCCGGTGATCCGCAAGCCAGCGCATTCCTCACAGTCGAGGAAGCCGAAGCCTTTGCATCGCGGACAGACCGCCATGCTTACCGCTATGCATATGGGGATTGAGCGGCAAGGGTGAAGGGCGAGTCAAGAGCGAGAAAATTCAAACTGAGACACGACCGACTGCGGCGTGGCCTGTCTTCCGGTTCTGCCGTCAAAGTGACGTTGCCTGCTTGGCCGCTCGGATTCGCGTCCGTCCGCAGCCGTCATCTGCGAGGTCTGCCATGTCCGTTGTTGATCAGCGAGAAACGGCTGGAGGCGTTCGTTCGAAGTCGCGGAAAGGGCGAGCCGGAGTACACTCATGGATTGCATTAGCCGGAGTTCCGCCCGGTGTTCCCGGCGTCCGGCTACTCCCCCGAATGCCAGGCGATTGACCTTGTCGCGCAAGTCAGCATCATGCCTCCAGGCGGCGCCACGCAAACGGAGGCTCGATGGCTCTCGCGGCCGTCTCGCTCGGCGACAAGTACGATCTCGGAAAGAGCCGCATCCTGCTGACCGGAACCCAGGCGGTGGTCCGGCTGGCCTTGATGCAGCAGGCTCGCGATCGCCGCATGGGCAAGCGGACAGCCGGCTACGTCACCGGCTATCGCGGCTCGCCGCTCGGCGGGCTCGATCAGCAGTTTGAGCGTGCCGCCGACGTTCTGGCGCCAACCGACATCGTCTTCCAGCCGGCAGTCAACGAGGACCTGGCGGCGACCGCGCTGTGGGGGTCGCAACAGGCGGAGATGCGTGGCGAGGGCCGCTTCGACGGCGTCTTCGGCATCTGGTACGGCAAGGGACCGGGGGTGGACCGGTCGGGAGACGCGCTGAAACACGCCAACCTCGGGGGCACGTCGCCGTGGGGCGGGGTGCTTGCCCTGATGGGCGACGACCACACCTGTGAATCGTCGACCACCGCCCACCAGTCCGAATACGCCTTCGTCGACGCGATGATCCCCATCCTGTCGCCGGCCGGGGTGCAGGAGATCCTCGACTATGGTCTGTTCGGGCTCGCCATGTCCCGTTTCACCGGGCTGTGGGTCGGTCTCAAATGCGTCAAGGACACCGTCGAGTCGACGGCGACCGTGGACGGCTCGCTGGACAGGGTCGCCACGGTCATTCCCGGTGCCTTCCGGATGCCGCCCGGCGGGCTGTCCATCCGTCCCAGCGACCATCCGGTGGCGCAGGAGGAGCGTCTCCACGAAAGCAAGATCCCGGCGGCATTGGCCTTTTTGCGCGTCAACGTCCCCGACCGCCTGGTTCTCGCCGGCGGGCGGGAGCCTCGCCTCGGAATTATTACGGCGGGGAAGAGCTATCTCGACGTCCTCCAGGCGCTCGATGATCTCGACATCGACGAGACGCGCGCCGCTGCCCACGGGGTGAAGCTCCTCAAGCTCGCCTGCACCTGGCCGCTCGAGCCGAACATGATCCGGCACTTCGCCAGCCGGCTCGAGAAGATCATCGTGGTCGAGGAGAAGCGCGGGCTGATCGAGGGCCAGGTCAAGGAAATCCTCTACGGCACCCGCAACACGCCAATCATTGTCGGCAAGCGCGACGAGGCGGGCGAATGGCTGCTGCCGTCCAAGGGCGCGCTCGATTCCAACCGGATCGCCATCGCAATCGGTGAGCGCATCCTCGAGAAGACCCGCGACATGCAGGTCGACCGCCGGCTTGCTGGCCTCAAGGCAGCGGAGGAGCGGCTCGCCGCCGGCCGCGACATCGCGACCCGCGGCTTCTATTTCTGCCCCGGCTGCCCCTACAACACCTCGACCGTCGTGCCGGAGGGCTCGCGCGCCTATGCCGGCATCGGCTGCCACTACATGGTCCAGCGCATCGAGGACCGGGCGACGGAGGGCTACACCCAGATGGGCGCCGAGGGCGCCAACTGGGTCGGCGAGGCGTCGTTTTCCAGGCGCCCCCATGTCTTTCAGAACATCGGCGACGGCACCTACAACCATTCGGGCAGCCTGGCGATCCGCGCTGCGGCGATCGCCGGGGTCAACATCACCTATCGCATCTACGTCAACGACGCAGTGGCCTTGACCGGTGGTCAGAAGGTCGATGGCGAGATGGGTGTCGACCAGATCGCCGCCCAGGTCCGGGCGGAAGGCGCCCGGCGGATCGCGATCGTGTCGGAGGAGCCGGACCGCTACCCGCTTTCCGCCGTCTGGCCGGTGGGCACCACCATCCATCATCGCGACGAGCTCGACGCGGTGCAGAACGAGCTGGCGAAGGAAGGCGGCCTCTCCGTTCTCATCTATGACCAGACCTGCGCCGCTGAGAAGCGGCGTCGCCGCAAGCGGGGCAAGCTCGCCGATCCCGATCGCCGGGTGATCATCAACGAACTGGTCTGCGAGGGATGCGGCGATTGTGGGGTGCAGTCCAATTGCGTCGCGATTGCCCCGCTCGAGACCGAGTTCGGGCGGAAGCGAGTAATCGACCAGTCGTCCTGCAACAAGGACCTGTCCTGTCTGAGAGGCTTCTGCCCGAGCTTCGTCACCGTGCACGGCGCACGTCCGCATGAACGGAGTACCGCGATCGACTTCGACCTTCCCGAACCAGCGTTGCCGACGCTTGACGGGGACTATGCGATCCTTATCACCGGTGTCGGCGGCACCGGTGTTGTCACCATCGGCGCGCTGATCGCCATGGCCGCGCATCTCGAAGGGAAGGGCGCGGGCGTGATCGACATGGCCGGGCTCGCCCAGAAAGGCGGCCCCGTCACCAGCCATGTGCGCATCGCGCCGACGCCGGCCGGGATCAAGGCGATCCGTGTCGCCGCAGGTGGGGCCGACGCGCTGCTTGCCTGCGACGCGGTAGTGGCCGGATCGGCAAGAGCACTGGCGGCGATCAATCCCGGGCGGGCGCGGGCCTTCGTCAACACCCACGAGACCTATCCCGGCGAATTCACCCACGATCCCGACTACACGTTGCCAACACGGCGGCTGGTGCAGGCCATCGCTTCGCGGGCCGGCGAGGAGCGCACCCGCGCCCTCGAGGCGACTCGCATCGCCACCGCGCTCCTCGGCGATTCGATCGCCACCAACATGTTCATGCTCGGCCTTGCCTTGCAGTCGGGCGCCATCCCTTTGTCGCCGGCGGCGATCGAGCGTGCGATCGAACTGAACGGCGTCGACATCGCAATGAACAGGGCGGCGTTGGCGTGGGGCCGCCGGGCAGCACTCGAGCCCGACGTCGTAAGCGACATTGCCGAACGGCTGTCAGGTCAGCCGGCGCAAGCGGAGTGGCAAAGCCTCGAGGCGTTGGTCGAACGCCGGGTGGCCTTTCTCACCGCCTATCAGAATGCGGCCTTTGCCCGGCGCTACGCCGCGATGGTCGAGCGGGTTCGCGACGCCGAACGGTCCGCGGCGCCCGGTCGGGACGACCTCGCCAGCGCGGTCGCCCGCAATCTCTTCAAGCTGATGGCGGCCAAGGACGAGTACGAAGTGGCGCGCCTCTTCTCCGATATCTCATTCGACCGTCAATTGCGGCGCGCTTTTGCCTCATGGGACAGGCTCGAGTTCCACCTGGCGCCGCCGCTGTTTGCTAAACGCGATCCGGAGACCCGTGAGCTGATCAAATCGAACTATGGCCCGTGGATGCGACGCGCCATGCGGCTGCTTGCCGGCTTCAAGGGTCTCCGCGGCACACCCTTCGATCCGTTCCGTTACTCGGGGGATCGACGGCTCGAACGACGCTTGCTTGCCGACTATGAGGAGACGCTGGGGCAGATCGTCGAGCGTCTCAACGCCGCCAACCATGACGCCGCCGTCGCCCTTGCCCAATATCCGGAGAAGATCCGCGGCTACGGCCATGTCAAGGCTGTGGCCGCTGCGCGGGTGGCCCTCGACACGGAACGCAGGTGCAAAGCCTTCCTGGCCGCCCAAGCGGCGCCGGCGGAAGCGGCCGAATAGAGGCTGTGCCGAATGAGTTCCGGCGACGCTGCGGGTCTACGGAACCCTTGGCTTGTCGGCGTTGCTCGGTCGGTCAGTCCGTCGCTGCCATCACGTTCATTCGGTTCGATTCGAGAGTGGCGCCGGCGAAATTCTGGACCGCCGCGGAGAACCGCTTGAAGTAATCGCGCGACTGGACGGTCTTGAGCGTTTCGTCCGAGTCCCACCGGCCCATGTGCGTTCGTCCGATACCGTCGGCCGCGACCGTCGCGGCATAGCGGAACCGGCCTGCAACGGCTCCGTCGGCGTTGATGGCGCCTATGAAGTCGTCCATTGCCGCCTGCCAGATTCCTTCGTCGCCGCCATAGCGATAGCGAACGATGATCCCTTTCATTTTCCCGTCCTCCGTCGATTATCCGAATGGTTAAATAGACGAGCGTTGGAGGAATCAACCCCCTTTGGCTATTCGCGTGGGCTGAAGGGCGGCATCGCCAGTTGCCAGGCCCCGAGCGCGTTGCCGGCGCCCGACCTCCCCTTGTCGCCTTGCCGGACTGTCAGAAAACTGCACCATTGCCCTATTATGCGGAATTGCCGGTTCCGGTCGGGGGAAGGAGCGACCGCCGGCGGCGCCGACGCTGCGTGCGACCGGCCGTGGGTTGAGATCCGCCGGATTGGACAAGGTTCAACATGCCCTCGGGAGCGATGCTCCGAGACAGAGGAGAACATGACATGTCATCTTCGATCAGCAAGCTCGCGGTCGTGATCGCCGGCACAGTAGCCCTCGGCGTTGCCGCTGCAGCCCCCGCCCACGCCGAAATGGTGAAGCTGACCATCCTTGGCGTCGGCGATCTCTACAGTTTCGAAGGCCTCAAGGACCGTGGCGGCTTTGCCCGGCTGAACGCCGTTGCCAAGGCCGAGAAAGAGAACAACCCGAACACGATCTATGTCTTCGACGGCGACATGCTGTCGCCGTCGCTGCTGTCCGGATTCGACAAGGGGGCCAACACGATCGAGCTCACCAATATCGTGCCTTTCGACATCGCCGTTCCGGGCAATCACGAGTTCGATTTCGGCACCGACAACTTCCTCGAAAAGATGAAGATGTCGAAATATCCATGGGCCGCGATCAACATCACCGACGGAAACGGCGCGCCGATCGAGGGCTTGGGCGGGACCATGGTCAAGGATATCGGTGGCCTCAAGGTAGCGCTCGTGCCCGTCGCGCAGGACACGACACCGGAGGTCACAAGCTCGGGCGACTGGCGGTTCGGCGACACCGTCCAGTCGGCGATCGAGGGCGCCGAGGCGGCGCGGTCCGCCGGCGCCGATCTGGTGATCGGCGTGATCCAGGCCAATCACGAATACGACCGCGAGATCATGGCGAGCCACGCCTTCGACGTCATTCTTTCCGGCGACGATCATGACTACATGACCGGCTATGACGGCATCACCGCCTACGTCGAGACATCGACCGAGGCGCGGTATCTAAGCCCGCTCGACCTGGAGGTCACCGTCACCGAGAAGGACGGGAAGCGATCGGTGTCGTGGGAGCCGTCGTTCCGCTTCATCGACACGAGGACGGTCGAACCGGATCCCGAGACGCAGAAGCTCGTCGACGCGTTCAAGGACAAGCTCGACAAGAGCCTGAATATCGAGATCGGCACGACGGTCGGCCCGCTCGACTCGCGCCGGAACGTGGTGCGCACTGAAGAGGCGGCCATCGGCAATCTGATCGCGGACGCGATGCGCGGCGCCAATGGCGCCGACATCGCGATCACCAACGGCGGCGGCATCCGCGCCGACCGCCAATACGACGCGGGGACCGTGCTGACGCGCCGGGATATCCTGACCGAACTCCCCTTCGGCAACGTGACGGTGGTGACCGAGGTAACCGGCCAGCAGGTCCTCGATGCGCTGGAAAACGGCTTCAGCGAGGTCGAGAACGGCGCCGGCCGCTTCCCGCAGGTCTCAGGGTTGAAGATCGTTGTGGATTTGAAACAGTCGCCCGGCAGCCGGATCGTCTCCGTCATGGTCGGCGACAAGCCGCTCGATCCGAATGCCACCTACAAGGTCGCCACCAACGATTTCATGCTCAAGGGCGGCGACGGCTATACGGCGCTCGCCGGCGGCAAGGTGCTGATCGGGCCGAAGCAGGGCAGCCTGATGGCCAACGACGTGATCAACTACATCAGTGCTGCCGGCAAGGTCGACGCCAAGGTCGAGGGCCGCATCGTCGAAAATTGAACAGCGCCAGCCGGGAGAGGAGGGCGTGTTCGGTACTCTCTCCTGGGCCGTTGCCAAGGCTCTGCGTTGACCGTGTCCACGTCCGATCTCACGGCGTGGCGCGTCGGCGATGGAATATACTCTTGAGGGGACTGCGTTGCAGGCAGGAAACCTGCCGACCATGAACGCGAGGCGTTCCGGGCGGCCCAGTCGGTGCAGGCGGACGCCGCCGAGTAGCCGGTCTCCGGCTGCCCGACTGCGCTGCTTCAGGTGAGGGAAAAGATCTCGTCGTAGGTATCGCGGGTCTTTGTGTAGGCCCAGGATCCGTCTTCGTCGACCAGGATCCGCGCCGGCCTCGGGAATGAATTGGCGTTAGCCGCGAAGAAGGTCGGATTATAGGCACCGGTATTCGGGATGAGGATGATGTCGCCGCGATTGGGCTTGCGCTGCAACGGAACCTTGACCCGGCAAAGCATGTCGGCGTTGAAGCAGAGATTGCCGGCGATGAAGGTTTCGAACGGTTCTGGGTCGCGTCGGTTCGGCTCGGTGGCGAGCGCCACCTTGCGGACCGGCAGGGCGATCAGCGCCTCGCCGTAGAAGACTACGCCCATCTCGGCGGCGATCATGTTGTGGTATTCGGCGATCGTCTTGAGGAAGGCGATGCGCAGGAACGTGGCGCCGGCGTCGCTGACGATGGACCGGCCCGGCTCGATCACTAGTGTCGGCGTTCCGGCCGCCTCGAGCGCGTCCAGCGTCTTCATCTCCTGGCCGTTGACCGTGACGTTGCCGAGGAGCACCGCCTCCAGCATCTTCTCCTTCGGATATTTTGCCCAGAACAGCTCGCCTTCCCACTCCGGTCCCGGCATGCCGTCGGCGTCGAGCGGGAAATCGCCGACCTTGTCGTCCCAGAGATAGATCTTGCTGGTGTCGCCCTTTCTGGCGGCAATGTAGCCGTCGCGGATGCGGATGATGGTCTCCTGCCACTCCGCCTCGGTGACATAGGAGACCGGGAAACCGCCGCCGATATTGACCATGGTGAAATCGTGGCCGGCCGCCTTCAAAAGCGCGCCGAGTTCGAGGAGCTTGCCGAGCACCGCCAGGTAGGCATTGACGTCGGTGATCTGGCTGCCGATGTGGGTGTGAAAGCCCATCACCTTGATTGGCATGTCGGCAAGGCGCGGCAGGAGTGCCGGGATCTTCCTCAGGTCGATGCCGAACTTGGTCCAGATGCCCGCGGTGAAGATCGCGCTCGCGGTGACTGTGCCGAGCTCATAGCCGCTGATCCGCAGGATGGCCCGCGGCGTCTTCTGCATCTCCTGGGCCAGGGTCGCCGTCCGCTCCAGTTCCTCGATGCCGTCGATGACAATCAGCATGTCGTTGTCGATGGACATCTTGATCAGTTCGTCGCTTTTGGAGTTGCCGTTTACGTCGAGCTTGTGGGGGGAGATCCCGGCCTGCAGCGCCGCCTTGGCTTCCAGGGGCGAGGCGACGTCGATGCCTTCGCCTTCCTCGCCGATCAGTCGGAAGACCAGGGGATGGGTGTCCGCCTTGCCCGCATAGCGTACCTCACCGTTCGGATAGAGGTCCCTGAACACCTGCTTGAACGCCCGGACATTGGAGCGGATGTCGGGTGCATAGGAGACGTTCAGGGGTAGCTCGAAGGTGTCGACCCACCACGACAAGGGACGTCCGCCGATCTGGAGTTCATCGCCCGAGGGGTCGATGAACTTGCTGAAATCGGTCATTTCGCCGCCGTTCGCCTGGGCATGCGCCACGGCGGACGGATCGATCATGCTCGCAACGGCCATGGTGACCGCCGAGTTCCTTAGGAATTCACGTCGTGAGTAGGTCATGAGGCTTCCCTAAAATGCCGGTCTGCTTGCGGCCACGGTTGCGCGGAAAAGCAGTTTCATTGCCCTCTCCTGTTGTTGGGCCCCGTACCCGCGGGGGCAAATGCGGGTGATGACAGAGGCAATTCTCGCAGGCGAATGCCGCGGTGTCACGCGAAGGGAGAAGGAAGCTAAGCAATTCGGCCGGGGGCGGGCTTCAGGGCCGAAATGTCTTACCCCGTGGACTGGCGCGGCCGTCGCTCTATGCTATTGCCTTTCCCGTCTGAACGACGTGCCGATGCCAGCTCCCTCTTCCAGCGAACCCAGCCAGGATTCCCGGTTTCCCGCCGGTCACCCGAACGTCCGCTTCGGTCGCGTCGGGGTGCTTTTGGCCAATCTCGGCTCGCCGGCGGGAACCGACTACGGGTCGATGCGCCGCTATCTCAAGGAATTCCTGTGGGACCGTCGGGTCATCGAGGTTCCTCGTCCGGTGTGGTGGGCCATTCTCAACGGCATCGTGCTGACGACGCGGCCGCAGAAATCCGGCCACGCCTACGAGACGATCTGGAACAAGGAGCGGAACGAGGCGCCGCTGATCACCATCACCCGCGCGCAGGCCGAGAAGCTCGGCGAGCGCCTTGCCGGCGACGGGGTCATGGTAGACTGGGCGATGCGCTACGGCGCGCCGGCAATCGGCGAGCGGCTGAAGGCGATGAAGGCACAGGGCTGCGACCGAATCCTCGTCGCGCCGCTCTATCCTCAATACGCAGCGGCAACGACGGCGACCGCCAATGACGTCGCCTTCAAAGCGCTCCAGCAGATGCGCTGGCAGCCGGCGGTTCGCACCATGCCGCCCTATCACGACGATGCCGCCTATATCGACGCGCTGGCCGAGTCGCTGACGACGGGTCTCGCCGGGCTCGACTTCGAGCCGGAGCTGGTGCTCGCCTCGTTCCACGGCCTGCCGCGCGCCTACCTCGACAAAGGCGACCCCTATCACTGCCATTGCCAGAAAACGACCCGGCTCCTCCGCGAGAAGCTCGGCTGGCCGGAGGAGCGGCTGCGGATCTGCTTCCAATCGCGCTTCGGGCGCGCCGAGTGGCTTCAGCCCTACTTCGACGAGACCGTCACAGAGCTTGCCAGGGGCGGCACGAAGCGGCTGGCGGTGATCATGCCGGGTTTTTCCGCCGACTGCCTCGAGACGCTGGAGGAGATCGCCATCCGCGGCGGCGAGACCTTCCGCGAGCACGGTGGCGAACACTATGCCGCGATCCCCTGCCTCAACGACAGCGATCCCGGCATGCGGCTGATCGAGACCCTGGTCCGTCGCGAGCTCGCCGGCTGGATCTGAGCCTCCATCCGGTCTGTCCGATTTCATCTTCTCCAGAACGAGGCTGCTCCATACATGAGGAGGGCGCGGGCCTGGTCACGCAGGCGGCCGAATCCGCGCTAGACTGCGATTCCTGCCGCGCAATGCGGCCTGATTCGGCTGGGAGAACAAAGCATGTTCGGCTTCGATTGGGTCGTCATCGCGATCGTCATCTTGATCATCCTGGTGATCTTTGCCGGGATCAAGACCATCCCCCAAGGCTACAACTACACGGTCGAGCGGTTCGGTCGTTACACGAGGACGCTCACGCCCGGCCTCAACCTGATTGTCCCCTTCATCGACCGCATCGGGTCGAAAATGAATATCATGGAGCAGGTGCTCGATGTACCGACGCAGGAGGTCATCACCCGCGACAACGCCACCGTGTCGGCCGACGGCATCGTCTTCTACCAGGTGCTCGACGCGGCGCGGGCGGCCTATGAAGTCAGGGGGCTGGAGAACGCGCTCCTCAACCTCACCATGACCAACATCCGAACCGTCATGGGTTCGATGGACCTCGATGAGCTCCTGTCGAAGCGCGACGATATTAACGACCGGTTGCTCCACGTCGTCGATGCCGCCGCCTCGCCATGGGGCATCAAGATGACGCGCATAGAAATCAAGGACATCAACCCGCCGCGCGACCTCGTCGACGCCATGGGCCGGCAAATGAAGGCGGAGCGCGACAAGCGCGCCCAGATCCTCGACGCGGAGGGCCTGCGCGCGTCGCAGATTCTCAAGGCGGAGGGCGAGAAGCAGTCGCTGATCCTCCAGGCGGAAGGGCGTCGCGAGGCGGCGTTCCGCGACGCCGAGGCGCGCGAACGCTCGGCCCAGGCCGAGGCGATGGCGACCCGTGTCGTGTCGGAGGCGGTTGCCCAGGGCGACGTTCAGGCGCTCAACTACTTCGTCGCCCAGAAATACACCCAGGCGATCGAGTCGGTCGCCAGCGCGCCGAACCAGAAGGTCTTGCTCCTGCCGCTCGAGGCAACGGCGCTGATCGGCTCGCTCACCGGGATCGCTGAGCTGGCGAAGGCCTCGTTCGGCGAGGAGGCGGTCAAGCGCGCCGGTGCGCGCGTGCCGAGCGCGGGTGGCGGAGCCTCGTCGTGATCGCCGATTTCGTCGAGGGGCTGGGGCCGTGGGCGTGGTGGGTCGGCGGTGTGGTTCTGCTGGCGCTCGAGATCGTTCTCCCCGGCAACGTCTTCGTCTGGTTCGGCATCGCCGCGATCCTGACCGGGGTGGCGGCGATGTTCACCGACCTCGCCTGGCAGGTCCTGCTCATCATTTTCGGGGTTCTGTCCCTGGTGCTGGTGATCGTCGGGCGCGGCTATTTCGCGCGCGGCTCGCAGAGTGCCGAGCCCCTCCTCAACCGCCGGGCCGACAGCCTGATCGGCCGGGTCTACGTGCTATCCGAGCCGATCGTCGGCGGTTCCGGCACGATCCGGGTCAACGATGCCAACTGGCGGGTCAACGGACCCGATCTGCCGTCAGGGACGCGGGTCAAGGTGGTCGGCCATGACGGAGTGGTGCTGACCGTGGCGAGCGCCGAAGGTCCGTAGCGGCGGTCGGACGGCGTCAGACCACGCCGATCCGCAAGAGATCGTGCATGTGGACAATGCCGACCGGGCGGCCATCCTCGACAATGAACAGCGCCATGACCGGGCGCTCGGCAAGGTTCATCACGGCCAGGGCCTCGCCCACCAGGGTGTCGGGTGAGACGACCTTCGGCGAGCCGGTCATGATCTCGTCGGCGCGGCGGGCGAGGAGCTCGGCGCTCATGTGGCGGCGGAGATCGCCGTCGGTGACGATGCCGACCAGCCGGCCCGCGCCGTCGGTGATCCCGACGCAGCCGAAGCCTTTTTCCGAAATGACCAGGATCGCGTCGGACATCAGCGTTCCGCCGGGAACCAGCGGCAAAGCCTTGTCCCGATGCATGATGTCGCGCACCAGATGCAGGTTGGCGCCAAGGCGGCCGCCGGGGTGGAAGGCGTGAAACTTCTCGGCGGTGAAGCCGCGGCGCTCGAGAAGCGCAATCGCCAGCGCGTCGCCGAGGGCAAGCTGCATCAGCGTCGAGGTGGTCGGCGCAAGCCCGTGCGGGCAGGCTTCAACCACCTTGGGCAGCAGAAGCACCACGTCGGACTCGCGGGCGAGCGAGCTGTCGAACGTCGCGGTCATCGAGATCAGGGCGATCTCGAAGCGTCGCGAATATTCGAGCAGGCCGCGAAGCTCGGTGGTCTCGCCGGACCATGACAGCGCCAGGACGACGTCGTCCTTGGTGATCATGCCGAGGTCGCCGTGACTGGCCTCGGACGGGTGGACGAAAAAGGACGGCGTGCCGGTCGAGGCGAGCGTCGCCGCAATCTTGCGGGCGATGTGGCCGCTCTTGCCGAGGCCACTGACCACGACCCGTCCGGCACAGCCGTGGATCAGCTCGACCGCCGCAGCGAAAGGGACCGCCAGCCCGTCATCGAGGGCGGCCACGAGGGCGATGAGGCCGGCACGTTCGGTCTCGATCGTCTGCCGCGCCGACTGGGCGGCGCCGCGAGCCTCCGGGGGCGCCGCTGTGACGTCGACCATTCGTTTGCCTGATACCGTTGCCACCTCTCACCGCCTGCCGTTCTGTCGCCGACGTGTCTATCAGGTTTTCGACCCGTGGAGAACGGACCCAAAGTCGCGCTCACCAACCATTAACCATCCCTGTTTACGTTCTGGAAAGGATAAGCGCGCCCCTGCAGCCGCGCCGATCGTAGCCGGACCGACGCCATGCGTGTCAGTGCCATATCGCTCCAGGCGGCTGTCGTCGCGTCGATTCTGGCCGTCTCTCCCGCCCTCGGGCAAAGTGCCGAGACCGCCGCGAGCGGGCTGCGCGGCTCCATTCCCGCTGCCGATGGCGGGCCTGCGCCGGCGAGCGCGGACAATCCTCAATCACCTCCGGCAACCGATGGCGCCGACAAGTCTGCCGCTGCTGAAGTCGACAAGATCGAGACGGGCACGGCCGCTGTCGTCGGTCCGGTTACGCGCGTTGCCCCCATCAATCAGCGCGTGACGCCGGAGCCGATGGTCGACACCTCCGATCCGCCGGCTTTCATTGCCGGCAATGACCTCCGCCGCACGCCCGACGATGATCCCTATGGCGCTGTCGGCATCCCTGCGGGTAGCTTCATCCTCTATCCCTCGATCGACCTGTCGACCGGTTACACCAGCAATGCGACCAAGACTGCGGGGGGAAGTGACGCGGCCTTCGCGATCGCCGCGCCGGAACTTCTGATCCAGTCGGATTGGTCACGGCACGCCGCGTCGTTGACGCTGCGTGGCTCCTACCAGGCCTTCTCCAACGGTGCTGCCGACGTGCCCGAAGCCGAGGCCGTTGCGACCACCCGTCTCGATCTTGCCGATCGCTGGGACGCCAACTTCCGCGCCGCCTACCACTACGGCCGCGAAAGCCTTTCGGATCCCGATCTTCCTTCCGGCGTCGAACGCGCGCCTGACGTGCACGATTTCAGCGGCTCGACGTCGCTGTCAGGGGCATTCGGCCGCAAGGTCTTCACGGTGGAAGCCGGTGCCGACCGCTCGCGTTACGGGGACGGAAAGGCGGGAGGGGTTCGCGTCAGCCAGCGCGATCGCGACAACACGCTCTACAGCGGTCGCTTGCGGGTCAGCTACGAGGTGACGCGGACGTTCGTTCCCTTCGTCGAAGGCGTACTGACCGACCGGCAATACGATCGGCGCAAGGATAGTTCCGGCATCGTCCGCACGAGCCATGGAGACGGGCTGCGCGCCGGCTTTTCATTCGATCGTTCGCCGGTCTCCTCCGGCGAGATCGCGATCGGTTATCTCAGGGAGGTCTTCGACGACAAGGCACTGAAGACATTGGCGGCTTTCACCGTCGACGGATCGCTTCTGTGGTCCCCGACGCAGCTGACGACGATCACCACCAGCCTCACCAGCTCGCTCAATCCGACAACCAATCCCGCCTCGTCCGGCTCGATCGTCTACGACGCGGGCGTCGATCTCGCCTATGCGTGGCGTTCCAATGTCACGCTCGGTGCGGCGGCAGGAGCGCGCTATGAGCGTTTCCAGGGGACGCATCAGGTCGACTGGACTTACCGGCTCGGCTTCGACGCGACGTGGCAGCTGAACCGGACCGCCGGGCTCAAGGCCGGCTACGTGCACGAATGGCGGCAGAGCAGCGACCGTGGCAACGACTATACGGACGACACGGTCCGCCTCGATCTCACGGTCCGTCGTTGAACCCGAATCAGCGAGAAGCCGAGTCGAGCAACGCTCGCGCTTCTGCGGTAAAATCCTTCGCGAGCTCGGGGCGGTCGAGGGCGAAGGCGATGTTGGCCGCGAGGAAGCCGAGCTTCGAGCCGCAGTCGAAGGTGCGCCCCTTGAACGGGCAGGCGAAGAAGGGCTGGGTCTCGAGCAACCGCAGCATGGCGTCGGTGATCTGGATCTCGTTCCCCGCCCCGCGACGTCCTTCCGCCAGGATGTCGAAGATCTCCGGCTGCAGGATGTAGCGGCCGTTGATGTAGAGGTTCGACGGCGCGTCGGCCGGCTTCGGTTTCTCGACCATGGTGGTCATGCGGAAGGCGTCGCCCACGGCCTCGCCGATGCCGACGATACCGTAGCTGGCGGTCTCGTCCGGATCGCATTCTGCCACGGAAATCACGTTGCCGCCCGTTTCGTTATAGACCGCCATCATCTGTGCCAGGCAGCCGGGCTCGCCCTTCATGATCATGTCGGGGAGCAGCACCGCGAAGGGCTCGCCGCCGACCAGGTTGCGCGCGCACCAGACGGCATGACCGAGGCCGAGGGGCTCGGGCTGGCGGGTGAAGCTCATCGTGCCGGCCTCGGCACGATCGCGCGCGAGCTCTTCCAGGGAGGCGGTGCGGCCGCGCGCCTTCAACGTCGCCTCGAGTTCATAGGCGATGTCGAAATGGTCCTCGATCACCGCCTTGTTGCGGCCGGTGACCATGATGAAGTGCTTGATGCCGGCGGCGCGCGCCTCGTCGACGACGTACTGGATCAGCGGTCGATCGACGACCGTCAGCATCTCTTTCGGCATCGCCTTGGTCGCGGGCAGAAAACGGGTGCCGAGGCCGGCGACAGGAAAGACTGCTTTGCGGATCGGAGATGGCACGTGTCGGTTCCTCATTTTCGGGCCGGCGGAAAGGAGCAGTCTCGCCAGGTAAGACGGTGGTTCATTTTTCTTGCGTAAATCCTGAAGCTCGGCTGCGCGTTTCGTCTGGGTTGTCTTATAACCGCTCCATGAGCATTCTTGTCACCGGCGGCGCCGGTTATATCGGCAGTCACATGGTCTGGCATCTCGTCGATGCCGGTGAGGACGTTGTCGTCGTCGACAGGCTCTCGACCGGGTTCGATTGGGCCGTCGCTCCCGAGGCCAAACTGCTCCAACTGGACTGCGGTGACCTCGACTCGATGCGGCGGGTGATTGACGACCACAATGTCGATGCGATCATCCATTTCGCCGGTTCGATCGTCGTCCCCGAATCGGTTGCCGATCCGCTCGGCTATTACCTCAACAACACGGTGAACTCGCGGTCGCTGATCGAGGCGGCGGTGCGCGGCAAGGTTCCTCACTTCATCTTTTCGTCGACGGCTGCGGTCTACGGCACGCCGGCTTCCTATCCGGTTGGCGAGGATGCCCCGCTGGCGCCCGAATCGCCCTATGGCCGCTCCAAGCTGATGACCGAGATGATGCTGGCGGATGCTTCCGTGGCCCATGGTTTCACCTGTGCGGCTCTGCGCTATTTCAACGTAGCGGGCGCCGACCCGCAGGGGCGCACGGGCCAGTCGACGCGCGGCGCAACCCATCTGATCAAGGTCGCTTGCGAGGCGGCTCTCGGCAAGCGCGCCGGGGTCACGGTCTTCGGCACCGATTATCCGACACCGGACGGCACGGGAGTGCGCGACTACATCCATGTCAGCGATCTGGTGACGGCGCACGCCGACGCGCTGCGCTACCTGCGGTCGGGCCAGCCGAGCCTGGTGGTGAATTGCGGCTATGGCCACGGCTTTTCCGTGCTCGAAGTCCTCGACACGGTGAAGCGGGCGTCCGGCCGCGATTTCCCCGTTGACGTCGGTCCGCGCCGCCCGGGTGATCCCGCCGCCATCGTCGCCTCGCCGCAGCGGATCATCGAGCGCCTCGACTGGCACCCGCGCCTGGACGACTTGGAAGTCATCGTCGAGACCGCCCTCAAGTGGGAAGAGGCGCTCAGCCGGCGAAACCAACTGTGAATCGCCTGTAGATCCGTAGGTTGCCTGCATTCTTTACGCGCTGTTAACCCAACACATCGCCAAATTGCGGCAATCCATCATCGTTAAAGGGGGTTGCCGCGCCCCCCATGCCGGATGCTATAGGTTCGCGGATTCGGGCGGGGCGGCGGCTCGGACGAAAGGCGAAAAACCATGACCGTGGTGAACTCCACGAGCTGCCGGTTGCGGCGGCGTTTGGGATTCCTGCCTGCGGCTCTGGCGCTTCTCCTCCTTACTGGCGAGGCCGAAGCGCTGAGCCCGTCGCAATGGGTGCGCTCCTTCTGGCCCACGGCCAAGTCGGCGGGCGTGTCATGGACCACCTATGACGCGGCGCTCGGGGACTTCTCGCCCGATCCCGACGTGATGAAGCGGGCGACCTCGCAGGCGGAATTCAAGACCCAGATCTGGGACTATCTCGATCTGACGGTGACTGACGACCGGATCCAGAAGGGACAGGCGCTCCTGTCGCAGTACGCCTCGCAGCTTGCGAGCATCGAGAACCGCTATGGCGTGGATCGCTATACTGTGGTGGCGATCTGGGGAATCGAGTCGCATTACGGCGAGGTCCTCCAGAACCCGGATATTGTCAAAGGCACGATCCGGTCGCTGGCGACGCTTGCCTACCAGGGCGGGAGTCGGGCGAAGTTCGGGCGCACCCAACTCGTCGCCGCCCTCAAGATCCTCCAGCGCGGTGACGTCACGCCGAAGTCGATGACCGGTTCGTGGGCCGGCGCCATGGGCCACACCCAGTTCATCCCCACTACCTACAACGCCTACGCCGTCGATTTCGACGGCGACGGCCGCCGTGATATCTGGCACTCGCCGGTCGACGCGCTGGCCTCGACCGCTGCCTATCTCGACAAGATGGGCTGGGTGAGCGGCCAGACTTGGGGCTACGAGGTGGAACTTGGCCGCGGTTTCAACTACCGGCTCGTCTCCGGCAGCCGTTCGCTTGGCGCCTGGGAGAAGCTGGGCGTTCACCGGGTCGGTGGCAGGGCGTTTCCACGTCCAGGCGATTCGGCAACGCTATATCTGCCGGCCGGCGGGCAGGGCCCCGCTTTTCTGCTGATCAAGAACTTCAGCGTGATCAAGCGCTACAACAACTCGAACTTCTACGCCCTTTCCGTCGGCCATCTCGCGGACCGCCTGCGCGGCGGCGAGCCGTTTCATGCGGCGTGGCCGCGCACCGAACGGCCGCTGACCGCCGACGAAAAGGAAAAGCTGCAGAGGCTGCTTGCCGCGCGCGGCCATTATGATGGCCCAATCGACGGCAAAATCGGCAGCGGAAGTCGCAACGCGATCCGCGAATACCAGCTGAAGATCGGAATGGTCCCGGACGGTGTCGATTCGCTCAAGGTCTTGCAGTATCTGGAGGCCGACCGGTAGGTTGGCGGCGGGGCGCATGGACGAACCGGCCAGGCGGCCGGCTCGGATTTGAACGGTGTGCCTGTCGATGTCCCGCAAGTCGGTTTTCGCGTTGCTTGCCATCCTGGTCGGGGTGGCGCTGGTTCTTCCCGACTTTCAGCCGGCCATGGCGCAGAACATCCAGGTCGCCCAGGCCAAGAAGCGCCCCGGCCTGTTCGAGAGACTGTTCGGCCCCCGCAAGAGCGCTCCGACCGTTCTCAAGCGCGCCCCGGTGAGGAAACGGCCGGTGGTGACAAGGAGGCGGACGGTCAAGCGCGCTCCTGCTCCCACGGTGAAGACCGTCAACGTGGCGCCGAAAGACCCCAACGCGCGGAAGATTCTCGTCGTCGGCGACTATGTCGCCGCAGGCCTCGCCTGGGGGCTCGACCAGGCGCTTGCCAAGGAAACCAAGATCGAAGTTGCCAAGCGCTATGACGGATCATCGGGGCTTGTGCGGGCTGACTATTTCGATTGGAACAAGCAAATCCTCGATATCCTCAACGAGGAGAACCCCGACGTTGTGGTTGTCGTTCTTGGGGCGAACGACCGCCAGGACATGCGGGACGGCAATCAGCGCTATTCGATCCAGTCGCCGAAATGGGAAGAAGCCTATGTGCAGAGGATCGAAGGCCTTGCTGACACGCTGAAGGTCTATGGCAGGCCTTTCTTCTGGGTGAGCGCGCCGCCGCTCCGCGGCACCTCGACGATGACCGACATCGCCTATATCAACGGCCTGTACAAGCCGTTGGTCGAGAAGGCGGGCGGTCACTATGTCGACGTGTGGAATGGCTTTACCAATGCCAACGGGCAGTACATCACTACCGGTCCGGACATCGATGGCCAGACCAAGGCGCTGAGAACCAGCGACGGCATCAACTTCACCAGCGCAGGCAAGCTGAAGCTCGCCTACTACGTCGACCGCGATATTCGTCGGGCCACCGGCCTCGGATCGGGCGACATTGACCTTTTGGCCTCGACGACCCTGTCGAGCACCATCGAGATCGGTCCCGATGGGAAGAAACGACTGGTCGGTCCCGTCATCTCGCTTTCCGATCCCCTGCCCGGAGCCAGCGCCGAGCTTGCCGGCAAGCCGGACCCGACGATCTTCGACCCGGTGACCGCCACGTTGATCGTCCCGCCGAAAGCGCCGGTCGAACCGCCCGCTCCGGAGGACGAGACCCCGCAATACCGGCTCGTCGTCAAAGGCGAGGCGTTGACCGCGAGCGCCGGGCGGATCGACGATTTCGCGTGGCCTCCGCGAGCGCGCGCCAGCCAGGAGTTCGTTTCCCCCGCCGACACCGCTCCCGACGGCGAGGCCGCTGCCGAGGATGGCGCCGGAGATGGCAAGGCGGCTCTCACGCCGGTCTCGAAGTCGTCGCAGTAGCTGGCATCCGTCCGGTACGCGGGCGGGCGTGGCTAGAGCATGTTTCGACCAGATGGACGCAATTCCGTTTCTTGATCGGCGAGTCCAGCCGGCGCCGAGATTGCCGATCGGCGATGCTGCCGCATCGACGGAGGCGAGATCGGCGTCGGGGGACCGCCAATCGGAAACCCGACAGGGACGGGCGAACTTGCGCCAAATCCGTCGCCGCTGACCTTGCCCGTATCCCCGATACGAGCAGCGGTCATCGGCTCGACCTTGTCGCAAGTTCGCCTCATCGGAATGCGTCCACCTGATCGAAATATGCTCTAATCCTGGCCTTCGCCGGTCGGGAACCTTCAGCGGTTCCGGCAGTTGCCGGTCTGCACTTCGTTGGACAGATGGAGACGGAGCATGTTGAAGGCTGGAATCCTGTGGCTGCTTGGCGTGCCCATCGTCGTGATCATCGCGCTGTTTGCGTTCGGCATCGCGTGACGATGCACGGTCCCCTAAGGTACCGGCCTCGTCATGCCGGCTCCTTTGCTTCCACCTCCTTGCGGACCATTTCGGCCCCGGCGACCATCGCCTGGAGCTTGCCGAAGGCGATGTCGCGCGGCAGATACTTCATGCCGCAGTCCGGGGCGACGATGATCTTGTCCGCGGGCACGTGGGGCAGGGCACGGCGAATGCGCGACGCGACCTGCTCCGGCGTTTCGACCGTCTGATCCTTCAGGTCGATGACGCCGAGGATGATGGTCTTGCCGGGCAGGCGGGTGAGCACCGAAGTGTCGAGATTCGACTGCGCGGTCTCGATCGAGATCTGGTCGAGCGGCGTATCGGCCAGCTCGGGGAGGAAGGAATAGCCTTCCGGCCGCTCGTGGATGATCGCCGCGTAGCCGAAGCAGATGTGGAGCGCCGTCGTGCCGCTGACGCCTTCAAGCGCGCGATTGACCGCTGCCAGCCCGAACTCGCGCGCCTTGTCCGGCCGCGCCTGCATATACGGCTCGTCGATCTGTACTACGTTGGCACCGGCGGCGAACAGGTCCTTGATCTCCTCGTTGACCGCCGCCGCGTAGTCGAGCGCCATTTCCGCCGGATTGTCGTAGAAGTCGTTCTGCGCCTGCTGCGACATGGTGAAGGGGCCGGGCACGGTCATCTTGACCATGTGGTCGGTATTGGCCTTGAGGAATTCGAGATCGCCGACCTCGACCGGGTGCTTGCGCCTGATCCGGCCGACGACACGCGGTACCGGGTTGGGGTGACCGCTGCGGTCGAGGGCTGTGCCGGGATTGTCGATGTCGACGCCTTCCAGCGCGGTGGCGAAGCGGTTGGAGTAGCTTTCCCGCCGCATCTCGCCGTCCGTGATGATGTCGAGGCCGGCGCGCTCCTGGTCGCGGATGGCGAGGATCGTGGCGTCGTCCTGCGCCTGCTCGAGCCATTCGGGGGCGACCCGCCACAGCTCCCTTGCCCGCACCCGCGGCGGAAAACGGCCGGCGAGCCTGGCGCGGTCGATCAGCCAGTCGGGCTGCGCATAGGATCCGACCAGCGAGGTGGGGAACAGTTTGTGCATGGCGGATTTCCTCCCGGACGCGGTTGTCGTGCGTTCGGAAGGAACCTATGTCATCGGCCGCCGGCTGTCATGTGACGCCACCTGTCGCCCGACGGTCAGTCGCGAGCGACGATGATTCCGGCGCGGGTCTGGACCATCCAGCGGCCGTCCTGCTGCATGATGCGCTGCACCATGCCGAGGCCGGGGAGCGTCGAGCCAGGCGCTACCTCGTAGGAGCCGCTGTCGCCCTGGACGAGGGCGCGGCCCTTCTCGACCCGCAACAGAGTCCAGCCGGCGACGGCCGCCGGTGAGGGTGCTGTCACGGAGCCAGTGATCTCCCCCGACACTGCAGTTCTGAACTGGTCGAGCCCCGAAATCCGCGGCGCGGCCGGCGCGGACGCGGTCACCGCAGCCTTGAGCGAGGCAATTTCCATGGCGAGCTGGCCGACGCTGGCGCGAAGCGCCTCCGTCGGGTTGACCGTATCCCGGTCCGCGGCCGCAATATGGATGGCGTAGCCAAGCCCGTTCGAAGCCATGGCGCCGACCAGCGCGCCGAGCCCGGCGGCGATGATGATGGCCGCGGCACGGCGGTCGAGCCAGTTGAGCAGCGGATTGCGCCGGGCGCGTTCGAGCGGCGTCATCGCGGGACCGGCTGACGGCGGGCTGTCGTCGACAATGGAGAGGATGTTGTCGGCACCGACCGCCGGATCTGACTTGCCGCCCTGGGGCGTTTTCGTAGCGGATTCAGGGGCGTCCTCGATGGAAAGCCTGGCTTCCGGCGCTTTCGCTGCCTGTTCCGCCTCGGCGTGAGTGACGGCTTCGGACTTCTCGGGATGGGGCTGCGCTTCGACTGACGCGGCTTTCGCACCGGCATCGACCTTCTCGCTGGCTTTGGCCGTGTCGTCCGAACTTGCGGGTTCCTTCTGCTTTGCCATGATCGCGACCTCCGGGATTCACCTATCGGTAACCGCGTTCTGGTTAGCGATTGGTTAGCGAAGACGCGAGGCAGACCCCTTCCAGTCTTAAAGAGAGAGGAGGAACCGGCACACCTCAACCGGAAACGGGCATCGTTGCCAAACCACAGGGGAGCTTCGCTGATCGTGGTGGGGAGGCGGATTATCGCGGCAGGGTCGTCTCGCCCATCAGGTACTCGTCGACGGCGCGGGCGCACTGCCGTCCCTCGCGGATCGCCCAGACCACCAGCGACTGGCCGCGACGCATGTCGCCGCAGGCAAACACCTTGTCGAGGCTCGACGCGTAGCGGTTGGTGTCGGCGGCGACGTTGCCGCGCTTGTCGATCTCGACGCCGAGGGTTTTGATCATGCCCTCCTGCACAGGGCCGAGAAAGCCCATGGCGAGGAGCACCAGGTCCGCCTTGAGAACGAACTCGGTTCCCTCCAGCGGCTGCATCTTGCCGTCGACGCGGATGCAGTGCAGCTCCTTCACCTTGCCGTCCTCACCGGTGAACTTCTGGGTCATCACCGAGAAGTCTCTTTCGGCCCCTTCCTCCTGGCTGGAGGAGGTCCGCAGCCGCAGCGGCCAGTCCGGCCACGTCAGCATCTTGTTTTCCCTCTCCGGCGGCCGCGCCATGATCTCGAGCTGGGTCACCGACAGGGCACCCTGACGGATCGATGTGCCGATGCAGTCGGACCCGGTGTCGCCGCCGCCGATCACCACCACGTGCTTGCCGTCGGCAAGGATCGGCTGGACGTTGCCGAGCGGTTCGTCGCTGACCCGCCGGTTCTGCTGCGGGAGGAACTGCATGGCGAAATGGACGCCGTCGAGGTCGCGGCCGGGGATCGGCAGGTCGCGCGGCTGCTCGGCGCCGCCGGCCAGCGCCACGGCGTCGTGACGCTCGATCAGCTCCCTGACATCGAGCTCGATGCCGACGTGGACGTTGCAGTGGAAGACGACGCCTTCCGCCTCCATCTGCTCCACACGCCGGTCAACGTGGCTCTTCTCCATTTTGAAATCGGGGATGCCGTAGCGGAGCAGGCCGCCCGGCCTGGCGTTCTTCTCGTAGAGGTGGACCTCGTGGCCGGCGCGGCGAAGCTGCTGGGCGCAGGCGAGGCCTGCCGGACCCGAGCCGATCACCGCCACCGAACGTCCGGTCGTCTTGCTCGGCGGCTCGGGCCTGACCCAGCCCTCGGCGAAGCCGCGATCGATGATGGCGCATTCGATGGTCTTGATGGTCACCGGGCTGTCGATGATGTTGAGCGTGCAGGACGTCTCGCAGGGGGCGGGGCAGATGCGGCCGGTGAACTCGGGGAAATTGTTGGTGGAATGCAGGTTGCGCAGCGCCCGGTGCCAGTCGCCGTGATAGACGAGGTCGTTCCAGTCCGGGATCTGGTTGTTCACCGGACAACCGTTGTGGCAGTAGGGGATGCCGCAATCCATGCACCGCGCCGCCTGGTCGCGGTTGGCCTCCTCGGAAAGCGGGATGACGAACTCGCGATAGTGGCGGACGCGGTCGGCGACCGGCGCGTAGCGCCGGTCGTGGCGATCGATCTCGAGAAAGCCGGTTATCTTGCCCACGCGGCTACTCTCCGGCCGCCGCGTAAAGCGGCGCTTCCTCGCGCTGCTGGCGTTCGAGTTCCGCGAGCGCCCGCCGGTATTCGACCGGCATGACCTTGCGGAACTTCGGCCGGTAGTCCGCCCAGTTATCGAGGATCTCCCGAGCCCGGACCGAGCCCGTGAAGTGGGCGTGGTTGGTGATCAGCCTGTGCAGCCGCCGGGCGTCGTAGCGGGTCATGTCCGTCATGACGTCGATGAGGCCCTTGTACTCGATGTCGCCGCCGTGATGCTGCAGGCGCTCGAGGAGATCGTCCTCCTCAGTCACCGGCTCCAAGTCGACCATCGACAGGTTGCAGCGGGTGGCGAAGGAATCGTCCTCATCAAGGACATAGGCAATGCCGCCCGACATGCCGGCGGCGAAGTTGCGGCCGGTGCGGCCGAGAACCACGACGACACCGCCCGTCATGTATTCGCAGCAATGGTCGCCGGCGCCTTCGACCACCGCAACTGCGCCCGAGTTGCGCACGGCGAAGCGCTCGCCGGCGACGCCGCGGAAGTAGCACTCGCCGGAAATCGCGCCGTAGAGCACCGTGTTGCCGACGATGATCGATTCCTCGGGCACGATCCCGGACTGCTCCGGCGGGCGGACCACCAGGCGGCCGCCCGACAGCCCCTTGCCGGTATAGTCATTGGCCTCGCCGACCAGCTCCATGCTGACGCCGGCTGCCAGCCAGGCGCCGAAGCTCTGGCCGCCGGTGCCGATGAGCTTGATCGCAATGGTGTCCTCCGGCAGGCCGGCATGACCGTAGCGCTTGGCGACCTCGCCAGAGAGCATGGCGCCGGCGGTGCGGTCGGTGTTCTTGATCGTCTTCTCGATCGCGACCGGCTTGCGCTCTTCCAGCGCCAGTTGCGCGGCCGCGATCAGACGGCGGTCGAGGATGTCCTTGATCGGGTGGTTCTGAACCTCGCAATGGTAGATGGCGACACCTGTCCGTGCCTTCGGCTTGTGGAACAGGCGCGAGAAGTCGAGGCCCTTGGCCTTCCAGTGATCGACGACGGCTGTCTTGTCGAGCATCTGCATCTGGCCGACCAGCTCGTCGAAGGTCCGGTAGCCAAGCTCCGCCATCAGCTCGCGGACCTCCTCGGCGACGAAGAACAGATAGTTGATGATGTGTTCCGGCGCGCCGGTGAAGCGCTTGCGGAGCACCGGATCCTGGGTGGCGACGCCAACCGGGCAGGTATTGAGGTGGCACTTGCGCATCATGATGCAGCCGGCCGCGATGAGCGGGGCGGTTGCCATGCCGAACTCGTCGGCGCCGAGCAGCGCGCCGATGACCACGTCGCGACCGGTGCGGATGCCGCCGTCGACCTGTACGGCAATACGGCCGCGCAGGCCCTCGTTGACCAGCGTCTGGTGAGTCTCCGACAGGCCGATCTCCCAGGGACTTCCGGCATGCTTGATCGAAGTCAGCGGCGAGGCGCCGGTGCCGCCCTCGTAGCCGGCGATGGTGACGTGATCGGCGCGTGCCTTGGAGACCCCGGCGGCGACAGTGCCGACGCCGACCTCCGAGCAGAGCTTCACCGAAATGGCGGCTGCCGGATTGACGTTCTTCAGGTCGAAGATCAGCTGGGCGAGGTCCTCGATCGAATAGATGTCGTGGTGCGGCGGCGGCGAGATCAGGCCGACGCCCGGCGTCGAATGACGCACCCGGGCAATGGTCGCGTCGACCTTGTGGCCGGGCAGCTGCCCGCCTTCGCCCGGCTTGGCGCCCTGTACCATCTTGATCTGGATCATGTCGGAGTTGATCAGGTACTCCGTCGTCACGCCGAAGCGGCCCGAGGCGACCTGCTTGATCGCCGAGCGCATCGAATCGCCGTTCGGCAGCGGCTTGAAGCGGTCAGCCTCCTCGCCGCCCTCGCCGGTGTTCGACTTGCCGCCGATGCGGTTCATGGCGATGGCGAGCGTGGTGTGCGCCTCGCGGCTGATCGAGCCGAAGGACATCGCGCCGGTCGAGAAGCGGCGAACGATATTGGCGGCCGGCTCGACCCCCTCGATGGGCACCGCCTGACGTCCGTCCTCTTCCGGCGCCTTGATGCGGAACAGCGAGCGGATTGTGAGATGCCGGCCGTCCGCTTCGTTGATGAGCCGTGAGAACTCGCGATACTTCTCCGGCAGGTTGCCCCGCACCGCATGCTGCAGCGAGGACACGGTCGCCGGCGTCCAGACATGACTTTCGCCGCGCAGCCGGAAGGCATAGTCGCCGCCGACGTCGAGCGCGTGCTTCAACACCGGCAAGTCGCCATAGGCGGCGCGGTGACGGCGCAGCGTTTCCTCGGCGATCTCGGCGAGACCGGCGCCCTCGATGGTGGTCGCGGTTCCCGTGAAATAACGATCGACAAATACCTTGGTGAGGCCGACCGCATCGAAGATCTGGGCGCCGCAATAGGACTGGTAGGTCGAGATGCCCATCTTCGACATCACCTTGAGGATGCCCTTGTCGATCGCCTTGATGTAGCGGTGGACCACCTCCTCGTCGTCCACCTCCTCGGGGAAATCCGCCTTCATCTGGGAGAGCGTCTCGAAGGCGAGATAGGGGTTGATCGCCTCTGCGCCGTAGCCGGCGAGGACACAGAAATGGTGCACCTCGCGCGCCTCGCCGGTCTCGACGACGAGGCCGACGGACGTGCGCAGTCCGACCCGGATCAGGTGGTGGTGCACGCCGGCAGTGGCGAGCAGCGCCGGGATCGGCGCGCGTTCGGGGCTGACCGCGCGGTCGGAGAGGATGATGATGTTGATGCCGTCGCGGACCGCGGCTTCGGCGCTCTGGCACAACTGTTCGAGTGCCTGACGCATGCCGTCGACACCGCCGTCGGCGGCGAAGGTGATGTCCAGCGTCTTCGACTGGAACGGGTTGTCTTCCAGTTCGCCGATTGCGCGGATCTTCTCGAGATCCTCATTGGCAAGGATCGGCTGGCGCACCTCGAGGCGCTTGCGCCGACCCTGTCCCTCAAGGTCGAAGAGGTTCGGCCGCGGGCCGATGAAGGAGACGAGGCTCATCACCAGTTCCTCGCGGATCGGGTCGATCGGCGGGTTGGTGACCTGGGCGAAGTTCTGCTTGAAATACGTGTAGAGCAGCTTCGGCCGGTCGGACAGCGCCGAGATCGGCGCATCATTGCCCATCGAGCCGACCGCCTCCTGGCCGGTGGTCGCCATCGGCGCCATCAGCATCTTGAGGTCTTCCTGGGAATAGCCGAAGGCTTGCTGGCGATCGAGCAGCGTACCGTTGGTCTCCGGCGCATGCGCGGCCACCGGCGGTAGGTCTTCGAGGACGATCTGGGTGCGCGCCAGCCAGCTGCGGTAGGGATGCAGGCGGGCGAGCTCGGCCTTGACCTCGTCATCGTCGATGATCCTGCCTTCCTCGATGTCGATGAGCAGCATCTTGCCCGGCTGCAGGCGCCACTTCCTGACGATGCGGCTTTCCTCGACAGGCAGCACGCCGGCTTCCGACGCCATGATCACCTCGCCGTCGGCGGTGACCATGTAGCGGGCCGGCCGCAGACCATTGCGGTCGAGCGTGGCGCCGACATAACGGCCGTCGGTGAACGCCATCGCGGCCGGGCCGTCCCACGGCTCCATCAGGGCGGCGTGATACTCGTAGAAGGCGCGCCGCTCCTCGTCCATCAGCGGGTTTCCCGCCCAGGCCTCGGGGATCAGCATCATCGCCGCATGCGGCACCGAGTAGCCGCCGCGGATCAGGAATTCGAGCGCGTTGTCAAAGCAGGCGGTGTCCGACTGGCCCTCATAGGACACCGGCCACAGCTTCGAGATGTCTTCGCCGAAATACGGGGACTGCACCGTTGCCTGGCGCGCCGCCATCCAGTTGACGTTGCCCCGCACCGTATTGATCTCGCCATTGTGGGCGACCATCCGGTAGGGGTGCGCCAGCCGCCAGGACGGGAAGGTGTTTGTCGAGAAGCGCTGGTGGACGAGGGCGAGCGCCGATTCGAACCGCGGATCGTGGAGGTCGCGGTAGTAGGCGCCGAGCTGGTAGGCGAGGAACATGCCCTTGTAGACGACCGTCCGGCACGACATCGAGACGACGTAGAATTCGTTGTCGAGGCCGCTATAGGCATCGAAGATGCGGGCGGAGATCACCTTGCGCAGGATGTAGAGCCGGCGCTCGAAGGCGTCGTCGTCGGCAATCTCGTCGGTCCTTCCGACGAAGACCTGGCGGTGGAACGGCTCCGTCGCCTGGATCTCCGGCGCCTTCGACAGACTGCCGTTGTCGACCGGGACGTCACGCCAGCCAAGCAGCGGCAAGCCTTCCTGGGCAATCGCCGCCTCGACGGTGGCTTCCATTTCGGCGCGAAGCGTACTGTCCTGCGGCATAAAGATGAAGCCGACGCCATAGCGGCCCGGTTCGGGCAGGGCGAATCCCAGGCGTTCGGCCTCGGCCGCAAAGAACCGATGCGGAACCTGGACCAACATGCCGGCGCCGTCGCCGACCAGCGGGTCGGCGCCGACCGCCCCGCGATGGGTCAGGTTCTCGACGATCTGCAAGCCGTTTTCGATGATTCGGTGAGATTTCTCACGGCGGAGATTGACGACGAAGCCCACTCCGCAGGCATCGCGCTCGCGGGCGGGGTCGTAGAGGCCGGCCGCCACCGGTCGCATCGACCGACGGGTTCCGGGCGCGCTCGACCGGTCCGTGCCGGACGGCGCTGTGGCAAAGGCATCGCTCATTGCCGCTCTCTCCCTCATCGTCGCCCCCGATTCCCCCGTGGCCACACGATCACCGGCATCCGATTGCTCCGGTCCGCCCATCCTTGTCTGGCGAGGTGGGCAGGCCGGTCGGACGCCTTGCATCACTTCAAGGCTTGGTTCCCATTATGGAGGAACCACATCCATTTCACAGGGGCACGCCGCCCGGCGCAACTGCCTGCCGGATCGATCGTCCAGATTCCGGCCTGTCTACGCCATCCCCTTGGCGGAGCTGCCCCCAAAAATTGGACAGTATTCCTGTCCTAATTAGTTCACAATGGCAGATTTCAGCGTTGCGAGCAAGATCGTTTCCTCCATCCGGTTCCAAGCGACCGAATCGCAATGCCGCGACCCCATCTTGGGACGCGAACCCTCCGGTCAGCCTCACGCCCGTGTGAGACGCCCGTGGGAAAGCCGTAACGCTCACTTGATTTTCTATTTACGCAGCATGTCGTCAAGGTCGCTGGCGTCCCGACCGTCGCACGACGGGACATCCGAAA